>Ga0182019_10001779_pt1 | contig 10973 bp, 6 predicted proteins | sample 812E2MmetaG_FD_120483 | JGI IMG/M metagenome (GOLD analysis project Ga0182019, IMG submission 120483) | Permafrost microbial communities from Stordalen Mire, Sweden - 812E2M metaG | ecosystem: Environmental > Terrestrial > Soil > Wetlands > Permafrost | place: Sweden: Stordalen | collected...
CTCAATGAGCACCGCCATGAAGCGTTCCATCGAACCAAACAGGGCGCGGTGGATCATGACCGGCCGCTTGCGTGATCCGTCGGGCGCCACGTATTCGAGCCCGAAGCGCTCGGGCAGATTAAAGTCCAGCTGGGCCGTCGCGAGCTGCCACTCGCGCCCGATCGCGTCGATGCTCATAAAGTCCAGCTTGGGCCCGTAGAAAGCCGCTTCGCCGACGCCGGTTTCGTAGTCCAATTTGTTTTCTTTGAGGATCTTCTTCAATATCCCGACCGACCGCTCCCAAACCTCGGGCTTGCCCAGATAATTTTCCATTTTTTCCGGATCGTGGGTGGAGAGGCGGACGGTCAATTTCATCTTGAAAACCTTATAAAAAGTTTTGATGACCTTGTAGATGTTGCCGATCTCTTTTTCGACCTGTTCCAAGGTGCAGAAAATATGCGCGTCGTCCTGGGTAAGCGAACGCACGCGGGTCAAACCCTGAAGCTGGCCGGTATTTTCGTCGCGGTAGCAGGTGGTGTTCTCCGCGTAGCGGATCGGCAGGTCGCGGTAGCTCCGCGGGCGGCTCGCGAAGATCTGCGTATGATGCGGGCAGTTCATCGGCTTAAGCGCGAACGCGTCTTCGGTTTTCTTGGACGACACGTGAAAGAGATCGTCGCCGAATTTTTCCCAATGGCCCGAGGTCTTGTACAGATCGGTCTTGGTGATGTGCGGGATCCAGACGCGTTCAAAGCCGTATTTTGTCTGAAGCGACGCCACGAATTCTTCCAAAAGCCGGCGCAAGGTCGTTCCGCGCGGGGTGAAAAGCGGCAAGCCGGAACCGACGAGCGGCGAGAACGCGAACAGGTCAAGTTCGGCGCCGAGCTTGCGGTGATCGCGCTTTTCCGCTTCTTCCTGCATCTTGAGGTGCGCGTCCAGTTCGGCCTGCGTTTCGAAGACCAAGCCGTAGATGCGCGTGAGCTGGGCGCGCTTCGCGTCGCCGCGCCAATAGGCGCCGGCGAGCTTCGAGAGCTTGAAGACGCCGATCTCCGAGGCGTCGGCCACGTGCGGCCCGCGACAAAGGTCGGCAAAATCCCCGGTCCAGTAGATCGAAACCTCTTCGGGCTTCGCCGCGTCAAAAACCTCGGCCTCGTCCCCTTTGACCGCGGTCGTGCCTTTGGTTTTGAGGTCGACGAGGAGATCGACCTTGAAATCCTGCTTGCGCTCGCGGAAAAAAGAGATCGCTTCGTCGAGCGGAATGACCTCGCGGCGGAAAGGGACTTTCCGCGACGCGATCTGCCGCATCCGCTTTTCGATCTTCAGGAGGGACTGTTCGGTCAAAGGTTCGTCGGTCGCGACGTCGTAATAAAAGCCGTTGTCCACGGCCGGTCCGACGCCGAATTTGGCTTGTGGATAAAGTTCAAAAACGGCGGCGGCCATGACGTGCGCCGCCGAGTGTCTTTTGGTTTCGATCGGATACGGCATAAGCGGGGTTAAGGAATAATCTTACAATCATTTGATATTCGTGTCTAATGCCGCCGAATGAACAACGTACAATGAACAACCCGCATTATGGTTCATGCCCTTAAAAACAAGATCGCCCCGGGGCGCGCCAAGGCGATCTTCCATTTAAAAATTCAAGACGCGGCTTACTCCACCTTAATTTCAATATGGCTCTTTAGCGAAGGGATCTTGCGCACCCAGAAAGGCCAGAGGGTCACTTTGGCGTCGGAAACCGCGCCGAAACTTTTCAAATAGCCGACGGCCGAGCTCGCGTCCAGTCCGGCCAGGCGGTCTTTGCTCAAGATCCCGTTATTCGCCGCGAGCGTCGCCGTTCCGGCGAGCTCGGCGACGAGGGTCGCCGCGCCCGAGGTCGCGTCGGCGTTTTGCACGGTCGGCGCGACGATCGCGACGTTCGACGACTTCAGTTCCATGTCGGCGGGAACCGCTTCCGCGATCATCCTTTGCGCGACGGCGTCGAATTTGGCGCGATCGTAAGCGACGGCAATGACCGTAACCTTGCAGTGGACCGTGAACGAACCGACCGCGTCGCCGACCTTGGCCGAAGCCTGTTCCGACACTTCGTCGACGCGCGAAACGATCCCGTCGTAACCCGACTGCCGGATCGCCTCGGCGAACGAGTCGAGCGCCTTCGCGGACAATTTGGCTTTAAGATCGGAAACCGCGCCGTTGATGTCGTCCGCCGAAACGCCGACGACCGTGACGACCCCGCCCGTCATCGACGCGTCGGACGCGGCATAGACCAATTTTTGGAGCGCGGCCGGCAAGCCGGGAATGGTAAAGGTCGAGGCGGGAATATTGCCGGAAACGCCGGGCTGGTCCGCGTACACGGCGACGTTCTTAAGCTCGCCGCCGGCCGGAATATTGACCCGGGCCTTGATCCGGAAGAGAACGCCGCTCGCCGTGAGGAGGCGCGTGGTCGGGATGAGCGTCTGGGGCGCGGCGCGGTTATTCACTAAGGTGACGGTGCCGGTCGCCGGCGCGTCTTTGGCCACCCCTTCGCCTTTGGGCGAGACCGTGGCCGTATCCTCCAAGGTCGTCGTCAAAACCCGGCCGAGGACCGTGTCGGAAGTGCCGGTTTTCTGAGCGATATTGATCTTGGCTTCGACGTTCACCGGAACCTGGCTGGCCGTGACGGTGATCGTCGCGCGCGAAAAGGTCGCGGCCAAAACGACCCCGGCCAGGATGAGGACCGGGCCTAAAAATATGATGACGATCTTTTTGTAAATTTTGACCGACAGGCGGTGCGGACTCGGATGCGAAGGATGCGAAGGATGCGAAAGATGATCGTGCGGCATATATTAATTTGTTTAATATATTATACCACAAATCAAAAATATCATTTTTTCTCCAAAGCCGCGGCTAATTCGCGGTCAAATTCTTCGCCCGGCGCGACCGCGTACCGCGTGCGAACGCGGCGTTCGCGGCCGTTCTCGGCGTAAACCAGCTCCACCGCCGTATCGCCCTTATGCTTATCGAAAACGGCGCGGAGTTTGGCGACGGTATCGCGGGAAAGCGCGGGCGGTATCTTAACCGATATAATTTTTCCCGGCGCGGGCGGGGCTCCGGCGGCGCGGACGCGGCCGAAATCCTGCCTGATGCGGTTAACCGTCTGATTCATCACGACCTCGCCCCGGTTGGCGATAATTTTCGGCACGCCGTCTTTTTGCGAAATTTTCCCCTCGACGACGATCGGCCGGTCGGGCTCCCAGAGCTGCGGCGACATTTTGTAAACCGAAGGGAAAACGATCACTTCGGTCGCGCCCCGGGCGTCTTCAAGCTTGACGAACAGCATCGTCTCGTTCTTTTTGGTGAGTATTTTTTTGGCCGTCGCGACGACGCCGCCCACGACGGCGAGCGCTCCTTCGGGGAGCTTGAGCGCTTCGGAAATGGGATCCACCGCGCCGGCCAGCACGGTTTCCCATTGCTTCCACGGATGTTCGGAAACGTAAAGCCCGAGCAATTCTTTTTCCCACGCCAAACGGTCGTTCTTGTCGGTCGTCACGTTCTCGGGAAGGCGCACCGTCGCCGCCGGGAGCGCGGCCCCGCCGAAAAGCGAAACCTGGCTGCTTGCCGACGCCATCCGGTTCTCGCGGGCGAAAGCGAGCATCTGCTCGACTTCGGTAAGCATCGCCTGCCGGTCGCCCCACGCGTCCATGGCGCCGGACTTGATCAGGCTTTCGAGCGCTTTGCGGTTCACCGACTTGTGGTTCAGCCGCGTCAAAAAATCCTCGAGCGAAACGAACGGCCCGTTTTCCTTGCGTTCCATGATGATGTTCTCGACCGTGTCCGAACCGATGTTCTTGATCGCCAAAAGGCCGAAACGGATGTGGCCGTCGTCCAGATACGTGAAATCCTTGAACGAACTCCCGACGTCGGGCGGCAGAACGGAGATCCCCATCCGCCCGCACTCGGTGACCGCTTCGGCGACCTTCTCGAGGTCGTCCGACTCGGCGGTCATGATCGCCGTCATGTACTCGGCCGGAAAATTCGCCTTCATGTAGGCCGTTTCAAAAGCGACCATCGCGTAGGAGGCGGCGTGGGCCTTGTTGAATCCGTAGGCGGCGAACGGCTCGATCAATTTCCACAGGTCGCCGGCCAGTTTTTCGCTGCCGCCGTTTCCGACGATCCCCTTCCAGAATTTTTCCTTCTGCTTGGCCATCTCTTCGGGAATTTTTTTGCCCATCGCCTTCCTGAACTTGTCGGCCTCTTCCCAGGTGTAGCCGGCGAGATTGATGGAAATGAGCAAAACGTCGTCCTGATAAGTGATGACGCCGTAGGACTGATCCAAAATTTCCTTCATCCGCGGATCCAGATAGCTCACGCGTTTGGGATTGTTCTTTCTCGCGATGAACTCGGGGATCGAATCGATCGGGCCCGGGCGGTAGAGCGCGACCATGGCCTGCAGGTCGAAGATCGACGACGGATGCAGTTCTTTGAGGTACTTGGTCATGCCGTCGCCCGAGAGCTGGAAAACGCCGAAAGTTTCGCCGCGGGAAAGCATTTCAAAAGTTTTTTTGTCGTCGAGCGGCAATTTGGTGAGATCGATCTTTACGCCCTTGGTTTTTTCCACAAGCAGAACGGCGTTCCCCAGAATGGAGAGGTTCCTGATGCCCAAAAAATCCATCTTGAGGGTGCCGGCCAGCTCCACCGCGTTCATGTCGTATTGGGTGATTATTTTATCGCCGCCGCCGGCCTCTTTCTGAAGCGGCGTGAAATCGGTAAGCGGCGTGGGCGCGATGACCACGCCGGCGGCGTGAACCGAGGCGTGGCGCACGCAGCCCTCCACCTTTTCCGCGAGGTCGATGACGCGCTTGGCGTCGGGGTCGCGGCCGACGAGTTCCTTGAGCTCCGGCGTTTCCTCGATCGCCCGCTCGATCGTCATGGCAAAGCCCTGCGCTCCCTGCGGTATCAGTTTGGCGACGCGGTCGCCGAAAGCGTACGGCAGTCCGAGCGCGCGCGTCACGTCCCTGACCGCGGCCCGCGCCTGCATCGTCCCGAAGGTGCAGATCTGCGCGACCTTGTCCTCGCCGTATTTTCCTTTGACGTATTCCAAAACTTCTTCGCGGCGGTTGTCGGCGAAATCCATGTCGATATCGGGCGGCGACGGCCGGAACGGATTCAGGAAGCGCTCGAAGGGAAGCTTGAAAAAAAGCGGATTGACCTCGGAAATGCCGATGGCGTAAGAGACGAGCGAGCCGGCGGCCGAGCCGCGGGTCGTCGAGACGATCCCCTGCGCCCGCGCCCAGTTGGTGTAATCGGCCACGACCAGGAAATACGGGTCATAGCCTTTTTTGGAAATGATGCCGAGTTCGTATTCCAGCCGATCAACGACCTCTTTGGGCGCTTTGCCGCCGTACTTCGCGTCGATCATTTCGTGCGAATACCGGTCCAGATGTTCTTTGGCCGAAAGCCCGCCGGGCGGGGTGAAGGCCGGGAAAACCCATTTGCCGAGATCCAATTCCAAATTCACCGAATCGGCGATCTTCGCCGTATTCGAGCAGGCGTCGGGGTATTCGCGGAAATTCCGTTCCATCGCGTCGCCCGAAGGAAAACTCACGTCCATGCTCCGCATGTCCAGCCGCTTGGGGTCGTCGACGGTTTTTCCGGTTTGCACGCAGACCAGGATATCCTGCGCTTCGTTGTCGTCGGGGTTAAGGTAATGGCTGTCCTGGGTCGCGACGAGCGGGATGCCGAATTCTTCGGAAAACTTGAACAGCTTCCTGTTCACGATGTCCTGTTCCGGCGCGGTCGGGTGGTATTGGATCTCGAAATAATAATTGTCGCCGAAGTAGCTTTTGTATTTTTTAACAAGCTCGCGCGCGCGCGTCTCGTCGCCCGAAAGGATCGCTTTGGGGAGCTCGCCGTTCAGGCAGCCCGAGAGCGCGATGAGACCCTCGCCGTATTCGGCGAGAAGCTCGTGGTCGGTCCTGGGTTTGTAGTAAAAACCCTCGAGCGACGCTTTGGTCGCGAGCTTCATCAAATTCCGGTAGCCGGTCAGGTTCTGCGCGATGAGGGTCAGGTGCGATGTGTCGTTCTCTCCGCCCCGCCCCGATTTTTCAAAACGCGACTTCGGCGCCACGTACGCTTCCATGCCGATGAGCGGCTTAATGTCTTTTTTCTTGCAGGCCTGGTAAAACTCGATCGCCCCGTGCATGGCTCCGTGGTCGGTGATCGCCACGGCATCCATGCCGTGCTCTTTCACTTTGGCGACCAAGGGGTCGATCTGGGTCAAGCCGTCCAAAAGCGAGTAATGGGTGTGGACGTGGAGATGGACGAAACGGGACATAATTGGCGTGTAACAGGCGGGGTGCGGCGCGTTGAATTAAGCTCCTGAATTGGTATAGATTACATCGTTAAATATCTAATGTCTAATGTCTGATTTCTGATCCGCCAGCAGACAAAAAAGACCTCGCGCTTGCGAGGTCTTTATCGAAGAAATTTGGCCTTATTTTATCTTTGTCAGCTTGCCGTTCGTGATGTCAAGCGAGTATTCGCCTGCGTCGGAAGCGGCGATATCCGTTGAACCTGATCGCAGCACCGCAACATGGGTCGCGTCGATCCACTGTTCTGTCTCGTACGGAGCGCCGCTTTTGCTCGAAAGGAGTAATGTCGGGATCCCTGACCAGTCCGTGCCAACAAGGTGCTGGACATAAATACTGCTCGGCCCCGTGTATTCCATGCCTTGTTGATTCATCTTCCCGGGAATCTCGGCATGAACCAAATACTTGCCATCGGGCGAAAACGAATAATCGTAAATATCCGGGCCTTTGGCGATATTGGTTGAATATCCGAGCGCGCCCGATTCCAAGTTAACAATGGAGATGGTATTTTTCTGATCGGTCGTTACCGCCCAGCTGCCGTCCGGCGATATTTCAACTTCACCGCCATAGTTAACCATGTTCTGCTTTCCAATATCATAAACCTCGAGGCCGGTGAGACCCAAAGTATAGTAACCGGGACCGGGGCTGTTGTCGCCCGAGAGATTCAATTCGATCACCAAGCGATCGGGGAAAAAATGCGCCAGTGATATATCGTACCCGACGAAATCGGGAACTTCATTCATGCCGATCGGTCCCGATGGTTGCGATTCGACCGTTCTTGATCCGGAACCGTCCAAAGCAATAATATTTACATTAAGCGTGAACTCCCTGGCGCCAAGCGTCACATCACTGCCGGAGGCGGTTCTCGGTTGATACGTGTTCCATGCCAGATACTTGCAATCGTCGGAGAGTTTGGCTTCGCGGACGACCTCGCCCGGCGCCAAAGTGATGAGCGCGGTGGGCTGTCCGCCAATGGTCACGGCATTATTCGTCTTATCGACCGCAACGACCGGACAATGGCCTGCTGCCGGCGCGGCGACGGCCGGCGCGCCATTGGTCGGTGTCGCCGGTTGAACGGCAACGGGAGTATTATTCAAACTCACGGCGATCTGCGAAACCCGCGCGCTAAGCTGTTGGATATTTTGCTGAAGGTTGATGTCGTTGATCAAAACGACCGCAACGATGATCAAAAAAACTCCGGAGATCGCCCAGGGAAGATAATTCTTTTTCATAACAAAAAATTTTTAATTTTATCCGATATTAATTTTTAAAAAATTATTTCTTTTTCTTGCCGCTGCCGTCGTTTCGGTTCATGAACATCTGAAAACCCTCGCCCATGACGGAAACGATGTTCAAAAGCGATTCGAATTTTCCCTTAAAGTGCCCGGCGGCGGATTCGATCGCCGAAGCGGCCCGGCGCACGCCGTGGATGGTGTCTTTCGCGTCCTTGAGGATGCAGATCAAATAATACAGCGCCCAGGAGAGGAAGATCGCGAGCCAAAGCACGGCAAAGGCCAAAACAATGAATAAAACGTCTTTTGAGGAAGAAAAGTACATAGTTGATTATTATAGCATAATTCAAAAAACGCCCCAAAGGGCGTTTTTTTAATTTAGATTTTTCCTACTAGATCCGCGCCGGGTTTGAGAGTTTCGCTTCCGGGCTTCCAGCTCGCGGGGCAGACCTCGCCTTTGTGCTCTTCCACGTATTTCGCGGCCTGAAGCTTGCGCAAAAGCTCACGCGCCGAGCGGCCGATGCTGTTCTCGTTCACTTCCATCGCCTTGATCACGCCCTTCGGGTCGATGATGAACGTTCCCCGGAGCGACACGCCCTCCTCTTCGATGTACACGCCGAGCGTTTTTGAGAGGATCCCGGCCGGGTCGGCGATCATCGGATAATTCACCGTCCTTACCGCCGCCGAGCTGTCGTGCCAAGCCTTGTGCGAATAAATGGAATCGCAACTCACGGCCGCGACCACCGCTTTTTGGTCCTGGAACTCGTTATAAATGGATGCGATCTCGCGAAGCTCGGTCGGGCAGACGAAAGTGAAATCGCCGGGATAGAAGAAAAGGATGAACCACTTTCCGAGGAACGACGAGAGTTTGACTTTTTCCATCCGGTCTTCGGTCAAGACGTCGAGCTCCATGTCGGGCAAGGTTTTGCCGATGAGCGGGGCGGTTAATGTTAATTCATTCATATGATCGTTGTTAATGATGATATCCGTTGTTTTTTACGTTCTGACGGCCGCGCCGAATTTGTGCTCGAGCATGCGGCTGACTTTTTCGTTCACGCCGTCAACTTCCTCGGCCGTGAGCGTGCGGTCAAAGGATTGATAGGTCAGATGGTAGGCAAGACTTTTGCGACCTTCAGGGATGCCGTTGCCTTCGTAGTGGTCGAAAAGCTCGACCTTGGCGATGAGCGGATCGACGGCCATGATCGCCGCCACAATGAATTCATGTTCCGTTTTTCGATCGGCGACAAAGGCGATGTCGCGCAGCACCGGCGGATATTCCGACGGCTGCTTGTATTCCGACGACGCCTTCGCGGCTTTGACGAACTCGCGAAGATCGACGAGGGCGATGGCGACGCGCGACTCGACGCCGGCCGCTTGCCGGGCGCCGGGCATAAGCTCGCCGAGCGTTCCGACGACCGCCGAGCCGATATGCACCGAGGCGGAACGGCTCGGATGCCAGAAATCATTTTTGGGAAAATCTTTGCCGAAAGAAACCGGAACGCGCAAAACCGCGGCCGCGCGCGCGAGCATGCCTTTGGCCTCGTAGAAAGCGCCGCCTTTTTCGTCGGTTCCCCAGACGACCAGGCCCAAACTCGATCGTTCGTCTGGAAGCTCGCCGGCGTCGACCGCCGGGGTAAAAACGTTTCCGATCTCGAATGCGCAGCCGCGATCGATCAATTTTTCGTTCATCCGCACGCCGTCCAAAAGCCGGGCGCGGTGCGACGGCCGGAGCGTGTTGAGGTCGGAAGCCAGGGGGTTGGCCAGGCGCACGACCGGCGTCTCCCCTTCCCCGCTTTTTCGGAGCAATTCGTCGCCAACGAGCGACAGGCTCATGAATTCCAAGGCGCCGGCGCCGACGAGCGCGGCGCGGACCTTTTCTTCAACGGCGAATTCCGGCTGGACGGTTTCGTCGGACACGCCGGGAGGCATGAAGGACGGCAAGCGGTGGTAGCCGTAAACGCGGGCGACCTCTTCGGTCAGGTCTTCGGGAATAACGACGTCGCCGACGCGCCAATACGGAACCTTGACCGATATTTTCGCAGCCGTAACCGTGGCGTCAAAACCCAGAACCGACAAATTCTTTTTTATGAGCGCCGGGGAAAGCGGCAAACCGATCCGGTCCGTGAGCGCCTTGACCGGCATGGAAATGCGCGGCGCGCGCTCAGGTTCGGCAATCGCGTCTTTTACGGCGATGATCTCTCCGCCGCAGATCGCCAAAACCAATTCAACGGCCCGCGCCATGGCCGGTCCGACCAGCCCCTGGGGCAGATTTTTTTCAAAACGCATGACCGCGTCGGTGCGCGTATTCAGGGAACGGGCCGTTCTTCTTATCGAGGTTCCGTTGAACGAAGCCGCTTCCAAAATGATGTTTTTCGTCGACTCCGTGACCCCGCTTGCTTTTCCGCCGATGACGCCGGCGACGGCGATCGGACCCTCCGCGTCGGCGATGACCAGCGTCTCGGACGAAAGCTCGAGCTTGTTCCCGTCCAAAGCGACGATCTTCTCGCCCGCCTTGGCGTTCCTAACGTTAATGGTCAAGCCCTTGACCTTGTCGGCGTCAAAAGCGTGCATCGGCTGGCCGATCTCGAGCATCACGTAATTGGTGATGTCGACGACGGCGTTGATCGGACGCAGGCCGGCGGAAACCAGGCGCCCTTGCATCCAAGCGGGCGAAGATCCGACCGTGACGCCGGACACGCAAACCCCCAGGTAGCGCGAACAAAGTTTTTTTGAATGAATATTAACTTTAAACCCCGTAGCCGGCGTCTTGGGTTTCGGCAGTTTTGATTCTTTCCACAAAAATTCGCCGCCGGTCGCGGCCGCGGCTTCGCGGGCGAGGCCGACCATGCCCAAAGCGTCCGGCCGGTTGGTCGTCACTTCAATGTCGTAGATAACGTCATCGAGCTTTAAGGCCTTGGCAAGCGGCGTACCCAAAGCGGCGCCCGTCGAAGTCAGATCCATGATCTCCTTTTCCCCGTGGGGATAGCGGTCGGCGAGACCCAGCTCATTGGCCCCGCAGATCATGCCCGACGACCTCACGCCGCGGATCTCGGCCGGGGCGAGCGTGACGAGTTCTCCTTCGCCGTGCCAGCGCACCCTGGCGCCGATCTTCGCGAAAGCGACGAGCTCACCTTCGCTCAAATTGGTTCCGCCGCAAACCACCTGCAATCTTTCTCCGCCCAGATCCACGGTCGCGAGCCGCAGCTTGTCGGCGTTCGGATGCTTTGCCAAAGCGACGATCTTTCCGACCACGACGAAATCCAAGCCGGCGCCGGCCTTGTTCAGGCGGTCGACCGACGGGCCGATAAGCGAGATCGCCGCGGCAAAAGCCTCGGGATCCTGCTTCATCCGGACGTATTCGCGCAGCCATTTGTCGGAAACGAGAATGTTCATAATTTCATCCCAGGTGGCTCATGATGAC
>Ga0182019_10001780_pt1 | contig 10972 bp, 8 predicted proteins | sample 812E2MmetaG_FD_120483 | JGI IMG/M metagenome (GOLD analysis project Ga0182019, IMG submission 120483) | Permafrost microbial communities from Stordalen Mire, Sweden - 812E2M metaG | ecosystem: Environmental > Terrestrial > Soil > Wetlands > Permafrost | place: Sweden: Stordalen | collected...
CGGCAAACCACCTGGTGGTCACCAAGGAACAGACGCGAGACCGCTCTGTGGTGACGATCGAGGCGATCCACAACGACCGGAAGGCGCGCGTTAGCGAGCTGGCCCGTATGCTCGGTGACCGCAATGCGAAGTCCGCCCAGGCCCACGCCGAAGAGCTGCTGAAGTGACTGGCAGGGGCGAAACGCACTGGTTCTCCCATGGATCTGGTCATAACCAACGTCAGCAAACAGTACAAAGGGAACATCTGGGGCCTGCGGGAGTTTTCGCTTTCGATCGGGCCCGGGGTGGTGGGACTTCTCGGTCCGAATGGCGCGGGCAAATCCACGCTCATGCGCATCCTGGCCACGATCGCGCGTCCGACCGGTGGGACGGTGACATGGGACGGCACCGACATCGCCCGGGCGCCCGACGGCTTGCGCTCGGTCCTGGGATACCTTCCGCAGGATTTCGGCGTGTATCCGAATCTGACGCCACTCGAGTTTCTGGAGTACCTCGCCGCGGCGAAAGGTCTCGATGCCCCGACCGCGCGCAAACGCATCGATGAGCTGCTGCAACTCGTGAACCTCTTCGAGGCCCGCCACCAGCGGCTCGGGGGTTTTTCAGGGGGCATGCGCCAGCGGGTCGGCATCGCCCAGGCGCTGCTCAACGATCCCCGGCTCCTCATCGTGGATGAACCGACGGCCGGACTCGATCCTGAGGAACGGGTCCGTTTCCGCAATCTGTTGTCCGACCTTTCGGGCGAACGGATCGTCATCCTTTCCACCCATATTGTTTCGGATGTTGAGGCGGTCGCGACGGACATCGCGATCATTGTTCGCGGCCGGCTGGTGCGGCACGCGGCGCCCGAGGATCTCCTGCGGGCGGTGCAAGGGCAGGTGTGGGAATGGCTGATTCCGAGCAGCGAGGTGCCGGCGGCCCGCACCCGGTTCCGGGTCAGCGCGACCATCCGGAAGAATGACGGCGTGCTCGTTCGCGTGCTCGCTGCCTCCGCTCCGGGTCCGGCCGCCAGTCCGGTGGAGCCCTCGCTGGAGGACGCCTACCTTCAGGCCGTGGCCGCACCGGGAGACGCCGAATCATGAAGTTGGGACGAACCCTGTACCATCTGATCCGGGCCGATGTGCTGGAGCGAACCCGGCGCTACAGTTTTCTGGTGACGGTCGTTGCCACCGTCTATCTGGGCTATCTGGTGAGCGAGGGCACCTTGGGCGTTCACCTGGGGGGATACCGAGGGCTGCGAAATTCTGCCTGGGTGGGCATGATGATGGCGCTCTGCGGCGTCACGTTCGTTTCGCTTGCCGGATTTTATGTCGTGAAGAGCGCGGTGGAACGGGACCGGCAGACCGGCGTGGGACAGATCCTGGCCGGAACTCCGATCAGCAAGATGCTCTACCTCGCCGGGAAGACGCTCAGCAATTTCGTTGTGCTGGGAGTGATCATGGTCGTCCTGGCAATTGCCGCCATCGTGCTGCTGTTGGTCCGGAGCGAAGAGGGCGGCTTTGATCTTGGGGCCCTCCTCGGGCCCTTTTTGTTTCTCGGCCTTCCCGCAATGCTCTTCATCGCGGCGCTCGCGGTGTTCTTCGAAAGCGTCCCGTGGCTCAGGCACGGCTTCGGCAATATTGTGTACTTTTTTGCCTGGACTGCCCTCGTCGTCGTACCGATGGAGACCGGGCTTCAATCCGCCGATGTCCTCGGGTTGAAGATGCCGATGGACAGGATCCAGTCCGACGTCCGGATGGCTGTCGCCGACTACAACGGGACTTTTTCGATCGGGACGGCGGGGGGCGGGGAGAGCAAGGAGGTCCCGGTGCGGTGGGCAGGCCTGCGGTGGACGTCCCAGCGTATCGGCTACCGTCTATTCCCGGTGGGCTACACGTTCGTACTGGTGCTCCTCGCGGCGCTGTGGTTCGACCGTTTCGATGCGGCGGGGCGGGCACCGGCAAGGTCGTCGCGGCTCCGCAGTCTCGGGAACCGCGTGGGTGGCGGGGCCATGGCGAGGCTCCCGGAGCTGATGATCCGTCCGCTGGCGGCATTGGTGGGGCACACCGTGTTCGGACGGATGCTGCTGGCCGAGCTGCGGCTAATGTTGCAGAGACTGCCGTGGTGGTGGCATCTCGTCGCGCTCGGCCTTTGGATTGGCTCCTTGGTTCCGGAGCCCGCATTCGCACGGGCCTACCTCGTCCCGTGCCTTTGGGTGTGGCCGGTGTTCCTCTGGTCGGCAATGGGCACGCGTGAAAGCCGGTTCCGGACCGACCAGGTGCTGTTCTCCTCCCCCCGGCCGCTGGGCCGGCAGCTGCCGGCGGTCTGGGCGGCCGGATTCCTTGTCACGATCGGGCTGGCGTCGGGCGTTTGGCTGCGCCTGCTGGCCGCGGGGGATTTTTCCGCCGTCTTCGCCGTGGCGGCAGCTGCGTTGTTTATTCCCTCATGGGCCCTGGCGTCAGGCGTTTGGTCGGGCGGCAGCAAGATGTTCGAAGCAGTGTTCATCATGGCGTGGTATCTTGGGCCGATCAACCACAACCCCTCGCTGGATTTCATGGCGACCACCGACACGGCAATTGCCGCGAGATTCCCGGCGGTGCTGCTGTTGATCGCGGGGTCGCTTTTCTGCGGCGCGCTGCTCGGGCGCCGCCGCCAGCTGACCATCGCCTGAATCGCCGCGAGTGAATCATGGATGAAACGGCGGGATCGCCGGATGTCAGTTTGTCATTTAATAGATGACAAACTTCGCACGCGGAGGTGGACCGGGTGAAAACCGAATTTGAAAACCGCCCCGGCTGCAGGAGACCGGCCGGTGACCGACGCGACGGTTTGAGCGAAGGCTTTTCCCGCGCCGCCAACCATCCCGTTCAGGGTGTCGCCAGGCCTTTGGAAGACTGGTCGCGCGCAAGCGCGCTTCCTACAGATGCGCGGATCTGGATAAGGCCGGCGTCGCCGGCCGGAAGCTGCGCCATTTCTCAAGCGGCAGGGCGGCCAGAGCGATGATCAGCACCTGGCTCGCGACAAACGCGATCAGCCAATAGAAGGCGGACTGCATGAAGCCGTAGGAGTGCAGGCCAACGCCGAGCATGTTCGTGCCGAACCAGCTCCAGCTAGTGATCACGTTGCCGAATACCGCCAGCATCATGAGACCCCGCTGCCGCACCACCTCGGCCGAGCGGCAGTGGAGGATGATCGCATTCCAGAGGACGATGATGAGCGCACCGTTCTCCTTCGGATCCCAGCCCCAGAAGCGGCCCCACGACTGGTCGGCCCAGATGCCGCCAAGCACCGTACCGACCAAGCTGAAAAGCGTGGCGAAGCACACGATGCCGTAGACCATGCGAGCCAGCGCATCGGCCGTTGCCGGGTCCAGCGACTTGGTCAGCATGCCGCGGACGATGTAAATGATCGCGAGAATGCCCGCGAGGTAGGTCGAGCCGTAACCCATCGTGACCACGACGACATGCGTCCCGAGCCAGAAATTCGAGTCGAGCACCGCGCGCATCATTTCCATCGTGTCGCCGCTGCTTAGCGCGAGATGGTGGGCGATAAGCAACGTGCCGAAGCCAATCAGGCCGCCGGCGACCGCGCCGATCGCGTTGCGAAAGATGCGCTCCAATACGAGGCAAAGCGCCACTGCCACCCAGCCGACGAACACCGCCGACGAATACAGGTTGGTCACCGGCGGGCGGCCTTCCAGCCACATCCGCGTGAAAACGCCCACCGTCGCGGCGGCGAAGGCGAGTCCCAACAAAGCAAACGCGCAACGCTGCAAGACATCGGGCCATTTCAACCACGACACCACCGCGAGCAGGAAGGCGAGCACATAGAGCTCCATGCTCGCATAGAACGGCTCCGCCTGATTGAAGGTCGCCTCGACCCGGCATTTCTGCAGCTCGGGTTGGAAGCGCTTCGCCAGCTGCAAGGTATAAAGGCGCACAATTTCATTGAAAGCCTGCGGCTGGCGCAGCCGCCAGGCGTGGCCGAGACCGGCATAAGCCAGGACATCCGGGGGAATGGCCCCGCGGCGAAGCGACTCCAGCAGGGCGGCACCGATATTCGTCCAGGCCGTGCGATCCGCATTGTCCGCGTCTGGCGGGATCAGGCTCAGGCTGGCCTGTTCGCTCATGAACTGGCCGCGGTTGACGAACGCCGTCGCCGCCTTGAAATCCTCCTCTGAATGCGGCTGGCCGGCTTCCTTGGCCCGGAGCGCAGCGACGGCGGCCGGAAGCCGCTGCTCAAACTGCCGCAGGTCGACCAGGAAGTCGGCACTGTCCTCGGGCGCGGCGCAGGCCTTCAACCGCTCATAAAGCACGACGCGCTGGTAGAGTTTGGCGACCTCCCGCTGGAACGGCGAGCGCAGTGCTTCTTCGACCGGATCGGCGAGCCGCATCTGGCGCTCGAGCTCGGCGAGGCCGCCGCGGAGTTCATTGAAGGAAAAACGTTTCCGGTCGCCCTGTTCCCGGTTGAACAGGGCCAGCACCTCAGGATTCTCGATCAGGAAGTGCTGGTACTCGTCGGCCACCGCCGGATTGAAGAAAACGTCGAGCAGCCATTCGACCGGTTGGATTGACTGGCCGTTGGAGGCGGCGACACGCTGCCGCCCCTGCAATACGAGCAGCGAGGTTCGCGCCACGGTGTCGAGCGGCTTGGTCCGGCCGTCGGCGAGGACGGGCAGGCGGCCGAAGCCGCGCAGGGCGAATTCGGATTTGGTACGCGGCGGCGCCAGCGTGGAGCCGAGGTAGGCGAGTCCGAGCAGGAGAACGAGCCAGGGAAGATATCGTTTCATGTTTTTACCACGGAGACGCGGAGGCCACAGAACACCAGAAATCTGGGTTTGGGGGTATCCCATCGCACCGATATTCTCGGATCGTTCTCTGTGCCTCGGTGGTTCATTTCAGACTCCGGCAGCGGCGGCGGCCGTCCGCCGGTGGATGAAGCCTGAGAGGAGGATGCCGAAATGGATGACGAGGCCCAGGCCCATGAGCACGCAGGAGACATAGGGCACCAGCCAGCTCGGGTTGCTCACGACTTGGAGGATGGACGTCCGGTCGTTCTCGAAGCCGGCCTGGTAGAAGGTGAGCCCGCCGTAGCGCAGGGGATTATTCATGTAAATCAGCACCTCGCGGTCCACCCGGTTGCCGGGATCCTGCAGGCGCACACGACTCGAGAAATTCTTGGGGATGTCGGTACCCGGGTAGCGGTCATGCGAGAATTTCTCGAGGGTAATGGAGAAGTCCTGATAGAGACGGGCAGGTCGCAGGATCAGCTCCCAATTGTGACCCTGGTAAGTGAACGGTTGGTTCTCCACCAGCAGGGCCGAAACCAGCCAGGTGCCGATGCGGCCATCCGGACCCGCCAGCTCGACGAATGCGGAAGGGGCGTTTGCCTCATCCTGTTTGTAGGTGACGGGCTCCGCTTGAGTCACCAACTGTGGGCCGAAGCCCTGGTCGGCCAGCGACGGCGCCGCATTGCGCGCCTGGCTGCGCATCTGGACCGAGGAATTGGGGTAGAACACGACCGGGCGGACGGTAAACGGCAGCTGCGGGTGCTGGATGAGGCCGCTCTTCTCGATCAGCTGGACCGGGATCGCGACGACCGCGTCCGATTTTGGGTCCGTCGTGTCGATGACCGCCAACTCGGTCTGGAGCGAGCTCTCGGAGTAGATCTTGGTCTCGCCTTGGTTCAGCCTCATGTGACCCTCCTGTGTCCAGAGGCCGGTGAAAAACTCGCCGAGCAGAAGCATAATCAGCCCAAAATGCGTCAGCCAGAGGCCCAACTTGGACCAGGTCAGCTTGAGCCGGTAAACGTGCGCGACGACGAGGTTGACCAGCAGCAGGCCGCCGATGAGGTAACCGCCCGGAAACACCGGCATGGCGAAGTCGCTGCCGGGCAAACGCGTCATGACGAAGACCGAGTGAAAGTACTTTTGCTGCACCGCCCACACGCCGAGGTTCACCTGATCGAGCGTGGCGACGAACACGAGGATCATCGACAAGATGAGCAGCACGACCGTCAGTCGCAGCGACAGGAAGAAGTCCACGAGACTTTTCAGCAGGAGGCGCATGGCGGATCAGGGGGCTTTGACTGTCTTGAGAAAATCGAGGAATGCCGGCTTTTCGCGGGCCACCAGCGCGTCGGGCCCGGTCAGCTTGAAGAACCAAGTCTCGCCGGCCCGCGGCACGATGGCACCAAGCATGCGGGTGCCGCCATTGGCCCCATCGAATACCAGAATGCGAAAGCCGTTGGCCTCGAGCGGCTGCAACGCGCCGGTGAGGTCCGGGACCGGGGGAAGCTGGAGTTGACCCCGCCAGCGGTTGACGTTGGCGAGATCGCCGCCGACATCGCCTGGAAAGGCCGTGATCGAAAGATCCGCCGCACCCTCCGGTCCGCTGACGGAGTAGCTGCCTTTGCGCATGGAGGTGGCCTTCTTCGGCGTCCACTGCGCCGGGGCCGTCCAGACCAACGCTTGATCCCCGGCCGGCTGCACCTGGGCCGCGACCATGGCGGCATCCGCCGCGGCAGGCGTGGATGGCGTCGAACCGTCAATCGAGGGATGACCGGGCGGCAACGGGCCGTCCGCCAGCGGAGCCGCGGCGGGCACGCCTCGTGCATTCGATGGCAGATCATTGGTGTTGGCGACGCGGCTCGGAGCGGCGGCCGGCCGGGAGGAAGCGGAATCCTTCGGCACGCGATAGGCAGCGATCTTTGGATCTTTGCAACCGGCAAGGATTAAACCGGCGGCGAGCTGTAAAACCAGACGAGGACGGCAGTGCGGAGCCATGTGGATCGGGAAAGTCTATGCATTGCCCGGAAACTTCAAACCATTCCGGCCAAATAAGCACCAACCGCCGTGGCTATTAGTCGGTGATCTTGTTCCACCAGGTCTTTTTCAGGATCAGCGAAGTGATCACGAGCACCGTGATCGCCTCGAACATCGACTTCTGCTCCCGGATGACGATGTAGAGCGGCAGCACGACGAGGGAAGTCTGCCAGATGATCCCGATGAAGATGTTGAACATGTCGCGCTTGAAATTCGCGTCGGACCTAAAGGTGGGATCGGCCCGGACGACCTTCTCGTGGACGGGCTTCCAGAAGCCCCAGGGCCGGACCTGCCGGTAGAACTTCATCAGGATCTCGTCACCCTCGGGCTTGGTCAGCAGCGTTCCCAGCACGCATCCGGCCGCCGAGAGGACCAGGATGACCGGGAATGAATACAGCGGGTACAGGTTTGCGACGATGTCCGGATACAGCCAGAGGTACAGGAACGGAAACTTGGACAGGACCAGGGTGGCGGCGATGCCGGTCATCATGCCCCAGAAATAACCGTAGCCATTGAAGCGCCACCAGTACCATTTGAGGATGTTGGCCGCCGTGTATCCGCCGTACAGCGCCGACACGATCCACTGGGTCACCTGGTTGATGTTCCTTGCGTGCAGGCCGAAGAAGATGCCGACGACCACGAACGCGAACGACACGACATAGCTCATGATGATCAACGTGCGGTGGCCGGCGTTGGGATTGACGTAGCGCTTGTAGATGTCGTTCACCACGTAGGCCGGCGCCGCGTTGACCGTGGCTGCGAAATTCGACATGTAGGCCGCAAGCAGCCCGGCCAGCACCACACCCAAGACCCCGGCCGGCATGAAATTGCTCAGCGTGTCCGGCAGGATCTGCTCGAAATCAATGTTCGCGCCCATCGCCTTGATCTGGGGGCTGAAAAACACCAGGGCCATCACCGTGAAGCCGGAGATCATGAGATACCGCGGGAAGAACAGGCAGCAGGAGACGAACCAGTTCATCTTGGACGCGTCCTTCGGGCTCCGCGTCGCCAGGATCCGCTGCATGTCGTAGTTCGGCGCCGGCCCGGCGAGGCTGACCAGCACACCCTTGAACAGCGTCATCATGAAAAAGATCGTGAAGAGCGAGTATCCGTCCTCCGCGATCTTTGCGTTGACGGACTGGATCAAGCCCGACCAGTCAAGGTTCAGGTGCCAGCCGAAGAAGAGGTGCTTCCAGCCGGCGGGCACGGCGGCGGAGATCGCTTCGGGCGAAATCTCCACCATGGCCACGATCGCCACGGCGACGGAGGAGATGGTCAGAACCGTGAACTGGAGCAGTTCCGTGATCACCACGCTGTACATGCCTCCCGCCACGACGTAGACCGCCGTCACCAACATCAGCGACATGGCGTAGGTGTTTGGCGAAAAACCCCACGGCAGGAAGGGCGCGAGAAACTTGCCGATGCCCGCGAACCCATAGGCGAGAAACCCGATCACGCTGACCAAGGCGAAGGTCACAACACTGAGGTGGGCGAGGACCGCTCCCCGGCCGGCCCCGAACCGCGTGTTGATCCACTCGGCGCCGGTCATCACGTTCGAGCGGCGCATCCACTTCGACATGTAGACCATGAGGAAGATCTGGTTGAACACGGGCCAGAGCCAGGGCAGCCAGACCGACTTGAGGCCGTACACAAATACGATGTACACCAGCCACATCGTCCCGGTGATGTCGAACATGCCGCCGGCATCAGAAACTCCGAGGATCCAATAGGGCAGCCCCTTGTCGGCCAGAAAGTACGAGTTCAGGCCCTTGGCCGCCCTTTTGGTCAAAACAAAACCAATGGCTACGGTCAGGAAGAGATACCCGATGATGATGCTGGTGTCGAACAAACCTAATTTCATGGGTGGAACGGAAACTGGTTGTTGGGAAGGTGAACGGTCTGCGCGACGGCAAAGAGCTGGCGATCCATGGGGCGGGAAAAAGAAAGCGGGTTTTAGGGGAAGGGGTTTGGGACCCAGTTGGCCAGCAGAAAAATCGGGGCTCGGATTGGGCGTGCCGCCGCCCACTTGGAAGAGGGACCTCCATATCCGCAGGGGCGTAGCCGGGTGTATGCAGTCAAGGGAGGGTGTTTCCCGGTAGGGCGGGATTTTCCCCCGCCGGGAAGCGGCCAAAACCAAAAGGCGAGCGTGAAGCCCGCCCCACCGTTTTGACTGGATGCCTCAAGACTGAACGCGGTTCAACTGCATGGAACGGCGGCGATGATCTTGTCCTGACAGGTGAGCCCGCTTTTTCGGCGGTCCGGGGCTTGCGCCGCGCGGCCGGTTATGCGCTAATCATCAGCTACACATGTCGTCTCGTTTCGGATTGCGAATCGTTGCGGTGCTCGAAGGCGCCAAAGGCTTGATCGTGCTGGCGGCCGGAATGGGATTGTTCGGGTTGGTGCACCACGATGTGCAGGCTGCCGCCGAGCGGCTGGTGCGGCACATTCTGCATCTCAATCCGGCCAGTCATTATCCCCGGATTTTCATCGAGGCGGCCGGGAGGCTTGATGACGCGCATTTGCGCCTGCTGGCCGCCGCCGCACTGGTCTATTCGGTGGTGCGCTTCACCGAGGGCTATGGATTGTGGCGGGATCGCCGCTGGGCGGAATGGTTTGGCGCCGTGTCCGGCGGGATCTATTTGCCGCTCGAGCTCTATCATTTGTGGGAACGCATCACCTGGACGAGGGTGACAATCCTGGTGGTGAACCTCGTGGTTGTACTCTATCTGGTGGAGGTGCTGATGCGGGAGCGCGATGAATCACCAAAGACCATCCCCCCGTTGCCGACGGCGGCCGCGCCATGAAACTCGGCCCGCTTGGCGATTCTGCGGTGGTGGTGACGCTGGGGGAGACTCTTGACGCCACGACCGTCGCAGCCGCGCTGCGACTCGCGGCCGCGCTCGAAGCGAAGCCGCTGGCCGGCCTGGTCGAGTGCGCCGCCGCCAATGCCAGTGTCACGGTGCTGTACGACCCGGTCCGGCTGCTGAAGAAAGGCGGGCCGTCTCCCTACGAGCGGGTTTGCGAGTGGATCGAAGCCCGGGCCGCTACGGCGGGCCCGCCAGAGCCCGCGCCCGGACGCGACATGGTCGTGCCGGTCTGTTACGGAGGCGAGTTCGGCCCGGATCTGGCCGCGGTTGGCGCGGAGCACGGTCTGAGCAGCGATGAAGTCGTGGCATTGCACAGCGGCGCGGAGTATCGGGTGAGCGCGGTGGGCTTCACGCCGGGTTTTCCCTATCTGGCCGGAATGCCGGCGCGCCTGCATACGCCGCGCCGGAAGACTCCGCGCATCCGCGTGGCGGCGGGATCGGTGGCCATCGGGGGGGCGCAGACGGGCATCTATTCATTTGAGACTCCCGGCGGGTGGAACCTCATCGGCTGGACCCCGTGGAGGCTGTTCAATCCGCATGCCCAGCGGCCGGCGCTCCTGCAGGTTGGCGACCGCGTGCGGTTTCAGCCCATCGGGCCGGAGGAATTCGGGACGGCCCGTTTCCCATGAGTCGGATTCACGTGATCAAACCCGGGCGGCTCACGACCGTGCAAGACCTCGGCCGGCCGGGCTCGCAGCGTTACGGGGTGACGACCGGCGGTGCTGCCGATGCCGGGGCGTTGCGGCTGGCCAACCTGCTCGTGGGCAATCCCGAGGGCGCGGCCGGTCTCGAGATCACGCTGGCCGGTCCGACCCTGCAATTTGCGGAAGAGGCGCTCGTCGCGATTGGTGGCGGGGAATTCGAGGTGACGGTCGAAGGCCAGCGCCTGCCGATGTGGCGTCCGTTGTGGCTCAAGGCAGGCGCAGAACTGGTCCTCGGCGAGGCCCGCACCGGTTGCCGGGCGTGCCTGGCCGTCGCCGGTGGTTTCGCGGTGCCCCGCGTGCTTGGCGGGCGCGGCACCTACCTGGCGGCCGGATTTGGCGGATTTGAAGGCCGGGCACTGCGGGCGGGGGATGTCTTGAAGGTTGGGCCGGCCTCGCTGTGGGCCCGGCGGCTCGCCGCCGCGCTGGCCGGCGAACCCCGGTGGAATTCGGTCCGCTGGGAAGTGGGTGCGGCCGCCCGGCCGCGCTATTCGGCGGCACCCATCGTGCGGGTGGTCCGCGGGCCGCAGTGGGACTGGTTCGGCGGGGAGGCACGGGAGCGTTTCTTGAGCGGGCGATTCACGGTGACGCTCCGTTCCAACCGC
>Ga0182019_10001782_pt1 | contig 10972 bp, 15 predicted proteins | sample 812E2MmetaG_FD_120483 | JGI IMG/M metagenome (GOLD analysis project Ga0182019, IMG submission 120483) | Permafrost microbial communities from Stordalen Mire, Sweden - 812E2M metaG | ecosystem: Environmental > Terrestrial > Soil > Wetlands > Permafrost | place: Sweden: Stordalen | collected...
ATCGGAGTCTGAATTGTTAAAGAGACTAACCGGCCGCTGGATTTGCCGTAAGTGCCAGACTCCTTATCATGAGATTTCTTCGCCGCCAAAAACGGCAGGAAAATGCGATAAATGCGGTGGAGAACTATACCAGAGGGCAGACGATAATACTCAAACCATCAAAAAGCGTTTGGAGGTCTTCTTCGCTGAAACGGCACCTTTGATCGACTATTATAACAAGAGCGGAAAGCTGTTGGAAATTAAAGGTGAGGGGTCGATGGAAGAAATCGGCCAAAGAATTGTCTCGGCGTTAAAAACCCAGACTTCGCAAAGGTAAAATGGGTATAAATATCAAGTCAGAGCGTGAAATTGCCTTGATGAGGCAAGCCGGTAGAATTACTGCGACGGTGCTCGAGATGCTGGCTGGGCTTGTTAAGCCAGGTTTAAAAACTAAAGAATTAGATATCATCGCAGAGAGAGAACTCAAAAAGCTGGGGGGGATACCTTCTTTTAAAGGCTACCACGGATATCCTGCCAGCTTGTGTGTTTCTATCAATGATGAAATCGTGCATGGGATTCCGGGTGAAAGAGTAATTAAAGACGGCGACATAGTATCGCTGGATTTTGGAGCGATTTACCAGGGATACCAGGGCGATGCGGCTAAAACTGTGGGTGCGGGTAATCTGAGTCTTCAGGCTAAAGAATTAATTCAAGCAACTGAAGCATCCTTCTTTGCGGGCATCGCGATGGCTAGAGATGGTAATCGTCTGTATGATATCTCGGCTGCGATTCAACAGTGTGCTGAGGCCAAAGGGTTTAGCGTTGTGCGTGAGTATACGGGTCACGGAATTGGCAGGCAGATGCATGAAGAACCTCTGGTTCCCAATTTTGGTAAACCCGGCAGCGGGCCTGTTTTAAAAAAGGGTATGACTTTTGCCATTGAACCGATGTTGAATATTGGCGATTGGCATACCAAGATAGCAGCTAACCAGTGGACGGTTTCGACGGTGGACGGAAGTCTATCATCTCATTATGAGAATACGATTGTAATTACGGATAGCGATCCTGAAATATTAACCCGGGCGATTTAATAATAGGAATAAATTTGGGGATGTATGGCCAAAAAAGAAGCCATTGAAGTTGAAGGTACGGTTATAGAAGCTTTACCCAATGCTATGTTCTGGGTGGAGTTGGCCAATAACCACAGGGTTCTGACCCATATTTCGGGCAGGATGAGGATGCATTACATCCGGATTTTACCTGGAGATAAGGTATTGATAGAATTATCACCTTATGATTTAGCCAGAGGCCGGATCACATATAGATTGGAGTAGATTTGCAGCTTATTGGAATAACTGTAACATTTTATGTTACAATGATATGTTGCGTCTAAAAAGCAGATATCAACCGGCGAAAATAGCCGGCCGGAGAATATAGGTAAGGTTGAGAAAGATACAATGAAAGTAAGAGCTTCGGTAAAAACCAGGTGTGAAAAGTGCCGCGTTATTAAGAGGCATGGAATTGTAAGAATAATTTGTACTAATCCTAAACATAAACAGAAACAGGGTTAGTATTGTAATGGTCAAGGAGGAGAACTAATGCCCCGTATTTCAGGTGTGGATATTCCCAAGAATAAGCAGATTTGGGTCTCACTGCAATATTTATATGGTGTTGGCCCTACTAATAGCAGACAGATTTTGGATAAGGCTAATATCAAGCTTGAGACTAAAGCTGATTCCTTGACCGAAGAAGAGATCAACCGCATCCGTGAGGTTATCGATCGTGAAGTGCCGGTTGAAGGTGATCTGCGCAAGGAGATCAACCAGAATATTCGCCGATTAATCGAAATCGGTAGTTATCGCGGCAGCCGTCATCGCAGAAGTTTACCGGTTAGAGGTCAGAGGACCAGAACTAACGGCAGAACTCGCCGTGGCACCCGTAAGACTGTGGCCGGTCGCGGTCAAAAGCGTGGCGCTACCAAGAAGTAATTGATCTGAAGATTTATTAACTCGAGATAATTTGTTGCTAGTATTCTAGGAGGATGGAATGCCCAAACAGGCAAAGGCCAAAGGAAGAAGAAAAGAGAAGAAGTCAGTAGCCAATGGTAAGGCTTTTATTCAATCGACTTTTAATAACACCATTGTGACTCTGGCTGATCCGCAGGGTAATGTACTTTCCTGGGGAAGCGCCGGATCATCCGGATTCAAAGGTTCACGTAAAGGTACTCCGTATGCTGCTCAATTGGCTGCACATGAAGCTGCCCGCAAAGCTATGGAACACGGTTTACGTCAGATCGAAGTATTTGTCAAAGGTCCTGGTAGCGGACGAGAGGCGGCTATCCGCTCTCTACAGAGTTCCGGTTTGTATATTACGAGCATTCGGGATATTACCCCGGTGCCACATAACGGGTGTCGTCCTCCGAAGAGACGAAGAGTATAGGGAGCAGAGATGGCTAGAATTACTGGACCAGTTTGTAGATTGTGCCGCCGCAGCGGCGATAAATTAATGCTTAAAGGCGACAGGTGTTTTGGAGCCAAGTGTGGAGTTGATAGACGTCCCAAGGCGCCAGGCCCGCATGCAGCTACTCGACGCAGGATGTCAGATCGTGGCGTACAACTGCGCGAAAAGCAAAAAGCCAAATATACCTATGGTTTGTTCGAAAGACAATTCAAACGCTTCTTTGGCACAGCCGGAAAGCAGGTAGGTATTACCGGTGATAATCTGGTAGTGCTATTGGAAAGACGTTTGGATAATGTGATTTTTAGATTGGGCTTTGCCGATTCCAGATCTCAGGCTCGCCAATTAGTCCTTCATGGACATCTTCTGGTAAATGATAAAAAAGTTAATATCCCTTCTTATTGGGTAAGTATCAATGATACTATCAAATGGAGAGAGGGTAGTAAAAAGACCGAGTATTTCAAAACCCTGGTTGAGGGTATTAAAGCTAAAACAGTTCCAGGTTGGCTAAGCCTGGACAGAGAAAATCTGGTTGGCCAAGTAACCGGTTTGCCGTCTCATGAAACTGTGGAAACCAAGTTCGAAACTACCAGTGTAGTTGAGTGGTATTCCAGATAATAGCACCGGTTAAGTAATATTGGAGGTAGTACCTTGTCTCCACTATCAATACCTAAAATTGAATGTGTTGAGAGCACAGGTAACTTTAGTAGGTTCTCAGTGGAACCCCTGGACAAAGGGGTTGGTATAACTTTGGGCAATGCTTTAAGGCGTATGCTCCTGGGTTATTTACCCGGTGCCGCTGTAACCTCAGTAAAAATCGAAGGTATTCAGCATGAGTTTTCCACAATTCCCAATATGAAGGAAGACACCATCGAGTTTTTACTGAATGTTAAAGCTATTCGTCTCAAAGCCAATACAACCCGTTCTGGTAAATTGACACTCGAAGTCGCCCGTGAAGGTGAAGTACATGCATCAGACATTAAACCTTCGGATGAATTCGAAATAGTCAATCCCGATCAGTATCTGGGCACCTTGGATTCTCCCGATGCCACTTTGAATGTAGAGTTTACCGTTGAATCAGGCGAAGGTTTCCTTCAAGCTGATACTAACGCTAATTTGCCCATCGGAGTGATTCCGGTGGATGCTATCTTTACTCCTATTAGAAAAGTTAATTTCACCACCGAACCCATGCATATCGGTCGCGAAACCAGCCGCGAAAGAATGTTGCTGGATATCTGGACAGATGGCACTATTTCACCTATTGATGCTGTCAGCCGATCAGCGTCTCTGTTAGCTCAACAGTTCACTCCTTTTGTAAATCTGGCCAGTGCTTCAGAAACTCAGATTGAAAAGAAACCTGTTATTTCAGCTATTCCGGATGAAAAATTCAATATTCCGGTAGAAGATTTGGACTTATCGGTTAGAACCATGAACAGTCTGCGCCGTGGCGGCATCACTACCGTAGGTGAGCTGGTTTCCAAGGGCGAGAAAGAACTCCTTTCACTACGTAACTTCGGTCAGAAGTCACGCCAGGAAGTTGAAGAAAAGTTGGCTGTGTTGGGTTTGGCCCTGGCCACCGATGGAAGCAGCAGCACTATTAAGATCGAGCCCGAAGAAGAGGAAGAATAAACCGCTCAGGTATTTAATTATTAACCAAATTGACTGAGGAAGAAATAAGATGAGACATGGTGTTGTAAGTAGAAGATTTGATAGACCCATTGGTGTCCGGCAGTTAATGTTCCGGAACCTGGTTACTGAGATATTGGATCATGAAAAGATCAAAACCACAGAGCCCAAAGCCAAAGCTGTTAAAGGCATGGCAGAGAAAATGATTACCTTGGCTAAGAACGGCGATTTGCATGCCCGCCGTGAGGCCATGTCATTTGTTACCGATAGAAAGGTTGTCGAGAAACTTTTTAAAGAAATCGGACCCCGGTATGCCGAGAGACATGGTGGTTATACTCGTATTATCAAATTAGGTTTACGCCAGGGCGACGGGGCTTCAATGGTCCAGATCGAACTGGTTAAATAAGGATTAGCATAGGCTGCTTTGAAAGTCAAAGCAGTTGACAAGATTGAGCAGCAACCTTATTAAAATAGCTTTGGTATTGGAATATGATGGCAGCCACTATTGCGGCTTTCAATTCCAGGAAAACGCAGCAACAGTCCAGGGTGAGGTTGAAAAAGCTCTTAAACAATTGACCGGTGAAACACTCAGAATTATGGGTGCCAGCCGGACAGACACAGGGGTACATGCCCTGGGACAAGTAGTTAGTTTTCGTACGGTCTCAGGATTAAAAATAGAGAATTATGTCAGCGGTTTAAATCATTTTCTACCGCAGGACATAGCGGTCAAAGCAGCTTACCAGATTAATATTGATTTTAGTATCCAGACTGAAGCCTGCGGCCGGCTGTATAGATATTTGATATTAAACAGCTCGACGCGTTCTCCAATATGGCGTAATTACAGTTACCAGGTTTTTGGAGACTTGGATATTCAGACCATGAACGAAGCTTGTGAATTGCTTCTGGGTGAGCATGATTTAGCTTCTTTTGTGACTGACTTTAGTCAATCGATTATTAAAACTACTATAAGAACAGTTTACCAGGCCAGGGTGGAAAAGAAAGACGACAAGGTGGTCTTTGAAATAGGCGCCGGATCTTTTCTTCCCCATCAAGTTCGCAATACTGTCGGTACTCTGATTAGAGTGGGACAAGGTAAACTGAGCATAGACGATTTTAAAAGAATTATGGAGGCAAGAAAACCAGGGTTGGCAGGTCCTACGGCACCTGCAATGGGATTGTACTTGGTTCAAGTAAATTATCCTCGACCTTTAGGAGATTATCATGAAGACCTATAGCGTTAAACAAGGCGACATCCACAGAGATACCCAAGTTATTGATTGCAAAGATAGGATTCTGGGCCGGGTTGCGACCGAGATTGCAGTTTTATTGATGGGCAAGCATAAAGCTATGTTCGCCCGCAATTCGGATGTAGGTGATTGTGTCACCGTCATTAATGCTGAGAAAATTCAGGTAACCGGCAAGAAGCCCGATCAAAAATTATATTATTGGCATTCCAACTATCCGGGTGGTTTTAAAAATATCTCTTTAGCCCGCTTGATGCAAGAGCATCCGGAAAGAGCTATTACCTTCGCGGTTGACGGGATGTTGCCCCATAATCATCTCCATGATAAGATGATGAAGCGTTTGAAGGTCTATATCGGACCGGTAGTCGGTCAAAATACTATTGAAGCTCCTAAGGTTGCCAAGGTCAGTATTAAGAAGGCCGTTATCAAGAAAGTTCAGATTAAGTCAACTAAGGAAAGAAAGCAAGGTAAACGTTAATCCTGTATTGCCAGCCGATTTCGAAATTAGAAATTCGGATTTGAAGATAAAGAAGGGGATATAATTCAGTGGAAAAACAAGCTTATTTTTATGGAACCGGTAGACGTAAGACCGCAGTCGCTCGTGTTAGAGTTATGCCGGGTACCGGAGCTATCATCATCAATGGTATTCCTTATGAGGATTTATATACCCAGGCTGATCTGCGCCGCAGAGTCATCCTGCCTTTGATAGTGACCGATAGCATTGGCAAGTACAATGTAGTAGCTAAAGTTGAGGGCGGCGGTATTTCAGCTCAGAGTGGAGCGGTCTCTCATGGAATTTCCCGCGCCTTAGTTGAGATCGATGAGAAGTCCAAAGATACTTTACGCAAGAACGGACTGCTGACTCGTGATTCTCGTGAAAAGGAAAGAAAGAAACCTGGTCTGAAGAGAGCCAGAAAGGCACCTCAATATACTAAGCGTTAGTTTTTCTCACTAGTTGAAACTAAAACCCCCGGTGAATTATTTCACCGGGGGTTTTTTATTTATGAGTGGCCAGGTGAACAAATGCCCCTGGTTTGATGAAAATGGAAAGTAGCTATTAAGTCTGTTTGAGACTTTTAAGGGCAGCTCTGGCTGCTTCCATTTCGGCAGTTTTTTTGCTTTTTCCACAGCCCTGACCCAGAACTTCGTCACCAACTTTGACCTCGACGGTGAAATTGCGGTCATGATCGGGCCCGCTGGCAGAGACTATTTGATATTCCGGGGTGATCTGTCGGGAAGCCTGCATCACTTCTTGTAGTTTGGATTTGTAGTTGGAGCCGGCTGCCTGGTCAGCCTGTTGGTGCATCTGCGGTCCGAAAAGGTTGAGTATAAAAGTGCGCGCGGCATCAAAACCTTTATCGATATAAACAGCCGCGATCAGCGATTCGAAGGCTCCGGCCAGATTTATAGGCTTTTGCCGTCCGCCTCCGGCTTCTTCACCTATACCCAGGTATAGATAGTCTCCTAAGGAAAAGCTTTTAGCGATTTGTGCCAGCATTTCGCGGCGGACAAGTGCGGCCCGCAAACGCGTCAGTTCCCCCTCTGGCGCTCCAGAAAGGTCGTGGTAAAGCTTTTCTGCGATAACCAAACCCAGAACCGCATCGCCCAGAAATTCCAGCCTTTCATAAGAAACAGGAGCTGTTCCCGGGTTTTCATTGATGAATGAACTATGAGTCAAAGCCAGCTTTAACAGATCGGGGTCATTGAAAACGATTCCGAGTGTGGACTGCAGTTGATATAAATCAGCGCTCATAATTCAACGTTTTTCAAAAGCAGTGGATAATCCGGCGATTGCTCCCTCAAGGACACTTTGATCGACGCAAAAAGAAAGGCGCATGTGACCCGGAGCTTCAAAAAAGGAGCCGGGAATTGCCAGGATGCCTGATTTCGCCAGTGTTTCCACATATTCAATATCGTTGGTAACGGGAGTTTGGGGGAGAAGGAAAAAGGCTCCTTCAGGTTTGCGCACTAAATAGCCGATTCGCTGGAGGTTTTGTAGAAGATAATCGCGTTTCTGGCGTAAACCGACTAGATCAACGTGCTGCCCCTGGAGAGCACGTACCACGTTTTGCATCAACGCCGGCGCATTAACAAATCCCAGCGTGCGGTTAGCGTGGATCAATCCTCCTACCACCATTTTGGCATCTTCACAAAGGGGATTGACAACGGTATAGCCGATTCTTTCCCCGGGAATGGATAGCTCCTTGGAATATGACCCGACGATGATGCTGTGAGGGTAATCTTTGACGATCCAGGGGCAAACGCTGTCCCCATAATAAAATTTGCGAAATGAATCGTCACTGACTATATAAATGCGAGTATTCAATTGAGCGCTTCTTTGACTGATGATATCGGCAAAGGCCTTTAAAAGAGTATCCGGATAGACCACGCCGCTGGGATTATTGGGTGAATTAATGACTACCATTTTGGTTTTGGCGTTGATAGCCCTTTCCAATAGGGCACTGGTGGGCAGAAATTCCGGGCCGCTGGGTAGAATGCGGCAGATACCTGCATGATTTTCCACATAGGCTCGATAATCATAGGCAATGGGTGAGAATAAGATTACTTCTTCTCCAGGGTTCAACAGGGCTTTGAAAGCCATATTCATGGCGCCCGAAGCTCCGCTGGTCATGATCACTTCAGCCATGCTGAAATCTAAACCGCTTTCCTTTTTCAGACGTTCTGCAATGGCCGTGCGTGTATCGGTAAACCCGGCATTTTCCATATAACGGTGCATGCCAGTTTGAGGGATAGCAAAGAGTTTTTTTAATTCACGATCAAAAGATTGGGGAGGTTCCAACTTGGGGTATTCCAGGGTTAGATCGTAGATCGAGGCTCCTGTCTTCCGGCTGACATCAGCTTGGGCATACAAATTGGCCATAAAAGAATCTCGCAGCAGAGCCTTTTTTACTGAATTAGATATTGACATAACATTATCCTTTGATTCAAAATCTATACATTGCTATAAATTCAGTACTCTATCTTTAAATCACAACAATTATAACATAAGCCTTGTTGTGTGGGTTAGCAGGAGTCTTCTCAGAATATTAAATAAAAGCCCCCGCCGGTAACCCGGCGGGGGCGGATAGAGTGATTCCGGATAGTACTTTATTCTATGGTTTTTAGCAGGTTGGCCATCTCAATTCCGGTGATGGCAGCTTTAGCCCCCTCGTTCCCCTGTTTGGTGCCGGCGCGTTCAATGGCTTGTTCCAGAGTATCGGCGGTGATAATTCCGTAAATAATGGGCAATCCACTATTTAAACCTACCTGGGCAATGCCTTTGGTGACTTCAGCGGCAACATATTCAAAGTGGGGAGTTCCGCCGCGGATAACTGCTCCTAAACAAAGGATGGCGTCATAACGCTTGGTATTAGCCAGTTTCTGCGCTACCAGAGGGATTTCAAATGAGCCGGGGACATAAGTGACCTCAATGTCATCCTCATTGACTCCATGTCGCAGCAGTGTGTCTTGCGCACCCTCCAGCAGCTTGTGGGTGATAAAATCGTTAAAGCGGGCTACTACGATACCGAATTTTAAACCCTCACCCAGTAACATACCTTCAAAAGTATTAGTTTTCATTTGTACTCCTCGTTAGCTCTTATGGACTGCATTATAACCTGTAATTTCCCGAGCTTCAAGATTATTTGGCATTGCTATTATCAGGCAGATCTAATAAATGTCCCATTTTCTTCTTTTTGGTCTCCAGGTAATGGCGGTTATGCGGGTTGGGTTCCACTACCAGCGGGATGGTTTCAGTAACCTTTAAACCGTGACCTTCCAGACTAATGATTTTCATGGGATTATTGGTCAGCAAGCGAATCTCAGTGATTCCCAGGTCGCGCATGATTTGGGCACCCACGCCATAATCGCGCAAGTCAGGCGCAAAACCTAAGGAAATATTGGCTTCGACAGTATCCAGGCCTTTATCTTGCAGAGCGTAAGCGCGAATTTTATTATGGAAGCCGATTCCGCGGCCTTCCTGGCGCAGATAAATCACAGCGCCACGGCCTTCTTTGGCGATCTTTTGCATAGCTTGAGCTAATTGCTCACCGCAATCACAGCGCAGACTGCCGAAGATATCACCGGTAGCACACTCACTGTGCACTCTGACCAGTACCGGTTCAGGTGTGCAGATATCTCCCATAACCAGGGCTAAATGTTCCGCGGGATCGACATCGCTCTTATAGGCGACGGCTGTGAACTCACCATATTTGGTAGGCAGTTTGGCTTCAGCTACTTTGTGCACGAGTTTTTCATGGCGAGAACGGTAGGCAATAAGCTCTGCTACACTGATAACTTTAAAGCCGAATTTTTCGGCCATTTGCAGCAATTGAGGCAAACGGGCCATAGTTCCGTCATCATTGAGGATCTCGCAAATTACTCCAGCGGGATAAAGTCCTGCCAGCTTAGCCAAATCGAGAATGGCTTCGGTGTGGCCGGCGCGTACCAGCACTCCACCCTCTTTAGCGCGTAAGGGGAACATATGACCGGGATATACCAGATCAGAGGGTTTGGAAGCCGGGTCGATAATTGTTTTGACGGTTTGGGCACGGTCAGCCGCTGAAATACCGGTGCTGATTTTATGTTTGGCTTCTACTGAGACAGTGAAAGCGGTGGTAAAGCGCGAAGTGTTACGGTCTACCATCATTGGAACAGAGAGTTCATCCAGGCGAGCTCCGGTTACCGGCATGCAGATCAAACCCCGTCCGTATTTGGCCATGAAGTTGATAGCTTCGGGAGTAACCTTTTCAGCCGCGATCGCCAGGTCGCCTTCATTCTCTCTTTCTTCGTTATCGACAATGATGACAAACTTACCCGCTTTAATGTCCTCTATAGCCTCAGGAATGGTAGCCAGTGTCATAATAACCTCCACCGAAAAAATACGAAACCCTAATTTTGAAATTAAAAAACGCCGAATATCGGAAATAAGAAACTCAATTTCCGCTGGTTAAGCAAAACCATTTTCCTGTAAGAAATTGGCAGTGATATTGGATTTTTGTCTACGCATAAATTGCTCGGCATATTTGGCCATGATATCTATTTCAAGGTTCACCGCGTCCCCGTTTTTCCTGTATTGAAGAACGGTGTGTTTATAGGTAAAATCGATAACCGATACTTCAAAATAATCCGGTCCTAACCCGGTTATTGTCAAACTAATGCCCTCAATGGCAATAAACCCTTTTTCAACCAAATAGCGCATTATTTCGGGAGGAGCGTTGAAACGGAATATGAAAGCGCTGTCTTCGGGACGCGTTGAAATGAGATTTCCGGTGCCGTCGACGTGACCCTGTACCAGATGACCGCCAAGTTCACCACCAATTCCCAGTGGGCGTTCAAGGTTAACAAGGTCACCTTTTTTAAGATTACCCAGCGTAGTCCGGCGCTGTGTTTCCGGGGCCAGATCCACGCTGAAAGAATTGGTATCGAAGCTGGTCACGGTTAAACAGGCTCCGTTAACAGCGATGCTGGCACCCAGCCCAATATTTTTTAGTATTTGGGAAGCACCGATGTTTAATTTACCAGGAAGCAGAGAGATGACCTGGCCGACTTCAGCAACAATACCTGTAAACATACTTTATTTTACCACGTATCCGCTGATCATGATATCGTCACCCACCTTTTCCACTTTGACCTGTCTCAAGCGATAACAATCGGCGAGTTTATCG
>Ga0182019_10001783_pt1 | contig 10969 bp, 8 predicted proteins | sample 812E2MmetaG_FD_120483 | JGI IMG/M metagenome (GOLD analysis project Ga0182019, IMG submission 120483) | Permafrost microbial communities from Stordalen Mire, Sweden - 812E2M metaG | ecosystem: Environmental > Terrestrial > Soil > Wetlands > Permafrost | place: Sweden: Stordalen | collected...
GCTGGTCGTTCATCGCGACTCCTTCGCCAGCGCCGACTCGAGGGCCGCGCGGGCTCGGTGCAGCCGGGATTTGACCGTGCCGGTCGGAGCGCCCAAAGCGGCCGCGATCTCGGCCACCGGTAGCTCGCGGAGGTGATGCAGGACCAGCACCGCACGATCGTCGACGGACAGGCGGCCGAAGGCTCGATCGAAGACCTCGGCGTCGGCGATTCGGTCGTCGAGCCCTCGTTCGGTCGAGGCCGGCTCATGGCCGCCTTCGGGTTCCGGCAGTCGGAGCTCGCGCACATTGGTTCGACCACGACGGCGCAGCTGCGCCCGGCAGGCGTTCACATTGATGCGCCCGAGCCAGGCGTCGAAGAGGTCCGGATCGCGCAGCGCCTCGCGGTGACTCCACGCCGAGACGAAAGTCTCCTGAGTCGCGTCGGCGGCGTCGGCCTGTTCTCCCAGGATCGCGAGCGAGGTGCGGTACACGGCATCGATCCGGCTGCGAACGAGGACGTCGAAGGCGGCGCGATCGCCCGATCGGGCTCTCTCGACGAGCGCTCGCTCCATCTGCCTCCCTCCGGTTGCCTCTACCTGTATCGATGCTCGCCGGGGACGTCAGGTTGCATCGGCGTCGCGGCATGGCGGGCCCGGTCCGGCTCGACGGGGCTTCTGCCGCCATACTTTCGCCATGCCCGACCAGATCGTCCCGCTCGAACGATTCCACGAGGCCCGTCGCGTCCTCGACGGACGCATCGATCGCACGCCCATTCTGGCCTCGTCGACCGCCGCCCGGGTGCTCGCCGCGCGCGGCATTCGCGTGGCCGATGGACGCGTTTACGCCAAGGCGGAGCACCTCCAGAAGACCGGCGCCTTCAAGATCCGCGGCGCGCTCAACAAGATGGCGGCCCTCTCGCGCCAGGAGCGGGCGGCCGGCGTCATCACACTCTCCGCCGGCAACCACGCCCAGGGAGTGGCACTGGCGGCTCACGAGGCCGGCGTCCACGCCGTGGTCATGATGCCGGCCGGCGCGGTTCGCTCGAAGGTCGACGCGTGCCGTGGCTACGGCGCCGAGGTGATTCTCTTTGGCGAGCACGTCGGCGAGACGTGGACGCGGATGGAGGAGGTCCAGGCCCAGCGCGGGCTCACTTTCGTGCCCCCGTTCGACGACCCGCTGATCATCGCGGGGCAGGGGACGATCGGCCTGGAGATCCTGGACGACCTGCATGACGTGGACGTCGTCGTGGCCGGGATCGGCGGCGGGGCGCTCTGCACCGGGATCGCCGCGGCGATCAAGGAGACGCGGCCCGGCGTGCGTGTCTACGGGGTGGAACCGCTGAAATCCAACGCCCTGTCGCTCGCTCTCGAGCGCGGCGAGATCGTGCCGATCCAGCCCGTGTCGGTGGCCGATGGCCTGGGCGCTCCGTTCGCAGGCGAGTGGACGATGGCGATGGGCCGGCGCTACCTGGACGCGATCGCGCTCCTGGACGACGCTACGATCCTGGGCGGGATGCGCTTCGCGCTGGAGCGGATGAAGCAGCTCGTTGAGCCGGCCGGGGCGGCGGCGCTGGCGGCGGTGCTCTTCGGCCACATCCCGATCCACGACGGCGAGCGGGTTTGCGTGGTGTTCAGTGGCGGCAACGTGGAGCTGGGGCGGCTCGGCGACTTGCTGGCGGGCGCGGCTCCCCTCGACATCCCAGCGGCGGTGTAGCCGCGGCCGTACCTCAGTACGCGCCCAGTTCGTGCAGGCGATCGTCGTCGATGCCCAGGTAGTGGCCGAGCTCGTGGAGCACCGTCACTCGGACCTCGTGCTCCAGTTCGGCGGGGTCCGGGAAGTCCTCCTCGAGAGCGAACCGGAAGAGCGTGATCTTGTTCGGGATCATGGCCCAGTCGGCGGCCCACTCGGTCCGCGGCACTCCCTCGAAGAGACCGTACAGGTCGTCGTTCGGGCCCAGACCCGACTCGCGGCGCTGCGCCGCTGAGGGCTCGTCCTCCGCCACCACGACAACTTCGTCGAGAGCGCGGGCGAACGGCTGCGGAACCGAATCGAGGGCCCGTTCCACCAGATCCAGGAACTGGGTCGCGCTTAGGGCGCCGCCGGCCGGGCGCCGTCTGCGCGGGTAACGCCTGGGTAGTTTGGGCATGGCCCATATGCTACGGCCGTCGTCTGCGACGCGGTTGGCCGCGCGGCGTACGATGGGGAAGAAGGAGTCAGCTCATGCCACCCGACCAGCCAGACGCGACCGACCGAGGCGACCTGGAAGCGCGTATGCGCCAGCTCGTCGATGAGATCGAGGCGGGCGAGGACGGCGAGGCGACCACCGCGGCGGCCGAATCGGCGGCCGGCGGAGCGCGGGCGGCCCGGACGACAGACGGCGGCATTGAGCAGGCCGTTCGCCAGATTCTGCTCGAGATCGGCGAGGATCCCGAGCGCGAGGGGCTCCTCCGCACCCCGGAGCGGATGCACAAGATGTGGCTCGAGCTGACGTGCGGCTACCGCGTCGACCCGGATCGGCTGATAAACGGCGCCGTTTTCGACGTCGGCTACAGCGAGATGGTCGTGGTCAAGGGGATTCCTTTCTACTCGCTGTGCGAGCACCACATGCTGCCGTTCCTCGGCAGCGCCTCCGTGGGGTACCTGCCTCGCGGTCGCGTCATCGGGCTGTCCAAGATCCCGCGCATCGTGGAGATGTACGCCCGGCGGCTGCAGGTCCAGGAGCGCATGACCCAGCAGATCGCGGACTTCCTGCAGCAACGCTTGAACCCGTACGGCGTGGGCGTGGTCATAGAAGCAGAACACTTGTGTCTGGCCATGCGCGGCGTTCAGAAGGGCGGCGCGACGATGGTCACGAGCAGTGTTCTCGGGACGTTCAGAACCACCAAGGAAACCCGAGACGAGTTCATGGCCCACCTGGAACGGGCCGTGCCGCGGGTCTGACCGAGCGCCGCCCAACCTCCGGCAAGTCGCCGGCATGAGGGGCCGGGGCAAAAGAAGTTGGAGAGCGCGTCATGATGAACGACCCCAACGAGTCCAAACGCCACGAAGAGCCCTGCCTCAAATGCGGCGAGGAAACGGCCGTCGGAAGCTTCTTCTACTCGGACCGGCGCGCGGCCCAGTTGCCGGACGGGCCGCCTGGCTTTCTCTGCTCAGAGTGCGCCAGGCGGATCCGCGCGGCCGGACACCACGAGGCCATGACCGACGAGCGAGGCGTCGAGGCCTCGGTGATAACCCTGGCCCAGGGGTGGTTCTAGCCTCCAACAGCCGCTGGAAGGGCTGGGACACTGCCCCGGGCTGTGTCTGAGCTCATTGTTGGCGGGCGCGTTGGCGGGTCCGGCGCCGCTATCATTCGGGCATGACTGATCGACCGATCAAGGTTCTCATCGCCAAGCCCGGCCTCGACGGGCACGACCGTGGTGCCAAAGTGCTCGCGCGCGGATTGCGCGACGAGGGCTTCGAGGTCGTCTACACGGGCATCCGCCAGACACCAGAGATGATCGTCACGGCCGCTCTTCAGGAGGACGTCGACGTCGTCGGCCTCTCCATCCTGTCCGGGGCGCACATGACGTTGCTGCCGCGGATCTGCACCCTCTTGCGCGAGCGTGGCATGGACGACGTCCTCGTGGCCGCCGGCGGCATCATCCCCGACGACGACGTTCCCGCACTCAAGGAGGCGGGCGTCGCCGCCGTCTTCGGGCCCGGTACCACGATCGCCCAGGTGGCCGATTTCCTGCGCGCCAACGCCCGGGCGCGGGAGTAGGGCGACCGCGATGGCCGGCTCGCGGGGGTCGAAGGCGGCCGGAGGGTCGGTCGCCGAGCGGGCGGATCTGCTCTGTGAGGCGGCGCTCGCCGGAGACCGCCGGGCCCTGGCCCGGCTGCTGACCGCGGTCGAGAACAGAACGCCCCTCGCCGAGGCGGCGCTGCGGCGGCTGTATCCGCTGGCCGGGCTTGCCCAGCTGATCGGCGTGACCGGGCCCCCCGGCGCCGGCAAGAGCACGCTCGTGGCGGCGCTGATCGCGGAGCTTCGCCGCGCGGGCCGGCCCGTCGCCGTCGTGGCAGTGGATCCGTCCAGTCCGATCACCGGCGGCGCCGTTCTGGGCGATCGGGTTCGGATGCAGGCCTACGCCGCGGACGCCGATGTCTTCATTCGGTCGATGGCGTCGCGCGGTCATTCGGGCGGGCTCTCCGCCGCCACGACCGCCGCCGCCGCGGTCTTCGACGCCGTCGGCTTCGACGTGGTGCTGATCGAGACCGTGGGCACGGGGCAGAGCGAGGTCGAAGTCGCCGCCGCCGCGGATACCACGGTCGTCGTCGAGGCGCCGGAGATGGGCGACGAGATACAGGCCATCAAGGCGGGCCTGCTAGAGGTTGCCGACATCATCGTCGTCAACAAGGGCGACCGACCGGGCGCGCACCGAACGGCGGGCCAGCTCCACGCCATGCTCGCCGACGCTCCCCGCGAGGCACGGCCCGGCCGACCCGCGCCCAAGCATCCGGAGGTGCTGGTGACCACCGCCGCCACCGGCGAGGGAGTGGCCGAGCTCCTCGCCGCGATCGACCGGCACCGGTCCGCGGCGCGTGGCTCCGACGGCGAGGCCGCGCGCCTCAAGCGGGCCGAGGCCCAGGTCTGGGCCGTGCTCGTGGATCGGCTGCACGCGCGCGTGCGCGCGCTCGAAGATACCGGGTCGGAAGTTGCCGCGGCGGAAGTTGCCGCGGGGCCCCGCACCCTCGTGGGCGCCCAGCCCGAGCCGCCGACGCCGGCGGCCGGGGCGCTGCTCCGCGCGGTGGCCGCTCATGAGCTCGATCCCTATGCCGCCGCCGATGCCATCCTGGATCGTCTCGTCGGCGACGCCTCCGGATCCGGCGAGGCGCGCGCGAGGTAGCCGCGCAGGCGGACGAGCGGCGGGGCGGGCGATGTGGCCCGGCGGGCGGGTGGCCGAGAGCCCGGCGCTAGCGGCCCTGCCGCTCGTCCGCCTGCGCGGCTGAGATCGCTTCGCGCACGACCCGGATGACCGCGTCGATGTCGAACGGCTTGGCGAGCAGCCTGATGCCGCGTTGGGTGGCGAAGCCCCGCAGGTCCGGGTTCAGCACGTCGCCGCTCATGAACACGGCGCGTTTGGCCAGCTCCGGCCGGAACTCGATCGCGGCGTCGTAGAACTCGGTGCCGCTCATTCCGGCCATGCGGTGATCGATCAGCATCACGTCGTAGGTCGTGTCGCGGAGACCCTCGAGAGCCTGGGCGCCGTCCTGGTACGGGTCGCAGTCCATGCCGGACGCGGCGAGGACCTTCTTGAGGAAGGCCCGGATCGAAGGCTCGTTGTCGAGCGCCAGAATTCGCAGCCGAGCGACCGGTACAGCAGCGGTCTCGCCGGCCGGCGCCAGTGGCGCAGACGAGGCAGCCGGGGCCGCGGGCGCTCGGGCGGGAGCGGCCGGTGTCGCGGGCGGCGCGTCAGGAGAGGCGGTCGGCATTCCGGACGCGGTTGCTGGCGCGATCTGGTCCGGCTGTGTCGCAGCCGGATCGGCGGCGCGATGGACGCGGGTCGTTGCCGCGGACAGGCGAGCGCCCCCGGGCGACGAGCCTTCAGACGCTGGCGCGCCATGTCCGCGCCTGGCCGCTTTCGGCTGGCGCTCCGGGTCGGCTCCCGCCGGCTCGACCCCTGCCGATTCTCCGCTCGCCGGCGCCTCATCCCCGGTTTGGGCGGCGCGTCCGGTGCCCGCGTCAAGCGCCGCCGGCTGCCGTTCATTGATCGTCTTGGCCCGAACGGGCAGCTCGATCATGAAGCAGGCGCCCAGATTGCCCGGGCCCGGCTCGTACCAGAGACGACCGTCGTGCGCGGCGACGATGCCGAACGAAACGGACAATCCCAGCCCGGTCCCTTCGCCCGGCTGTTTGGTGGTGAAGAACGGATCGAACAGCCTCCCGCGAGCAGCTTCGGGGACGCCCGGTCCGTCGTCGCGAATGGTCATTCGGACACGCTGCTGGTCGTCGGCCAGCTTCTCGGCCTTGGGGCCGCCCGGGCTCCGGCTGGTTTCGACGGCGGCGGCGGTCACCCACAGATGTGCCTGGGCGGCCCGCTCGGGAGTCCGGAAAGCCTGAATGGCGTTGATCGTGAGGTTCAGGAGGACCTGCTGCATCTGCGCGCGGTCGAGATCCACCTCGGGCAGATCCTCGGGTATGTCGACCTCTACCTGAACCCGATTCGTGCTCAGGGCGTAGGACTGCAGCTCGAGGACGCTCCGAACCAGAATGGCGATGCTCGTTTGCCGGCGTTCTGGCGGGCGCTGGCGGGCGAAGTCCAGCAACCCCTGGACGATGCGCCGGGTCCGGTCCGCCTCCTGGACCAGCAGGCCGGCATCGTGTTTCATGTCGTCGGGAAGCCGCGGGTCGCCGCGCATCAGCTGGCTGAACGCGATGATCGCCGCCAGGGGGTTGTTGAGCTCATGGGCCACGCCGGATACGAGCTGGCCAATCGCCTCCATCTTCTGGGCCTGCAGGAGTTCGCTGGTGAGGCGCTCCTGGTCCGAAAGATCGCGCACGAGCGAGAGGAAGCGCCGCTGGCCGCCCAGCTCGACAACCCGAACCTCCACTTCGACGGGGAACTCGGAGCCGTCGGGCCGGTGTCCGTGGTCGCCGAACGTGCCCCTGCCCTGGGCCCAGACGATCTGGCGGCGGCGAGCCATCTCTCGCTCGTCGGCTGAGATAAATTGGCCGAAGTAGCGGCCCAGGACGGCGCCGCGGTTGACGCGGTACAGCCGAACCGCGGCCTCGTTGGTGTCGAGCACCGTGCCGTCGAGCGCGGTCACGAAGAGCGCGTCGGGCGACTCCTCGAAGAGGGTCCTATATCGCTCCTCGGACGAAACGAGGCGTTCGCGCAGGCGGAAGTTGGCCAGGGCGATGCCGCCGATCCGCGCCACCGAATCCAGGGCCGCCTCGTCGACGGGCAGGGCATCGGTAGTCTGCTCGAAGAAGCACAGCAGCGCCCCGGCCAGCTCCTCACCGGTGCGGATCGGGATCGCGCCGAACGACTTGAAGCCCGCCGCCCGCGCCAGCGGCAGGACTCGCTCGTTGACCTGAGCGGTGACGAAGTCCCCCAGGACACTGCCTCCGCCGGAAAGCAGGGTGGTTCCGCCCGGGGCCTCCTTCGCGGGCACGCCCTTGAGCCACTGCCGGAGGGCGCCGGTTTCGCCGGCCACGGCATGTATATCGAAGTGGTGCCCGGGCTCGATGAGCAGGTAGCAGACGCCGACCGCGCCGAGTGCCTCGCGGACCAGGCTCACGGTTCGGTGGGCCAGCTCCTCGAAGGAGCTGGCCTCCTCGCCGATCCGGGTCAGCTCGTCGAGGGTGTCGAGGCGATGACCCAGGGCTCGCTGCGCCGCGGCGCGGTGGAGCAGCTCGGAGCGCAGCCGGAAGTTGGCCAGCCCGATGCTGCAGATGCGGGCGATCGGCTCGAGGAAGTGGTCGTCAAACTGCTCCACCCGCGGCGAAGCCGACCACTCCAGATGCAGCACGCCGGCGAGCCGCTCGTCGACCCGCAGGGGCAGCACGGCCTGGGCACCGGCGACCCCTCCGCCGCCCTCGGCGCCGAGGGCGGTCTGCCCGCCTCTCGAAAGCCAGACGCCTTCCTCGGACCCGAGGCGATCGAGCGGGGGCCAGTCGGCGGGAATCGTCGGCGATTCGCTCAGGGCCGCCCAGCTGCGACTCGATTGCCCGACCCAGATGATCGGGTCCACCTTGGATGTCGAAGGGTCGACCAGGATGTACCCGCCGCCGGCGGCTCCGGTGGAGACGACGACCGCCTCGATCGTTTCCTGGGCCAGGCGGGCGAGGTCGTCCGTAGAGGCCCCGAGCAATGTCAGCTCCTGGAGGGCCCGTAGCTCGGCCGTCAGGCGGCGCTCGTGCTCGGCCGCCTCGTTGAGGCCTTCGCTCATTCGGACGTTCGCATAGGCGATGGAGATGATCCGACCGACGGCGTCGATGGTCCGCTCATCGGCCGCGGTTACCGTCTCGCCCGATCGGCCGAAATAGCAGAGGAATGCCGCGATGACGCGGTCGCCTTCTCGGGCCGAGAAGACCGCGTACGAGGTCACGCCCGCGGCGACCATCCCCGGGACCAGCCCATCTTCCTTGGCAACATCGGACAGAATCTGATAGAAGGCGCCGCCGCCGGGTTGACTCATCAGGCGCCGCCAGAAGTGGAACTGGTCCGCGGGTCGGGCTTCCAGATCCGCTGCGATGGCGGGCGATATCTTGTGCGAGGCGACGACTTGGAAGCCTTCGCCGCTGGTCCTGACGGCCACACCGCCGTCCGCCCCAAGCGCCCCGACCACGCGCTCCAGCAGGAACAAGGCCAGGGTGTTCTCGTCGATCTCTCCCTGCGGCAGCAGCGTCAGGCCCATCAGCGTCTCGAGCTGGGCCGTCAGGCGCCGCTCCTGGTCCAGCCCTTCTTCCAGCCGCTCCATCAGCCGGGCATTCTCGAGCGCGCTGATAACCTGGGCGGCGGCCTGCAGGATGACCTCGTCGCCTGGTCGGCCCCAGGCAGGGTGGCGGGCCCCAAGAGCCAGGAAGCCGACCGATTCGTCGCGGCTGCGGAGATCGACCATGAAGCCGGTCGTAAGCCCCTCTTTGGCGAGGACCGCGGCCACCTCCGTCCCCTTTAGGAACGGCCCAACGCTCTCCAGGGCGATGACCGCACCCGGTGCCTGGAGTGCGGAGCCGAGCGCCGGGATGTCCGTGTGGCGAACGACTTCCAGCAGCTCCTCGCTGAGTCCACGACTTGCTTCGACCACCATGGGGGCGTGGCTATCGCTCCAGGTCGCGATGATCCCGACGTCGGCCATCGTGGCCTCGCAGAGGCGCTCCAGCGCCGCTTCGGCCACCTCGTGCCGGCTCCGCGCGCGCCCCGTCGCCATGGCCAGAGAGCCGAGAGCGGCCGCCTCCGCCTCCAGGTGGGCGGAGGTCGCGACCTCGCGGCTCATGGCGATAAGGCCGGCCGGTCTGTGCTGGTCGTCTCGGAACGAGGTCAGTGACAGGTCAACGACGATGGGCCTGCCGGCGAAGCTGCCGATCCGTGGTCGATGGACGACGCGACCGTGCCAGTAGCCCATCGAAGCCGTCTCCGCCGTTGCCTCGGGGCCCATCGGCGAGCCGTCCAGGCGAAGCTGCTCGACGACCTCGTCCCTGTGGCGCCCGACGGCGTCTTCCTCCGCCAGGCCGTAGAGACGCTCGCCCGCCGGGTTGACGGCCGTGATCCGATCGTTCGCATCCGTCGTCACGATCGCGTCGGTCATCTGCTCGACGACCACGCCGCCGATGCGGGCCGATCCGGCCAGGCTCTCCCGCAGCTCGGCGTCGCGTCGCATCTTCGTGCGGGCCGAGGCGCTGCCGATCGCCAGGCCCACGTGACGGCCCGTGTGTTCGAGGCGAGAGGTGTCGAGAGCGGGCGGCGGATCGCCGTCCCAGAGCAGGACCATCGCCCCGATGCGGCGATTGTCGTACCAGAGTGGAGTCGCGCGCAGGGCGCACAGTCCGAGGGCCCTGGCGCGCGCGGTCCATGGGGGCGAATGAGGGTCACCCAGATCCATCTCGAGCGGAGCCTTCATGTCCTTGACGAGCAGAGCCAGCGGCGATCGAGCCGGATCAACGCCGCCAAGAGTGGCCCGGATCGCCTCGGGCGTGCTCGTCCCGGCGACTATGGAGAATCCGTCTGCGGTGTCGAGGATCGCAATTGACGCGTCCGCGCCCCAGCTTGCGGCGATGATCTCGAGCGCCTGTTGCGCGACATCCTCGGCCCCGATCAGCTCGTCGCCCGGCCGCGCGAGAGCGGCCAGGTTGCGAAGCATGCCCTCCAGCTTCTCTTCGTCAGTCCTGTCGCGCAGTCTGGCCAGGGCATACCCGTATCCACCGGCGACCGACGTTGCGAGCGAAACGACGATCTCGGCCGGGAAGGGATCGCCCGACGCGGGCTGCACCGGAACATGGCGGACTATCGAACCAGATGCCAGCAACTCGCTGTGAGCGGCCTCGGTGTCGGCATCCGTTCGCCCGACCAGGAAGGCCACGATCGTCTTGCCAATCAGGTCCTTCGGCGAAGTGCGAAGAATGGCCGCGCCCAGTTCGTTGGCGTCGACGATGACGCTGTCGAGGTTCACCAGGAAGAGCGCCTCGGGGGAGTTGAGGAAGAGGTCGCGGTACGGCAGCTGCGCCGCCTCCGGACCCGATACCGCCCGATCGGGACCCTGGCCGTCCCAGAACAAGGCGGCCACGCCCGGCTTGCCTTCGAACTCCGGCAGACCGATGGGCTGGATGTGGGCACGGAGCCATTTCGAGTGGCCATCGCGGGTTCGCACGTTGATCTGACCCTGCCAGCCGCCCAGCTGGAGAATCTCCACGGGGAGCGTGGCCCCGCCAGAGTCATCGCCGCGAATGAGGGTCAGACAGTCGACCCAGGGTGTTCCCAGGGCGTCGGCGGCGGGGACGCCGAGGATCCGCACGGCGTCGTCGTTCCAGAGCACGACCAGGCCGCCCGGATCGACGATCGCCAACCCTGCGCCGAGGTGCTCCAGGAGCCTGAGGTCATGTCCGGCCAAAGCCTGTGCCACGTTCTGTCGTCCCGGGCGCGACTGTCCCTCCGAACTTACGTCGGGGCCTGCATCGTCCTCCTATCGTAGCCCCGCCGACGTCCTGTCTGTAGGCATCGAGGGTCCCGATAGGAAGTAGTCAGTTCTGATGATGCCGGTGCAGGCGCGCCAGCCTTACCCGCTCCCGGCCCGACGGCACGCTGTCCTGAGGCACGAGCGGTACCCGAGGCGCCGGTTGCTGTATCCTTCGCGGCCGTGGGCCCGTAGCTCAACGGTAGAGCATCTGACTCTTAATCAGAGGGTTGATGGTTCGAGTCCATCAGGGGGCACTCGAAGAGAGCCTTGCAGTAACGAGCGTTACGGCGAGGCTTTTTTGTTGCGCGTTGGGCAACGGGTGCTCGGCGATATGCC
>Ga0182019_10001785_pt1 | contig 10963 bp, 6 predicted proteins | sample 812E2MmetaG_FD_120483 | JGI IMG/M metagenome (GOLD analysis project Ga0182019, IMG submission 120483) | Permafrost microbial communities from Stordalen Mire, Sweden - 812E2M metaG | ecosystem: Environmental > Terrestrial > Soil > Wetlands > Permafrost | place: Sweden: Stordalen | collected...
CAATTGCCCAAGCGGCACCTGGGCGCCGTCGGGCGCGGCAACCAGGATCGCACGGATGGCGCGCAGGTCGCGCCGGTAGGGTTCGGCCCAACGCACGGTGAGGTCGAAATGCTGTTCACCTTCGTAGACGTGGGTGATGGCCAACCCGCCGATGGCTGCCTGGATGACCGCCGCCGGACGCTATGGCCTTAACACGGGCGACGAAAGATCCCCAGGTCCGCCACCCCCGGAACGTCCTTCATGGCGGCAACGATTTCGTCGGCCTTGGTCTCGTTCACCCGCAGATCCGGTCCCGCCACCTTGACCGTGTTCTCGCCCTTGACGCCCGACATGGCCTCTTCCACGTTGTCGGAGATGACCTGCGAGAAATTGAACACCACGCCGGGAAAGGCGCGGGCCAGGTCGCGCTGCATATCGTCGGTGAGTGACGCCTTGGTCACGTGCGGGCGCCATTCGGAGGTGGGGCGCAAAGGTGCCAGTAGTTCGATGTTGTGGAAGCCTGACACGTCGGTGCCGTCGTCGGGCCGTCCGAGTTGCGAGATTACGCTCCGGATCTCGGGACGGCTTCGCTTGTCAAAGGGACAGTCACTCGCGTCTTCACCGGGGCAGCCCAGCACGATGGCGCGGATGTGTCCCACGTAGCGGGCCGACTGTTCAAGCGAGATCGAGGTGGGCAGGGTGGCACGGATCCAGAAATTGCCTTCTTCCAGCTTGGGCATGAACTCGCGGCCGAGGATGCCGGCTGCAGCCAGGGCCAGCACCACCGGCGCTGCGCCCAGCAGCACGGCGGAGCGCGGCCGCTGCAGGGCGAAAGAGAAGAGCGGCGCGTACATCCGGTGCACGAGGCGCATGAACCAGGTGTCCTTTTCCTCTTCATCTTGGCTTGTGGACACGGGCAGAAGCCGCGACGAGAGCGCCGGGGTGAGGGTGAGCGAGAGCAGGATGGCGCCACCGATAGCAAAGGCGTAGGTTTGGGCCATCGGGGCCATGATCACGCCGGCCACGCCGGTCAAGGTGAAGAGCGGCACGAAGGCGACTGCGATGATGAGCGTAGATGAAAACACCGGCGGCCCGACCTCGCGGGCCGCGCTGGCGATGCGTTCGAAAATCGAACCTCCGCGCCGGGCAAGGTTGCGGAAGATGCTCTCCATCATGATCACTGACGAGTCGACCACGATGCCGAAATCCACCGCGCCCAGCGAAATGAGGTTGGCTTGCGTGCCAGTCGACACCATGCCGAAGAACGCGAAGAGCAGGGCGAGCGGCAGATTCAACGCGACCAGCAGAGCCGCGCGCAGCTTGCCCAAGAAAAGCCACAGCACCAACGAAACCAGCACCATGCCAGTGAGAAGGTTTTCTATCACGGTGTGGGTGGTCAGCTTGACCAGGTCGGCCCGGTCGTAGAGCGGCTCGATCTCCATGCCGGGTGGCAGAACCCGGTTCTGCCGAATCTGGTCGACCCGATCGTGAATACCCTTGATGGTGGTGAGCGAGTCGCCCCCGTAGCGCATGAGCACGATGCCTTCCACGATGTCCGGCTCACCGTCGCGGCCCACGATACCCAGGCGCGGGGCCGCGCCCACGTTGACCGTGGCTACGTCGCCTACCCGAACTGGCACGCCTTTTTGTGCGGCAATCGTGATCTGCTCGATGTCACGGACCGATCGGATGAGCCCGATGCCGCGCACGTCGAAGGATTGCTCGCCCAGGGTCAGGCGCTGCCCACCCACGTTCTGGTTGGCATTGGCGATGGCGGACTGCAACTGCGCCAGGCTGACGTTGAGCCCGCGAAGACGATAGGGATCCACGTCCACGTGGTATTGCTTGGTCAGACCACCGAATCCCACCACGTCGATCACGCCCGGCACCTGGCGGAACTGCTTTTCCAGGATCCAGTCCTGCGCGGTCTTGAGATCCGCCGAGGTGTAGCCCTTGCCCACCACCTTGTAGCGGTATAGCTCGCCGATGGCACTCCAGGGCGAGAGCTGCGGTTGCACGCCCGCTGGCAGGGTGACGAAATTGAGCTGGTTGAGCACCCGCTGCTGAGCAGTCGCGTAGCTGGTATCCCAGCCAAAGTAGTACTTTACGTCGGCCAGGCCAAAAAGTGACTGCGAGCGCACGTGTTCCAGCCCCGGCATGCCCACCAGGCCGGTTTCGAGAGGCAGTGTGACGTAGCGTTCGACTTCCTCGGCGCTCCAGCCCTGCGGCTGCGCGATAAGCTCGATCATGGGCGCCACCGGGTTGGGATAGGCCTCGATGTCGAGCTGCACGTACGAGCGAATGCCGATGCCGACCAGCGCCAAGGCGGCCATGAACACCAGGAAGGGCGCGCGGATAGCGGCCGAAACCAGTCGCTCAATCATGGCTAGGAAAGGCCCCCCTTGAACCACGGAGGCGACGACGGCCGATGATCCGTGCCGCTGGCTGCGTCGGGCCTGCGCTTCCGGTCCTCAAGTACGCAAGTACATTCCGGTCCGGTTCTCGGCCCTCCTTGCCAGCAGCCCGGCGAAGGCGCGGCGAAGCCGCGGGGGCAGGTGGCAGGGCGGGCAGGTCCGAGTGCCCGACGGGCCTTGTCGGCCGGATGCAAAGGGACATCGCGATCCGCGCCTCGTCGATGTCCAGCGAGAATCTGACTCATCGTCATGGCAGTAGTGACAGCTAGGGGTCAGAGCATCCCGGAAAGCAGGATGGCGCCTGAGACGACGATGCGCTCACCCCTGGCCAGGTTGCGCAGCACTGGCAAATACTCGCTGCCCAACTCCTCATTGACTACCACCGGCCGACGTTCGAAGCGCAAACGGCCGTCGGATGTCTTGCCTACCTCAACGAACACCACCGTCTGATCGCCGAGGCGCAGAAGCGCGCTGCGCGGGACGGCGAGCGCGACTTGGCGGTCCACCGGTAGGGTCACGGTGGCATACATCTCGGGCTTGAGCGCGCGGTCGGAATTCGCAATCTTGCAGCGGACCTTGGAAGTGTGGGTCGCGGGATCGAGGGTATCCGAGACCCAGTCGGCTTGTCCCCGGAAGACGCGGCCGGGATAGGACACCACGCCGGCCAGGCATGCGGTGCCCGCCTTCACCCGCCCGAGATCCATCTCGAAAACATCCCCCAGCACCCACACGCTGTCTAATTCACCCACGGTGAAGAGTTCAAGCACGGTGCCACCCGTGTACTGGCCTTGCACCTCGGCGCCGGGGTTCACGTTGCGGGCGATGACCTCGCCGTCAATCGGGGTGCGCAGGGTGTACATTTGGTTGGACCGACCGGAGGAACTGCCGCGCAGGATACGGGTCTTCTTCCTGGCTCGATCCAGCTCGGCCCTGGCTTTGCTGTAGTTGGACTGCGCGCTCTCGAGATCGCGCTGCGATCCGGCGTGGACGTCGAACAGCTCCTTCTGGCGGTTGGCTTCCTTTTCGGCTGCGCCAAAGTCGGCCTGGGCTTTGGCCAGGTCGGAGAACGCTGTCGCCACGTCAGGAGACTCGATCTGCGCCAGGGCGTCGCCCTTCTTCACACGTTGGCCAGGCTGCGCCTCGATCTTCACCACCCGGCCAGTCACCGGCGACAGCACGTGCGCCACGTGCAGATCGTCGAAGGTCACGCGTCCGCTGGCCACCACCACGCCGCCCACCGGCTGGGGTTCGAGCGGCTCGACCACCAGCTTGGCGGCTGCCGCTTGTTCGGGCGCCAACCACACCTCCGTGTTGGGAGGCGCGGCTGATTCCGTGCTGGCGGCGCGTCTGTGACAGCTAGACCCGACGGCCACGAGGAAGGCAAGAGCGGCAACGCAGGTGACGCGAATATGATTCATGGCCCCAACTCCAAGCCCACGGCTTCCCCGATGAGCAAGACCGCCAGCCAGTAGTCGGCGAGATCGCGCAGGTAGCCTTGGGTTGTGTCTATCAGCATGCGTTGCGCATCCAGGTATTCGAGCAGGGATGCGGCTCCCTTCTCATACTGGATCTGCACGAGGTCGCGCGTGCGCCGCGCCCGATCAAGCAGGCCATGCTCGGCCCGTTCTACCCGGCGTTTGGTCGACTGAAACTGGGCCAGCGCGATGGTCACGTCGTTCACGATCTGCGCTTCGGTCTTGGCCAAAAGGGTGTCCTGCACGCGCAGATCGGCTTGGGCCTTCTGCACCTCACCTTGAAAACGGTAGAAAAGCGGCGGGGTGAGAGTGAGGCCCAGCGACACCGTGGGCGGTGAGCTGACGTCGCTGCCGGCCCCCTGGCCGCCAAAACCGAGCGAGAGCGCCAAGTCCGGGAAGCGCAGGCGTCGCGCCGACTGCAGCGCCGCCCCGGCCCGGTCGTGCTCCAGGTGGGCGGCTGCCAAGTCGGGACGCTGTCTGCGGGCCCGCTCCAGCAAAGAGTCAACCGTGGCACTACCCAGTTCGTTGGGTACGCGATAGCGCGGGAGATCGATGTCGACCTCAAATTCCGGCACGCGCCCGCGCACGCCGAGCAGGAAGGCGAGATCATACTTGGCCTCGGCCAAGGCCAACTCCGCGCGCTCCACCTCCTGGTCAGCTTCCAGTTTTTCGGTCTCGACCTTGAGGGCATCGACCTGGGAAATGGCGCCATGTTGGAAGCGGGCCTGGTTGAGTTCCAGAACATGGCCGAGGCGGCCCTGCGACTCGTGCGTCAGGTCAAGAGCATCACGGGCGTAGACGGCCTTCAGATACTGCTGGCGGAGCATGGATTCCAGGGTGCGCTGGGTGTCGGCGCGGTTCTGGCGCGCCACCGCCAGCGCCAAGTCCGCGGTACGCGAGCGCAGGCCCCGCTTGCCCGACAGCGTGTCGAAGAGAGCGGACTGGTCGGACACGCCTGCGCTCCAGGCCAGGGCCGAGCACCCGGGACACTGTGTGCTGTTGAAACCGAACGAGCGACCCACACCGCCCGAGATTGCGGGATTGGGGATTGCGCCAGCTATCTGTGCCTCGCCCCGGACGCTATCCACGGTCGCGTCCGCCACGATGAGGTCAAAGCCCCGTTCGCGGAAGATGCGCAACGCATCCTGCATTTCCAAGTGAGCTGGGAGAAAAGGCGATTCGTTCTCATCGCCCGCCAGGCTGATAGCAGGGCCAAGCAGCGTGATGGCGAGAAGCGCAGCGGCGCTTCCCTTCAGTGGACGATAGGACGCGGGCATGGGCACGGGGAATAGGGTTGCAGAGATAGGCGAGGCTGGGGGGTGAAACCCGACCTAGCAACGTAGTGCATCTACCGCACCGGTCCCCGACGTGCAACCAAGGGGGAACCCTACTGGGCACGGCGCCGCATGTGAAGAATGGAGGCCGCCCGATGACTCAGGCTTTTGCCGCGCGAACCAGCGGTAGCTCAAGCGCGTCTTTCAGTGCTTCACAGCTCGCCTCGATGATGTTCTGTGAGACTCCGATGGTGCTCCAGCGGTCAGCCCCGAGGCTGGATTCGACCAGCACCCGGGTCTTCGCCGCAGTTGCGGATTCGGGATCGAGAATGCGGACCTTGAAGTCGCACAGATGGATCTGGCGCAAGACCGGGAAGTGGTGGTCGAGCGCCTTGTGGAAGGCGTGGTCCATGGCGTCGACCGGGCCCGAACCTTCAGCCACCACGTGCGAAACCTCGTCGCCCACTTTGAGCTTGACCGTGGCCTCGATGAACATGTCGCCGCCGCTGCGGCGCTGGGAGATCACCACCACGTCGAGGACCTCGAACGGCTCGCTGTAGCCCGGCTGCGTACGCCGCAGCATCAGCTCCAACGAGCCATCCGCCGCCTCGAACTGGTAGCCCTGGTTTTCCAGTTCCTTGATGCGGGCGACTAGGTCGGCCTCATTGCCACGCAACTGGACGCCTAGCTCGGCGGCGCGTACCCGAATGTTCCCGCGTCCGGAAAGCTCGGACACCACGATGCGACGGCTGTTGCCCACCTTTTCGGGCGGAATGTGCTCAAAAGTGATTGGCGACTTGGCCACCGCGGCGACGTGCGCGCCCGCCTTGTGGGCAAAGGCCGAGGCGCCCACGTAGGGTGCATGCGCGCGTGGGCGCAGGTTGGCGATCTCACTGGCCGTGCGCGAAACCTCGGTGAGTCGCTCCAGGTTCTCTTCGGAGATGCAATCCAAACCCATCTTGAGCTGCAGCGCCGGAATCACCGACATGAGATTTGCGTTCCCGCAGCGTTCGCCCCAGCCGTTTAGCGTGCCCTGCACCATGGTGCACCCAGCCTCCACCGCCGCCAGCGAGTTGGCCACCGCGAGATCGCTGTCGTTGTGAGCGTGAATGCCCACAGGCACGCCCAGCACCTTCTTCGCCTCGCGCACGATCTCGGCCACGGTCGAGGGCAGGTTCCCGCCATTGGTATCGCAAAAGGCGATCCAGTCGGCGCCCGCCTGGGCAGCAGCGTGCACGGCAGCCAATGCATAGCTGCGATCGTCGCGAAAGCCGTCGAAGAAGTGTTCGGCGTCGAAGATGACTTCGTGGCCGTGCTGTTTCAGGAAAGACACGCTGTCAGCAATCATGGCCAGGTTATCTTCCGGCGTGGTCTTGAGCACATCGGTCACGTGCAACAGCCAGGTCTTGCCGAAAATGGCCACAGCCGGCGTGCCGGCCTTGACCAAGGCTTGCAGATTGGCGTCGGTCGCGGCCGTGGTGCCGGTCCGGCGCGTGCTGCCGAAGGCAGTCAGCCGAGCCTGCTTGAGCTTCAACTCGGAGGCGCGGCGAAAGAACTCCTCGTCCTTGGGGTTGGCCCCGGGATAGCCACCTTCAATGTAGCGCACGCCAAACCCATCGAGCAGGCGGGCAATCTTGATCTTGTCCTCGACCGAGAGGGAAAGCCCCTCGCTCTGGGTTCCGTCCCGAAGGGTGGTGTCGAAGAGTACGATCTGCATGGCAAGCTCCGCCGGGTAAGAGGCGGAAATCTACGAGACATTCGGCGACTGCGCAATGATGCGGGTCTGCTCCCACGGAATTCGGCGCAGCGGGATGCGGTGGCAGTGAGAGCAGTGCGTATCCTTGCACTGGCACAACAGACGTCGGCAACGGTAGCGTTGCTTCGGGTTGCCTTACCCCCAACTAGACTTTCACCTGTCCGCCCCTCACGCCCCCAGCAATCGTCGAACTGTATCGCGGACTTTGTCGTAGTCGTTCGGCACCTCGACGGGCCTGTTGGCGTACTGGCACACCGGAACCCCGGGCAGCTTGCCTTCGTGGTAGCCGACCTTGAAGTCGGTGAACTTCAGGCCGTTGGCGGTGCTGATCACCACCACGGTTTCAGACTTCTTGATAGTGCCCGCGGCCACGAGTTTTTCCAGAGCGCCCAGCGCCACACCGGTGTGCGGGCAGCAGAACATGCCGGTGGCATCCGCGCGCGCCACTGCGTCGGCCAGCTCGGTTTCATTCGCCTGCTCCACCACGCCGTCGAATTCCTGCAACGTCTTGATGGCTTTCTTCACGCTCACCGGGTTGCCGATCTGGATGGCGGAGGCCAGGGTGGTTTGCGGTACCATGGGCTCGAACTTGTCGAAGCCCTTCTTGTACGCGAGATAGAGCGGATTGGCAGCCTGCACCTGGGCCACGCAGATGCGCGGCAGCTTTTTGATAAGGCCCAGCTCACGCATCATCTTGAACCCGGCGCCGAGCGCGCTGACGTTGCCCAGGTTGCCACCGGGAATGATGATCCAGTCGGGCACACGCCAGTCGAACTGCTGCACGATCTCGATGCCCACGGTCTTCTGTCCCTCGACGCGCAGCGAGTTCATGCTGTTGGCCAGGTACACGCCTTCCTCGTCGGCCAGACGCTGCACGACTTTCATGCAATCGTCGAAGTTGCCTTCCAGGGCGAGCACGGTAGCGCCGTTGGCCAGCGGCTGCACCAGTTGCGCAGTCGAGATCTTGCCCCGCGGGAGAATGACCATGGCGCGAATGCCGGCGGCTGCCGCGTAGGCGGCGAGCGCCGCCGAGGTGTCACCGGTCGAGGCGCAGGCCACGGCCGAGATGGGTCTGCCGTCCGCGATCATCTGCTTGACCGCAGATAGCAGCACAGTCATGCCCAGATCTTTGAAGGATCCGGTGTGCGAGTTGCCGCACAGCTTGACCCATAGATCGTCGACACCCAGCTGGGCGCCATAGCGTTGGGCCAAAAACAGGTTGCTGCCGCCCTCATACATCGACACCACGTTCTCGTCACGGATATGGGGGTGAACCCACTCGCGCTTGCCCCACACTCCCGAGCCGTGCGGCCATTCGGTGCGCATGTAGCGGTCTTCGAAAAGCTTCTTCCACTCGGCAGCGCTGCGCTGTCGCAGGGCCTCCATGTCGTGGACGACTTCCAGCAGGTTGCCGCATTGGGGGCAGCGGTAGATGACCTGGTCGAGCGGGTACTCGCCCGGGCAACGGGTGATGCAGCGAAAATGGGCGCGGTAGGGAAGCATGTCCTAAACTTAGCACCTTCGAGCGCCGATTTTGACCATGGTCTCTTTGCGACTCTGTAGTAAGAAAGCCCCTCTCCCATGAAACGAAAATCGCGGCTTCCCGAGGTCTACAAGTTTGGCGGCGCCTCTCTGGCAGACGGCGCCGCCTACAAGCATGCGGCCGGCATCTCGAAGAAGTGCGGCGCGCCGCTGGCTGTGGTTTGCTCAGCACCGGCAGGCGTGACGGACCTGTTGCTGGCGGTGGCTGAGCATGCCCGCGCTGGCGATCGCGACAAGACCGCGACTGCGCTCGAAGCTGTGCGCGAGAAGTACCGCGTGGTTCTGCACCAATTGGTGCTCGGCCAGCGATCCAAGGCCGAGCTCGGCGGGGTAGTCGAGCAATCCATGGCTGAGCTGGAGCTGCTGGCCGGCGGCCTGGTGGCCTTGCGCGAGCTGACCGCGCGCACGAGCGATCTGGTGGTGTCGCGTGGCGAGCGGCTGAGCGCCGAGATTTTCTGTGCGGTTTTGCGCGCTGGGGGCGTGAAGGCCCAGGTCGTGGATGCGCTGGAAGTGGTCCATACCGACGGCCCGTTTGGCGGCGCCGCGCCCCACCTCGCGCACACCGACGCGGCGGTGCGCGCCCGGCTGCGGCCGCTGTTGTCGCGCGGTGTGGTGCCGGTGGTGCCTGGTTTTCTGGGCGCGTGGCACAAGGATCACGGGCAGCCACCGGCTCTCGTCACCCTGGGCCGTGGCGGCTCGGATCTGACTGCTACCCTGATCGGCCGTGCGCTCGATGCTAGCCGGGTGACCCTATGGAAGGACGTGCCCGGTCTGCTCACCGCTGACCCGCGGGTGGTGCCCGACGCGCGCGTGATCCCGCAGCTGCACGTGCGCGAGGCCGCTGAGCTGGCCTACTACGGCGCCAAGGTGTTGCATTCGCGCGCGTTGATTCCGGTGCAGGGCAAGCCCATCCCGGTCTACGTGCGGCCGTTTGCCGAGCCCAGCGCGCCGGGCACCGAGATCTCATCGCAGCAGAGCAGCGACCGCCATCCGGTCAAGGCGCTTTCCGCGGTATCGGGTCAGGCACTGATCACGGTGGCTGGCCGTGGCCTGCTGGGCGTGCCCGGCGTGGCCGCGCGCACCTTCGCGACTTTGTCGGCGCATGGAATGTCGGTGTCGCTTATCACCCAGGCATCCTCTGAACAGTCCATCTGCTTTACCGTGCCGGAAAAGGAAGCCAAGGCCGCCAAGGAGCACCTGGACCGCGCTTTCCACGACGAGATCGCCCGTCGCGATGTGGACGGCATACAGGTGGAGAGCGGCATGACCACCATCGCGGTGGTGGGCCTGGGCATGGCAGGCATGCCTGGGATCGCGGCGCGGGTGTTCTCGGCGCTGGCCTCTCAGGAAATCAACGTGGTGGCCATCGCCCAGGGCTCATCCGAGCTGAACATCTCGCTGGTGGTGGCCTCGGCCCAGGCAGCTCAGGCGCAGAAGCGCATCCACAGCGCCTTCCGTCTGTCGCGGCTGCCGTAGCCGACAAGGCAAGAAAAAGGCTCGGCCGCTTCCGCCGCCGAGCCTTTTGGAACGGAACAAACCGGGACTACGGAGTCGTTATGATCAGGTTGTCGAAGTCAGCGGTAACGTTCTTGACACCGAGCGCGACGGTACCGTTGGAGTAGAGGCTGGTGCTGCCGGTGCCGTTGCCGTTGTCGGCCGCACTTACCTTGAGGGCGCCGTCAAAGAACCCCTGCAGAACTACTGCTGGTCCGGGGCTGCTGGCAATCGAGAAGCGGTATGTGTGCCATTCCCCCACCATGATGTCGAGATCGTTCACTACTGTTGCGAGGGTTGAGAGGGCACCAGTGAGGCGTCTGTCAATGGTCATGGTCCCGTTGGTCGAACCCGCGTCCCCTGCCTGCGTGCTGATTTCAAGACAGTAGGCGTTGGTGGTGGCTGCGTCGAAACGACCGCAGATACGGACGAAGTTGCCAGCCGGGGCGTTCGTGAAGCGCACCTTGACCTGGATACTCTCATCTGTCGAAGTGGCGGGGGGCAGATTCGCCTCAGCGAAGGATGTCTCGGGGGCACCGGTATGCGTCCCCTCTAGGACGACGTTGCTGCCGTCCATGACAAGGTCCCAGGAGATTCCTGTTCCCGTTCCTCCCGCCGCGGTGAAGCCGGCGGGCAACCCGCCATCCAGTTTGTCACCTGTGAAGGTGTACGCATGGCAGGCATCGCCCTCACAACCACCGCCGTCAGTAACGCTGCCGTCGACGACCGAAGCGTCTAGTTCCGGCGCGTCTGCGACACCGTCCGCCTGCGCGTCAAGGAGAACGACGAGTCCATCGGGGCCAGCGTCTGCCGCGGCGTCAGCGGCGTCGACAACGATAACAACGTTTCCGTCGGGGCCAGCGTCTGCAGCGTCGATAATGACGGGGGTTGTGTCTGCCACAGAGTCAGTGGAGCCCGCATCATGGATGACCGGCGTGGTATCGGACGCAGCATCAGCGGCGTCCGTCGGCCGAGGAGTAGTGGTGTCAGGCGGGCGCACATCCTGGCCACTCGTCACGTCCGGCGGCC
>Ga0182019_10001786_pt1 | contig 10960 bp, 6 predicted proteins | sample 812E2MmetaG_FD_120483 | JGI IMG/M metagenome (GOLD analysis project Ga0182019, IMG submission 120483) | Permafrost microbial communities from Stordalen Mire, Sweden - 812E2M metaG | ecosystem: Environmental > Terrestrial > Soil > Wetlands > Permafrost | place: Sweden: Stordalen | collected...
CCCAGGCGACGGCCCCGCCCCAGTCGTGGCCGACGAAGATGGCTCGCTCGACGCCGAGCGCCTCGCACAGGCTGTCCAGGTCGCTGCACAGTGCGCCGAGGTCATATGCGGTGATCCCCTCGGGGGCGTCGGAGGCCCCATAGCCGCGCTGGTCCGGGGCGACGACCCGATAGCCGGCAGAGGCGAGAGCGGGCAGCTGGTAGCGCCAGGAATACCCGAGCTCGGGGAATCCATGGCTGAAAACCACCGCCGTGGTGGCCGATTCCGGACCCATCTGATGCACCGACAGAGTGACGGCGCCGTGGCCCCGGTCCGGTAGGGATACCCGGGTGGGCGAAGGCATCGTGGTGATCGGTGGCGTCGTGATCGGCATGCCGAGGACGCTACCGGCGACTGAGAACGCGTTCTCGGGCATGTTCGTCTGGCAAACGGTGTTGCAGGGAACAGGCGTCTGGACCCATCCGGAAGCCCCCCTTTCTCATGGCACGCACCGCAACCCTCGACCTCGAACCAGTCACGGCGCCGGTCAGCACCGGCCGCCCCGCCCATCGCCCCCATCGCCGTGGCGGCCTGGGGGATCCCGTGGGCCAGTACCTCGATGAGGTGGGCCGGCACGCACTGCTGACGCCTCAGGACGAACAATCGCTCGCCGCGGCCATCGCCGCCGGCAAAGTGGCCGCCGAGGAGCTGGGGGCCGGCCATGCCACTGCCGCTCGTCGTCGGGCGCTCCGTCGCCAGATCGAGGCCGGAAACGCCGCACACGACCGGTTCGTGAACGCCAATCTGCGCCTGGTGGTCTCGGTGGCCAAGAAGTATCAGGCATCGGGCGTCCCACTGCTCGACCTCATTCAGGAGGGCAACCTCGGTCTGATTCGCGCTGTCGACAAGTTCGACCACGAAAAAGGCTTCCGCTTCTCCACCTACGCCGTGTGGTGGATCCGCCAGTTCATCTCCCGCGGCATCGCGTCCACCCGATCTGTGGTGCGACTGCCGTCGCGGGCCAACGACGATCTGCTGCGAGTGCGCGAAATCTCCTCCCAGCTCGAACAATCCCTCGGTCGGGCTCCGGAGCCGGCAGAGCTCTCAGAAGCCACCGGCATGGCTCCCGATCGGCTGTCGGAGTTGCTGGCCACCGTGGACCCGGTCTCGCTGTCGGTGGGCGTTGGGGACGGTTCGGCCGAGCTGGGCGACTTCGTCGAAGATCCGCGGGCCCGTCTCGAGGTGGAGGAGGTGTCGGCTCGACTGTCAGACCGCGAGCTGTCGCGACTCATGGCGGTACTCGACGATCGTGAGCGCCGAATCCTGCTGATGCGTCACGGCTTCGACGGCGAGCCCATGTCGGTGGCCCAGGTCGCGTTGCACATGAAGCTGTCGCGCGAACGTGTGCGCCAGCTCGAGCATCGGGCCATGGCCAAGCTCACCCACCCGTCGTGGCGGGCCCAGGCCGAGGCGCTCCGGGACTGACGTCAGGCTTGGCCGGACGACATGACGAGTCGGCTGACGTAGACGGCGTACCCGGAGCCTGGGGGGCCGATCCACGAGAGCGCCAGCGTGGACCCACTCCGCCCGAGAGAGAAGGGTCCGAGCGGGGTGCCGTCGGCCACCGGATTTGGGATTCCACCGACCGCGACCCAACCGGAGCCGTCCCAGGTCTGCACGGCCAGATCCGTGTTGTTCACCTGCGACGCGACGATGGGCCGACCGAAGCCGTCGACAACGAGCGTCGCGTATGGCGACCCAATGGTTTGGCCGACCGCACCACCGAGCTGCTGCCAGCCCGTGCCGGTCCATTGCTTGACGTAGGTGAAGAAGGGCTGCCGGAACGCCGTCTCGATCCACGAGACCGTGATCGTTCCGGCCGCGGCCTGGACCTCGGCGCCGCTGGCGCCCCACAACGGGTTCACGTTGAGCACGCCACCGAGCTGACTCCACGCGCCGCCGGAGTACCTCTCGACCACGAGATCCCAGTCGCCCGAACCGCCGGTGGCCCGGAGTCCCTGCCAGGCGACGATCGGATTGCCGGACTCGTCCAGCGTGACCGACAGCGGATACCCGACGGTGTAGTTGGGGAGGACGCGGGGAGCGAGCGTGGTCCACGCCGAGCCGGTCCAGGATGCGACGATCAGCTGGCGACCGGCCGGTGGAACTCCTGTGGAGCGCAGGTATCCAATGGTCAAGGGAGTCGCCGACGCGATGTACAGGTCCTCGTCGAACACATTCGCAACGGGTGCGCCGACCGCCTGCCACGCCGATCCGCTCCAGCGTGCGACGTAGCCCGATCCGCCGTCGGTCCATGCCACGATTGGGCTCCCGGTCGCGTCGAGTGCCATGCCGCCCTGCATCACCCAGGGAGATGTACCGGTGTTGAGCTTGGCTCCGAGTTTGGCCCAGGAGCTGCCGGTCCAAGTGCTCACCGACAGGGTGCTGCCGCTGACTGTGGCCACGACCGGATCGCCCGACGCATTCACCTGGGTCACCGCGATGGGCGGTGTACCCGATGAGGTGACCGATCCTCCGACGGCGGTCCAATCAGCCGCGGGCGGTGGAGTGCATGCGACAACTGCTGTGATCGCGGCGACACACAGCGCCAGGCCGGCGGTGCGACGCGTGCGGCGGCGGGGTTGCCGGGCGCCGTAGGCGGGGTGGTTCATGGTGTGGAGAGGCTCAAGACGGCATCGACCGTGCACCTTTGGCGCGAACCCCTCATAGCTCACCTACTCCCGCATTCCGCACATGCCCGCCAGCGACACAGCAAGCTATCGGTAGATGTGAAATGCGGTCAACCGGCAGAAGAGGTGTCGTCGGGGTATGGAGCAACACTCGCAGGCTTTCTCGTCGCAAAAGGAATCGCATCGGCGATCTTCTGGCGGTACGGACGAGTTCGCTGGGAGAGTGTCGGGATGCCCGCACGGAACCGACGCAACGCTGTCGCGCTGGTCGTCCCTGAAGAGTTCCTGAATCGGCTGGCGGCTCGCGGGGTCGGCGACGGCATCGCCGCGCCAGTGCTGCGCAACACCTTCCACCTGCCGATGATGGGTCCGCTCGAGATGTCGGTCTGGATGACCATCATTGGAGTGTCGTTCGAGATGCGGGCCGGCGACGGTGGCCGCCTGCGCACCACCGTGCGGGCGACGGGGGCCATCGAGTTGCACGGGGACACGCCGATGCCGGCCATGCCCGGCCTGGCCCGAGTAAGCGGTGAGGTCCTGGTGGACCCGGTCGTCGAACGGCGTCGAGACGGATCCTTCGTCGCTCAGCTGGACCTGCCCGGCAGCGAGCTGGTGGCGATGACCTTCGAGGGCTTCGATGGGATGGAGTCCGACGGTGAGGCCCAGGCCCAGATGAGTCAGCTGCTCTTCGGTGCCGTCGGTGGCGAGCTGTTCGAAGGCCTGGCGAACGCGCTCGGACCGGTTGGCATCGAGCTGACCGCCGAGGAGGCTCAGCGACTCGACACCATTGGAGTGGCGATCGGACCGGCCAACGTGAGAGTCCTGTCGGGGCGGATCGAGGTCAGGCTTCCCGCCGTGGACGAGCTCGAGGGTGACGGACCGATCGTTCGAGTCGACGGTGCCCGCGTCGGAGTCGGCGTGGCATCTGGTGTGCTGAGTGGGCTGATCGCCGATCTGGCGGCCTCTCGATCGGTCGGCGTGCTGCCATTCGAGTTGGACGCCTCGGTGGTCGAACGGTCGGTCGACGGGCGGATCCGCAGTACCCGCCTGGTCGATTCACCTTTGCTGCCCGACATGCGACCGGGCCTGCGTTATCGGGTGGAACCCCGTCTGCTCGGCGACCAACTCGAGTTGGTCCTGCGCGGCGCCTGGCTCGAGCTGCCGTTTGTCCCGCCGGTCATCAATCAGTTCAACCGCTGGCTCGGTGGTATGGCGACCCGGGTTCCGGAGCAGTTCGTCGGCCCGCTGGCCATCCGGTTGCCGGCAACGGTGAATGTGCCGGTTCGGCCCGACAGTGATCAGATGATGTCGGTCACGGTCGCCGGCCTGAAGATGGTCGATGACGGGGTAGAAGTGGTCATCGAAACCGACCTGTAGCTCCCACAGAACAGGTCAGACGGCGGAGATGCGGACTTCGATCTCGATCTCGACCGCGCCGCCCCGGGGCAGGGCGGCCACACCGATCGCGGAGCGCGAGTGGCGGCCGGCCTCGCCGAACACCTCGGCCAGCAGGCGACTGGCCCCGTCGATCACCGCAGGCTGACCGACGAACCCGGGCGCGGAGCAGACGAAGCCCAGCACGGTGAGCATCCGCTCGACCCGATCGAGGGTGCCGAGTTCGGCCCGCAGTACCGACAGTGCGTTCAGCGCGCACCAGCGGGCGGCGTCGGCTCCCTGGGCTTCGTCCACCGTGTCGCCGACCACGCCGGGGTGAACCAACTGACCGTCGAAGTCACGGGGCAGCTGTCCCGAGGTGCGTGCCCGGTGGCCGTCGACCACCACGGCGATCAGCGGATCGTGAGGCGGGTAGGGCCCGGGCAGATCAAGGCCCAGTTCGGTAAGTCTCTCCTCGGGAGTCACGGGCCGAGACGCTACCGTCGTCCCGTGACCGGCTTCGGCGCCCTCCCCTCGAGCTGGCGATCCCCCGAATTGAGCGGCATGGGACGCCTGCCGATGCGGGACCCGTCGCTGCCGTTCCCGAGTGTCGAGTCGGCCCGCGCCGGCGGGCCGTCGCCCAATGTGTTGTCGTTGGACGGCACCTGGCGATTCCGGTTGCTCGACCGGCCCGAGGACGCGCCGGGCGACTTTGCCGGCCCGGACTTCGACGACTCCTCATGGGGTTCGATCGCGGTCCCAGGCGACTGGGCCTTCACCGACGGTGCCGCGGGCCCGGGCGCCGTGCCGCCGGCCTACCTCAACATCGTCATGCCCTTCGACTGCGACCCGCCCGACGTGCCCGACGCCAATCCGACCGGTCTCTACCGGCGCAGCTTTCGGTTGCCGGCCGGCTGGTCGAGGCGTCGGGTCGAGCTGCGGGTGGGCGGCGCCGAGAGCGTCGTCCACGTGTTCGTCAACGGCGCTGAGGTCGGCTTCGGGAAGGACTCGCGGCTCCCCTCCACGTTCGAGGTGAGCCGCCACCTACGGGCCGGCCGAAACACCGTCGCCCTGGCGGTTGTGCAATGGAGCGATGCCTCGTGGCTCGAGGATCAGGACCAGTGGTGGTTGGGTGGCATCCATCGCGGCGTGTCGTTGATCGCCACCGGGCACACGACCCTCACCGATGTCACCCTGCTCCCGGGGCTGGACACAGCCACGGGCATCGGCACGCTGGATGCTGCTGTCACCGTCGGGTTCGACGAGCGACCGGCGCCGGGTTGGACGGTCGCCATCCAGGTCGAAACGGCGCGAGGGCGAAGCGTGGCGACACTGGCCCCGACCGAGGTACCCGTGTTCGAGCACGGCGACCCGCTCACCGAAGTGGTGTCCGGCATGTACTTCGCCGGCCAGGCCGTCCGTGCTCGTCTCGAGGTTCCCGACTGTCGGCCATGGTCCCACGAGTCACCCACTCGATATCGCGCCGTCGTCACCCTTCTCGACCCGGCCGGCGAGGTGGCCGAGTGTCGCTCGGTGACGGTCGGCTTTCGATCGGTCGAGGTGCGCGACAACCAGCTGTTGATCAACGACCAGCCGGTGCTGATCGTCGGTGTCAACCATCACGAGTTCGATCCCGATCGGGGACGGGTGCCACAGCTGGAGTTGATGCGGCGCGACCTCGAGCTGATGAAGACGCATCACATCAACGCGGTGCGCTGTTCACACGCGCCCCATGACGAACGCTTCTATGACCTGTGCGACGAACTGGGTCTCTACGTGATCGACGAGGCCAACGTGGAGACCCACGCCCGGCAGGCCTCGCTGTGCCACGACCCCCGGTACTTCGGCGCCATCGTCGAGCGCGGGGTGCGCATGGTGCAGCGGGACAAGAACCATCCGTGCATCGTCGCCTGGTCCCTCGGAAACGAATCCGGTTACGGCGCGGCGCACGATGCTCTGGCCGCCGCCATTCGACGTCTCGACCCCACCCGGCCACTCCACTACGAGGGCGTGCTGATGCACGACCTGTTCCACCCCGCGACGGTCACCGACATCGTCTGCCCGATGTACACGCCGATCGATGAGATCGTCGCGTGGGCCCGATCGGGTCGTGACGCTCGCCGGCCCCTGATCCTGTGCGAGTACTCCCACGCCATGGGCAACTCGAACGGATCGTTGGCCGACTATTTCGCGGCCTTCGAGGCCGAGCACGGCCTGCAGGGTGGATTCATCTGGGAATGGGTCGATCACGGCATCCGTCGACGCGATTGCGACGGTCGCGAGTGGTTCGGGTACGGCGGAGACTTCGGCGAGGACGAACGCTTCGGTCGTCACGACGGCAACTTCTGCTGCGACGGCCTGGTCTCTCCCGATCGGGTACCGCACCCCGCCATGGCCGAGCTGGCCGCCCTGGCCCAGCCGGTGCGGGTGACCGATGCGGGGCGCGGGCGGCTCCGCGTCGAGAACCGCCGCTGGTTCACCGACCTCTCTGATGTCCGGGCTCGCTGGGAACTGGCCGATCACGGCAAGGTCATCGCTCGCGGCCGGCTCGACCTGCCATCGATCGCGCCGCGCCGCGCCGCCACCGTGGCGGCCCCCCGGGCACCGGGTGCCACCCATCTGACGGTTCGGTTCGCGTCGGGGCGCCGACCGGTCGGGTGGTCACAGATGCAGGTGGGCGAAGAGATCGACGAGTGGTCGACGCCGTGGACGACGACGAGGACGACGAGGCGTGCCGTGCCCGCCGAGCTGAACGAGCACGGCCTGATCGCGGGAGACGTCGCGATCGGCTGGCCCGAGCTCTCGGTGATGCGCGCCCCGACGGACAACGCCGGGATCCAGGTGGGCTGGATGACCGGTGTAGGAGTCCGGGGCCGTTGGGTGAGACGAGGCCTGGATCAGCTGAGTGCAGAGCGCGGCACGCCGCGGCGCCGGCACGGGGTCATCGAGCGACGGGTGGACTGGCACCCTGGGGTCGAGGGCGAGCCGATCGTGCACCGACAACGTGTCTCGATCGAAGACAACGGTGGCGTCCGCTTCGACGAGCACGTTGAGGTGCCGAAGGTCTACAAGGACCTGGCCCGCGTCGGTGTCACGTTCGCCCTGCCGGCCGGCTTCGAGGACGTCGCCTGGTACGGGCTGGGTCCGCATGAGACATATGCGGATCGATGCCGAGCCGAGGTCGGGCAGTGGCGGTCGACCGTGCTCGATCAATACGTCGACTACGTGTTCCCCCAGCATCACGGCACCCATCACGACACCCGCTGGTTCGAGCTCTCGGGTCACGATCAAACCGCACTGCGCGTCGTGGCCGATCGGCCCATCGCCTTCAGCGCGCTCCATCACTCGGTCGAGGATCTGACCGCGGCCCGTCACACCGTCGACCTGGTGGCGCGACCGGAGACGTTCGTGCACCTCGACGTGGCACACCGCGGGCTGGGCACCGCGTCGTGTGGACCCGACACGCTGCCCCGTTTCCGGGTCGGTCCCGGCCGCTATCGCTGGTCGTGGGCCATCCGCGGGGGCGCTCGATGATCGAGGGTGCAATCGTGCTGGAGGCCGAGGACATCCGCGTCGGGTTGATCCCCTACGGCGCCAGCATCGTGTCCGTCGAGGTGCCCGATCGCGACGGCCGCCGCGCCAATGTGGTGGTTTCCCTCGAGTCGACCGACGCCTACCGCGACCGTCACCGCAACGAATATCTGGGCGCCATGGTGGGCCGCTACGCCAACCGCATCGCCGGAGCCGGCTTCGACCTCGACGGTGTGAGCTACACACTCGACGCCAACAACGGGGCCAACACCCTGCACGGTGGCGGCGATAACTGGAGTCGCCGGGACTGGGTCGTCCAGTCCCAGGACACCTCGCGGGTGGTCTTTCAGATCGAGAGTCCCGACGGAGACGGCGGCTTTCCGGGTGATGTGATCGTTTTCGTGGAGTACTCGGTGACGAGGTCGGGGCTGGCCATCCAGGCCAACGCTGCGACCAGCGGACCGACGATCCTGTCGTTGACCAACCACACGTACTGGAACCTGGCCGGCGACGACGGCCACACCGTCATCGACGACCATGTGGTGACCGTCGATGCCCACCAGTACCTGGTGATCGATGACGAGAAGATCCCGACAGGGGAGCGGGCGCCGGCGGTTGATCTTCTGGGGGACGGGGTGTTGGCCGGCCGCCAACTGGACCATTGCATGACGATGCCGTGGGATCCGTGGGACGCCGGGTGGGAACCACGGCTGGCCACCAGGGTGGCGACGCTGGTGGACCGACGCAGCGGGCGGCGCATGTGGATGCGGAGCAACCAGCCGGGTCTGCAGGTGTACACCTCGGACACGCTCGGCATCGGGTGCCGTCGAGGCGTCGCGCTCGAGGCCCAACAGCTGCCCGACGCGCCCCATCACCCGAACTTCCCGAGCACCGAGGTACGGCCGGGCGACGGACTCCTCGGCACGGTCCGCTGGAGCACCGCGTACCACTTCGACACCGTTTGACCCGGCCCGTCCTGCCTGTTCTACGGGACGGTACCCGTGGGATTCAGGGCAGCTTGAGGGTGCGGTCGACGCGAACAGCGTCGAGGAATCGCCGGTCGTGAGTGACGAGCAGCATCGTCGCGCGCCAATCACCAAGGGCGGCCTCGAGTTGCTCGACTCATCGACCCCGGTGGGGCCGATGAGTCCGATTCGATCGCCCGGCGTGACCGACAGGTCGATGTCCGACAGCACCCGGGTGGCACCTGTCGACTCCCGTGGTCGGCCTGAGTTCCGGACAGGTGGCACGATGGCTCCCGATGACGACCACCCCGACGGCCGGCGCCGACAACTGGAACCTCGCCACGATGTGGGAGGCAGTGGCCGATGAGGTCGGCGACGCTCCTGCTCTCATCCATGACGGTGTGACCCGCACGTGGTCGACGTTCGACGACCGGGCGTCGCGGTTCGCCACCGTTCTGGCCGATGCCGGCATCGGCCACGACTCGAAGGTTGCCCTTGCCCTCTTCAACGGACACGAATATCTCGAGGCGACGTTCGGCGCGTTCAAGGCCCGCGCCGTGCCGGTCAACGTCAACTACCGCTATACGGCGACAGAGCTCGTTTACCTCCTCGACAACGCCGACGCCGAGGCGATCGTGGTACACGCGGACCTGGCCGGCCGGATCGCCGAGATCAGAGCCGAGCTGCCCCGGCTCAAACTGATAGTTCAGGTGGGCGATGGCGAGCTGATCGACGGCGCTCTACCATACGAGCCCACGCTCGACGCAGCTCGACCGGCGCCGTGGATCAACCGGTCGACCGACGACTTGTGGTTCCTCTACACCGGTGGCACGACCGGCATGCCGAAGGGGGTGATGTGGCCCCAGGGCAACCTGTTCGCCACCAGCGCCCCCACGTTCAAGGCCATCGCTGAGCCACTGCCCACCAATCCTGCCGAGGTGGCGTCGGCAGCCCGTCGAATTCACGATCGCGGCGCGTCACTTCGATTGCTGCCGGCCGCGCCCCTCATGCACGGCACCTCGGCCGTCGCATCGTGGGGCGTGTTGAACGCGGCGGGAGCCATCGCCACGTTGTCGTCACGCAGCCTCGACGCCGAGGAGCTGTTGGACGTGGTGGAACGGCACCGGGTGACCAATCTGACGATCGTCGGGGATGCCTTCGCCAAGCCGATCGTGGCCGCTCTCGAGGCCGACGAGGCGGCCGGTCGAAACCGCGATCTGTCGTCGCTGAAGATCATCGTGTCGTCGGGGGTGATGTGGTCACAGCCGGTCAAGGACGCCTTGCTCGCCCGCGTCGACGTGGCTCTGGCCGACCTGGTCGGGTCGTCCGAGGGCGTCGGAGCGGCTGCGTCGGTGGCCAAGCGCGGCCGGACGGTCGGCACGGCGTCGTTCAAACTCAGCGATCACTCGAGGGTGTTCACCGAGCACGGCACCGAGGTGGTGCCCGGCTCCGGCGAGAGCGGGCTGATCGCCATCGGCGGGCCCATCCCGATCGGGTACTACAAGGACAAGGACAAGACGGCCGGTACCTTCCGCAGTTTCGCCGGCAAGGTCTGGTCGGTGCCCGGTGACTGGGCCACGGTCGAGGCCGACGGCACCATTCGGCTGTTGGGCCGAGGATCGGCCTGTATCAACACCGCCGGCGAGAAGGTGTACCCCGAAGAGGTCGAGGAGACCCTCAAACTGCATCCTTCGATCATCGACGCCAACGTGGTCGGCGTGCCGGACGAGAAGTGGGGCCAGGCGGTCACCGCGTTGGTGTCCACCTCGGCCCCCGTCACTGCGGCCGAGCTGGCCGATCACTGTCGACGGACCCTGGCCGGTTACAAGTGTCCCAAGCACGTGGTGGTGGTCGATCAGATCGTTCGAGGTCCCAACGGGAAGGCCGACTATCGCTGGGCAGCGAAGGTGGCGGCCGACCAGCTCAGTTCGTGAGACGAGCCACCGCCTGTGTGGTGCTGGCGATCATGGTCGCCGCGTGCTCGGGGCCGAGGCCGACAGTGACCGCGCCGCCGTTCCTCACTGATCGCAACGGCGGCGCCACCACCGCCGAAGCCCTGCGGGGCCGGCCGTTCAACCAGTCGGCCCGCAATCTGGACATGGCCGGGCTGGGCCGTTTCGCCAGCGGGGCGGTGCCCTTTGATCAGGCCTTCAGCCCCAAGACCGGGCTGGGTCCAGACTTCATCGAACCGGGGTGCCTCTCGTGCCACATCGATCGGACGAGCGCCCGCCACCCTTCCCAGGGTGAGCCGCCCGGGCTGCTGGTCCGAGTGTCGCTGCCTGGTCTGGCTCCCGACGGTCACAGCCTTCGGCCGGTGAGTGGTTATGGCCTCCAGCTCGAGACCCAACACGTGGGGGCCGGTGCGGCCGAGGCATCGGTCAGCCTCCGGTGGACCACCCACACCGTCCGATATCCCGACGG
>Ga0182019_10001787_pt1 | contig 10959 bp, 7 predicted proteins | sample 812E2MmetaG_FD_120483 | JGI IMG/M metagenome (GOLD analysis project Ga0182019, IMG submission 120483) | Permafrost microbial communities from Stordalen Mire, Sweden - 812E2M metaG | ecosystem: Environmental > Terrestrial > Soil > Wetlands > Permafrost | place: Sweden: Stordalen | collected...
GCACGCCGAGGAAGCCGTGCTGCTTGGTCATCCGAGCTACCAGGCTGTGATGGCGGATAAGCCGCGCTTCATCCCGCGGCCTCTTTCAGCGGCAGTCCAGGGCTTCTTTGCCTTTGTTCGCCTCGGTCGTCCGTTGTTTCTCCTGGGCGGGTTCTTGCTTTACGGCCTGGGCGCAGCCGTGGCGCTGGCGCAGGGCCGGACCATCAATCCATCTGTGTATTTGCTCGGGCAGGCGGTCCTCACAGCCTTCCACCTGATGACCCACTATGCAAATGACTACTTCGACTACGATGCGGATCGTGCCAACGCAACGCCCACACGTTGGTCGGGTGGAAGCCGTGTGCTGACGCGCGAAGAACTCCCGCGCTGGATCGCCCTGGCCGGGGCACTGGCTCTGGCAGCCGGAGGAATTGCCACGACGATCGTGCTGGCGCTCCGGCACCCGGCCCCCCTGCTCATCCCTATCGCCATGGCGATCCTGGTCTTTTCGTGGCTCTACAGCGCTCCGCCGCTGCGCTTGCATTCGACCGGGCTGGGCGAGCTGGACGTCGCCCTCGTAATGACCACCTTGGCGCCGTTCTTCGCATTCTACCTGCAGGCCCCGGACTTGCTTGGCCTGCGCACCTTGCTGCTGGCCATTCTTCCCCTCTGCTGTCTACAATTCGCGATGATCTTGGCGGTGGAAGTGCCGGACGCCATCGGAGATTCGATGGTTGGCAAGCGAACCCTGGCGGTGCGTCTGGGTCGCCCACGCGTCGTGCGTTTGTATGCAACAGTGGTCGTCATCGCCTACGCGGCGTTGCCCGTTCTTGTGGCGGCCGGGCTGCCTCTGGCCGTCGCACTGGCCACGGCCTTGCTCGCGCCCCTTGCCGCCTGGCGAATCTGGTGTATGCGTGGCGGCTGGGCGCTGCGGCCCGAAAGCTGGGAGGGCTTCACTTTCTGGGCCGCCGCTCTGTTGGTGCTGACCGCCGCCGCCGAGATCGCGGGATTCTTGCTGCTGTAGCCTTTGGCCAGATTCTTGCCGATAGGGCACCGATTCAGTGCCCTATCGGCGCGGACGCCTTAGTTGTGTCCTAGAGCAGCGTGCGCAATTCGCACAATCTTGCGAGCGATATCCTCGGGTGAAAGGACAAAATCTATCCACCCGCTTGCGATTGCGCTTTCCGGCATATCTGGCTGTCCGGCTGTGTCGAGCTTCTGCGCGATGGTGATGCCCCCCACTTCTTTGATTCCACGCAGCGCCGCTGCCCCATCACCGTCATATCCAGAGACAATGACAGCGATAACTTTGCCGCCCCAGTGCTGGGTGAGGGAGCGCAGAAAAACCGTGATCACATCGGGCCATCCCCTCGGCTTTGAAATCGGCTTCAGATGGAACTCTCCATCAAGAACGTGCAAATCACGATGTGCCGGAATGATGAACACATGGTCGCGCTGAATCTGTAGACTATCCGTGATCAGTTCGACCGGCATCTCCGTGTACTGCGGGAGAATCTCGTGGAGCAAAGTCTCCACGGTTCTCAGGTGATTCACGATGACGATAGCAACGCCCATATCGGCCGGTAGATGGCGTAGTAGCCGCGTATAGGCGTCGAGGCCACCGGCCGAACCACCCACGCAAACGACAGGAAAGTCTCTTCCAGCGCTCTGAGCTTTCATTGGCTTGACGTTCATTGGGAACCAGCGTCCTCTCTTCGTCGCAGCGAGCTCCGAAATCCTTCCCCTCTGACAGCGCTGCCGTCTATTATGACATTCGGGAGTCACTAAAAGGCAAGAACCAAGAGGAAGCAACGCCCGATCCCATACAAAGTCAGCATAGGGGGAGAAAGGGAGAGAGTGTAGCGAGGATTGCCTTCCTTTGCGAGCGCAAACGTACTGAATGGGGCAGGTCACAAAGATCGCTTGGACGGCATCTAATAGCGGGAACGCACCGCCAAGTGACAGTGGGGCGACGGCCCGTTACCCAGAGGAAGGGCAACATGAGCACGATTACGACCAAGGACGGCACACAGATCTACTACAAGGATTGGGGCTCGGGTCCGCCGGTTGTATTCAGCCACGGATGGCCCTTGAGCTCAGATAGCTGGGAGGCCCAGATGCTCTTTCTGGCCTCCAACGGCTATCGCTGTATCGCGCACGATCGCCGCGGCCATGGCCGGTCTAGTCAGCCGTGGGACGGCAATGAAATGAACACCTACGCTGATGACCTCGCGGCGCTGATGGACACGCTGAACCTAAGAAACACCGTGCTCATCGGATTTTCCGCGGGCGGTGGCGAAGTTGCGCGCTACATCGGTCGTCACGGTAGCAAGCGACTGGCCAAAGCCGCGCTGGTCGCGTCCGTTCCGCCACTGATGCTAAAGACGGCCGCCAATCCCGGCGGCTTGCCCATCGAGGTGTTCGACGGCATTCGCGCTGGCGCGCTTGCCGACCGATCCAAGCTCTACCAGGAACTCGCCAGCGGCCCCTTCTTTGGCTTCAACCGGCCGGGTGCGAAGGTTTCACAGGGTCTGATTGACCGCTTCTGGCTTCAGGGAATGCAGGCCAGTCACAAAGCCGCATTCGATTGCATCAAGGCATTCTCCGAGACGGACTTTACTGAGGATCTCAAGAGGTTCGACCTCCCGACCCTGGTTCTCCACGGCGATGACGACCAAATCGTGCCCATCGGGGCCAGTGCGCTCGCCTCCAGCAAGCTCGTCAAGAACGCCAAGCTGGTCGTCTATCCCGGCGCACCGCACGGTCTGACCGACACGCACAAGGACAGGCTCAACGCAGACCTTTTGGCTTTTCTCAAGTCCTGATACCGGGGCCTGTCGCAGCTGCGGGCAGTCCCAAGACAAGTCTTTCGCGCCCTGAGCACACTACCCACATTCACACGCGCTTGAATGTGACGATGACCACGGCGTGGAACACGACCAATCACTAGCTGAATGATTGACGAGTGTCTGGAGCGCCTGGTGGAGTTCGTGCATCCAACATTGGCAATGAAACCCTCTCCCTTCCATCTCAAGCGCTACTCGCAAATCGCTTCGCTATTGTGGAAGTACGGGCGCTCCGATTTGGCCCAGAAGATGACCGCCGAGGATGGCTTCGGCGTCGAGGAAATTCCGCCCGCAGACGACCAGCCGCGGGCGGACGGCGCGGCGCGTGCTGCCGGCCAGGCTTTGCCCGAGCAACTGGCGGATGACCTGGAGGCGATGGGACCGACCTACGTCAAGCTGGGACAGGTTTTGGCGGGCCGCCCGGACTTGCTGCCTGATGCCTATTTGAAGGCGCTTGCGCGGCTGCAGGACAAGGTGAAGCCATTCTCCTACGCCGAGGTGGAGCAAGTCGTGATGGCCGAGCTAGGCGTCAGGATTTCCAAGGCGTTTTCGCGTTTCGACACCGAGCCGATGGCCGCGGCTTCGCTGGGGCAAGTGCACCGCGCGGCACTGCGGGATGGCCGGCCGGTGGTGGTGAAGGTGCAGCGTCCGAACATCCGGCAGCAAATTGCGGACGACTTCGAGGTGCTAGAGCAAATCGCCGGCTTTCTCGACCGCCACACCGCTTTCGGCCGTCGCCACCGCTTTCTGGCCATTCTGCAAGAGTTTCGCCTGACGATTCAACAGGAGCTCAACTACGAGCGCGAGGCGCACAACCTTATCGCCCTTGGCAAGAACCTGGAGGACTTCAAGCTCATCCAGGTGCCGCAGCCCGTGCCGGACTATTGCACGCGGTCCGTGCTGACCATGGAGGAAGTGCAGGGAAAGAAGATTACTGCGCTTGGCCCGCTGGGCCTGCTCGAACTCAAGGGCGCGCCATTGGCCGAGGAGTTGTTCAAGGCCTACCTGAAGCAAGTGCTAGTGGATGGGTTGTTTCACGCCGATCCGCATCCCGGCAACGTCTTCGTCACCAACGACGGTCGCATCGCCCTCATTGACCTGGGGATGGTGGGCCACACGGCGCCCGCTATGCAGGAGGGTCTACTGAAGATGCTGATGGCCTTGAGCGAGGGAAACGGCGAGGCCGCCGCAGAGATCGCCATCCAAATGAGTGAGAAACTGGAGGACTTTGCCGCCCCTGAGTTTCGCCGGCGCATCACACAGCTCGTGGCGCTCAGGCGCGACCAGGGGTTGGAGCAGCTCAATGTCGGACGCTCCCTTCTCGAAGTGAGTGGAATCGCCGAGGAAGACGGCCTGATCATGCCCGCCGAACTGGTCTTACTCGGGAAGACCATGCTGCAACTGGATCAAGTCGGGCGCATCCTCGATCCGAAATTCGAGCCCAACGCCTCCATCCGCCGCAATGTCACCGCGCTGATGACCCAGCGCATGCGTAAAGATCTCACGCAGGGCAGCCTTTACAGCACTCTGCTCGATATGAAGGATTTCACGTCGGGACTTCCTGCCAGGCTCAATCGGCTGATGGATGCGGTTGCCAACTCCGATCTGGAAGTGAAGGTAAAGGCCACCGACGCCAAGATGGTCATTGACGGCATGCAGACGATCGCAAACCGCATTACCATGGGCATCGTACTGGCCGGCCTGATCGTCGGAGCCTCACTGCTCATGCGCGTGGCGACCTCCTTCCAGCTCTTCGGTTTTCCCGGGCTGGCCATCCTTTGCTTCCTCGCGGCCACTGCTGGTGGCTTCTGGCTCGTGATCAGGATCTTTGTATCGGACTACAGAAGCCGCAAGAAGATCACACGCAAGGCAGCCGACAGTTGATGCAATTTGTCCGCGGAGGCAGCGGCTCTCACAACCGGCTATTTGCCACCGAGTGAGCGCTCGGCGGCGGGCACAAAGTGGCTAGGATTCTGCCGGCGCTCGCAGGAATGGCAAGCCAACCATGATTCACGCCGAGGTGGATCGATGACGTCTCACCCACGCCGCGAGCATCGGCAGTGTAGCCAAACCGGCGCGGCATCGGCGGGCATCCGCAGCATGAGGTAGTAATGAGTAGTCACGAACCTCCTGGTGCGGGACTGACGCCGGCGTGTTCGCTGCGCGCTCGGATTTCGCCCATACATTCGACATCGCGGCCAGCGGGCGCCCGGCGCAGCCGCTACTTCTGCTGGCTGGATCGCCTTGTTTGGACCGGCCCTTATCGCAAGCCGGTGTCGATTGTGTCGGTGATCTCGTGCGGAAAGACGCGGTCAGGGTGATGTCAGGGTCGCAGCGTACTTGCTCTGTATGTAGCTAATAATCGTTGTGCCATCCGGGTTCGTGAGATCGGCAGTGGTCCACGGGCCATTGGCGCTTGCGTTGGTCACGAAGATGGAGGACGTCTCCCCGTTGGTCTCGACCGCCCAGTTAGTACAGCCGATGTCGTTAGCATCAAGGAAGGTCCACCATTTCTGCAATTCCGTCGCATTGAAGGTGCCACTTCCATTGGCTGAACATCCACCGTATTCGGTGACGAAGATGGCAAGGCCTGCGTTTAGCGTAGTGGTTATCGCCTTCTGGAAACCGGCGAGAGGGTGGCTGTTTGCATAGAAGTGGACCACATAGGCCAGGTTCGTGGAAGTGGTGACAGGATCGGCGGCGGCCGTGTCGGGCTTCTGGTCCCATTGCGGAGTGCCGAGGAAGATGATGTTGTCAGGATCGTTGGCACGGATCGCTGCTATGACCGCTTCATGATAGGTCTTGACGGTAGCCCAGGCCACGGTTGGTTCGTTCCAGGGCTCATACATGATGTTGGGAGTGCTGCCATACTTGGCGGACATGCTGCCAAAGAAGGTTGCAGCCGTGGTTTGTTGAGAGGCGCCGCCCCCGTGCCAGTCGATTATCGCGTATATGCCGTTGGCGATGGCAGCGTCGAGCACGGCCTCGAGGCGGGCCAACCCCGAAGTGGCATTCTGGGGCAGAATGGGGACTCGAAGAATGGCGCAGTCAAAGTCCTTGGCAAGGTGGCCAACCGCGGATGCATTGTAGAATTGCCTCCCCTGTTGAGACCAATCGTACATCGACATTCCATGCAGCGTGACCGGATTACCGTTCTGATCGACGATCTTGTTCCCGGAAACCTTGAGCTGTCCGTGCACGCCGACGGGTGTCCCCGACGGCGCTGTGTTGGTTCCTGTTGTGCCGCCGGCTCCTGTCACACCGCCGGCTCCTGTCACACCGCCGGCTCCTGTCACACCGCCCATTCTCGTCGCACCGCCGGCTCCTGTCGCACCGCCAGTTCCTGTCGCACCGCCCATTCTCGTCGCACCGCCGGATCCTACCGCACCGCCAGTTCCTGTCGCACCACCGGATCCTGTCGCACCGCCGGTTGGCGTCGCGCCACCCGTGCCTGTTGCTCCGCCTGTGCCCGCCCTACCGCCCGCGCCCGTCCCTCCCTTGCCACCTAGACCGCCAGATGCCGTCACGCCACCGGAGGTAGTCGCGCCACCCGAGGTAGTCACGCCACCTGAGGCAATCACGCCACCCGAGCCGATCCCGCCCGCCGAACTGACACCACCAGAGGCATTCCCCGTCATGCCTCCCGTTTCAGCTGCGCCCCCGGTTCCCATCGCGCCTCCAGCTTCGCTAGCGCCCCCACTGCCTACGGTGCCTCCCTGACCTTCCGCGTCCACGATGCTGCCAGTTTCCGACGAGCATGCGCCAAGGGCGAGCCCCAACATGGAGAGGAGCGTCCAGCGTGTCATCGTAGTTCCGCCTCGTGTCATGACTTCTCCTTGTAGCGTTTTCTGAGAACCCAACTTGAGGGATAATGTAGGGACTTGGTCAGAACCTTCTACGAAACGTGAGGAGCTGATCAGACCTATAGCGACGTGCGTCGCAAGGTTCCTGTCCCGGCCCGCCGGCCTCGGCTTCCGGATCACACCTGGAAGAGGTCGGTGCTCAAGTACTTCTCGCTCTGGCGTGCAAGGATCGTCGAGCGCCGCTGAGAGATCAAGCCGAACCAGGCCGGTAGTCGAAGAACCCGCGCCGCTTGATTACCTCGGCGATTTCCGGAGGCACCATGTCCTCCCAACTCGCGTCGCCGTTCTTGATACGGCGAAGAACCTCGGGCGTGAAGATGTGGAGGATCTGCGGATCGTAGTTCTCCAGCTGCACGATTGAGCCGCGGTCCACCAGGTAGCCGAATAGTTTGTGCAGCTCAGGGGCCACATCCAGGCTCGACACGGTGTTGAGCTTCTGGCTGGCCGGATCGAGCCACGGATACACGTAGACGGTCAGGTTCTTCTGGAAGAGCTGGCCAAACGCTTCCAGAATGCCGCCGCCCAGACCGGCGTAGTACTTCTCATCGAGCAGCGGAATCAGGCTGCCCGCGCCCAAGACGATGGCGATGGCCTCCGGGGTGCAACGACGCAGATAGGTGGCCAGACGGAAGTATTCGAAGTAGTCCGAGATGAGCACCGTCTTGCCTGCGGCCGCCAGCACATCGGCGCGCGCGAGGAAATCTCGCGGATCGATCTCGCCCTCCTCGGTGAGAAGGTTGCGCATGGTGATTTCCGCCAGCTCGACGATCTCGCCATCGGGCTGGCCCAAGGCCTTGGCAAAACTCGCGCGCGCGCAATCCAACATGTTGATGTTGACCTTGGTCACGGGCCGGAAGGTGCCGCGCTCCACCAACACGGGCTTCTTGTGCAAAACCTCGCTCGGCTGCAACACCTCACCCTTGGCGCTGAACATGGCTGCTTGCGACAGCCCGAGCTGCACCAGCTTCAGGCTCATCAGGCGGTTGTCGACGTGCCGAAACTCGATGCCCGAGAACTCGATCATGTCGATCTCAATGCGCCGAGTGGACAGATTGTCGAGCAACGACTCGATCAGCAGCTCGGGCTCGTGGTGCAGGAAGAAGGCGCCATACATCAGGTTCACGCCCGCCGCGCCCAGCGCCTCCTGCTGTAGCTGCGCTTCCCCGTCGAGCATACGCACATGCAGAACGATCTGGCTCTCCTCGTCGCGAGGATGGCTCTGGAACTTCAGCCCCATCCAGCCGTGGCAGTCTTTGTCATTGCGAAAGCTCTTGGCTGCCACGGTGTCGGCGAACACGAAGAACGCGGTGGTGTCACCGCGGGCCGCGCTCAAGCGGGTCAGGTTCTTCTCATGTTCGTAGTCGAGCATGCGCTGCAGCCGCTCGCGCGACACATAGCGCTCGGTGTGGCCGTAAATTGCGTCGCTGACCGCCATGTCGTACGCCGAGGTGCTCTTGGCGATGGTGCCCGCCGCGCCGCCCACACGGAAAAACCAGCGCGCCACCTCCTGACCAGCGCCGATCTCGGCAAAAGTCCCGTAGCGGCTCTCATCCAGGTTGATGTAGAGCGCCTTGCGGTGGGTGTCGAGCCGGTCGGCGCTCTGGAAATCGCGGGTAGTTGAAACCATGGCTTGTGTCGATCTCAGGCTACCATGTTCGTGGGCAAGGCCTAGTCGCGTGGGGAGCCCGCCGGCTTCGCCGGCGGCGCACCATCGCGGGAGGGTATGGCGAGGCCGAGCGAAGCGAGCGGGGTGGGGGTGGCAGGTGGGGGGCCGAAGGACGGAGCGAACCCTCTCAGGGTTCCCATGTCAGATTCCCAGTAATTCGCGCGCCGGTTGAGATGGGGCTAGCATCTCAATGGATGGAGCCGCTGCTCGAACTTTTCCGCCAGCACCTCGGCAGCGAGAAACGCGCCTCGGCCCACACCCTGCGGGCCTACCTGGGCGATCTCGAGGAACTGTTCGCCCACGCCCGTAGCTTGCGGGGCCAGGGCGCTCCGCAAGCGCTAACCCCTGCGGATCTCCCCACGCCGGTGTGCCGATCGTATCTGGCCAGTCTGCACGGCCACAACGATCCCGCCACCGTAGGCCGCAAGCTGTCAGCAATGAAGACATTCTTCCGGCTGCTGGTGCGACGCAAGCTGCTTTCGGGCAGTCCCCTGGCGGGCCTGCGCGGGCCCAAGCGCCGGCCCCACCTGCCCGCCTTCCTGGGCAAGGACGAGGCCTCGCGGCTGCTTGAACCTGCGGGGCACGACGCCGTCCAGGCTACTGACAACGCGCGGGACCAGGCACTCTTGGAAGTCTTGTACGGCGCAGGTCTGCGCATCTCGGAGGCCTGTCACCTGGACCTTTCCGACGTGGTGCCGGATGGCGGCGGCGCGCGCATCACAGTACGCCAGGGCAAGGGCCGCAAGGACCGTATCGTGCCGCTTGGATCCAAGGGCTGGGACGCGATCCAATCCTACCTGCCCTTGCGTGCCACCTTGCTTGCGGGCCACGCGGCTGGGCTGGTCGATAGCGAAGCCATGTTCCTGTCGCAGCGGGGCCGCCGCCTAGGCGATCGCGAGGCGCGCCGCAAGCTAGATCGGCGCGAGCTTGTGACCGGCGTCCGTCGCGTATCGCCCCATGCCTTGCGCCACAGCTTCGCCACCCACCTCCTCGGCGAGGGCGCCGATCTTCGCTCGATCCAAGAGCTGCTCGGCCATGCCAGCCTGCGCACTACCCAGCGCTATGCTCAAGTCGACATCGATCACCTGATGGCGGTCTACGATCGTTCCCATCCTCGCGCGTTGCTGAAAACGCGCTAGGCTGCGCCCCATGAGGCCACGATTCAGATGGGAACTCTCAGAGGGTTCCCAAACCCTTCGGCTCCCCACACCCACCGCCACCCCGCTCGCTTCGCTCGGCCTCGCGCGCTGGTGCGCGGCCGGCAACGAGGGCGCGCGAAGCGCGGGGCGGGCGGGGTGGGCTGTCCGTCCCGAAGCCCCCGCAGGGGGAGCCGGCCGGCTCCCCACGCGACAATTCCACTCCACGACGGTCTTGGTCGTGCGCCGCAACGGCAAAGTCGTGATAGGCGGCGACGGACAGGTGACCCTGGGCCAAACCGTGGTCAAGGCGACTGCGCGCAAGATCCGGCGGCTAGACGAGGGCCGTATCCTGGCTGGTTTTGCTGGCTCCGCTGCCGACGGGCTGACCCTGTTCGAAAAGTTTGAGACCAAGCTCAAGGAAGCAAACGGAAACCTTCTACGCGCCTCGGTCGAACTGGCCAAGGACTGGCGCACCGATCGCGTTCTGCGCCGACTGGAGGCGCTGCTGCTGGTGGCCGATCGAGAGAAGATCCTGATGCTTTCCGGCACCGGCGACATCATCGAGCCCGACTGCGACACTGCTGCGGTGGGCTCGGGCGGTGCCTACGCGGTGGCGGCGGCGCGCGCCCTGTTGGCCGACACGCAGCTCTCGGCGCGCGAGATCGCGGAGCGCAGCCTGCGCATCGCCGCCGAGATCTGCATCTACACCAACACCAACCAGACGTTCGAGGAACTCTAGTGGCTGCTCCCAGCAAACGTTCCGAAGCGCTTACCCCGCGGGCCATCGTCGAGGAACTCGATCGTTACATCGTGGGCCAGCGCGAAGCCAAGCGCGCGGTGGCGGTGGCCCTGCGCAATCGCTGGCGCCGCCAGCAGGTGCCGCCGCCCATGCGCGACGAGATCTCGCCCAAGAACATCATGCTCATCGGCCCGACCGGCGTGGGCAAGACCGAGATCGCGCGCCGTCTGGCCAAGCTGGCGGGCGCGCCCTTCGTGAAGGTTGAGGCATCCAAGTTCACCGAGGTGGGCTACGTGGGCCGCGATGTGGATTCCATGGTGCGCGACCTGGCAGAAACCGCGGTTTCCATGTTGCGCGACGAGGAGCGCGAGCGTCTGCGGCCGCGCGCCCGCGAGAATGCCGAGGAGCGTTTGCTCGACGTGCTGCTCCCGCCGGCGCGGCCCCACCAGCGCGGACCCATGGGGTCCGTGACTAGCGAACCCGTGGCGTTGGAAGCCCCGGCCCAAGCCCCGCCCGACACCAGCACGCGCGAGAACCTGCGCCGGCTTTTGCATGAGGGCAAGCTCAACGACAAGTCGGTCGAGATCGACACCAGCGACACGCCCCAGTCGTTCATCGACGTGTTTTCCGGCACGGGCATGGAAGAGATGGTGGTCAACCTGCAGTCCATGTTCCCCCAATCCAAGCGCACCAAGCGACGGCGCCTGACCATTCCTGAGGCGCTGGA
>Ga0182019_10001789_pt1 | contig 10948 bp, 10 predicted proteins | sample 812E2MmetaG_FD_120483 | JGI IMG/M metagenome (GOLD analysis project Ga0182019, IMG submission 120483) | Permafrost microbial communities from Stordalen Mire, Sweden - 812E2M metaG | ecosystem: Environmental > Terrestrial > Soil > Wetlands > Permafrost | place: Sweden: Stordalen | collected...
CCCCCCGCGCCAGCGCCTCCCGGTGCTGGCGCTCGGCCAGCACGATTTCGACCTCCGTCCTCGACCGTCCCAGACGGCTCACCACGGCCCGCAACGCCTCTTCCGCTGTTTCAACTTTTTCCCAAGCGCCGTCCATCATCGCCGCCCCAACCGCTGCCCGAATCTCAGCCGGGCAGGCGTCCAGCCACGCCGGCACATCCGCCCTCTGGCCGGCCTGCAGGGCCTGCAAGGCCATGCGGTACACTTGCCGCATCCCCGGATCGACCAGCAAGTCGAGGACGCGCCCTGCCTGTTCAGTGGATGCCAGCTCAGGGTGGCTAACCAGCAGGGCGAACACAGCCAGCTCATCGCGGGGCGGATCGCGCTGCACCTCCGCTTGGGCGGTTGGAGGGTCGCCCGCAGATGCCGGCGGCGAGGCCGGCGCCAGACGTCGCTCGACCGCCGTGTCGCGCACCATGCGCATCACCTGCGACACTGGAACACGCAACTTGGCGGCCAGCTCTCGCATGTAGAGATCCCGCACCAGCTGATTCTTCACTTTGGCCAAGACTTCCACCACCCGCCGCGCGGTGTCGGCCTTGCCCGGAATGGTGGCGTCATCTGCCGCCTGCTGGATCAGGTGGTCGAGCATGGGTCGCGCTCTTTCCACCAAAGCGCGAAAAGCCTCGGCACCCTGCGCACGCACAAAGTCGTCGGGGTCAACCCCGGCCGGCATCTGCGCCACGCGCCCATCAGCGTCGGCTTCGGCGAAAAACAGTCCTGCTTCCACCGCGATGGGGATGGCCTTTTCTGCCGCCCGCGCGCCCGCCGCGTCGCCGTCGAACACCACGACAATGCGCTTGGCAGCGCGGCTGAGCAGTTTCACTTGCTCACTGGTCAGGGCAGTGCCCATGGGGGCAACCGCTTCCTGCACACCAGCCTCGTGTAGGCTGAGCACGTCGAAATTGCCCTCCACCACGATGGCGGTGCCGCTGCGGCGAATGGCTTCCAGCGCCACGTGCAGGCCGTACAGGTTCTCTTTCTTGTGAAAGAGTGGCGAGTCAGGCGAGTTGACGTACTTGCGTTCCTTGGCCTCCGGGTCAAGCAAGCGCGACGAGAATCCGATGGGACGCTTCTGCCGGTCAAGCACAGGCAGCATCACGCGATCGCGAAAGAAATCGTAGCGCCCCCGCTCGTTGGCGCCCACCAACCCCAACTGCTCCGCAACGCTGCTCGGAATGTGCAGCGATGCCAGATGCTTCTGTAGCGCGTCCCACGCCGGCAGCGCATAGCCCAGGCGAAAACTGGCCCGCAAGCCCGAAGAAACCCCCCGCTTGTCCAGGTAAGCTCGCGCCGCGCCGCCCACCGGAGCCGCGAGCTGGGCCTCAAAGAAACTGGTGGCGGCATCCATCACTCGCAGCATGCGCTCGCGCTCAGATTCGGCCTCGGCGGCTGCCTGTCGTTCTGCGGGAGACTGCTTGACCTCAGGTAGGTCCACGCCTGCTTGGCTAGCCAAATCGCGCAGTACCTCCATGAATGATCGCTGCTCGATCTTTACCAGGAACGAGAACACGTCGCCTTTCTCGCCACAGCCAAAACAGTGAAAGTATTGCCGCTGCTCGTGCACGTTGAACGAAGGGGTTTTCTCCGCATGGAAAGGACAAAGCCCTTTCCAGCTTCCGGTGCCGGCCCGTTTTAGCTCCACATACCGTCTGACAATGTCCACGATGTTCGTACGATCGCGGACATCGTCAATTTTTTCGCGTGGCAGCAGAGGCAAATCGAAACCCGCGCCCCAGAAAGAGCGGCAGGACGTATTAGCTCGCGTCTCGTCCTAGTCAAGAAGAGATGGGGCAGGAAAAATGATTTGCTGGATTCACCCATTATATCAATGGGTTACGCCGGCTGAGCAGCGACGGCTGACTGACTAGGCCAATCGCCTCACACCCTTTGGCGCGACCACAGGGCTGCGCTGTGCAACTACTGACCGGCGTCGTTCTGCAGGATTTGCTCATCCTGGCGCTGGATGATGATGAATTCCACGCGGCGGTTCTTGCTCCAGCAGTCCTCGTTGTGCTGCGTGCAGATCGGCTTGGTTTCGCCGTAGCCTTTTCCTCGCAATCGACCAAGCGAGACGTCTCGATCTTCGAGCGCCCGCACCACGGACTTGGCGCGTCGATCAGTCAGGTCGAGGTTGTGCTCGTCATCGCCGCGCTCGTCGGCGTGGCCCTGAACTTCGATGAGTTTGATTTCCGGGTGGCCCTTAATGGTTCCGGCGATCTGGTCGAGCAGCGGGAAGGATCGCGGCAGGATCTCGTCCTTGTCGGTTTCGAAGTAAATCTTGTCCATGATCTCCAGCTTGCCCCGTTGCACCACCACCAAGCCCTTGTCCGGGCAGCCGTCCTCGTCCTCAAAGCCGTTGTAGGTTTCCGGCTCATTCGGGCACTTGTCCAGCTTGTCAGGAATGCGGTCGTGGTCGTTGTCTGGGTCGGGGCAGCCGTCCTCATCCTCGAAGCCATCGAAGTCCTCGGGGTCGTTGGGACACAGGTCGACTTTGTCCGGGATGCCGTCCTTGTCGTTGTCCGGGTCGGGGCAACCGTCTTCGTCTTCGAACCCGTCGAAGTCCTCGGGTTCATCGGGGCACTTGTCAACGTCGTCGGGGATGCCATCGCCGTCGCGGTCCCTGACCACGCCGTCCGGGCAACCATCTTCGTCCTTGTAGCCGTTGTAGGTTTCCGGATCGTTGGGGCAGCTATCCAGCTCATCCGGAATGCCGTCCTTGTCGTTATCCGGATCCGGGCAACCGTCCTCATCCTCGAAGCCGTCGTAGTCCTCTGGATCGTCGGGGCACTTGTCGACATCGTCCTTGATGCCGTCGCCGTCCCGATCGCCGATGCCAGGCTCGAAGATGAAGCCCACGAACAAGCGGCCCTTGGCCGCCCCATAAGAGCTGGGCATAATCTGGTAACCACCGCCCGCCTCGAAAAACGAGTTGGTAGCCAGATACAGCTTGATGCCCGCGATGGCCTCGCCGCCCGGCTTCATCGACGAGCCGTCGCTGCCATCTACTAGGTTGAGCTTCTTCGAGTTGAGTCCCCAGAAGCCGTAGACCTCGCCCACCAGATCGAAGCGGAACGGCACCAGGCCCCAGGCCACGCCCAGACCACCCAAGAGTTCGTTGCCCACCTTGATCCCCTGTTCGTTGTTGGGCTGTGTGTTGCCCGTAGTGGGCCGATAGAAGTAGTCGGAGGTATCTCTGAAGGTGGACGCTCCCTTGGTACGAATTCTGGCACCCACGTTGATCGCAGTTCGCAGCACTCCGTAGCGGCCCCAGTTGGCGTCCACCACTGCCGAAGGCTCGAAGATGAACTGGCCCTCGCCCATGAAGTGGCTTTTGTCGCCCGTGGGCAAGACCAAGCCGGGTATCAGACTGACCCCGATCTTCTTTCGGCTGGGATTGATGAAGCGAATCTTGGGTTGAATGACCAGATCCCCGATCCCTTGCGAATCCATCTGATTGGGCGTGTCTCCGTTGATCACGCCGGGGTTTTGCGTGGGGGTGCCTTCGCCGGTGAGCACGACGATTGGCAATTGCAGGCCGAGCTGCAGGCCCAGGTGGTCTCCCTGCAAGAGACCGACGGCCGCCTGTAAGGTGGTCGTGATCAGATTGTTGACGGTGATGACCGAACTGGTCGTGGTATTGGGAATCACCCCCTGAAACTGCAGAGGCTTCCACGCGATGGTGGTGATCAATCCGAAGGAAAAATCGAGCGGCGCCAGAACCTGAGCGCCGTTCAGGGTGAAGTATCCCTTCGAGTCGGCCGCTGGCCGGAACAACTGGAGATCGATCGGAGCATTCTTGAGCCCAGGTGTGGGCTGCGCCTGAGCCGGCGTCGCCGAGGCGAGGCTGAGCAAAGCCGTCGTGAGTGCGAGACCGAACATGTGCTTGCGAAAATCCATGCGTTTCTCCGTCGGGTACGAAGCGGGTGGGTCCTGCTGCCAACACAACGAGCGTTCGCGGGGCACCGGCACCTATATATCAGTGGGCGGATCTCTGGTAAAGGGGCGCGATTCAACCGTGAACGCTGCCCTGGCCTCCCAGGGCGATTCGACCACTGCCACGGCCGGCGTCGCGCGGAACGCCAAGAATCACGGCTGGTTACGCCGATGGGGATGGTTGGCGGGTTGGCCCCCGGCGCACGCCCAGAACGGCACTCTGAAAGGGCTAGGAGAGAATTCCGGTAAGTTGGCGGACGATCCCGGCTCGAATACTGCCTCCCAACGGCCCCAGCAGAAAACCCAGGTCAAGCGCGACGCGAACCTGGGTGTCCTCCACCTCCAGAGCGGCCTTCAGCCCCTTGCGCGTGACGATCAGCCGGGTTTCACCATCCCAAAGGCAGGTTGCGTTATACTCCCGCTCCAAGCGGGAGGTTGCGCCCATGATGCGGGTCCGGGCCTCATCGCGCGACAGGCGATGGGGAATGTCGACATTCACTCTCGGCATGCGCTTGTACTGTAGCACGGAGTCATCCGAACAGAAGCATCAGGGGCGCAGGCGCTCGGAGAGCGCCGCCGGGAACTCCCGGATGTCGCCCTGCTTGTCTACGCAGGCGTGCACGGTGTGGCCGGTGGCCAGCAGGTCATTGCCGCGCAACACCCTGTATTCAAAGCGCAGGGACGCGCGCCCCAACTCGGCCAGCGTGGTCTCGACGACCAAGATGTCGTCATAGACGGCAGGCCGCTTGTAGTTGACCTTGGCCTCGACGACCGGCAGGTAGATGCTGTGCGTGCTCTCCACATCGCGCCAGCGCGCGCCCTTCTCGCGCAGAAAGTCATTGCGGGCCGCCTCGAAAAAGCGCAGGTAGTTACCATAATACACGACGCCCATCTGATCGGTGTCGCCGTAGATCACGCGAATTTCAGTCTTGGCCATTTGCCCTCCTGGGTAGGCGGAATATAGACTACCGGTCATGCCTCTCGTCTTCGAAGAAATCCACACGGCCCCCGACAAGAAACACGTCAATCAGGAGTGGTTCATCCTGGCCAACACAGGTGCCGCGCCGGTTAGCACGGCCGGCCTGCAGGTCATCGTGAGCATGCCGGGCAAGCGCGGTTCAGTCATGGGTCAGATCGACCCGGGCTTCCTTCTGCAGCCAGGCGAGAAAATACTCATCGTGAGCGGCGTTCCCGGGAAGGTTTCCCAAGGCGATCCTCCGGTGCGGGAGGGAATGCGCACCTACCATCTGTTTCAGCGTGAGGGCCTCCTGCGTGGCAGCGGGACAACCCTGCGCTTCGCCATGAACCAGGTGGACATCGCCCGTGTCACTTTTGACCGCGAGGCGCCCAACGGGGTAGCCGTGGCCAAGTGACGCCGCGGCTTCTTGCCGCCGCGGATCGAAGCTAGCTATTTCTCACAGAGACACAGAGGCCGCAGAGGCGGAGGAGAAAGGGATGGGTTTGATACAGCGCAGTCCAAATCCTTTCTTCTCATCCGATCTCTGTGCCCTCTGTGCCTCTGTGTGAACTCGGTGGCCAGCACCAAAGTGGATCGCGTTCCGCGAGATCCTGGCTAGATCTCCATTATCTCTTTGTCTTTTTTCGCGACTAAGTCATCCACCTTGGTCACCGCCGCGTCGGTGGCCTCCTGCACCTTCTTCAAGCCCGCTTTCTCCTCGTCCTCGGTGATGTCCTTGTCCTTGAGGAATTCCTTCAGCATCTCATTGGCGTCGCGGCGAGCGTTGCGCAGGGCCACCTTGGACTCCTCGGCCGTCTTCTTGACCATCTTGACCAGGTCGCGGCGGCGTTCCTCGGTGAGCGGTGGCATGGGCAAGCGGATAATCTCGCCATCGGAAGAGGGGTTGAGTCCGAGCTGGGAAGAACGGATGAGCTTCTCGATCTCGGGTATGAGCGACTTCTCCCAGGGCTTGATGGTAATCAAGCGCGGGTCGGGCGCGTTCACCGACGCCACCTGGTGCAGCGGCGTAGGCGTTCCGTAGTAGTCGACCCGCAGCCCATCGAGGATGGCCACATTGGCCCGCCCGGTGCGCACCTTGCCCAGATCCTTCTTGAGTGCGTCGATCCCCTTGTCCAAGTTCGCCTGCAGATCCTTGAGAACGTCACTTACCATGGGAACGCTCCTCCTCTGCCACCGGCGGACTGCCGGTGTAGTTGGTGCGCGGTTCGCGCCGGTCCTCGACCACGAGGGTGCCGAGCGGCTCCCCGAGCACGACCCGCCGGACGTTGCCCGGCTTGGTCATGTTGAAAACCAAAATGGGCAGCTTGTTATCATGGCACAGCGAGATGGCCGTAGAATCCATGACTGCCAGATTCCGATTGAGTACATCCAGATAGGACAGGCGCCGGAAAAGGCGCGCATCCGGGAATTTCTGCGGATCCTTGTCGTACACGCCATCAACCCGGGTGGCCTTCATCACGATGTCAGCCCCGATCTCCATGGCACGCAAGGAAGCCGCGGTGTCCGTGGTAAAAAATGGGTTGCCCGTGCCCGCACCGAAAATCACCAGACGGCCCTTCTCCAGGTGCCGGATGGCGCGCCGGCGAATGTACGGCTCAGCCACCTTCTGCACTTCCAAGGCCGAGAGCACCCTTGTCTTGGCTCCGCGCGATTCCAGGGCGTCTTGCAGGGCCAAAGCATTGATGAGCGTGGCGAGCATGCCCATGTAGTCGGCGCTGGCCCGGTCCATGCCCGCCGTGCCGGCCGCCACACCGCGGAAGATGTTCCCGCCACCGATGACCAAAGCCAGCTCGACGCCCAGACTGTGCACGTCAATGAGCTCGTCGGCGATCTGGGCCAACACCGCGGGATCGATGCCCGCGCCCTTGGCGCCCATCAGCGCTTCGCCCGACAGTTTGAGCAGGATACGCCGGTACTTGACCCCGGGGGCCAGAGGCGGGCGCGCCGCACGCGCCGGGGCCTGGTCCGCTGGCAATACTGCCGCCGCCCGCACGATGTCAGAAGGCAGATCCGCAGAGTCAGCTCGCTTGACCCCAGCCCTGCGTTTTCCCTTTCCGGAGTCCACGTCCGCCCTGCTCTGCTAGGCCTGGCCGGCCTGGCGCTTCACCTCTTCGACGAAATCGTCGGTGCGCTTGGCCAGACCCTCGCCTACCTCGTAGCGCACGAAGCGCCGGATCTTGATGTTCTCGCCGATCTTCCCAATCAGGTCGGTGAGCAGGCCGCGGATATCCTTCTTGCCCTCGCTGTCCCGCATCCAAATCTGATCGAGAAGGCAAACCTCTTTGAACCACTTGCCCATCTGGCCCTCGACGATCTTCTGCAGCACCGGCTCGGGCTTGTTCTGCTGGCGCGCCAGCTCCAGGCGAATGGAACGCTCTTGCTCGATGACCGCCGCCGGAATTTCATCCTGCGACACATACTGCGGGCTCATGGCCGCCACCTGCATGGCGACCTCGCGCGCAAAGGCCTGGAAATCGGCATTGCGTGACACGAAGTCGGTCTCGCAGTTCACCTCGACCAAGACGCCGATGCGCGATCCATGCGTGTAGCCCGCTACTACGCCCTCGGCCGCAATACGCGTGGCCTTCTTGGCAGCCTGGGCGACGCCCTTCTTGCGCAAGTACTCGACCGCCTTCTCCATGTCGCCACCGCACTCCTGCAGGGCCTTCTTGCAATCGGACATGCCGGCCTGGGTGCGCTCGCGCAGGTCCTTGATCATTTGGGTAGAAATCTCGCTCATCTCAATTGTCTCCTGCTACCTTCAAAAACCGGGACTTACTTCTCGCCTTCGTCCCCGGGGGACGCGGCTGCTTCTGGCTCGGGCATGTCGCCTCGCCGGCGTGACACGACCTCGACCCGGGGGCCTTCGCCGCCGGACGACACCCGGATGGTCTGCACCTCTCCCTCGCCCTCTCCCTGAGCGTGCGCGGCGGTGGCCCGCTCACGCGCCAGCTTCTGGCCGAGAATGCAGGCATCAGCCACCTTGGTGGCGAACAGGCGGATGGCCCGAATGGCGTCGTCGTTGCCAGGAATAGCGTACTCGATCAGGTCAGGGTCGCAGTTGGTGTCCACCATGGCCACGATGGGGATCTCCAGCTTGCGCGCCTCGCTCACCGCGATGTGCTCCTTGACCACGTCGACGATGAACACCGCACCGGGCAGCTCACCCATAGCCTTGATGCCACCCAGCGCCTTTTCCAACTTCTCCTGCTCGCGCGTGATGTTGATGACTTCTTTCTTGGTCAGGCGCTCGAAGGTCCCGTCGGTTCCCATCTTCTCGATGGCCTGCAAGCGCTCGATGGAGGCCTTGACAGTGTGGAAGTTGGTCAGCGTGCCACCCAGCCAGCGGTTGGTAACGTAGAACTGGCCAGAGCGCTGCGCTTCATCACGAACCACGTCCTGCGCTTGCTTCTTGGTACCCACAAACAGCACCGGTTTGCCGTCCCCGACGGTCTTGACCAGAAAGTCGAAGGCGCGCCGAAAGGCTTTCACCGAGTACTGCAGGTCGATGATGTGGATGCCGTTGCGGGCGCCGAAGATGAAAGGCTTCATCTTGGGGTTCCAGCGCTTGGTCTGGTGGCCGAAGTGAACTCCTGCCTCCATCATGTCGCGCATACTCAGCGGCGTGTCGATGGCCGCCATCGGGTTCTGCGTCTCGGGAACTGATGGCGGGGCCGCAGGCGCGGCCGCCTGGCCGGTGTCGATCGTGTCCATGTTTTCCTTTCGCGTTGTTGTCCGCCGCCAACGTCATCGAAGGCCGAAGACCGCCCGGACGTCTCCGTCCGGGTCGGCACGCGCGGCCCACTCGGTCAGCGTGTGGTGTTGAAAGCGCCAAGTTCTTACCACATTCCCAACACCTGTGTGACAAATGATGCGATTTTCTTGGGATCGCGGTTCGGCCCGCCGCTTGCTAGTCACGCGATCGCGTCTTGCTGCGGGGTCTGCATCGTGCACGCCCCGCGACAAGCGCTGCGCCCCACGCGGGCTCAGCACAGCAAAGGAGAATCATTCGCATGCCACTTACCAAGTCCGGCCCCATGGTCGAGATCAAACCCGCTACCGGCAAGTTGGGCATCATGCTACCCGGCATGGGTGCCGTTGCCACGACCTTCATGGCGGGCGTCGAGGCCATTCGCCGCGGTGTCTCCAAGCCCATCGGCTCCCTCACGCAGATGGGAACCGTACGCCTGGGAAAGCGGACCGACAACCGATCGCCGCTTATCAAGGAACTGGTCCCGCTCGCGCGTCTTGAAGACGTGGTTTTCGGCGGTTGGGATCTCTTCCCGGACGATGCCTATCAAGCAGCCAGCAAGGCTGGCGTCCTCTCCAAAGAGCACCTGGCCCAGTTCAAGGATTTCCTTTCTGGCATTCGCCCCATGACCGCTGTGTTCGAGCAGAACTTCGTCAAGCGGCTGACTGCCACGCACTTCAAGAAGGGCAAGTCCAAGATGGACCTGGCCGAGCAGGTGATGGCCGACATCAACGACTTCCGCAAGCGCGAGAAGCTCGACCGCACCGTGATGGTGTGGTGTGGCTCCACCGAGGCCTACCGCCAGCCGGCAGCGGTACACGCGACGCTGGAAACCTTCGAGAAGGGACTTGCGGCCAGCGATGCCGAGATCGCGCCGTCGCAGATCTACGCATACGCAGCCCTGAAGTGCGGCGTGCCCTATGCCAACGGTGCGCCCAACCTGACCGTGGACACGCCTGCCCTGCTGGAACTGGCAAAGAAGAACAGCGTGCCCGTCGCCGGCAAGGACTTCAAGACTGGCCAGACCTTCATGAAGACCTCGCTCGCGCCCGCGTTCAAAGCGCGGCTGCTCGGAGTCAATGGCTGGTACTCGACCAACATCCTGGGCAATCGCGACGGCGAGGTGTTGGATGACCCCGAGTCCTTCAAGAGCAAGGAGGTCTCCAAGCTGGGCGCGCTCGAGCACATCCTGCAGCCCCACCTCTACCCGGACCTGTACGGCAAGATGTACCACTCGGTACACATCAACTACTACCCCCCGCGCGGAGACAACAAGGAAGGCTGGGACAACATCGACATCTTCGGGTGGATGGGCTACCCGATGCAGATCAAGGTGAACTTCCTGTGCCGCGATTCCATCCTGGCCGCGCCGGTCGTGCTCGACCTGGCGTTGTTCATGGACCTGGCCCAGCGTTCGGGCATGCACGGCATTCAGGAGTGGCTATCGTTCTACTGGAAGAGCCCCATGACCGCCGAAAAGCTGTACCCCGAGCACGACACGTTCATTCAACTCATGAAGTTGAAGAACACCCTGCGCCACCTGCGTGGCGAGGAGTTGATCACGCATTTGGGGCTGGAGTACTACGACTAGAAAGCCCCGGTAGCCGGAAGCCGGTGGCCGGGACCGGATCCGGAACCGGCCGGCGGCAACCGGATCCGGCCATCGGCCACCGGATCCGGCCCCGGAAGCTCTTGACCGCGAAGAGGGCGCACTGTTAGCTCAAGGATCGAGGAGCCCGAGCGCTTGAGACCCTTGCCGACCGCAATCACGCTTGTACTGGCCGGGGTGCTGCTGGGGCCATGCCCGACGTTCGCCGATGGCAGTCGGCTCGCAACACCCGCTGCGCCTGTGCCCGAAGCGCCTGTCCTTCCGGGTGCGGGCGCGCCGGCCCTGCAGTCACCCGGGCTCGACCTCACGCAGCCATCCCCGACCGACGAAAAGACCAGCAAACCCATCGTGAGACAATGGTGGTTCTGGACCGCCCTGGGGACTGCCGTGGCCGCCAGCGTGGTGATCCTGGTGCTGGCCGATCGCAGACCGCCTGCACCAAACACCATCCTCGGCAATCACGAGTTCCAGCCATGACTCTGCCTGCGCGTACGCTGTTGGTTCTGCTCTTGGCACTGGCGTCCGCCTGTTCGGACGACAAGTCGTTCGTCGTGGTGCTCGTATCCAGCAGCCCTCCGATTGCCAACGTGGCTCAGCTTCGGGTCACGGTGACCGACGGACAGTTCAGCGAGCA
>Ga0182019_10001791_pt1 | contig 10936 bp, 7 predicted proteins | sample 812E2MmetaG_FD_120483 | JGI IMG/M metagenome (GOLD analysis project Ga0182019, IMG submission 120483) | Permafrost microbial communities from Stordalen Mire, Sweden - 812E2M metaG | ecosystem: Environmental > Terrestrial > Soil > Wetlands > Permafrost | place: Sweden: Stordalen | collected...
ATTACAGGAACACCGACAGTTTCAGGATCTTTTACGATTAATGTCACTGTGAGAGATGCTAACAATAATTCTGTGACGAATACTTACTACCTTACGGTCTATCCCCCGCTGACACTTACGCCCGGAAGCGGAACCAGAACAACGATTGCTCCCTCTGCAGTCCGGAATGTTATGTATACATCTTCAACCATTTTCGTCGCAGGCGGGGGATCAGGGACCTACACCTGGTCAACCCCGACGGCCCTTCCCGCGGGACTAACGCTTAGCAGCACCTCGGGCAACAACATTCAGGTCACCGGAACATGCACGGCCACAACAGGAAATAAAAATTTTACAGTCAGAGTGACGGACAGCACCGGGTCTTATATACAATGGACTTACAGAGTCGTTGTCATTAACACCGGTTGCGATTTCGCCGGCGGCGATAACACGGCGTTTATGTCTTTCGGGAATATCGATCCGACGGCCGGCGCCGGCACCATTTACGGAACCGAAACGTCAGATGTGCAATTTGCCTGTTCATCACCTACGGCAGTTACGATAACAGTGGCGCCGGCAAGTGGATGGCAAATAACGTCCGGTTCCAACACCATGTCATATGCACTCGTCGTTGCCCCCAGTGGCACATATGGCAACCTACTAAATGATTTGTTCATTGCCAACAGCACTAATATAACACAGGGGCAATACATAAACGCCCCTGCCGGCACCTATACGAACACGTCTGCCATAACGGTCACCATCGCCTGGGCAGGGGGAACTGTTTCGGCCTCACTGCCGATCGGAAACGTAAACGCCACGATACAGAACGGATGTGCGGTCACCGGCAGTCCCGCGTTAGCGTTTGGCAATCTCAACGCAATCACAAATGCCTCGGGAGCGACCGCAACAGTAACCCCGCCTTCTATTATGTGTACGATGACTGATGCGGTTACTGTCACCAATGATGGCGGACTAAACTATTCCGGCACACCGCGGCTTAAATCAGGCACCGACTATATTAATTACAATTTCAGTTCTGCCGGTTCTTTGACCGGCGCGGGCGGGACTACTGATATCGGCGGAAGCGGAGCCGGTAAATTAAATATTGGCGCCACCATGAATGCGGGCGCTCTTGACAACGCGCCGGCCGGCACGTATAATGATACTATAACATTAACGATCAGTTATTAAATGGTTTTGGCAAAGACGCTGGAATACTGTAGAATAAAAAATATCGATCAAGGAACGGAGGAACGGAATGAAGAAAATTTTCTATGGATTTGAGGCATCAATCAAAAAATGTATGGGATTGGCGGCCGGTTTGTTGTTTATGACGGTATTCATTTCGCAGGCCTCTGCGGCGGATTTTCAGGTACAGCCGATGTCTCTGGATCTGAGCGGCCGTGTGAAGAGCGGCGTCTTCTCCGTCATCAACAACGGGACCGAAAAAATTGATTTTCAAGTATCGATTAAAGAGTGGAATCAGGACGAAAAAGGCAAGGACGTGTATCTGGACACGAAGGAAATCGTGTTCTTCCCGAGTGTCATGACCGTCGAGGCCAATTCACAGCGGGCGATCAGAATAGGCCTCAAAGCCCCGCCCGCTGCGAAGGAAAAGACTTACCGCCTTTTCGTGCAGGAGATTCCCACACCGAAAAAGATTAGTGACGAGGATATCAAAAAGAACATAAAAGCCGGTGTCACGATAGCGTTCCGGTTCTCTATGCCGATTTTCGTCAAACCTCTCAAGCCTCAGGAGAGCTATGTCTTCGACAAGATCGATATGTCCAAAGGCGCGGTGACGGCGATCGTCAAGAACACAGGAAATGTTCATGTTAAATTGCGTAACGTCATATTCAGTGGAAAAGCCGCCGAAGGCAAGGAAATTTTCTCCAAGGAAGTTGCCGGCTGGTATATCCTGAATGGCCTGTCACTTCCCTACGAAGCGGAAGTTCCGAAAGATGTCTGCGGAAAACTGGCGAAGATCGACGTGAGCGCCCAGACGGAAACCGGCAAAGTAGACGGGACACTGAATGTTCAAAAGAACATGTGCGCATACTAATATTGCCGCATCGCCTAAAAACAGTTCAGTGCGAAAAACTTGCAAGATTCTTCTATTTGTCATTCGGGAGGTTGCGACTTAATAGGAAAAATGTCATTCCGAACGTATCTGAGGAATCTTAATATTATGAAATTATTAGAATCAAGATTTCTCGCTTCGCTTCGAAATGACACGAAAATTAACTATGACAAAATTTCTTCGCTCACTTTGCGCAAGGGAATATTTTATTTTTCTCTCGCAATAATTCTGTTTATTCCTTTTTTAAATAATCAGGCATCAGCGGCGGACGAAAAGACCGCCGCTCCGGCTCCCGTTTCAGCAGTAGCGCCAGCCAAGGCGAAGCCGCAAAACGGCGTAGATGTCTATTCCACCGCGAAAGACACAACTCAAATAGTTGTGAATGTCATTGTTAACACAATACCCAAGGGTGATTTTTTCGTCGAAATGGACGAAGGGAAAAATTTGTTCATCACGGTGGTAGACGCAAAAACCCTGATGCTGCAGTACGCCGAAGACAAAATCATCGTCATCCGGGGGGATGAACAGTACGTTCCCCTGAGTGCCCTTCGCGACGTAACTTACACTTTCGACGAAAAAAAACTGACTGTCGCGATTATCGGCAAGACCACAGAATCCGGAAAAACCGCCGCCGACCTTTTTTCACTTCAGTCCTCAGCCAAAAATATCTACTATCCGCGGGAAACGAGCGCCTTCATTAATTACGGGCTGAACTATATTTATAATAATACCGACGGGTTCCAGTCCTTTGCCGTCACGAACAAAGTGGGCTTTAGAACCGGTGATGTTTTTTTTACATCCGATTCTCTCTACACCAAGACGGAAACCAGTGATAGTTTCGTTAGGCTTCAGAGCAGCGCCACCTATGAGCGACGGGGTGACCTGCAGTGGCTCGTGTTCGGCGACCAGTATGCGAACTCCGGAGATCTGGGCAGTACCGTCAACATCGGGGGAATAGGTTTTTCAAAGGTTTACAGGCTGGACCCCTATTTCATCACCCAGCCCGTCATGAACCTCAGGGGATCGGTCATCTTTCCCACTCAGGCGGAAATTTATCTGGACGGCGTGCTGATAGGGAAACAAACCATTTCGCCCGGCTCGTTCGATTTGAAAAACCTGTACTCCTATACCGGCACCCATAATGTCGAAGTCCTGCTCAAAGACCCCTTCGGAAATGTTCAGAAGATTTCTTATCTGGCGTATTTCAGCTCACAGATGCTGCGGGAGGGCCTGCATGAATACAGTTATAATGCGGGTTTCCTGCGGGATAATTACGGTACGAATAGCAATGATTACGGCAAGACAGCTTTTTCCGCATTCCACCGCTACGGCGTGACGAATAGCCTGAATGTCGGGGCGAGGGCGGAAGGCTCTGAAGGCATCTATAACGGCGGAATCTATACTACCGTTGCAGTTCCCCGTGCCGGCCAGGTAACTTTATCTGTTGCCGGAAGTTCCGCTGTCGGCAACGATGTGGGCGGCGCGTTTTCACTCCAGCACTCGTATCAGCTCGGCAGTTTCAGCACAAATCTGCTGCTGCGCGGATATACGCGGGACTATGCGACAGTCGGCAGTTTCCTCCCGACGGCAGAAAGCACCCAATATGAAATGAACATCGGGGCGGGATTAACGATTAATCCTCTGGGGAGTTTCTCCGTCAATTATTCGGAAAACGAAACATTCAAGGGTGTCGATACACGCGTCATCTCCGTGAATTATTCCCGGGCTCTCTATAAAGCAATAAGCCTCTTTGCGACCGCTTCGCTCACTCAAGCAATTGATACGATGTACAGTGGTTTTGTCGGGCTCAACTTCGATTTGGGCAAGGGTGTTCGCGGATCGGCACAGGTCAGCGGCGGCAGCGGCGATGTGAATATGGAAACTCTGCAATTGCAAAAAGACATACCCGTTGGGGAAGGTGTCGGCTATCGGGCTTCGGTCAATCGTTCGGAAACGGCGAACAGTACACTAACATCATTCAACCCCTTTGTTCAGTATAACGCGAAGTACGGCATTTATTCTGTCGATGCCACCATACAGAATACTGCCGGGAAATCTACCGAGTTGTATAATTTATCAGCCGCCGGGTCGCTGGTGTACGCAGGAGGGTTTGTCGGACTCTCGCGGCCGGTCAGCGACAGTTTCGGCATGGTGGTGTTCAATAAAGAAGTGCCCGGCGCCGCCGTACTCCTCAACGGCCAGGATATGGGGAAGACAGGCTCTTCCGGCACGCTGGTTGTGCCGACACTTTCATCTTACAGTCAAAACAAGATTACGCTCGATACGAAAAATATCCCGATCGATTACAGTATATCCGACGTGAACAGGTTGCTCTCACCCTCGCTATGGAGCGGAGCCTGTATCGCCTTCGACGTCCAGCAGTCACGGGCGATAACGGGGACGCTGGTTCTGCGGCAGGAAGGTAAAAAAACGCCGCTGGAATTTGTCGAAGTATCCATGAAAGTAGGCCTTAAGAGTTTTACTTTCCCAACCGGAAAAGGCGGGGAGTTTTACGTGGAAAACAGCATTCCCGCGGATGAGAAAGCGGCCGCTACGGACAGCATGAGCTGCAGTGCGATAGCGGAGCGAAGAAAAACCGGTGGAAATATAATCCTGCCGGGCATCTACCGGGCCGCGGTGGAGTATGACGGCGGCAAATGCGAATTTTCTATCACTTTCCCCAAGACGGAAGAAGCGATTACCGAGCTCGGAGAAATTCTGTGCGGCGATGTTCAGACCTCCACGCCGCCTGTACAGAAGCTTTCATTGCTGAAAGAAAAGTTCTTTTACGCAGAAAGTGCAGAAGATGAAGATGTCTCCGAGCCGCTATCGAGTGCTGTCATCAACCAATTGGTGAAACTTAAAGACGTACGGCACCGATTGTTAAATAACAATATTTTAGGACAGATCAGCGTTGTAGAAGGCACTGCTGTAAATCAATCGCATTATCCGATATCAAGGATATTGATAAAGGGCGAAATTGTCGGCGCCAACTCGGCAGTTTTAGTCGAACAGGCCGGTTACGCGGGAAATATATTGACCGATGAGGAACTTGCGAATTTATCCGAAGCAGAAATTCTTAAAAAACTTTTCCGGCCGGAAGGACTGAATAATTCCAACGATAAAATTATGCCCGAGGGAAAGATATCTTTCATGATAGTGTTTTTCCGCGAACCGGCAGGATTTATCGAAACAACGGTCATGCCCATCAGTTTGGAACGCATTGTCCCGGCTCCGACGCAACCTGTAAAAGAGGCTCCTCCTATCCAGGCGCCAACACCATCTGTTAAAGAAATTCCACCGGCACCAACGCCGTTGCCCTCTCCGCAGGATGTTGCTCCTGCCGCAGTTGAAAAGAAGCCGGAAAAAGTATCTATCATACTGAATGTGTATTTTGATGACTCCACGCACGATATCAAGAAAAATATCATAAATTCATCAAGAGATTGGCCGACTTCATGAAAGCTCAGCCCGAAGCCAGCATTGAAATAATCGGCCACAGCCATAATGTTGGTAAAGACGGTATTGATATGTTATTGTCTCAGAAACGCGCTGATAGTGTGCGGCGCTACCTTATAGATAAATTCGGTTTTGAAAAGTCCCGTATTCATACTTTGGGTACGGGGCTAATCAACCGATCGCCGACAATAAGACAAAACAGGGGCGACAGAAAAACTAAAGAATCGAACCTGTCCTTTACGAACTTCAGATAAAATAATTATTTTATCTTGAATGATCCTGTAGTTTAATTATAAATGTGTTGGCGGCGAAAGCCGGGAATTAAAAAATGCTGGATATCAGAGAAAAAGATTCTGTAACTCTTTTTTACATGGGAAGATCTCCCATGGGATTTCTTTTGTATCCGGTTTACGCATTTTTAGTCGGTGATACTCTGATCGATACCGGAACAAATCGTGCGGATAAACCGTTCCTTTCCGCGTTGAGGGGCAGGAAAATTACAAAAATCATCAACACCCATCATCACGAGGACCACGTTGGCAACAATGGAGATGTCCAGGCGCTATTCGGGATACCGATATACGCTCATTCGGCCGCTCTTCCTTATCTGGAAAATCCACGCCTGATTGATTTGCGTTTCTATCAGAGGGTTGTCTGGAGTTGGCCGAAAAAGTCGAAAGGAACAGCCATCGGCTCCAGTATTGAAGCCGGTCATCATCATTTTGAAGTCATCAATTCACATGGACATACCGAAGATCATATCTGTTTGTATGAACCTGACAAAAAATGGCTTTTTACGGGAGACCTTTTTTGCGGCACGACTTTTATATACCTCAGGAAAGATGAAAATTATTTGCAGATTCTTGATACGCTGAAAAAATTATCTCAACTGGAAATCAAGACGGTATTTTGTAACCTTAAAGGTATGGTGCAAAACGGCGGAGACGCTCTGTTGAAAAAGATTTCCAAAATGGAAAAACTGCGAGATAATGTTTTTGAGTTGCGTGAAAAAGGCCTGCCGCCAAAAAAAATCAGAGAAAAAATTCTGGGAAAAGAAGACGCCTGGAATCTGATTACGCAAGGTCATTATTCCAAGCAAAATACTATTGACAGTATTCTCTCCGGGAAAAGGCCTGACCGGATAAACTGAAATTAGCGAGTCTTTTCGGCATTCAAAAAATGTCGCGCTTCGGGACGATATAATCAATTTAATACTCTATGATCAAATGAATAGAATCAACTCCCTAAAATCTATTGACGGAGAAAGATGGTGGCTTTGGATAGGCAAAGTATTTCTTCTGATTGTCTTGTTTGTAGTTTTGAATAATCTGATCGACAAATCTCCCTGGCCCTTTTCGATGGGTACCAGTTTGATCAAGCGTTTTCTTTCCGGTTCTCTTCAGATTGCTACAATCTTCGGACTTCTGGTGGCGCTATTGTCACGATCCGCGTTGATTCGCTGGTGCGCTCTGACGTGGCTCATCCTGACGGTCGGATTACAAACGGCTTATTTATTTGCCACGGGAAACGTCTTTGGCCCGGAAGAAGCGTATCTGCTTCTTAGTTCGGCAGAATCGGTTCTGAATTGCGTCAGTCTTTACTGGAAGCTGGCATTGCCCGGTGTTCTTGCAGTAATCATTGCACTTTTAATAATGACTCAACTGCTTCGTCGATTTGTTATTTCCTTCAGCCCGTGGTGGGCGCTGCTCAGCTTTGCGCTTATGGGCATGTCGCTGGTTATTACGTGGTCCAGTAACTGTGACGGTTATAATGCTGTCCTGCTGAGCACTCCTTATCGCATCACGTCTATATTAACTTATGTTCAGGAAACTAGATATCTGGGAGAGCGCCGGCAGCCATTGATTTCTTTTGATGGTGTTTCTTCACGGCAGTTTCCTCACATTGTTTTGATTGTTGATGAGAGCGTGCTCGGATGCGAACTGTCGATTAACGGCTATCCCCGGCTGACGGTTCCATTTCTTGATGAACATCAAAAGATGTATTGGAACGGCGGCATTGCTTCATCCGGAGTTAACAACACATATGAGTCCCACCGCATTCTGCTTTCCGGTTTGCGTCAGGATCAGCTTCCGGATCTTGAGCAATTATCGGAAAAGAACGCATCTATTTTTCAATATGCCATTGGGGCCGGATATCCCAGTATGTGTCTTTCCGCTCAGAAAATACGAAACACTCTGACAGGGGGCTACCCGTTTACCCCTCAGGTATGTTTTCGTATGTCGAAAAAATCAATCCGGCTAACGATTTTGATCTGATTAATATCCTGCGTCAGAGGATTAATGATCAGGAAATATCTTTCACCTATGTCGTCAAAATGGGCAGCCACTTTCCTTATGCGGAGCGCTATCCGAAAAATCAGGAAATATTCCGTCCGGCAGCGCCGCCCGAATTTGTGAATGACCTGGCTATGAATGTGAACGCTTATGATAACGCCCTGCGATGGAATTGCGACGAATTTTTTTCCAGACTAACGGCGGCGCTGGAATCAACCCATAAGAATATAATCGTGATCTACACCTCCGATCATGGGCAGGTCATGCCGGGGCAACCGGATGTCCAAGGCGTCGTGCGCATGCCCCACGGCCACCCGCATCTGCCGCCGATCGTGGCTAACGTGCCTCTTCTTGCTTTTGGCTTTGGCATGGGAGGCCGGGATTTTCTGCAGCGGCTAAGAAGCAATAATACACTTTTCAATAACTGTTCGCATTTCCGGATATTTCCCACTCTACTGCTGGCCATGGGTTATTCACCGGAAAATGTCGGCAAATATTATGGCAATAGTCTTTGGGATCGTCTTGAACCTGATTCACCTCGATTTTATATTGCCTGAAGGTTGGGCCGGGCGCGAAGTCTGGTTAAGTCTTTTCCTCTAGAGCAGAACACGATCGCCGGCGGGCTATATTCTCATGCGATAAATTTGAAACATGACGGAATGTTCCCCAAAAAATAAACAGAGCAACGCTCCTGAAACATCCGGTGCTTGCTCTGTTTATTCGTGTTTAGTGCCGATCAGGCTTTATTTATAAAGCGCTTCAATCCGATCGTTTAATTTGTCCATGACAACTTTACGTTTGAGTTTCATCGTCTGGGTCAACATGCCGTTATCCAGACTGAACGGCTCGGGAAGAAGTATAAATTTTTTGGGAATTTCATAACCGCCGAACTTGCCCTTCAGTTGGCTGATAACGGATTCGCCGATCATATCGATAATATCCTGACGCGCAACCAGCGTTTTGATGTCCGTCGGCAGTCCCTTCTCTTCGGCGTAGTGCAGCAGAACATCAAAATCGGGAACGATGATGCAGATGTTGTAAGGCCGGCCCGTTCCGTAAACCACAGCCTGCTGAACAAAAGAAGCCAGACAAATGTTTTCTTCCAGCGACACGGGGAAGCAGAATTTGCCGTTTTCCAGTTTATACTGTTCCTTGATGCGACCGGTGATGAAAAGATATCCGTCCTTATCCAGACGTCCGCGATCGCCGGTGCGGAAACCTCCGTCCGGTGTCAGGGCGGCTTTGGTATCTTCCGGCCGGTTGTGGTAGCCTTTCATGACATTGGGACCGTAAATAATAATTTCGCCATCCGTTGCGCCGTCTTCCACCACGGAATTGTCGATGACGATTTTGACCTTGTCGATGGCTTTGCCGACGCTGCCCAGCCGGTAAGCCAGAGAGCCGTTCATCGTGGCGCCGGGAGATGTTTCCGTGAGTCCGTAACAGTCGTAAATGGGAATGCCGATATTGAAGAAGAACTTGGATATTTCAATGTTCATGGCCGCGCTGCCGGTCATGGCGCCGATCAATCTGCCGCCCATACGTTCTTTGATTTTCTTGAATACAATTTTATCCGCGATCTTGAATTTGAGATTGGTCATAAAATCGGACTGGCCTTTTTCCGCCAGTTCCCGTTTTTTCTTGGCCGCTTCTACACCCATCACAAAGAGAGCTTTGGGTAGCCCTCCATCCTTATTCATTTTGTTCCATAGGCCGTCGTAAATCCGGTTGAAGACTGTGGGGACGGCAACTATAAAGGTGGGCCTGACCTCAACGATGTCATTGATAATGGTTTTGGTGCTTTCGATCAAGCCCATCGCACCGCCCAGACGGATGATCGCGAATAACTCGGCGGACTGGCCGAAAGTATGAGCCCAGGGCAAAATGGTCAGAGTAACGACTTCATTTTCAAAAAGTTCCGGATACAACTTGAGTCCGGCATGTGCATTGCTGGTGAAGTTCATGTGCATTAACAAAACACCTTTGGGATTGCCGGTTGTACCCGATGTATAGATGAGTTCAGCCACGTCTTCGGCCTTCGGACTCTTCGGTGCAACGGGTTTGGCCGCTCCTTTCTTTTCGAGCGCGGCCATCGAATTATCACCATCGGATTCGATGATAAAAATGTGTTTAAGCGTCGGAATATCTTTTGGAAAATCCTTTATCTTTTCATATATCTCCTGATTAGAAACGAAAAGGACTTTTATCCCGCTGTCGGCAATGATGTATTTCCATACCTGGAGGAGTTCTGCTTCGTACATGGGAACGAAACGGGCAAGGCATCCCCAGGTGGCAAAACCAACAACCGGCCACTCCGGACGGTTATTGGCAATCATACCGACGACATCGTCTTTGCCTATCCCCAGTTGAGCCAATCCCGCACGTAAATTATCAATGCGGTTACCGATTTCTTTATAAGTTGCCCATTCGTAAACACCGTTTTTGTTTCTTGTGCCGAAAAGTTTTCTGTCGGCAAATTTGGTTACGCTTTGGGCCCACCAATCAACAAGATTGTCGGGCTTGTCCAATGTAAATTTACTCATAAAAAATACTCCTTATTTAATATTCGCGCGGGAAATGTGATTTCGGGCGGATTTTCAGAAAATGTTATTTCAAACTGATTTGCCGGAAATGTTATTTTATGCGGATTTTTTGTAAAAAACATAAGACTTCTCAACTTCTGGCCGGCACTCTAAGACATTTTTCGGTAAAATTCAATCAAAACATGAATAGAAGAGCAACTAATGTAAGTGGCTGATAAATAAAAATTTATGGTTACTGTTTTAAAAAAAGAGATATAATTTCTATATAATACATGAACGATTATTTCTCTTTGTAGCTGCTCCGTCGCCTGTTTGTCCTGATGCTCGACAGCATTATCTGATTTCTAAATAGATCATTCTTAATCAAGTTGTTTTCCCATTTATTCTTGACGGTTCGTTATTGTGAGACTCAAATTTCAAAAACGAAGTGTATTGAAATTTGTAAGTTGTAATGAGACTCAAACTTTAAAAGCGAAGCGCATTAAAGTTTGTTAGTCGAATTATCCAATAGCCAAAGGCTATTGGGAACAATCCCGCCATAAGCGGAGGGTATAATACCCCGCCCCTTGGGGCGGAAT
>Ga0182019_10001792_pt1 | contig 10926 bp, 9 predicted proteins | sample 812E2MmetaG_FD_120483 | JGI IMG/M metagenome (GOLD analysis project Ga0182019, IMG submission 120483) | Permafrost microbial communities from Stordalen Mire, Sweden - 812E2M metaG | ecosystem: Environmental > Terrestrial > Soil > Wetlands > Permafrost | place: Sweden: Stordalen | collected...
CGGCTTTCTCACGCTGAGCGGGCTCGAGCTTTCGATGGTTGTCACGGGGATCGTCCTCCTGATTTACACGAGCGCCGGCGGCCTGTGGGCGGTGATGATAACCGATGTCATGCAGTTCTTCATTATCCTCATCGTCACGCTTCTCATTTCCCCCCTCGCGTTCTTCGCGCTGGGGGGGAGCGGGGGGTTCTTCCATGCGTTTGCGCGGATCGCACACGAGACGCCCCCCGGGTACCTCAGTTTCGCCGATGTGCTGCGGAACCCGCTCTTCTATCTCGCGTACCTGTTCAGCACGTTTATCGGGTACAACGCGGCATGGCATATCGGGCAGCGGTACTACAGCGTGCCGACGGAACGCGACGCCAGGAAGATCTCGGTCCTCTGCGCGCTCCTGATGCTGACGGTACCGCTCTTCTGGCTTGCGCCGACGATGGCCGCGCGCGTCCTGTTCCCCGACATGGCCCGCCTCTGGCCGCAGCTCTCGGAGCCGTCGGAGGCGTCGTTCGTGACACTGGCCCTCTCCCTCCTCCCCAACGGGCTGATCGGGCTGACGATATCGGCGATCCTGGCGGCGACGATGACGCATACGGACACTGCTTTGAACTACCTCGCCTCCATACTCGTCCGGGACGTCTACATGAAGCTCAGGAAAACGTTCTCTCACTCGGTGCCGGGAGAGCGCCGCCAGCTCTTCGTCGCGCGCGTGACGACGTTCACGCTCGGGTTCCTCGCGATCGCGACGGCGATCATCGTCCAGCGGACAAAGGGGGTCTTCGATTTCGCCCTGCTCTATTATTCGTGGTTCGGCCCGTCTATGATGACCCCCGTCATGCTCGGATTTCTCTACACGAAGACCCCTTCCTGGTCGGCGAGCGCCGCGGCCACCGTGAGCCTTGCCGTCGTCCTGGCATGCAACACGGTGATCGACGTGCGTCCCTACCAGTACGAGGTGAACATATTCGGCGGGATACTCGTCTCGGCCGCGGTGTTTTTCCTCTCCGCTTTCTGGCCGGAGAAAAATCCGGCCTCGCGCGCGAGGATCGAGGCATTTGCGGCCGATCTCAGGACTCCCGTGACGGGGACGAGCTCCGTGTGGGACAGGAACGCGCTCCACTCCTATCTCGTCGTCGGCGTCCTGACCGTGATCATCGGCTGTGCGCTTCTTGCGCTCACGATCGTTCCCGCCGGCATCGAAGTGCGGACGCTGACGCTTGTCATGGGAATCGCGACGATGGCGCTCGGCGGCGGTATGCTCCTCTATTTCCGGAGTCAGCTTGCGAAAGGGACAGAAAATGGATAATCAGGTTCCGGTTGTCATCGTAACGGGCGCCAGCCGCGGGCTCGGACGGGGTATCGCGCTCCGGCTCGCGGACCTCGGCTATTCTGTCGCAATCAATTACGCGGGAAATGCAGCGGCGGCGGCGGAGACCGCCGCTCTGTGCGACAAAAAGCGGATTCTCCCGGCGCAGAAATTTCTCCCCGTGAAGGCGGACGTGGGGTCCGGAGCGGACAGGGCCGCGCTCGTCGAGCGGACGCTCGGGGAGTTCGGGCGGATCGACGCGCTTGTCAACAATGCCGGCGTCGGGCCTGGCACGAGGGCCGATATCACGGAAGCGTCCCCGGCGGTATTCCGGGAGGTCATGTCGACGAACCTCGAAGGCCCGTACTTCCTCACACAGGCGGTGGCGAACTACTGGCTGAAGGAGAAGCCCGCCCCCCTGCTGCGGCGCGGGTTTGTCGTGGTATTCAATACCTCGATATCGGCGCTCACGGCGTCGCTCAACAGGGGAGAGTACTGCGTGTCGAAAGCCGGGCTCTCCATGGGGGCGAAGCTCTGGGCGCTCCGGCTGGCGGGGGAAGGGATACAGGTGTTCGAGCTCCGCCCCGGCATCATGGCGACGGACATGACGGCGGGTGTGAAAGGAAAATACGACGCCATGATTGCCTCCGGGGGAGTGCCGATGAAACGCTGGGGGACGCCGGAGGATGTGGGGTTTGCTGTCGGCGCCATCCTGTCCGGCGATTTTCCCTACTCGACCGGCGAAATCATCTACGTTGACGGCGGGCTGCACCTGCCGGGACTGTGAGGAATTATGATCGCGATTGACACATCGATTGACGCGGGGGATCTCCGTGCCCCGCTTGAGAACCTCTTTGCCCTCTCCGGCGCCAAAATCATGTCGCTCCGGAGGAGATGGAATCCTTCGAAGGGAGCCCCGGTATTCACGGTGGACGGGCTCTACACGTCGCGGGGGTGGACCGAATGGACTGAAGGGTTCATGTTCGGGTCCGCTCTCCTGCAGTTCGACGCGACGGGGGAGAAGGAATTCCTGGAGATCGGCCGCACGGGCACGGTGAACGAAATGGCGCCCCATGTCAGTGCAACGGGGGTGCATGACCACGGGTTCAACAATGTGAGCACGTACGGTAATCTCCACAGGATGATGCGCGAGGGGCTCATCCCGCATAACGCATGGGAAATGGATTTTTATGCGCTCGCGCTCAAGGTGAGCGGCGCCGTCCAGGCCTCCCGGTGGACGGACTTGGCGAAGGGTGGGGGGTACATCTGTTCATTCAACGGTCCTCATTCCCTCTTCGCAGACACTGTCCGCTCGCTCCGTTCGCTCGCGCTCGCCCACCAGCTCGGCCACGTGCTCGCGGGGGAAAGGGACGTGAAGATATCGCTCCTCGGGCGTCTGATCGCCCATGCGGAGGCGACAGCGAAATACAACGTCTACTTCGGGGAAGGTCGCGATATATACGACGTGCGTGGCCGCGTGGCCCACGAGTCGATATTCAACACGAGGGACGGTTCCTACCGGTGCCCCTCATCGCAGCAGGGATATTCCCCCTTCACGACGTGGACCCGCGGGCTGGCCTGGATCATCTGCGGATTTGCCGAGGAGGCCGAGTTCCTTGCCTCCCTCCCGGAGGGCTCGTTCGGGGAGTACGGGGGGAAATCGAATGTGCTGGGCGCCTTCCTGAGAACTGCGGAGGCGACAGCCGACTTCTACATCCAGAACACTCCCGCCGACGGCGTCCCCTACTGGGATACCGGCGCGCCGGGGCTCGCGCGGCTGGGCGACTACCTCGCGCGCCCCGCCGATCCGTTCAACGGGGAGGAGCCCGTGGACAGTTCGGCTGCGGCGATTGCCGCGCAGGGGCTCGTCAGGCTCGGTATGCATCTGAAGTCCGCGGGACGCGGGGCCGACGGTAACAGGTACCTCCGTGCGGGGCTCACGACTGCGCGGACCCTTTTCTCCGACCCGTACCTGAGCCGTGCGGAGTCGCACCAGGGACTCCTGCTCCACTCGGTGTATCACCGTCCCAACGGATGGGATCACGTAGGTGCAGGGAGGAGAATCCCCTGCGGCGAATCCTCCATGTGGGGGGATTACCACGCCAGGGAACTCGCGCTCCTCGTAAGAAGGATGGGAGAGAAGAAGCCGTACTACAGGTTCTTTATCGGCTAGGGGAGTGTGCGTGCGGCCTCGCGGAAGAACGCGTCGAGGTTTTCGTGCGGCGCATCGCCAGAGGCCTCTGCGCGTTTCTGACAATCTCTGAGAGGGTCATCGATCTCCGGTTTCCGTGGGGAATCTCATTTCTTCGACGTAGACATCCTGGAAATCGCCGTCGGAGTCAAGCGCGATATGGCGCACGCCGGAGGCGAGTTCGTCGTAGGCCCCGGGCTCGTCGAAGAGCGCCCGCTTTGCCCCCCGCAGCGCGGTATTCCCCGAAGGGACGATCCTGTCGGGGGGGAAATTCACAAGCCCGATTGTTTTCGCGCTCGCGGTGTTGACGTAGTTGCCGAAAGCGCCCGCCAGGTAGACGCGCGCGATATCCCCCTCCGCAAGTCCGGACTTCCCGAGCAGTATGCGGACCCCTGCCGCTATCGCCCCCTTTGCAAGCTGGAGCTCGCGGATGTCCGTCTGCGTCAGTGCCACCGGGTCCGCAATCATGATGGACGGCTCGCGCCCGGTGAACCGGCCCCCCGGAGTGATGCGCCCCAGGCGCAGGAGGACCGCCGCGGCGTCCACAAGCCCGCTTCCGCAGATCCCCCGCGGTGCGACGTCGCCGAGCGTCCTGCACGCGAGTCCTCCCCCCGGACCTGGCTCGACTTCCGCGATCGCCCCCGTCGCTGCCCGCATTCCCATGGAGATCCTCGCTCCTTCAAACGCGGGGCCTGCCGCTGTGGAGCAGCAGAGTAGTCCTCCCCGGGATCCGATCACGATTTCGCCGTTCGTCCCGAGGTCGATCAGGCAGAGGGGGACGTCGCTCCTGTGGAGGTTGACCGCGAGTATCCCCGCGAGTATGTCGCTCCCCACGAACCCTCCAAGGCAGGGGAGAAACCGTATGCTCCCTCCGGCGCTCCACCCGAGATCCTCCGCGCGGAATGGCTCCATGCCGTCGCGGACCGGCTCGAACGGGTAACGGGAGAGCGGCGTGCAGTCGATCCCGCAGAAGAGGTGATGCATCACCGTGTTGCCGACGAGAACGACGTCCGTGAGCGACGCGGGGTCCGCCTTCCCCTTCCGGAGGAGTTCGCCGATCATTGCGCCTGTCTGGGTACGTATCAGCGCGGTGAGGAGCTCCTGTTTTTTCTCGTTGACGGCGAACCCGACGCGGCTCATGACGTCCGCGCCGTGCCTGGCCTGTGCATTGAGCGCAGTGGCGACGGCGAGGACGTCGGCGGTGCGGAGATCAAGGAGCTGGGCCACGAGCGTTGTTGTCCCCACGTCGATGGCGATGCCGAGCCCGCTCCGCGGCGTGAATGCGAATGGCGATTCGTCGGAGAGTATCGCCGCTTCCCACTGGGCGAGCTCGAGCGTGAGGTCTTCCTCCGCCCGGCAGTGGCATGCAAGGCGCCAGCCGGCGTCGAGCTCCCCGGGCGAGAGTATCCGCTCCTGCTCGGCCGTGACCGGGAGCGTTCCTTCGAGAACGCGCACGCGGCAGCCCTTGCAGCGGGCGCGCCCGCCGCAGGGGAATTCCACGCCGTACGGGAAGAGGACCTCCTGCAGCGGCGAACCGCGGGGGACCTCGAACGCGGCGCCGAGCGGCCGGAGCGTGATGCGGACGCTCGCCGTCATGTGTCGGCCTTCTCCGCGCGTATCAGATCATTCGTATAGTCCGGGGCGATTCTGAACCCGGGGGGGACGGTGAGGAACTCCCGTTCATCCCACGGCCCGTTGACGAGGGCGCGGAGAAGCCGGATGTCCCCCTGTTCGGTTGTGAACTCCAGCCCTTTTTCCCCGGCCCGCTTCCTCGCCGTGGCAAGGAACGAGCCGTCGGGTTCCAGTCCCATGGCGATGAACGTCAGCTTCTTGTAGTGTTTTGTCTGGTCGCAGAGCTGGTCGTAGAGGTACTGCGCGTTGTCTTCGCCGTATTTTTCGACGAGCTCCCCGTATGTCATGTCCATCCCGTTGGCGTGCTGTATCGAAAGCTGGCGGAGGTCTCCGGTCGCTTCCCCCCGTTCGATCCACCCGGTCGTGAGGAAATACGTCCCCGGATTTTTCCGGAAATACTCTTCGTAGCGCTCCCTGCTCCCGAAGAAGAGCGTCATGCAGTCGTGTGCGCGGGGGACGACAAGAGGCAGCCCGCGGGCGGCGAGCCCGGCGATCCCGTTGTTGCAGAGCCCGTAGCCGAGGAGGATCATGTCGCAGAGCGATTCGTCCACGCGGTCGACGGCGGCCTGGAGCCGCTCGCGCATGCCGGAGCATCCGATGTCGTGGAGACCCTTGGGGAGAAACACGAGGTCCACCTGGTGGGGAGAGCGCGCGGCCGTCTCGCAGAGCTCGCGCGTAAACACTTCGCAGCTGATGAGCGTGAGTCGCATGCGCGTGCGGCCTCTCCTGTTCGTCTAGCGGGCCGGGTGGAGCGCCGCCGCAAGGGCGCGGATGAATTCCGGTGTCGTGCCGCAGCAGCCGCCGATGAAGTCCGCGCCCGCCCGGCGCAGCGCGAGGGACCCGGCGCTGAACTCCTCCGGCGTCGTCCGGTACGTGATATGTCCCTCCGCCATCTCCGGCATCCCCGCGTTCGGCTTGATCCAGAGGGGGAGGGTCGTCGCTTTTCTGAGGCGTGTGCAGACGGGGATGTATCCTTCGATGCCGAGTCCGCAGTTGGCGCCGATGGCGTCGGCGCCTGCGTCGGCAAGGGCGGCGGCGACCTGTTCGGGGGTCGTACCCATCATCGTCCGGTCATGCTCTTTGCCCGAATCGAAGACCATGCTCGCGATGACCGGCAGCCCGGTGGTCCGGGCGGCGCGGAGGGCGATCCGCGCCTCTTCAATATCGGACATCGTCTCGATGAGTATCGCGTCGGCGCCGGCGACGGCGAGCGCATGGCATTGCTCGGCGAATGCCTCCGTGAGCTCGTCCTCCGTCACTTCCCCGGACATGAGCATTTTCCCGCTCGGCCCGACGGAGGCGAACACCCGCGCCCGCCCGCGGGCGGCCTTCCGCGATATGCCGACTCCGGCGGCGTTGAGCGCCGCGGCGTCCACCCCCCCTCCGTGGGAGGCGAGCGCGATCCGGTTCGACCGGAACGTGTTCGTCAGGATCACGGCGCTCCCCGCCTCGACGTAACGGGAAGCGACCTCTTCCACCCGGTCCGGATGGGAAAGGTTCCAGAGGTCGGGATGCTCTCCCGGTGCCAGGCCCTGTTTCTGAAGCTCGGTCCCCCATGCGCCGTCCGTGACGACGGGGGCGTGTGCGAGAAGGGACGTGAGAAGGGGATGCACCGGCGTGGCCCTACGCCGCGACAAGCCTGCGGGCCAGCGCGACGGCCGCGTTCGCGTTGCTCGAGTAGCCGTCCGCGCCGATTTCATCGGCGTATTTCTGCGTGACCGGCGCGCCCCCGATCATCACCTTGACGCCGGGGCGCATCCCCGATTCGTTCAGCTTCTCCACGACGCCCTTCATGGAATGCATCGTCGTCGTCAGGAGGGCGGAGAGCGCGACGAGCGTCGCGTGCTTCTCTTTTGCCGCGTTGATGAATTTTTCGGGGGAGACGTCGACGCCGAGGTCGATGACTTCGAACCCGGCCCCCTCGAGCATCGCGCCGACGAGGTTCTTGCCGATGTCGTGCAGGTCCCCTTGTACCGTGCCGATAACCACCCGTCCGACGGGCTCCGACCCGCGTGCGGACAGAAGAGGCCGGATGAGTTCGAGGGAGGCTTTCATCGCCCGTGCGGCGATGAGAAGCTCGGGGACGAAATACTCGTTTGCCTCGTAGCGGCGGCCGACTTCGTTCATCGCGGGGATCATCGTGTCGTCAACGAGGGCCTGGGGGTTCACCCCGGAGGCGAGGCTCGTCTGTGTGATTTCTTTCGCGGCTTTGGCGTTGCCGTTGAGTATCGCGTCGTAGAGCGTCTGGATCACTGGCATGGCGTTCTCCTCTCGTTGGGTTACAGCGCACCGTATTCGTGAATGGTGTCGTACATTGTGACAATGTTGAGCGTCGGCGTGACAGGCTGGAGATTGTGGCAGGGGGCGCAGACCCATCGCGCGCTTCTGAAGATCTCGATGTTCTGGAGAACCTCCCGTCTGACGTCCCCGGCGGACCCGAACGGGAGCGTCTGCTGGTTGTCCATCGCTCCGTGAAACACGACCCTCTTCCCGAAGTCGCGCACGAGGCCTTCCCGTTCCATTCCCGGACACCGCCATTGTATCGGATTGAGAAGCTCGATCCCGGTGACGTCGAGAAGATCCGGGATGACCGGGCGCACCGCGCCGTCCGTGTGGTAGAACACGTGGATGCCGTAGCTGCGCGCCAGGTCCGCCATCTTCTTCTGGTTCGGGAGAAAGAACCTCCGGATCTGCGGGAGGCTCATGAGGAGCGACGTCTGCCCTCCGAGGTCCTCCGCGATGTACGTCACGCCGATCCGCCCCTTTCCCTCCTCAAACGTCCTTTCGGCGAGGGCGAAGTAGTACCCGAACATGTGGTCGAGCGCCGCCGTGACAAAGTCCGGTTCGGCGGCGAGGTCCATCATGGCCTGCTCCAGCCCCCTCATCGCGCAGTAAAGGAGAAACGGCTCGAAATTCCCGGACCGGATCATCCGGTGCGCCGGCGCGCGGGAGAGCATGTCCCGGAACGCGTCGTAGTCATGATCGTCGGCGCTCGGCCACGCGTAGGCATCGAGCTCGTCGACGCAGGTCATGTGCGCGAGAGGATGATTGTCGAACTCGTCGTACGATCCTCCCTCGTAACCGACGAGCCTCCTGCGGAGCCCCCAGAGGTCGGCGCCGGGGTTCCCCGCCTTGTGCTCGTCGGACCGTGGTGGGTCGATCGTCACGAGGCCGTCGATGTGCAGTCTTGTATACAGCTCTTCGGTCGTGCTGCACCCCAGGTCGCGGAGGAGCCTGGCGGTGACCTCGTCCGTCGCCCAGTAGTCCGTCGGGATCCGGTCGGGCCGTTCTCCTTCAAATATCGCGCGCCAGCGTTCTTTCGGTGTCACCGGGGTGGTGCGAACGTTTCATGTATGAAATACCGTACCACCAACAATATACGGAATTGACCCGCCGAATTCACCTGAATTTGACTCTGAGCCGCAGGGGCGCTACCATATATGCAATGGTGGATGCCCGATGAATAGACGGAATCTCCTTTTTCCCCCCCTGGCTGCGTCGGGAGTTGCGATCTCCCTTCTCTTCATTGTTCCCGTAACTGCCCGGGTGGCTTCCGCGCAGCAGAAAAGCCGCGCGCGCGCCGTCGAGTACGGAAACGTCACGTTGGCGTTTGACGCGGGGCTTGCGAAAGACTTCACTGCGGAAACCGTCCCCGCCGTGCCGCTCGAGAATCGGACCGACAAGCCGGACGGGGTCGCGCCCGCTCATGTTGTGATCACGCTGCACGACTCGTACGCCTCCGGGCTCCGCCGTGATGCAGGCTCCGCGTATGCGCTCCCGCAGATTTCCGTGTTCCCCGCGGCGGACCCGGGCGATCCCCGGTTCGATGATAAGTTCCCGACGATGCGGGGCGCGGTCGCAGGGCTCGGCAAGTTGCTCTCCCGCCGCGCAGGCTCGGTCTCGGAGTCCATCCCGTTCCTCCCCTGGGCGGACGAGCGGCAGCTCTTTATCGGGCGGAAGAGGCTGATCCGGTTCAGGAACGGGCGGGGCGTCCTCTTTCTCACACAGTACGACCAGGAGGAGAGCCCGGTGAGCAACGAGTTTCTCGTCTACACGTTCCAGGGATTGACGGACGACAACAGGTGGTATGTCTCCGCCGTGTTTCCGGTCTCCGCCCCGGGTCTCACCGCCCCTCCCGGTGCGGGGAGCGACGCGTCGTTCCGTGCCGGGTATGACAGGTACATGAAGCAGACAACGGACAAGCTGAACAGGCTCCCTGCAAAGCGGTTTGTGCCGGACCTGGCGCTCCTGGACGGGATCATACGCTCTCTGAAGATCGGCCCCCGATAAAATCCCCGGGGGAACCCCCAGCCCGTCCGATGTGTTCTGAGATTTGAAGATCTCGCGGATTTTCAGTAATTTGTCTGATATCTTACCACGTACGATCTGACCGGGGTGTTATGGCAAAACTCTATGTATCAAACAAAGACGAATCGGCGCGGCTCTTCCGGAGCGGCTTCCTTGAACTTTTTACGCATGTTCACTGGAGCGTCCCCATCATCGTCTACCTGCCGGTCGTTGTCTATTGTCTCTGGATCTCCCCCGTCTCCGGCGTGCTCTCCACCGCGGGCCTGATCCTGGAGTTTGTGGCCGGTCTGTTCGTCTGGACGCTTACCGAATATCTTCTTCACAGGTTTGTGTTTCATTACGAGCCGACGAGTACATGGGGAAAACGGCTCCACTTCCTCATGCACGGCGTGCACCATGACTACCCGCAGGATTCCAAACGGCTCGTGATGCCGCCGGTCGTCAGCATTCCCCTTGCGTCCCTCTTCCTGGGCCTGTTCGCGCTCCTGCTCCCCGCCGGGCACGTCGCCTCGACGTTTGCCGGGTTCATATTCGGCTACATCTGCTATGACGAAATCCATTACGCGACGCACCACGCGCCGATGAAGGGGAAGCTGGGGCTCTGGCTGAAGCATCACCATGTCCGTCATCATTACCTTGACAACGGGCGGGGTTTCGGCGTGAGCACCCCGGTCTGGGATTACGTGTTCGGGACGATGTACGGCGACAAGGAAGAGATCGCGATGGACGAAAAACCGGCATAGCAATCTCTCCGCGCGCGGCTGCCCTTCCCCCGGTCAGGGCCCGAGAGAGAGTTTCCCCGGGGGTACCGGTTGCTCTGGTATCCCCGGCCCCGCGTACATTACTTCAAGTCTCTTTCCCCCTCCTGCCTGAAAATACGTGACTGCAATCGGGTGTTTCCCCGCACCCAGCCTCACGGTCCCCTTCTGCTCGGCATACGCATGGAGTCCGTCGTTATCCACTACCGCTTTCCCGTCAATAAGGAGCCGCGATCCGTCGTCTGAGCCGAGCGTGAATGCATACTCGCCGGGGACGCCGATGTCGAGATACCCGGAGTATGCGAGACCGAAGAATTCATTTCTCGGGCCGGCTTCATCCAGCGCAAAGGTGTAGGCGATTCCCCTCCGGGCCACCGCGACAGTGTCGAAATCCGGTATCGCCTTCCAGGCCCCTTCGTAGTATCTGTACGCCATCCCGCTCACCCCTTTTTTCACGGCCGCATAGGAATGCCGCGCAACAAAGCTGGGGTATCCCCGGGGGGCGAACGACCTGGCGCTCACAGTGGCGTCCGATCCGATCATGAAGGGTCCCCTGTACAGTGTGGAGAGCATCGTCGGCAGCGAGCCGTCGAGCGTGTAGCGCGTAACGGCGCCGGGTGTCCCCGGGCGTATTTCAACGCGGAGAGACTCCGCGCTCCCGAACACGTGCACGTCCGGCATGATCGACGGCTCGGGCGTGAGAAGCGAAGACCGGGAAGCCGCACCGAGAAGTTCCC
>Ga0182019_10001793_pt1 | contig 10924 bp, 8 predicted proteins | sample 812E2MmetaG_FD_120483 | JGI IMG/M metagenome (GOLD analysis project Ga0182019, IMG submission 120483) | Permafrost microbial communities from Stordalen Mire, Sweden - 812E2M metaG | ecosystem: Environmental > Terrestrial > Soil > Wetlands > Permafrost | place: Sweden: Stordalen | collected...
CTACGCGCTCAGCAATTCGTTCGGCTTCGGGGGGACGAACGGCTCGCTGCTTTTCCGCCGCTACGACGAATAAAAGGCCGCCGGTCCGCAGGAAGGAGCATCCATGGATATCCTCGTATTCGTCAAACGCGTCCCGGACACGGAGTCCAAGATCCGCGTCAATCCCGAGACCCGGAGCGTCGTCGAGGAGGGCCTGAACTTCGTCATCAGCCCTTTCGACGAGTTCGCGGTCGAGGAAGCCCTGCACTTGCGCGAGGCCAAGACGGGCAAGGTCACGGTCCTCTCGGTCGGCCCGGACGAGACGACGACCATCCTGAAAAAAGCCCTGGCCATGGGCGCGGACGAGGCCGTCCTGATCAAGGACGAGGCCCGGGAGACCTTCGACGGCCTGCGGACCGCCAAGCTGATCGCGGCCGCGGTCCGGACGCGGTTCCCCCGATTCGATCTGCTCCTCTTCGGCAAGCAGTCGGTCGGCGCCGACAACGCCCAGGTGCCGTCCATGACGGCCGAGCTCCTCGGCCTGCCCCAGGCCAACGTGGCGGTCAAGCTCGAGATCGACGGCGCCCGGGGCGTAGCCCGGCGCGAGATCGAGGGCGCGGCCGAGAGGGTGGAGTTCAGCCTCCCGGCCGTCGTATCCGCGCAGAAGGGCCTGAACGAGCCGCGCTACGAGACGCTCAAGGGCATCATGGCCGCGAAGAAGAAGGTCATCCCCGTGGTCACGCCCGAGGATCTCGGATTGACGAAGGACGACCTCGCCCCGAAGGTCGAGGTCGTGAGGGTCGAAACGCCGGCGGCCCGCCAGGCCGGGAAGATCATCCCCGGCGCGCCGGACGAGGCGGCTAAGGCCCTGGTCGGCCTGCTCCGCACCGAAGCGAAGGTCATCTGAGGAGGCCGCCATGCTGCTCGTTTTCATCGAAACGCGGGACGGAAGGATCAAGAAGAGCTCGCTCGAAGCGCTGGGCGAAGCCTCCCGGCGGGCGGCCGAGCTCGGCCTGCCGGCGGTTGCGGCGCTCGTCGGCCCGGCGGACGCGGGCCTCGACGCCGACCTCTTCGCGCGCGGGGCGGTCCGGGTGTTCCGGCTCGAGAGCCCGGCTCTTGCCGCGTATTCCGCCCAGGGATATGCGCTCGCCCTGAAGGGCCTCGTCGACGAGATCAAGCCCGCCGCCGTTTTCCTGTCGGCGACGGCCATGGGCAAGGACCTGGCGCCCCGGCTTGCGGCCAAGCTCGACGCGGCCATGGTCTCGGACTGCACGAAGATCGCGGTCGCCGGCGGGACGCTCGAGTTCACGCGGCCGATCTTCGCCGGCAAGGCGTTCGTGACGCTCCGCCTCAAGAGCGCGCCCGCGATCGCGACGCTCCGGCCCAACGTCTTCGCCGCGGCGACGGCCCAACCGGGGGCCGCGGGCGAGACGGTCGTGAAAGCCGCGGCCGTCCCCGACGGGGCGGTCGCCGGCCGCGTGGCCGAGATCCTCAAGGAATCGGGCGACGAGATCGACGTCGGCGAGGCCGAGGTCGTCGTCAGCGGCGGCCGGGGGCTCAAGGGGCCCGAGGCCTTCGCCCTGCTCCGGGAGCTCACGACGCTCATCCCGCGGTCCGCGGTCGGCGCGTCGCGGTCGGCCGTGGATTCGGGCTGGATCGGGCACTCCCACCAGGTCGGCCAGACGGGCAAGACCGTGTCGCCGAACCTGTACGTCGCGGTGGGGATCTCGGGGGCCATCCAGCACCTGGCCGGGATGTCGTCCTCGAAGGTGATCGTGGCGATCAACAAGGACCCCGAGGCGCCGATCTTCAAGGTCGCGGACTACGGCATCGTGGGCGATCTGTTCCAGGTGGTGCCAGCGCTCAGGGACGAGCTGAAGAAGATCTTCGCCGAGTAGCGCCCGCTACTTCTTGATCTCGGCCGGCGCATCCGCCGTGGTCGGCAGCAGGAGGCGGTTCGTCTCGGACCGCTGCTCGCCGACGCTCGTCACGTAAATCGCCGGGTCGTCCATGACCGGGCACTTGTTCTCGCAGATCCCGCAGCCGATGCACAAATCCAGGTCGATGACCGGGGCCTTCTGGGTCGCGGTCGTGCCGTCCGGCCGCTTCGTCTCGACCATCACGAATTTGATGGCTTTGGGCGATGTCGGGCAGTGCTCCTCGCAGACGATGCACGGCCGGCCGAGGAAGTAGGGGAGGCAGCGGTTCTTATTTATCCACGCCGTGCCGATCCGGACATTGACCTTCTCCGGGATCGTGAGCTCCTTGATGGCCCCGGTCGGGCAGACCTGGGAGCAGAGCGAGCAGTAGTATTCGCAGTACCCGATCTTCGGCACGAGGACCGGCGTCCACAGGCCTTCGGGGCCCGCCTGGCCGATCGCCGGCTGAAGGGCGTTCGTCGGACAGGCCTTCATGCATTCCCCGCACTTCACGCACGTGCGGAGGAACTGCGGCTCGGGGAGCGCCCCGGGCGGCCGGATGAGGCGCTCGGGGGCGCGCTTCGATGCGGGCGAAATCCGGAAGAACGGCACGGCGAAGAACGCCGCGATCGAGGTCAGGAGGAGCTTGCGCCGCGAGAGGTCGACGTCCGGCGCCTTCTCGGCCCCGGCTTTTGCCGGGAAGGTGATCGCCGCGGTCGGGCAGATCGCGGCGCACGTCTCGCAATAGACGCACTCCGAGCTTTTCCACTTCTCGGCCGGCCAGGGGTTGGCCTGCGTCTCGCAGTGGAGCGTGCAGAGGTTGCACTTGATGCACTTCGCCTCGTCGACCCTCAGCTTGAAGACGTTTCCGCGGCTCGCCAGGCCGAGCATGGCCCCCAGCGGGCAGATGTACCGGCACCAGAACCGCTCGCGGACGATGTTGAGCAGGGCCACGCCGAAAAAGATCGCCCCGATGGCGAACCCGCCGACGAACGTGCCGTTGAGGGTCATCGTATCGACGACTTGGGCCAGCTTGTCGCCGAGCCCGTTGAGGTGCAGGCCGTAGAGGAGGCCGGTGAGCAGCGCCAGGCCCTGGCCGAGCGCCGGCAGGATGCTCGTCACGACCGTCCTATATAAAAAGGAGAACGGGTCGAAGATCCCGACCAGGTTGACGGTGAACACCGCCCCGACCAGGACGAGGGCCAGGATGAGATATTTCCAATAAAGTCCGCCGGTCGCGGTCTTGCGCGGTCGAAGCCAGTGGGTTTTCTTGAACAGCCAGGAAAAGGCCTGGTGGACGGCGCCGAGGGGACAGACCCAGCCACAGAATACGCGCCCGAGAAGGAGCGTCGCGGCGAGGGTGATCGCCGCCAGGACGAACGCCGGGAGGACCGTGCGCGCCGCGATCCCCGCCGCCAGGGCGAGGAGCGGGTCGAAGTGGAAGAAGACCTCGACGTCGCCGATGTAATCCTTGCCCGCGAAATGCGTCCCGAAGAGCAGAACCAGGAACAGGACGAAGACCGCGGCCTGGACCGCGACGCGCGCGAGCTGGAGGGCCCGATGCTTCTTAGACCGTTCTTTTTTCAACGCGGAGCTTCTCCCAGTCCATCCGCCCCAGCCCGCGCTGGGCGGCCAGCTTGACGTAGACGAGCTCGGCCGGGGCGATGTCGAAGAACGAGGCCCCGACGGACTCGACCGCCACGTAGTCCCGGCCCGCGACGACGGTCTTGACGAGCTTGGTGTCGCTCGGACGGCCGCCCTGCGGGCCGTTGCGGACCAGAATCCGGTAGGCGTCCATCACGGTCAGTGTCGGCTTGAAGAACGCGGCCAGGTCGACCATGGCCCGGTCCAGGTCCTGGTGCAGCTGGTTGCGCGGGTCGCCGATCGCCCCGAGCCAGTTCTTCATGCCGAGCGTCAGGCGGCAGAGGCTGTGGTGCTTCGCGATGGGGACGTTGATGAGCTTGTCGACTTCGACGAAGTCCTGGATGATGTCCCAGTCCTTGAGCCACTCGCCCTTGATCGCCATCTTCTTGACCCGGCGGGGGTTGACGAACGGCACGTCCGCGCCCGCTTCCTTGGCCGCGGCGGCGATGCCCGAGCGGGCGTAGCAGCGCTGGGCCTGGTTGGTCGTGTTGTCCATGACCGTGACCTTCTTGGCCCCGGCGGCCAGGCACATCTCGATGAGGGCCTTGACGACCTCGGGATTGGTGCAGGCCGCGAGCTCCGGCGTCCGGTCCCAGCCGATGTTCGGCTTGATCATGACCGCGTCGCCCTTGGACACGAACTTGCCCATGCCGCCGATCGTCTCGATCGCGGCTTTGGTGATGGCCGCCGGCGAGTCGCCCTGAATGTAGGCCAGGTCGGGGCCGGCGCTTGCAGCTCCGCCCTGCGGGGCGGCGGCGAGGAGCTTCGGGGCGATCCCGGCGGCCAGCCCGCCGAGGGCCATGTCCATGATGAAGGAGCGTCTATCCATGGGGGCGTCATCCTTTTCCGAGCGATTGCAGATAGGCCATCAGGCCGTCGAAGATCCCGCGCGCGATCTGCCGGCGGTAGGCGTCGTCCCGGAGGCGCTGGGCCTCCTTGGGGTTCGAGATGTGCGAGACCTCGACCAGGATCGAAGGCATCTCCGCCCCGATGAGCGTCCAGAAGGGGCCGCCCTTCGTCCCCAGGTCCTTGACGTCGGCATATTGGGCGGAGAGATCCTTGACCAGGTTCGCTTGGATCTTCTCGGCCAGGTCTCGCGATTCGATGATCTTGCTGTTCTGGACGATCTTGCGGATGATCTTGTCCATTTCGCCGATCGTCTTGGTCGTGGTGAAGTTCTCCCGGGCGGCGAGCTCGTTGACGCGCGGGTCCGTGCTGAAGTTGAGGTAGAACGTCTCGACCCCCTGCCGCCGCTTGTCGGGGAAGGCGTTGACGTGGATCGAGACGAAGAGGTCCGCCCGGTGCTGGTTGGCGACGACCGTCCGGGTTTCGAGCGGGACGAGGATGTCGGTTTCCCGGGTCATGATGACGTCGAGCTTGGTGGAGGCCCGGATGATGTCGCGGAGCTTGAGCGAAATGTCGAGGGTGAGGTCCTTCTCCTGGAGGCCCGCGCCGTCGAGGCAGCCGGGATCGAACCCGCCGTGGCCGGGGTCGATGACGATCGACCGGATCCCGAGGCCGAGCTGCCGGGCCATGCTGTACCCGCCCCGGGCGGGCTCGGGCTTCTTGGCGGAGGTCCCGTCGTTCGCCGCCGCGGCGGCTACGCCGCCGGTCCCCCCGCGGTCCGGCACGGCCGGGGGCGCCGGCGTCGAAGGCAGGGCGGCGCCTTTGTCCAGGGGATAGATGTCGATCACGATCCGGAAGGGATCGAAGACGTGGTAGACCTGGTAGCGCTTGATCCGGGTGAAATCCACGTCGGCCGTGACCCGCACGGTGGCGTCCGACTTCTGGACGATGCGGATCATGTCGATGTAGTCGCATTTTTCCGGTATCGCCTCGTCGCGGACGATGGGGTTGATGCGGGCCTGGAGGATGTCGACGACGATCCGGCCCGGTGTGCGCGTGTCGGCCGACGTGTATTCGCGCATCGCGCCGATGTCGACCACGATCCGGGTGAAGTTGGGGTGGGTGAAGTGGCGGAGGTTGTAGACTTCGGCCAGGGCGTCCTGGGGATGAGAGGGCGCCGCGGCGGCCGGCCCGAGGGCCAGCAGGGCAACCAGAGCCGCGGCCATGATCCGTAACGCGTTCAAAGCAGAGTGATGATATCGAATTTCTCGAAAATTGGGAATTCCCTTCACGCGCCGTACTTCTTGAGCTTGCCCGCGTGGGCCAGCATCAAGGGCATGGCGTTCACCGCCGGGAACCGCCCCAGCAGGCCCCCGCCGCAGGCGCGCTCGGTGAACACGCCCGTCCCGTCGGGCAGGGCCGTCGGGGAGACGAGCAGGAACGGGTTGGGGTGCCAGGAATGCCCGTGGAGGGCGGCCGGGGTCGAGTGGTCGGCCGTGACCACGAGAACGTCGGGCTTCAGGGCCTCGAGCCGGGGGATGAAAGCGTCGATCTCTTCGATCGCCGCGACCTTGGCTGCGAAGTTCCCGTCCTCGCCGGCCGCGTCCGTTTTCTTATAATGGACGTAGAAGAAATCGTGTTCGGCGTAATGGGCCTCGAGCGTATCGAACAGGTCGGCGGTTTCGGTCCCGACCTTGTAGGTCGTCATGCCCAGGAGCTTGGCCAGGCCCTTGTACATCGGATAGTTGGCGATGCCCGCCGGCCGGAGCCTGTAGAGGTCCGGCATCCGGGGGATGGAGGGCTGGACCGAGAAGCCGCGCAGGAGGGCGGCGTTGGCCACGGGCTCGGCCTTGAGGATTTGGACAACCTTGCCGAGGAAGGCGTTGACCTCGGCCGCCGCCTTGGCCGCTGCGGGGACGAGCGGCGCCGCCGGGACGGGCGGCTTGCCGTCCTTCTGCGGGTCGGCGTCGGTCAGCGCGTCGGACAGGCCGGACGTCCGGAAGCGGACGACGAACCGGTGCTCCTTGCCGGCAAAGACCGCGATCTCGGGATCTTTCCGGCCGGCGAAGGCCGCGTTCAGGACTCCGCACAGCCGCTCGCACTCGCTCGTCGGGATGCGGCCCGCCCGCCGGTCGGCGATCAGCCCGCCCTTGAGTGTCGCGAAGTTGCCCCGGGCGACGAGGTCGCCTTCCCTCACCTCGACGTCCGAGCCGAGCGCCTCGAGGATGCCGCGGCCGAGGACGTGGCGGAGCGGGTCGTAGCCGAAGAGGCCCAGGTGGGCCGGCCCGCTGCCGGGCGTGATGCCCATCAACACGGGGTCCGTCAGGCCGCACGTGCCCTGGAGGGCCAGCCGGTCGAGGCGGGGCGTTTCGGCCGCCTCGAGCTCGGTCTTGCCCCGGACGGGAATGCCGCCCAGGCCGTCGATCACGAGGAGGACGATCTTGGAATCCGTTTGGATGGAGAGCTCTTTTGACAGTTCTTCCCAGTTCATGGCGGAATCAATATAAAAGAAGCCGCCGGGGCTGTCAATCAATGGAGCGGGCCACAGAGGTGGTGGCGCCGCGGCAATACAATTTCCCTATGAACCGGTCCGTGAAAGCGCGGGACCCCGAGAATAATAGGCGTGCAGACGCTCGACGAATTCCGGGCGGATGTAGTTGTTCACCGTGACTTTGGGGCTTTCCACCCACGCATGCTCCTTTTTCATGAATCGACGGTGGCCGAGCTTCGCGGCGATCATGATCAGGAGATCGAAGACCTCCTCTTTCGTCGCCGTCCGGTGCCTCCGAAAAAATTTCTTGACCTCGGTATCCGCATAGTATGAGCGGATAATGTGCGGGAAGAAGCCTTTGCCGCAATAATCCTCGATGGACTTCTTGATTTCCTTCCCGTCCATAGGATGTCCGGATTCATGGCTGAAGACGAACGCTTCCGGCTTTTTCAGCGTCAACAGTCCATCCAGCCGTCGGATATAGACGTCGGGGAATCGCTCCCGGATGTGCATGGGCACGCCGTCCTTGGCCCGATAGTTGAAAAGGACGTCATGGCCTTGGATCGCAATGTCCTTCTTTTGGAGCGTGGTCAGTCCTTTATGGCCGTGGGCCTTGTAATAGATCTCATTGCCGACCCGCATGTAGGTCTTGATCAGAGTGTAGAGGGCGACGGAATGGACGCAGCCTACGCTTCGAAGGTCCTTCAGGACGTTCCGCTTGAGCCGGGGATAATAGCGGGCGAAGACGTCGACGATATGCGTCTTATGTTTCTTGGCTCGGCGGATCTTGTCCAGCGTATAGAGATAGCGGAATCCCGAGGGATTTTCGAACATCACGTCCCAATGGACGTCGGTGTCTTCGTCGTGGAAACGGAGATTTTTGGCGAAAATGGAAAAACCCGCGTTCAGCTTCCGCCCATCCGGGAGGGCTAAAGCCCGGGCCCCGAGGGCCCGCCCGTCGGGCGCAAGCTGGCCCTTGAGAAACCGCCGGTCCTTGGCGTCAACCAGCAAATCGAGCCGGCCGTGCGATTTGTAGAGATGGATCGCCTGCGCGGCGTCGGGAAGATCCCTCTCACTTTTGCGCCATCCGGACGGAGTCCGGGTCAGCGTCGCGAAGTCTTTCGTCCGGATCCGGACCGTGCCGATGGGAATGGACACATTCGGCGTCATCATGGCATATCCCCTTTCCGCACCCAAAACGCTATTCCTGCTCCGGGGATGATATCTCCCGTTGAAAATATTATTCTTTCCAATCGGATGAATGCAACGTTTTGCGACAGCCGGACCGAGCCCGCGTTTCATAAGGAATGGATCGAGCTGCGAAGGCGGGCCGGGGCGTAGCATGCTGCGCAACGCATCTTGGCGCCCCTTGTGACCCAGGGGCGCGTCTGGTAAAATCTGCAGGTGAATAAAATCCTCATCGTCGATTTCGGGTCGCAGTATACCCAGCTCATCGCCCGCAAGGTGCGCGAGCTCGGAGTGTACTCCGAAATCGTCCCGTTCGACATGCCGCTCGACGAGTTGCGGGCGCGCGCGCCGCGGGCCCTCATCTTGTCCGGCGGGCCGCAGAGCGTCTACGAAAAGGGCGCGCCGCTTCCCGATCCCGGGATCTTCGGCCTCGGCCTGCCCGTCCTCGGCATCTGCTACGGCCAGCAGCTCACCGCCCACCTCCTGGGCGGCAAGGTGACGCCCCACGCGCGCCGCGAATACGGCTTCGCCGCGCTCAAGGTCGGCGACCGCTCCGGCCTGCTGGCCGGCGTGCGCGACCTCGGCCAGGTCTGGATGAGCCATGGCGACCGCCTCGACAGGATCCCGCCCAGGTTCCGCGCCACCGGGACGACGGCCAACACCAAGGCGGCCGTCATCGAGGACGCGGGCCGCCGCCTCTACGGCGTCCAGTTCCATCCCGAGGTCGTCCACACGCATGAGGGCCGCAAGATCCTCGGCAATTTCCTCTTCCGGCTGGCCGGGCTCGCCCCTGACTGGAGCATGGGCTCGTTCGTCGAGCGCAAGGTCGGCGAGGTCCGCGAGGCCGTCGGCCGGGGGAAGGTCATCTGCGGCCTGAGCGGCGGAGTGGACTCGGCCGTCGCGGCTCTGATCATCCACCGGGCGATCGGACGGCGCCTGACCTGCGTCTTCGTCGACAACGGCCTGCTGCGCAAAGGCCAGTACGCCGAGCTCATGGCCCGCTTCCGCCGGACGCTTTCGCTCAATGTCATCGGCGTCGACGCGGCCGCCGAGTTCGTCGCCGCCCTCCGGGGCGTGACCTCGCCCGAGCGCAAGCGCAAGATCATCGGCGGTCTGTTCGTCGAGATCTTCGACCGCGAGGCGAAGCGGATCGGCGGGGTGAAATTCCTGGCCCAGGGCACGATCTACCCCGATGTGATCGAGAGCCGGCCCGTCCGGGGGCCGTCGCAGACGATCAAGTCCCACCACAACGTCGGCGGGCTGCCGAAGGGCCTCGCCTTCACGCTCGTCGAGCCGCTCCGGGAGCTGTTCAAGGACGAGGTCCGCGCGCTCGCCGCCGAGCTCGGGCTGGACGAGGAGTTCGTCGGCCAGCATCCGTTCCCCGGGCCCGGGCTCGCGGTCCGGATCGTGGGCGAGGTGAACGCCGAGAGCCTGGCCGTCGTCCGGGAGGCCGACGCGATCGTCGTCGAGGAGACGAAGAGGGCCGGCGTCTACCGCCGGCTCTGGCAGGCCTTCGCCGTTCTCCTGCCGGTGAAGTCCGTGGGGGTCATGGGCGACTGCCGGACTTACCAGCGGGCGGTCGCCGTGCGCCTGGTCCAGAGCGTCGACGGCATGACCGCGAGCTGGTTCCCCGCCGCGCCGGCGCTCCTCGCCCGGATCTCGACCCGGATCGTGAACGAGGTCCGGGGCGTCAACCGCGTAGTCTACGACGTGACGTCCAAGCCGCCGGGCACGATCGAGTGGGAATAGGGCCATGGCGCATTCGTTCATCCACCTCCATAACCACTCCGAATACAGCATCCTCGACGGCGCGATGAAGATCGACGGCCTGGTCGAGGCCGCCTTCGAAGCCAAGATGCCGGCCGTGGCCCTGACCGACCACGGGAACATCTTCGGCGCGGTCGGCTTCGTCAAGGCGGCCCGGGCCAAGGGCGTCAAGCCCATCCTCGGCTGCGAGGTCTACATCGCCCCGCGGAGCCGCCACGAGAAGAACCCCGGCGACCGCGAGACCCCCCATTATCACCTGGTCCTCCTCGTCCGGGACGAGACCGGCTATCGCAATCTCTGTCGCCTCCTGACGAAGGCCTACCTCGAGGGCTTCTACTACCGGCCCCGGATCGACAAGGAGATCCTGGCCGAGCACCACGAGGGCCTGATCGGCCTGTCGAGCTGCCTCAAGGGCGAGGTGTCGTACCTCCTGGGCCGCGAGCAGGAGAAGCACGCCGAAGAGGCGGCCCGGGCCTACAGCGACATCCTGGGCAAGGACAACTTCTACATCGAGCTCCAGGACCACGGCCTCAAGCCCCAGCAGGAGCTCAACCCCCGGCTCGTCCGGCTGGCCCGCAAGCTGGACCTGCCCCTCGTGGCCACGAACGACGTCCATTACCGGCGGAAAGAGGACTCCGAGAGCCACGAGGTCCTGCTCTGCATCCAGACGAACAAGAAGCTCTCCGACCAGGACCGCATCCGGTTCGGGACGCAGGAGTTCTATTTCAAGTCGGGCGAGGAGATGGCCCGCCTCTTCGGCGAGGTCCCGGACGCGCTCGACAACACGTCCCGCATCGCCGCCCGCTGCGATTTCAGTTTCCCGTCCGAGGGCCACTTCCTGCCCCAGTTCAAGCCGCCCGACGGGCATATGCTCAAGGACTATTTCGAGCGCATGGTCCGCGACGGCTTCAAGGACCGGATGTCCGTCCTGTCCGCGAAGGCCGCCCGCGGCGCGCTCCTCCATCCTCTCGAGGAGTACGACAAGCGCCTCGAGCGCGAGATCGAGCTCGTCGAGCGCATGGGCTTCGAGGGCTACTTCCTAATCGTCTGGGACATGATCCATAAGGCCCGGAGCATGGGCATCCCGGTC
>Ga0182019_10001794_pt1 | contig 10923 bp, 5 predicted proteins | sample 812E2MmetaG_FD_120483 | JGI IMG/M metagenome (GOLD analysis project Ga0182019, IMG submission 120483) | Permafrost microbial communities from Stordalen Mire, Sweden - 812E2M metaG | ecosystem: Environmental > Terrestrial > Soil > Wetlands > Permafrost | place: Sweden: Stordalen | collected...
GACCCGACGACGTGGCCGCGAAGACCCGGTAGTTTGGCGCCCAGACCGTCGGCAGGTCCGTGCGGCCCACCACAGGAGGTCTTCATGCAGCTGGGAATGGTCGGACTGGGCCGAATGGGCGCGAACATCGTGCGGCGCCTCATGCGTGACGGGCACGAGTGCGTCGTGTTCGACATCAGCCCCGCGGCCGTACAGGCTCTGGAGGCCGACGGCGCGGTGGGCGCGACGTCGCTCGCCGACCTGGCCGGCAAGCTGGAGCAGCCTCGGGCCATCTGGATCATGGTGCCGGCCGGCGAGATCACGACCAAGACGGTCGACGGACTGGCTGCGGTGCTCGCCGCCGAGGACGCGATCATCGACGGCGGCAACTCCCACTACTACGACGACCTGGCACGGGCTGCCGGCCTGCGCGACGCGGGTATCCACTACATCGACGTCGGTACGAGTGGTGGCGTGTGGGGTCTCGACCGCGGCTACTGCCTGATGATCGGCGGCGACACCGAGGTCGTGGATCGTCTCGACCCGATCTGGGCCAGCGTCGCCCCGGGCGTCGACGCCGCTCCTCGTACAGCCGGCCGTGACGGCGACCCGTCGGCCGCCGAGCAGGGCTACCTCCACTGCGGCCCGGTCGGCGCCGGCCACTTCGTCAAGATGGTGCACAACGGGATCGAGTACGGGCTGATGGCCGCGTACGCCGAGGGGCTCAACATCCTCAAGAACGCCAACGTGGGCGCGAGCAAGCGCGACGCGGACGCCGAGACGGCACCGCTCGAGCATCCCGAGCACTACATGTACGACATCGACGTCGCGCAGGTCGCCGAGGTCTGGCGGCGCGGCAGCGTGGTGCAGTCGTGGCTGCTCGACCTGACCGCTCATGCGATGTCAGTTGACCCCGACCTCGATGGTTTCGCCGGCCGGGTGTCCGACTCCGGCGAGGGGCGCTGGACCGCGATCGCGGCCATCGACGAGGGCGTACCTGCTCCTGTCCTTGCGTCCGCCCTGTTCTCCCGCTTCGCCTCCCGCGACCAGGATCTGTTCGCCGACCGCGTCCTGTCCGCCATGCGCAAGCAGTTCGGCGGGCACGACGAGAAGAGGGCCTGACGAGTGCGCATCCTGGTGACGGGGTCGGCGGACGGGCTCGGCCGGGCAGCTGCCAGCATGCTGCTGGAGGCCGGGCACGAGGTCGTCGTCCATGTCCGCAGCCATGAGCGCTTGTCAGCCGTGGGCGAGCTGCTCACCGCGGGGGCCGGGCTCGTCGTCGGCGACCTGGCCGACCTGGAGCAGACCCGCGACGTCGCCGGGCAGGCGAACGAGATCGGCCGGATGGACGCGGTGATCCACAACGCCGGGGTGTACTCGGGCCGCGCCGTGCTGCCCGTGAACGTCGTCGCGCCGTACGTGCTGACGGCCCTGATGCTGCGGCCCGACCGGCTCGTCTACCTCAGCAGCGGGATGCACCGAGGCGGCCAGCCGCGCATCGACCGCGTCGACTGGGCCGGCGCACATACGGCCGGGAACTACTCGGACAGCAAGCTGTACGTGACGACGTTCACCGCCGCGCTCGCCCGGCGCTGGCCCGACGTGCTCAGCAACGCCGTCGACCCCGGCTGGGTCCCGACGAGGATGGGCGGCCCCGGCGCTCCGGACGATCTCCGGCTCGGTCACCTCACCCAGGAGTGGCTCGTCACGAGCAACGATCCCGATGCGCTCACCAGCGGCGGGTACTGGCATCACCAACAGCGACGCGACCCGCACCCATCCGTACCTGACGAGCGCTTCCAGGACGAGCTTCTCGCTTCGCTCGCCGACTACACAGGTACGCCGCTGCCGTGAGTTCGGACAGCGGCGCACCTGGGGCAGTCTTGCCGGTTCAGCCTTACGGCGCGCCCACCACGTCGACGAAGTAGTTCGTCATGGAGGAGGCGGTCGGGAACACGTCGGTGCTCGACGTGACCCCGCCCGAGGCCGGCACGGTGAACGTCCCGTTCGTGTACTGGAGCAGGAAGGCGAGCGGCGTCGACGAGTACTGAGCAGTCAGGGCCCGTACTGACGCCACGTACGTCGTGTTCGCCGTGGTCCGGACCGGAGTGGTCAGGTTCACCGTCCGCCATCCGGCCGTGGCCGAGGTCGGCGACCCGCTTGCGGTGGCCAGCTTCGTACCGGTAGAGGACCAGAGCGTGACCGTGTACGTACTGGTCACTCCTGCCGGAAGGTAGAACCGGATGCCGGTGATCGAGTACGCCGTGGACGCGCGGAACTTCACCCCCACCGTCAGCGGGGTCGGGGACGTCGTCGACGACGCGGGCGTCAGGGTCGCCGGGAAGATGTTCACCGCGGCACCCGTGGTGAAGCTCGACGTGAACGTCGGTGCGGCGAGCCCGTCCGTCAGCGCAGCGTTGACCGTGACTCGGTAGACCGTGCCCGGCGTCAGGATGGCAGACGGCGTCAACGTACCGGTCGTGGTCGTCGTGGCGAGCGTTCCGGGAACCGCCGTACCGCCGGCGGTAGCGAGCGCGACCCTGATGCTGGCAGGGTTGACCGCCTTGCTGAACGTCGCCCGTACCGTCGTGGTGTTCGTCACGCCGGTCGCCCCGTTGGCCGGGGTGATCGCCGACACCGTCGGTGCGGTCTCCGTCGTGAAGGACCAGGCGGACGGCGTCATCGCTGTCCCCAGCGGGCTGGAGGCGCCGACCGTCGCCGTGTACGTGGTGTTGGCTGCCAAGACCGCCGACGGGGTGAACGTGACCGTCGTGCTCGTCTTGGCCACGGCCCCAGCAACGGCCACGCCGGACGCGTTCACCAGCGTCAGCGTCGACTTCGTCGGGTCGACGGCCTGGGTGAAGGTCACCTGGACCGTCGAGTTGGCCGCGACCCCCGTAGCTGCCGAGGCAGGCGTACGGCTCGCGACGACCGGCGCCGGCGAGACCGTGCTGAACGTCCACGTGTACGGAGCCATGGCGTTTCCGGACACGCTCGACGCCTTGACGACCGCGGTGTAGACGGTCGACTGAGCGAGGGCTGCCGACGGGGTGAACGTCGCGCTGGTCGCGGTCGTGGTGAGGGTTCCTGCCACTGCCGCACCGCCCGACGGAGTGAGCGTGATCGCGACGGACGAGGTCGACAGGCTCCCCGCGAAGGTCACCCCGACGGTCGACGCCACAGCCACTCCGGTCGCGTTCGCGGCCGGTGTGGTGGACGCCACGGTGACCGGGGTGTCCGTCGTGAACGTCGAGGTGAACGGCGCCATGGCCGTCCCGCCCGGGCTCGATGCGTTGACCGTGACCGTGTACGAGGTGTTGCCGACCAACGCCGCTGCGGGGGTGAACGTCGCGGACGGAGCGGTGACCGCGAGGGTTCCCGGGACCGACGTGCCGCCGGGTCCGGTCAGCGTCACGGACACCGACCCTGCGTTGACGGCGCCGGAGAACGCAACCGTCACCGGAGTGGTCACCGCGACGCCGGTCGCCCCGGCCGCCGGGGTCACGGACGCCACCGACGGCGCGGTATCGACTGACCCGGTAGTGGTGAACACCACGTCCACGAAGTAGTTCGTACCCGAGAACGTCTGGTTCGGGAACGCGTCACCCGAGGCGAAGACTCCACCAGGGTCCACCGAGACGAGGGGCGGGTTCGACAGCTGCGTGACGAAGGCGTTCGTGGTCGCCGCGTAGGTGCCGTTGGGTGAGTAGTAGCTCGCGTAGTAGGTGGTTCCCGCAGTGACGGCCACAGGGCTGGCAAAGCTCAGCTGCTGCCACCCCTCGGCACCGTCGACGAACGTGAGGCTGGCGAGGACCGACCCGTTGGCGGCGTAGAGCTTGCCGGTATGGGTGCCGATGTTGGAGGCACCGCGCCAGTACCGAAGTCCGGTGATGAACCCGTCGACTGTCGGGCTGAACTTCAGGCCGAGCGTCAGCGGGGACCCGTCAGACAGGTTCGGCAGCTGCGGAGAGGCCGTGGTCTCCAGAAGAGAGCATGGGCAGGCGCTCACGCCAGATGTCGTGAAGGTCTCCGAGTACGACTGCACCTGAGCGATCCCGTCGACGCTCACTGCGCCCGTCACGCTCAGGGCGTAGGTCGTGTTCTCCGCCAGGAGGGACGAGGGCGTGAACGTGCGGGTCGTTGTGGTGGCCGTCACCGTCCCGGGAACCGCTCCGGAGGGACCTGTGAGGGTGAGGGTCCCAGTGCCCGTCGCGACCGGCTCGTTGAAGGTCACCTTCACCGAGCCATTGATCGGCACCGACCGCGCCCCGTTTCCGGGGGAGACGCTGACCACGACCGGAGGACCGCTGACAAAGACCGGGTCGATGTAGTACGTCGTCGAGATGGTCGAGTTCGGGAACCCGGCGCCGTAGACCAGACGCCCCGCATCAGGTGGCGTCGTCAGGGGCCCGACGGTCAGCGGAGCTGTATAGAAGTTGTACGTGTAGGGGTACCCACCCTGCGGGTACCGCACAGCAGCCGTGTACGTCGTGCCCGACGCGATCGCGACTGGCGTCGAGAAGGTTGCCGTCTGCCAGCCGACGGTCGTCTCGCTGGTGGTGGAGGCCGTTCCCAGAGCGGTCCCTGTCGGCCCGTACAGGGTCACGGGGTTCGGACCCGGGAGACCGAGCGGCTTCCAGTACCGGATAGCTGTGATCGTGCCGCTCTGCGCGGAGACGAACGCGACGCCCAGCGTCAGGTTGGACGGGTCGCTCGTCGCGACGGTCGTGGGTTGGTCGGTGTCCTGGAAGAGACTGCAGGGGCACTGTCCGGGTATGCGCGGCGCGCCGACCGTGGTGAACGCCCAGCTGAACGGCGTCGTGAGGCCCGCATCGTTGACGGTCGCCGTGAACGTTGTCGCGTAGGCCAACGGCTGGGTCGGAGTGAAGGTGATGTTGTGGGTGCCGGGATCGTAGGCGGTCGACCCCGCCACGGTCGCTCCGCCCGCCACCGTCAAGGTGAGCGTGTAGGCGGTGTCCCCCGGGTCGTGGTTGAAGTGACCGACGACGCTCGAGCTGGTCAGGACCGACCCGGCACCGGGCACCGGTGAGACCGCGTTGGCCGCCAAGGGAGCTGCGGAGGCAAGGATGTAGACCGGGTCCACCCAGTAGTTGCTCTGCTGGTAGCTCTGGGACGGGAAGCTGTTCCCGTTGTTGTACACCCCGTTGGCCACGCCGAGGCCGCCGATCGCCGTGAGGTTCCCCGTCGTGAGAGGCCCCGGCGCGAAGAAGTACGGCGCGTAGGCGTAGTGCCCGGCGGGTGCGTAGTAGGCGATGACGTACTTCGTCCCGGCACTCACGGCGGCGGGGGTGGCGAACGTCAGCAGCTGCCACCCGGACGCGGTCTCGTTGGTGAACGTGCCGGTGGCCAGCACGGCGCCCGTCGAGGTGTAGAGCGTCCCGGTGTGGATGCCCGTGTTCGCGGTGCTCTTGTAGAAGCGGACTCCCGTGATGTAGCCGTCCGCGCTCGGCACGAAGACCATCCCGAGGGTGTTGGCTGAGGTGTCACCGGAGTCGAGCGTTGCGGGCGTCCAGTCTCCGAACACCACGTTGGGACCGGAGACCGTCACCCCGGACGGCGACACTGGAGACGAGGTGTTGAGCGAGTCGTCGGTGGCCCGGACCTGGATGGCCGTTGCGCTGTAGCTGCGGAGCGGCGCCGTGTACGACCAGGTGGCGGTCCCCGTGGCTGGATGCCACGTCGCACCGCCGTCAACCGACACCTCCACCCCGGCGACGACGCCTCCCGCGTCCGTCGCCGTTCCCGACACCGTGACCTTGGTCCCGAGGGCGATGGTTCCGCTGACAGGCTGGTTGATGCTGACCACTGGGGCCGTGTGGTCGCCGGATGCGGACGCCGCGACCAGGCCGGCCTGCAAGCTGGTCGGCTGGACGCCCATGTCAGCCAGCAGGTTGATGGTGAGCTGCTGGATCTGGGGGGCGGCGGCGTGCGTGCTCATGTCATGAGTGGCGTCCAGTCCCCAGCCGTACTGGATGGCGCCGGCGGCGAAGACCAGTGCCCCGGACGCAGCCCGGTACTCGCTGAAATGATGCGTGATCGTGCCCGGCGCGGTCTGAAGCCCGAAGTCCTGCAGGACGCTGGGCACTGCGGCGGTCGTCGTGGAGGCTGTGATCTGCCCGGCGGGCGCGAACCCGTTGTCCACGACGCCGTCGATCTCGTATCCCACCAAGTCAGTCCCGATGCTGGCGGTCGTTCCAGCGTTCAGGCTCGCGAGACTCGTGTTACGCCAGAGCCGCAGCTTCCCTTGGTCCGAGGTGACCTGGACGGGAAGACTCGCATCCTGCCCGACGTACATGGTGCCGCTGAGAGAGTTCTCCGGCGCGAAGGTGGAGTAGCGCGGGTCGCGCCACGTAGGAGTCGGGGACACCGGGTCGATCTGGGCGGTCTCCTTGGTGTCCTTGTAGCAGACCATCGTGCGGTACGGGGTGTTGCTGCCGTCGATCGAGGTCTCCCACCGCGTGTGCCAGTAGTCCTCGTTCCCAGACAGGAACATGAGGTTGACCCCGGCGTCGCGAGCCTGTGTGACGGCGTCCCGCTGGCTCGCTGACCAGTACTCGTCGTGCCCGACCGACAGGAACACCTTGTGGTTCGTGAGGTTGCCCTGGCCCATGGCGACGTCGACGCCTGAGATGTACGAGACGTCCATGCCGTTGGATTCCAGGAACCGGATCGTCGGGTACTCGTTCGCGTACACGAAGTCGCGCATGGTGGCGCTGTCACGGGTGATGAACGGTCGGTTGTAGCTCACCTTGTAGCCACGATCGTGGCTGATGCCCTGGTAGAGACTCGCACCGCCGTACGTGTTGTACGCCTGCCACGTGGTGTCCGAGGTCTGGAACTGCACGGCGGCATGTGAGGCATCGTCCCGAACAACGAAGACGATCTGCGACTGACCACCGGTATCGGTCCGCGTGAGGTCCGCGATGTACACACCGGACACTGCCGTCGCCGGCACCTGCCACGTCGCCGAGACTGCCCAGTTGCCGCAGTCGAAGAGGTCGGTCGCGGTGTCCCGGAGGCACGCAGGCTGAGTCTGAGGAAGGGGGGCTGTCACCGGGACGGACGTGATCTTCCGGGCGCCGTTGCCCTGGTAGTAGCCGAGCCGGTAGATGTCGATCGTGTACGCATGCGCGTCGGTGTTGACCTTGAACGCGATGGCCCCACCGACGTTGACGCTCATCTGGGTGGCATACCCCAGGATCGTCTGGTCGTCGCCCCCGTCGTCCCACACGCTTGCCGGAGTCCCAGGCAGCTGGTTCTCGCATGCGATCGCATTGCCACAGGACAAGGACGCCGCATGGGCAACCGGTACCGGCAACCCGAGCGTCATGAGCACCAGCACCAAGGCTGCGGCCGACCACCTGATGTTCGCGTGAGTACGCATATCAACCCCCCGTTCCGACCTCCCGCCCAAGTCGATCAGCTGGCCCCCAAGCCCTGTGCTGACCTCCAGAGAAGTCGAATGATGAGCCGTACGCTAGCCCGCCGGGCGCCGTTTGGCCATAGTCAAATCTTCATTGATCGCCGCGACACCTGCCGTTCTCGCTTCGCTCCTCAGGCCTGAGACAACCACATGGGGTCCTTAAGGCGCGTACAAGGTTTATGCCTACGAAGTTTAAATTGGGTGTTCCCTTCCGGCCCAGGCTGTGCGCATACTGAGCACTGAACGGACGTGGTTGGTAGCTTTGGGGGGCGGCCACACGTCACGCTATCCGGCGCGTTGCCCCCTAGTGGGGGGAACCATGACAGCAGTGGGTCTGGGGCAGCGGCATGACGCGCTCACCATCACGTGGACGCTCCCACGCTACCGCACGAAGATTATTCACACGCTCACGCTGGTGGTTGGCGACACGCTGGCGATCGCCGGCGCTGCTCTGATTGCGCTCCTCGGCCGGGACCGGCTGGTGGTCTTCGGTCCGGCGCCGCATCTCATCGGAACCATCCTTCCCATCGCCGCACTGTTCGTGAGCGTGTGGCTCCTGATGCTCGCCGGAGTCGGCGCCTACCAGATCGAGAAGGTCGGGGTCGGCAGCGCCGAGTTCAACGCCATGCTCCTCGGGACCTTCTTCGCGGCCGGCGCCCTCGGAGTCGCCGCCTACCTCACCGCGTACGACCTCTCGCGGGGCTTCTTCGTCCTGCTCTTCGCAGTGGGGCTGCCCCTTCTTCTCGTGGAGCGGTTCCTCTCGCGTCGCTTCATCCGCATCTTCCGCAGCCGAGGCATGCTGTGCGCGCCGGTCATCCTCGTGGGCGACCACGCGCATGTCGACGAGATCGCCGCGGTCCTCCGCAGGGCCACGTTCCTCGGCTACAGGATCGTCGGCGTCCTCAGCCCGACAGCCGACGACGAGACGCCGTCGGGTCTGCCGATCCTGGGTTCGCTCGAGGACATCCTTCCCGCGCTCCGAGCCACGGCCGCCCAGGCGGTCATCTTCACCGACGGTGCGCTGCCGTCGGCCAGCGCGTTCAACCGCCTGGCTCGCCAGCTCGAGGACCAGGACGCTCAGCTCGTGGTCGTCCCCGGTCTGACCGACGTGTCGGCGGGCCGGATGAACCTGCGTCCCGTGGGCGGGCTTCCCCTGGTCTACGTGGAGAGTCCCCGTGCGCTGCTGGCCATGCGCTGGAGCAAGCGGCTCTTCGACATCGTCGGTGCTGCAACGGCTCTCGTGCTCGCCGCACCCGTGATGGCAGTCATCGCTCTGGCCATCAAGATCGAGGACCGTGGACCCGTGGTCTTCAAGCAGATCCGCGTCGGGCTCAAGGGCGAGCCGTTCAGCTTCTACAAGTTCCGTTCGATGGCCGTGGATGCGGAGCAGCGTCTCCCTCAGCTGCAGAACGAGCTCAACGGCGTCCTGTTCAAGATCAAGAGCGACCCTCGGGTCACCCGCGTCGGCCGGCTCATCCGGCGTCTCTCCCTGGACGAGCTGCCGCAGCTGCTGAACGTCCTCCAAGGCCAGATGAGCCTCGTGGGGCCGCGGCCAGCCCTACCTCGCGAGGTCGCGCAGTACCAGCAGGACGTGCATCGGCGGCTCGACGTACGTCCGGGACTGACCGGCCTCTGGCAGGTGTCCGGTCGATCCGACCTCTCGTGGGACGACACGGTGCGCCTCGACCTCTACTACGTCGACAACTGGTCGTTGCTCCAGGACCTCATGATCCTGACCCGTACGGTCGGAGCGGTCCTGAACCCTCGGGGTGCCTATTGACCTGTGGGCAAAGGAACGCCTAGGACTGCATCAGACGCTCTGTCCCCTGCTCTTGCAGGGGGAGAGCATGCACGAAGAACATCTCGGGGGGATGGACATGGCCGGAAGCACGAGCGCTCTCCGGGGGTTGTCCGTGCCTGACTCGACTCTGGTAGGAGAGGCATGGACAAGCTGAGGGTTGCCGTCATCGGAGCGGGCTACTGGGGTCCCAACCTCGTACGAAACCTCCGCAACAGCCCCGACTGGGATCTGGTCGCCGTCTGCGACCTCGACCCCGCGCGTGCGGCGAAGGTCATCGGGGACCGCTCGACGGTCGCCATCGAGACCGACGTGTCCCGGCTCCTGGAGCGGGACGACCTGGACGCCGTGGCGATCGCCACGCCGCCGCGAACCCACGCCGCGATCGCGATCGCGGCGCTCGAGGCCGGCAAGCACGTCCTGGTGGAGAAGCCGCTGGCATCCAACCTGGAGGACGCGCGGCGGATGGTCGAGGTGGCCGCGGCGCAGAACCGGGCGCTGATGCTCGACCACACCTTCTGCTACACGCCTGCCGTGAGGCACATCCGCCAGATGATCTCCGACGGCGTGATCGGCGACGTGCTGTTCGTCGACTCCGTACGCATCAACCTGGGGCTCGTGCAACCGGACGTCAACGTCTTCTGGGACCTTGCTCCCCACGACCTGTCCATTCTCGACTTCATCCTGCCGTCGGGCCTCGACGTCGGCCCCGTGACGGCGACGGGGGCGGACCCCCTCGACACCGGACAGATCTGCGTCGGGCACGCCACGCTGCCGCTGCCCGGGGGCGGGATCGCCAACATCAGCGTGAACTGGCTCTCCCCGACCAAGATCCGATCGTTCGTGGTCGGGGGACGCAACCGCACGCTCGTCTGGGACGACCTCAACCCCATGCAGCGTGTGGCCCTGTACGACCGCGGGGTCGAGGTGACGAAGCGTCCGGACGACCTCGCCGAGCGCAAGCAGGTCAACGTCTCGTACCGCATGGGCGACATCCACGTGCCAGCGCTGCGGGAGGCGGAGGCACTCGGGCTCATGGTTGCGGAGTTCGCGGCAGCGATCCGCGAGGAGCGCGCACCGCTCACGGACGGTCACTCCGGCATGCGCGTCCTGTCCGTGCTGCACGCGATCGACGAGAGCCTGGCCACAGGGCAACCGGTCGCGCCGCACAAGGAGGTCACCGTATGACGTCGTTGAAGGGCGCAACCGCTCTCGTGACGGGCGGTGCAGGGACGATCGGATCGACGGTCGTCGACCAGCTGCTCGCTGCGGGAGTCGGCGAGATACGCGTGCTCGACAACCTGGTCCGTGGCCGAAGGGCTAACATCGCCGACGCTCTCGCGGACCCTCGTACGCGACTCGTCGAGGGCGACATCCGGGACCGCGACCTCGTCCACGACCTCACGCTCGGCAGCGACCTGGTCTTCCACCTCGCTGCGATCCGGATCACGCAGTGCGCCGAGGAACCGCGACTGGCCAACGAGGTGCTCATCGACGGGACGTTCAACGTCGTCGAGGCGGCGGCGGAGCATCACGTCGGCAAGATCGTCGCGTCGTCCTCGGCGTCGGTGTACGGACTGGCCGAGGAGTTCCCCACCACTGAACGCCACCATCCGTGGGACAACGACACGTTCTACGGCTGGGCGAAGGTGATGAACGAGGGGATGCTGAAGAGCTTCCGCGCGATGCAGGGGCTGGACTA
>Ga0182019_10001795_pt1 | contig 10921 bp, 10 predicted proteins | sample 812E2MmetaG_FD_120483 | JGI IMG/M metagenome (GOLD analysis project Ga0182019, IMG submission 120483) | Permafrost microbial communities from Stordalen Mire, Sweden - 812E2M metaG | ecosystem: Environmental > Terrestrial > Soil > Wetlands > Permafrost | place: Sweden: Stordalen | collected...
AAAAAATCGATACAGTCAGCGCCGACGCCAGCGGCCTGGGTACGGCTAACGGGTTGTCATCGCCGGTTGCCGTCGACACCAACAACGATCTCATGGTAGACACGGTTTATGCAGGCGATTTACACGGCAATTTATGGAAATTTAATGTGTCCGGCACTGTCGGCAGCTATCCCACTCCGAGTGGCCCATTGTTTGTGGCTTGCGCAGCCGCGCCTTGTACCGCCGCGAATCGGCAACCGATTACCGGTAAACCTAACGTGGGTCTTAGTCCGGTAGGGGATCAAACGAGCTTTATGGTTTATTTCGGCACCGGCCAGTATTTTGCAACAGGCGACAACAGCGTTGGCGCTAATCCGCAAGTGCAAACCTTTTACGGCTTATGGGACAACGGAACGGCAATCACTGATCGAGCCAGCTTGCAAACGCAAACGATTACTTATGAGGGTACAGCCACTACCGTCGGTGGCACTGCAACCACCAATCCAATTGTAGTCGTATCACAAAATTCGCTGTGTTACGCCGCCACCAGCACGGGTTGCTCGGCTAGCAGCGTAAAAAAGGGTTGGGCATTAGATTTACTTAGCTCAACCGGTGTCGCGCAAGGTGAGCGGGTAATCAGCTTTCCTATTGTTCGCCAGGGCTTTGTGCTGTTTAGCACGCTGATTCCCAATCCTAATCAATGCAGTTTTGGCGGTAGCTCGCATTTTATGGCGGTTAGTGCGCTAAGCGGCGGCGCATCCAGCACCCCGCCTTTTGGTACCAACGGCAATGGCGTGGTTGATAGTTATGATAGGGTAGTCATTAATGGCATTACACAAGTTGCCTCGGGCATTGATTTGGGGATCGGCATTATTAGTTCGCCGACGATCATTGAATCGACAACGGCAGCTCACGCCTATTTTAGCGGCTCCACCGGAAATAATCGGGCTGAACTCCCCCTTCCTCCCGGCGTTTCCGGTCGCCAGTCCTGGCGCCAATTGCAATAGATGGATAGGCGGGCAATGAGCGATTGCCCGCTATTTTTTTAAATAAATAGTCGCAGTGACGCAGGGGAAGCATGATGAAACAAACACAACCGGGTTTTACGTTAATAGAACTGATGATAGTTGTGGCAATTATTGGTATTCTTGTCGGCATCGCCTATCCCAGTTATCAGGCTAGCGTGATGAAATCACGTCGAGCCGATGCACAAGGGGCGTTATTGGGCTTTGCTAATGCGATGGAGCGCTATTTTACGGTGAACACTACTTATGTAGGCGCTGCAAATACCGGAACCTCACCTATCTTTTCAGCCACCAGCCCGGTAGATGGAGGAACCCCTTACTACAATTTGACGATTAATGCGGCTACCGCCAGTACCTATACGCTGTGGGCGACGCCAACGGGCGCGCAAGCCGCCGATCAATGCGGCACCTTAACGTTAGACCAAACAGGGGCCAGGGGATTTACCGCCGCTGGCGCCACTTCAGGCGAATGTTGGTAGTTCGATTTGGAATCGACTTTGAGGCATAATACCACGCACAACATTTTCAGCCACTTTCAACTTTATAAAATCTCATGACTCAATTATTAAGCTGCTTTAAAGCCTACGATATACGCGGACGCATTCCCGATGAACTGAATACCGATATTGCCTATCGTATAGGCCGGGCTTATGCGGAGCATATCCGACCGGATCGGGTGATAGTAGGACGGGATATACGCCTGTCCAGCGACGAAATGGCTGCCGCTGTCATTCAGGGTTTACAAGACGCCGGTGTTGATGTCTACGACATCGGCCTGTGCGGCACTGAAGAAGTTTATTATGCCACTTTTGCTTATCAGGATGCAGGTCAGGCTATGGACGGCGGCATTATGGTGACCGCCAGCCATAACCCAAAAGATTATAACGGCATGAAACTGGTGCGCGAACAAAGCAAACCGATCAGCGGCGATACCGGTTTAAACGACATCAAGCAGTTGGCGGAAGCCAATGATTTCGCCGCGCCTGTCGCGCAGCGCGGCACTGTCAAGGTTATTTCAATCTCTGCCGATTATACTAAGCATCTGCTGAGTTATATTGATCCTTCGGTCTTGAAACCTTTGAAAATAGTGGTTAACGCAGGCAACGGAGCGGCAGGACATGTGGTGGACGATCTGGAGGCGGCATTACAAAAAGTCATGGCGCAACCGGTAGAATTTATTAAAATACACCATGAGCCGGACGGCCATTTCCCCAACGGGATACCCAACCCGTTATTGCCGGAAAACCGCGATAGCACCATCGAGGCTATTAAAGCCCATCAAGCTGATCTGGGTATCGCCTGGGACGGCGATTTTGACCGCTGTTTTTTGTTTGATGAAACCGGCCGCTTTATCGAAGGTTATTACATCGTCGGCCTACTGGCCGAAGCTTTCCTTAAACAAAATCCGGGCGCAAAAATAGTCCATGACCCCCGCTTGACCTGGAATACCATCGACATCGTCAACAGTTTGTCAGGCGTTGCCGTGCAAAGCAAAACCGGGCACGCCTTTATCAAGGAAAGAATGCGTTTGGAAGATGCGGTTTATGGCGGCGAGATGAGCGCCCATCATTATTTCAGGGATTTTTCCTATTGCGACAGCGGTATGATACCCTGGTTGCTGGTCATCGAATTAATCAGTAAGAGCGGTAAAACCTTGTCGCAACTGGTCGATCAGAGGATGCGGTTTTTTCCCGCCAGCGGCGAAATTAACCGCACCATCGCCCAGTCCGAGGCAGCCATTAAATTGGTGCGTGAGCATTATCAGCAAGCCGCGCAAAAGCTTGATTTTACCGATGGCTTGAGCATGGAATTTGCAGACTGGCGCTTTAATTTACGCTGCTCCAATACCGAGCCGCTGGTGCGGTTAAATGTGGAATCACGCGGCGATGAAGTCTTGATGCGGGCAAAAACTCAAGAGTTGCTGGCGTTATTACTTCATCCGCATTTTTAATCCGGCGCTGCAAAAAAACACCTCGTCGCAATACTGTCCCATCAACTGCGCCGCTTTGCCGGATAAATCGACAAACCGGCGCGCCAACGGATTGTCGGCTATAATGCTTAAGCCGACTTCGTTATGCACCAAAACTAGGTTGCAGGGCAGTTGCAGAACTGCTTCCAGCTCCTGCAATATAGCGTCTTCCGAGATTTGGTGATAGAGCAGGTTGTTTAGCCACATCGACACGCATTCGATTAATACCGGGCTTGGGCATTTCTCCAGGGCGGCATACAACTTGATGGGCGCTTCTATCGTGATGAACGCATCCTGGCGGCGTTGCTGATGGGCGTTGATGCGGGCCTGGATTTCGTCATCAATAAATTCGGTGGTCGCCAGATAGTAAGGTTTATCGGCGCTGGATCGCTCCAATATATACGCTTCCGCTAAACGGGATTTCCCGCTTTTGATGCCGCCTATAAACAGTGTTTTCATGTCAGCAATGCGCCTGCGACCAATGCACTCAGGATTAGGCTGTCAATAGGTGTTTTCAGCGCTAAGGCGCGGACTAGCGCCGGTTTATCGACCGGATTAATGGCCATGCCTAATACCGGTTTATGTTTCAGGCGACCATGATAGGAAGCGTCGCCACCCAAGGCTACGCCTAATGCACCGGCCATCGCGGCAATCGGGAATCCGGCGTTGGGACTTTCCAATTTTTTACCGTCACGCCATAAACACTGCCAGGCACGGCGTTTATCATGCGCCAGTAAAACAATCAATAAGGCGGTCAGTCGCGCCGGGATATAATTGGCTATGTCATCGACGATGGCGGCTGTTTTGCCGAAATAATAATAACGCGGGGTTTTATAGGCAATCATGGAATCCATCGTATTAATGGCTTTATACACGGCTATGCCCGGCAAGCCGAACAGCAGTAAATAAAACAAGGGCGCAATAACGCCATCGCTGAGGTTTTCGGCCCAGGTTTCCAGAGCGGCTTTATAAACCTCGGTTTCGGTCATTGCGGCGGTATCGCGGCTGACCAGTAAACTTAAAGCCTGTCTGGGTTGTTCGGCGGTCAATAGCGCGGCGACACTGGCATGCAGCATAGTCATGGCGAGTCCGGTGGAGGCCAATACCGCCAATGCCGCTAACGACAACCATTCCGGCAATAAGTTACACAGGTAAACCAGCGTGATGCTAATTAGCAGGGTCAAGCTTAAAAGACTGATTACTAATAATACACCCGGTAAAATCCGGTCACGATAAAAATGCTGTTCAAAGCCGGTAATGAATTCACCCATCCATACCACCGGATGTTTACAGGGAAATTCTCCAAACAGCCTATCGATCAGATAGGCCAACGCCGCTAATTCAAACACGATCAATCCGGCTGTAGCGCTTGCAAGAGTGCGGCAGTGTCCAAATTTTCCGCCACCATATCGGTAAAACTTTGTATTTGCGTTTCACGGTAGCGGGCATAGTCAAAACCCTGGTAATTGGGATTTATGGCCTTGAAATAATCGCCCCGGAAAGCATTGTCGTCAAAAACGCCATGTACATGGGTGCCGGCGAAACGTCCGCTTTGACCAAACAGCGGATATTTGTCCATGCGTCCGCAATGGATTTCATAGCCTTTGATGGCTGCGTATGAAAACAGCTGGTAATAGCCGCTCTGGAGTATTTTAGGGGTTTGATAAATGACTATATCGTCAATAAAGCCCAGCCCCTCTTCAATAATGGCGGCATCATTTTCCAGCGCATCGGGATCGTGCAGGCTTAGGCAGAGCATTTGATAGCCCCCGCAGATGCCGAATACGGGCTTGTTAAATTGCCGTATTTCATCAAATAAGCCTTGCTGTTTAAGCCATTGCAAATCACGGATAACGGTTTTGCTGCCGGGTAACAACACCATATCAAAATGATCCAGGCTGCGATAACCGGGGATCAATTCCACATGAATCTCAGGATCCGCCATCAGCACGTCGAGATCGTTATAATTGCTAAGGCCCGGATAGCTAATCACCGCAATACGGATTTTGATATCATACAGGCGCTGTTGATAATTTTTCAGCGACTGGGAATCTTCCATGTCGATATTCAGGGGCTGAAAGGGCAGAACGCCTAAAACCGGCACGCCGAATCGATCCTGGATAATCTTTTCGCCTGCATCGAAAAAACGTCGGTCGCCGCGAAATTTATTGATGACCACGCCCACCAGATTGCTGCGCATGACCGGATCCATTAGAGCCATCGTGCCGTAGATGGACGCAAACACGCCGCCCCGTTCTATGTCCGCGACTAAAATGTTTTTGGTGTTAAAGCTGTTGGCGACGAAAGTATTCGACAGGTCTTTATCCAGCAGATTTAATTCCACAGGCGATCCCGCACCCTCGGCAATCACCAGATCGTAATCCTGTTGTAAGCGTGAGAAGGCCTGATGCACCTGGAGTTTTAAATGATCGATTTCATCATAATAGGCCGCTATGCTGAGTTTTTTATGCACCAATCCGTTGACCACCACCTGCACCGTGCCGTCGCCATGCGATTTAAGCAATACCGGATTAAATAAATAACTGGGTTCTATTCGCGCCGCCTCCGCCTGTAAACATTGCGCCCTGGAAATTTCGCGGCCCTCCTGGGTGACGGCTGAATTATTGGACACATTTTGCGCCTTAAAAGGCGCAACCTTTAAACCCTGGTCGGCAAAAATCCGGCACAGAGCCATCACCAGGGTGGTTTTACCCGCATCCGAACTGGTGCCAAAAACAGCTAATGGTTTCATATTGTTTCTTTCAAATGTTAAAACTAAAAAAATAAGTTACCTAAACTCTAGCGCGTTGATTCTCTATGAACTCTGTGTCTCCGTCTCTCTGTGGTGTTTACCTACTTTATCACGGAGCTCAGTCTTGAGTGTCAGCGCCTTCAAAGCATCGGCCAGTCGGCTGATAGCCTGTGCATTTTTCACGGCAAAGCGCACATGGCGCTTATCCAAGCCCTCAAAATTATCACAAACCCGGATTAAAATGTGCGACGACGCCAACAGCGACTGCAAATGATGGCCATCACCGTTGTCTGCTAATTTTGCCAGCAGGAAATTAGCCTGCCCCGGATAAATCCGCTCAAACAAACCGGACGCTTGCAGGGCGGACTGTAGTATTGCACGCAAGTGTGCGGTTTGCTGCCGGGTGTGTTCGATAAATGCGGTATTGGCCAAGGCCTGCTGCATGTAGCTCATATCAAGGCTGGATAATTTCCAGGCTGGCTCATAACGCTTCAGCGCTGTGATAGCGGATGCTGCGGCCATAATGAAGCCGATACGGATGCCGGCGCAGCCGTAAAATTTACTTAATGATTTGATAATATAAAGCTTATCGTAGCTTGTTAGATGCGATGCTACCGAATCGGCTAGGCAAAAATCCAAAAACGATTCGTCGATAATGATAGTGCAATCCGCAGCTTGCCACGCTGCCAGCAGTGCTTGCAGGTCATAAAGCTGTCCGTCCGGTGTGGACGGATTAACGAAAATCACGGTGCTGCGTTGGGGAACGGTCGCCATTAACCGCTCAAATCGGCCGATGTTATGCAGTTGACACCCCAGCTGCTCGCCTATATGCGCATATTCGCCGTATAACGGCGTGTATAACACCAGATCTTGCGGCTGCAAGCTGCGCAACAGCGCAAAGATAGCCGCGCTGGCGCCGTTAAATACTTCAATGTCGGCGTTGTCAGGGACAGGGTAGCGGCGTCTGATCGCCTGTTTCAACACTTTGTAATCGGGGTCGGCATAAGAGCCAAGTTGTACATGTTGCAAACAACGTAAATCGACCGCTTGCTCAGGATTAATGTTGGCCGAAAAATCCAGCACCTGTTCAGGCAGGCAGCCGACGTGTTCTGCAAACCGATAAATATTGCCGCCGTGATTCATTTATAAATTGATATAGTCGACGTAAAGATAATCGTCACTGCGGTGCAGTTTATGCACCGAACCTGAATCAATCCGAAGTTGAAATGAATTGGCTAAGGGCAGGTTTAACGCATGCGCCAGCAAGGCGCGAATAACGCCCGCATGGGTGATTACCAAGACCTGTTCCGCGTCTACGGCTAATAAATCCTGCCAAAAGTCGCCTGCACGCCGATATAAGTCTTCAAAATTTTCGCCGTTGGGCGGTGCTGCGGTCACAAAGTTATCCGTCCAATGCTGTAAAATATCGGCCTCAATAGCATCAAAACGCTGACCTTCCCAATCGCCGAAGTTAAGCTCCTGCAAACGCGCATCGGTGGTCACCGTATCTGAAAACGTCTGGGCCAGTTGCAGACAGCGCGTTAATGGGCTGCTGAAAACGCTACAATCCTCGTCGAATTCGGGCAGTTTGTCATGCAAATTTGTAGTCTCATCGGCAAAACTATCTGCCAGAGCCACATCGCTTTGACCGTAACACAGCCCCGGATCGGTAGCTGTTTGGGTATGGCGAATTAAATAAATATCCATAAGGCGCTCACGCTTAAATAAAAAATAGTTTCAGCAATTTGCTGGCTTGCGCCCAGGCAATCGCCGGTATAGCCGCTGATATGGCGGTGAAAATAATGCCCCAAATACCCATTAACCGCCAGCACCGGAATAATTGCCAGCATACATACGGCGGGTAGCAACGCCAGCGGCAATAACGCCAGGACTGTTGCAACCGCCAGTTCTTGCCGATTAGGCTTATAAACAGCGGCGGCGGCTTTGCTGACATCGTTACGCGCATAATTATAACGCCGCATCAGCAACAGCGGCTGCAAGCGGCTGATGCTGTGACCGGCCAGCAACACCCACGGCACGGCAGCGGCATTTATACCGTTAAGCAAGCTGATCTTCAACAAAAATAGTAACAATAAGCCGATGACGCCATAAACCCCGATATGGGAATCTTTCATAATCTCCAAAATGCGCGACTTGCCAAAGCCGCCGCCGAAACCGTCGCAGACATCGGCAAAACCGTCTTCATGGAAAGCGCCGGTCAGGAAAATGCCGATAATTAAAGCCGCGATGACCGCTGTTGCTTGCGGCCACAAGAAAGCCGCCAGATAAAAGCTTGTCGCCGTGATTACGCCGACTAGCCAGCCGACCAGCGGCAGAAAAACTGCCGCTTGAGGCAGCAGCTTATAATTGACCGTTTGCGGGCAAGGTATGCGGGTGTAGAAGCTTAGCGCCAGCAGGAATAGTTTTAGATGGGACAAAGTTGCTTTTGTTTACAGTAGAATAGTTAATTGAGAAATAATTGCGCGGCGGCCTGTGGATTGGACGCAAAATAACAATGTAGATAGCTGGCGGTTAAACCTTTTAGCTGGTAAATCGCCTCGCCCGGCGAGGTGTTGTACAAACGCAGGCCTTGTGCGACAGGAACCAGCGGTGTTTCGATGAGCGAATGGTGGAAGGTATGGCTGCGCAACAGCCCGCCCGGCATGGGCGCGGACTGGTAGCCCAAGCCTTGTAAACGGTTTTGCATCACGGCATGTCCGGGCAAAAGACCGACCATGTCAGCGCTCAACCCGGTTTTATCGGTGATGGATTCCAGCAAATACAACAGGCCGCCGCATTCGGCATAGATCGGTTTGCCTAACTGAAAGTGTTCCCGCAACGCCGCTTTCATTGCCACATTGGCCTGTAACGCCGGTAAATGCAGCTCAGGATAACCACCGGGCAAATAGAGGCTGTCTACATTGGGTAGCGTCGCATCTGCCAACGGCGAAAAAAACACCGGCGTGGCCCCCATCGCAATCAACAGATCCAGATTGGCCGGGTAAATAAATGAAAATGCACTATCACGGGCTATGCCGATGCGCGCCCCTAACAGCAATGTCGGCACTGCGACTGGATCGGGCCGAGTAAATTCGACCGCTTTCGGCAAGATTGCCAGATCAGTCAAGGCGATGGCCGCCGCCGCTGCCGATATGCGCGCCTCCAGATCATTAATCTCGTCCGCCTGCACCAGTCCCAGATGGCGTTCCGGCAACACAAATCGCTGATCGCGCGGAATGCCGCCCAAATAGCGTATATCCGGCGGCAGGCGTTGCCGGATCATTTCAGTATGGCGGACGCTGGAGACATTATTGGCTAACACCCCGGCGAACCTTAAGTTTTTCCTGAAGTTGGCCAGCCCGAAAGCAATAGCGCCCAGCGTTTGCGCAGTGCCTGCCGCATCAATCACAGCCAGCACCGGCACTGAGAAAAGCTCGGCTATATCGGCGCTGCAAGGATCGCCATCGAACAAGCCCATGACGCCTTCAATCAGAATTAAGTCCGCCGTCAGTGCCGCTTCGTACAACAGCCGCTTACATTCGTCGGCTCCCGCCAGCCATAAATCCAGCTGATACACCGGCTGACCACACGCGTGTTCCAATATCATCGGATCGAGAAAATCCGGCCCGGTTTTGAATACCCTGACCTTGCGACCCTGATTGACATGATAATAGGCCAGCGCCGCCGTCATCGTGGTTTTGCCGTGATTGGAGCCGGGCGCGGTGATTAATAGGGCGGGGCAGGGGGCTTGGGTAGATTTCACTGTAAGCGGGTTTATTGCCATTGTGTGCCTGGTCGTTACGCTTAGTCAACCAAAGCCGGATAATCGGTATAGCCTTTTTCATCGCCGCCATAAAAGGTGTTTGCATCCGGCGCGTTTAAAGGCGCGTTCAGTTTGAAGCGTTCGACCAAGTCGGGGTTGGCTATATACAATTGTCCGAAAGCGACGGCATCAGCCATACCTTGCGTGATGACGTCCTCGGCACGCGTCTGGTCATAGCCGCCGCAGACTATCAGGGTTCCGTTATAAGCGTTACGCAGATCCTCAAGATTGATGACGTTAGCGCCGTGCCTGATGTCGCTTTCCAACGCATCGACGATATGCAGATAAGCCAGCCCAAAGCGATTCAGTTGTCCCAGCAGATACACAAAAAGCGTTTTTGGATCGGAATCGGTCATGTCATTAAACGTGCCGCTGGGCGACAGACGAATCCCGACACGTTCCGCGCCCCAGACAGATACTGCCGCCTCAGTCACTTCCAGCAGAAAACGGACTCTGTTTTCCAGGCTGCCGCCATAACGATCCGTGCGTTCATTGGTGCCGTCGCGCAAAAACTGATCCAGTAAATAACCGTTGGCGCTGTGTATTTCAATACCGTCAAAACCCGCAGCCAAGGCATTATCTGCCGCCAAGCGATAATCTTCAACGATACCCTGAATTTCATCCGTTGCTAAAGCCCGTGGCGTGACAAACGGTTTCATACCGGAAGGCGTAACAGCGTCGCCTTTCGGCGTGATCGCCGATGGCGCAACGGGTAACTGTCCATCATGAAAGTCGGGATGGGAAATACGGCCGACATGCCATAATTGCAGGAAAATACGGCCGTTTTTGGCATGAACGGCTTCGGTTATTTTTGTCCAAGCTGCCACTTGCAATGTGTTATAAATGCCCGGCGTCGAAGGGTATCCCACGCCTTGCGGCGATATGGGCGTCGCTTCGGAAATAATGAGTCCTGCGCTGGCGCGTTGCGCATAATACGTTCCCATCAGATCAGTGGGGATGCTGTCCGGCGCACGCATCCGGGTCAGGGGTGCCATCACGATGCGGTTAGGCAAATGATAGGGGCCTATTTTAATCGGTGATAGTAATAGTGAATTCATTGGTGTTTAGTCGGGTGGGGTGATAAAAGTAGCCTGGTGTTTTCGGCCAGAGAGTAACGGTCTTATTTGAAAATGCTGACTATACATTAGCACGAATGGCCTGCCAACTGTGCTAACTGCGAAAATTCGGTTCATCGTCCGATAAGGTTTAGTTGCAATAGCAAAGAACTGACGCTAAAGTTCGGCTACTTTATTTTTTCCTGACTGATTTTAGTTATCGACTTGAAGGTGTGTACATGAAAATTCATTTTTACTGGACGGGAATGTTGGCGGCGTTGTTTTGCGTATCGGCAGCAGCGGCCGATTTGAACCGGT
>Ga0182019_10001796_pt1 | contig 10915 bp, 9 predicted proteins | sample 812E2MmetaG_FD_120483 | JGI IMG/M metagenome (GOLD analysis project Ga0182019, IMG submission 120483) | Permafrost microbial communities from Stordalen Mire, Sweden - 812E2M metaG | ecosystem: Environmental > Terrestrial > Soil > Wetlands > Permafrost | place: Sweden: Stordalen | collected...
GATTAATATTTTCACCCGTCAGACATTGGAAGACAGCGCTATGTTCTGAATCAACAGGCAAAATTTCGGCACCATACAACTTTGATAATTGAGTAACCAACTCGCCGGCAACAACAAGGGTTTCCTTATTTGCCAAAGCGACCCTTTTACCTCTTTTAATTGCCTGAATTGTAGGAGTCAGCCCAGCGGAACCAACCATAGCCCCAATAAAAATGTCATAATCGCAAGCGTAGGCGGCAGAAGATAATCCATCGATACCAGAGAGGACTTCTGTCTTTCCTTTTAATCTTTTTCTTAGTTCTACTGCGGGTTTTTCTTCTTTAACTACAACACACTCGGGTTTAAATTCTTCGATCTGGGGTTCGAGAAGGTCTATCCTTGTGTTTACCATTAATGCCGTGACTTTGAACTTGCCAGGCAAACTTCTTATGACATTCAGCGTATTTATACCAATCGATCCGGTGGAACCGAGGATTAAGACTTTCTTCATATTTACATTAAACGTGATCACAAAAGTAAATATTAACAGGTTCTTAATCAATGTAATTGAGAAATTGAAGCAAAAGAATTCATTTTCTGTACCAATTCTTTTATTTAATGAAAATCCTTTCTTAATTTTATCATTGCATCAGTTTTTTATTTTGTTAATTTAATAACATGCTGAAAATACTTTGTTTTATATTGTTCATTACGGCGGGTGTTATATATTGTCAATATCCGAATAATGGTAATAATCTTTATCTGCTAGGGGAAAACTATGAGCAATCGGGGTATCCGGATAAAGCAAAGGAGATATATGAGGACCTGTACAGGAAAAATCCTTCCAATCAAGAGTATTTCAATTCACTTAACAGAATATATATTTTGTTAAAGCAATACGATGCATCGATTAAACTATTAGAGCAGAACCTCTCCATTAATCCACAAGATATAAATTTATATGGCTTGTTAGGGAGTACATATTATTTAATGGGAAATGAGACAAAAGCATTTTCTGTTTGGGATGATGGATTAAATAAGTTACCGCAAAACCAGTTTTACTATAAGGTGATAGCCAATTTTGCAATTGAAAGAAGGGCTTTTGATAAAGCAATTGATTTTCTTAAAAGGGGGAAAAAGATTTCGGATAATCCGCTATTATTCGAATTCGACCTTGCAAATCTTTACTCTTTAACTATGCAATATAAAGAGGCAGCAGAGGAATATTTATCTATTGTCCTCAAGAACCCCGAGCAATATCAGGTAGTACAGAATGGATTATTATCCTACATAAGCAAAGTTGACGCACTTCAAAAGACGATAGATGTTTTCGAAAAGAAAAAGGATGAAGACAATATTAACTTAAGTTATCTCCTTGCATCTTTATATATACAAGGAAAGATGTATGAAAAAGCATACGACATATATTCGGAAATTGATTCAAAATTAAAATCGAAGGGGATTGAACTTTTAAAATTTGCCCAAGACCTCTATAACGACCATCAGTATGAATTGGGGGCCAAGGTTTTTGGAGATATTATAGACCGATATCCTTCATCACCAATAATATCAAGTGCAAAACTCGGGTATGTCAAAACACTCGAGGCAAATCTTGATAATGAAAAGAACGGCGGAATCGACTGGAAACCTTATTCATTCAAAAAGGTTGGTGATCCAAAAAAGGATAATGAAATAATAACCAATTACAGCGAAATTGTTAAGATATATCCTAATTCAGAACCTTCAAATGAGTCGTTATTCAGAATAGGAAATCTAAAGAATAACCGGTTAAATGATATAGAAGGAGCCAAGGAAATATTTAATAAATTGATTAAAGATGCCCCAAATTCCAAATTTGCCATTAAATCTTATGAGGAGTTAGGGGATATTTACATTCAGGAAGGCAATCTTGAGAAAAGCAGGGAAATGTTTCAGAAACTTATACAAAACAATAATATTTCAGAGGAAGAAAAGAATTATGCCCGATATAAAAGGGCAAGAATAAGCTTTTATGAGGGAAATTTTGATAAAGGCAGAGAATTACTTAATAATATTATAAGTAGCTATAAGGATAATAATTCAAATGATGCCCTAGAACTGGCTTTGCTATTGAACACAATGGTAAATGATTCGTCTAATCTTGTAATATTTGCAGATGCAGAATTGTTGTCAGAACAGAAAAAATTCAGCCAGGCAAGGGATAAATACTTGATAATTTCGCAAAATCCGCAGGCTTTTGCCCTTCAGAACATGGCCAAGCTAAGAGTAGCGGAAATGGATATAGCTTTGGATAATTATGATTCTTCAATAAAACTGCTTCAGGAAGTAGCAGATGAAAAAGAGAAGAACATTTATTCTGATAAAGCTTTATATTTGCAAGGAAATATTTATCAGTTTGCTAAAAAGGACAGCCCAAAAGCCATTGAGATATATGAAAGTTTATTAGCAAAATTCCCCAACTCAATATATCTTGATGATGCAAGAGAAGCTATAAATAAATTGAAAAACAAAATAAGTCTGAGATCAGAATGGCAAAGAGACAAAACCATAAAATTGTAAAATGTTCATTTTGCGGAAGAGACGGAAGTGAAGTCGGCAGTATGATTGCCGGGCCTGATGTTTATATATGTGATATTTGTATCGGCAGCAGTGTTGATATACTTAAAAATAATCTTGCTGCATATAACAACAATAAAACCAAAGGGTACCAAATCCATACTCCCGAGACAATAAAGAAAACGCTTGATGAATATGTAATAGGGCAGGATAAGGCAAAAAAGGTTTTATCGGTAGCTGTTTATAATCATTATAAAAGAATTAATTCAAAAGGTTCTTTCTTTGAACTTGATGACGTTGAGATTGAGAAGAGCAATATTCTACTAATTGGTCCCACCGGAGTGGGTAAAACTCTTTTAGCACAGACACTTGCCAAGATACTTGATGTTCCATTTGCTATTGCGGATGCAACAACACTAACTGAAGCAGGATACGTAGGAGATGATGTTGAGACTGTATTAGTTCATTTACTTCAGGCAGCGGATTACAATCTTGACCGCGCTCAGAAAGGGATAGTATATATTGATGAGATTGATAAGATTGCACGCAAGAGTGAAAGCACATCGATAACGAGGGATGTATCCGGAGAAGGAGTTCAGCAGGCATTACTCAAAATTCTTGAAGGAACTATTGCAGGCGTTCCTCCCAAAGGAGGAAGGAAACACCCGGAGCAAAGTTTAATAAATATTAATACTAAAAATATTCTATTTATTGTCGGGGGTGCATTTGACGGAATAGATAAAATAGTTGCCGCCCGAATCAACAAGAATAAAATGGGATTTGGATCGGATGCACTTAAAGAAAACACAACAGAAGATGACTTATTAAAATTTGTTTTACCTGAAGATTTATTGAGATACGGGCTTATACCTGAACTTATCGGAAGAATTCCCGTAACAGCGCCTCTTAAATCATTATCAAAAGAAGCTTTAAAAAGTATATTGACCGAACCCAAAAATGCAATATTAAAGCAGTACAAAAAACTGTTTATTATGGAAGGAATCGAGCTGGAATTCGATCCTTTTGCGATAGATGCTATTGTTGAAAGGGCAATGGAAAGAAAAACAGGTGCCCGCGCATTACGTTCGATAGTTGAAGATTTTATGCTGGATATTATGTTTTCATTGCCCGACAAAGAGAATGTGGACAAATGTATAATTACGAAAGATGTAGTTGAAATGAACGCGGAACCAATTTTCATTGAAGCAGACAGAAAATCAGCATAATTATAATTATTTTCAAAAGCGGCGGTCTATTTATCGGACCGCCTTTTTTTTAAAGGAATATGTTTAAGAAATTATTAATCGTTATAATCATTTTGACCGGGTGGGCTTATTCGCAGAATAAAATATTCATATATATGGACGTACAGCAGACCGATCATTTAAGAGCATATGGTATTACATTCAATGCTCTTAAAAAAGGACTGAAGGCTGACTGGCTTTTGAATTACCGGGGAGGTTCATTTCTGATTGATTACAATGAACAGGTTGCTAATGAATGCAGGGTAGATGCAGTAGCATTTGATTTAATATCATCTTCGCAGGCTGCGGAAATTTATTCCACGGTGCAGAAGGATGATAATAATATGGATGTTATCAGACTGGAGAAGGCTCCTAAAATTGCAGTTTATGTCCCTCCTAATTTTAATCCATGGGATGATGCGGTGACGCTTGCTCTAGATTATGCGAAGGTATCATATGATAAGATTTGGAATGACGAAGTATTGAAAGGGGATCTTTCAAAATATGACTGGCTCCATCTTCATCATGAGGATTTTACCGGGCAATACGGGAAATTCTATGCGAGTTTCAGTAATGCGCCATGGTATATAGATGCACAAATGACATATGAAAATGATGCAAAGAAGAACGGGTATAAGAAAGTTTCGGTTATGATGAGAGATGTTGCTACTACGATTAAAAACTTTGTGGGAAGCGGAGGTTTTTTATTTGCGATGTGTTCGGCAACCGATTCATATGATATAGCTTTGGCGGCTCATAATACGGATATCTGTGCACAGATGTATGATGGAGACGCGGCTGATCCCGATGCACAGAGCAAACTTGATTTTTCCAATACTCTTGCTTTCCAGAATTTTAAGCTTGAAATGAATCCTTATATTTATGAATACAGCAGTATTGATGTTCAGCCTGCAGAAATAGGGAGCCAGGAGAATGATTATTTTACGTTGTTTGAATTTTCTGCAAAGTATGATCCTGTTCCGACAATGCTTACACAAGATCATGTTAATGTTATAAAAGGATTTATGGGACAAACGACAATGTTTCATAAAGACCAGATCAAACCGTCAGTTATAATATTAGCTGAAAGACAAGGTGCCAACCAAGTAAAATATATTCACGGCAATTACGGAAGGGGTACATTTACATTTTACGGAGGACATGATCCAGAAGATTATCAGCATGCCGTGGGAGATCCTCCAACAGATCTTTCGTTACACAAAAATTCCCCTGGATACAGATTAATATTAAACAACATCCTTTTCCCTGCGGCAACAAAGAAAAAACAGAAGACATGAAAAAGATTTATATTAAAAACCGTGAGGAAGAGTATTATATAGGTAAAATAGTATGTGTTGGAAGAAATTACACTGACCACATAATAGAACTAGGAAATGAGATCCCGGAAAAGCCATTATTGTTTATAAAGCCATCTTCGGCGGTTATTTTTTCCGGAGAGAATATTAAATATCCAAGGTTTTCACAGGAGATGCATCATGAAGTTGAACTAGTTTTGTTAATAGGAGAAGAGCTTAAAAATGCGAATGAAAATGAATCAGAGAAAGCAATTGCAGGATATGCTGTAGGGCTTGATATGACTCTGCGCGACATACAAAATGAACTTAAGAAGAAGGGACATCCGTGGACGATTGCCAAGTGTTTTGATACATCGGCAGTACTTTCTGATTTCGTTTCATCAAAGGATTACAAAATTACATTAGCAGAGGAAATGTCTTTATCTATTAATGGGAATATCCGCCAGAAGGAAAAACTAAACCTGATGATCTTTACCCCCGCGCAGCTTGTTCAATATATATCAACTATAATGAAGCTGGAAAGAGGAGATTTAATTTTCACTGGTACACCTGCCGGCGTGGGGAAAGTAAACAGGGGGGATACGCTGCGCGCTGAAATACAAGGGGTAGGCGAGCTTTTCTGTAAAGTTGAATAATTTAATCCTATTTTTATTAGTTTTACATTATAAAACGGAGCAATTATGGACCATAAACTTGTTACAACAGCATTTACGATCGACGGGTATAAAATCACTAAAAACCTGGGAATCGTTCGGGGAATCGTTGTCAGGTCCCGTTCATTAGTAGGAACAATCGGAGCGGCTTTTCAGACGATTGTTGGGGGAAATATTACAATATGGACAGAGCTCTGTGAAAAAACCCGTTTAGAATCCTATGAAATTATGATAAATCACGCTGAACAAGTCGGCGCAAATGCGGTAATAGGATTCAGGTATGATGCAAATGAGGTTGCACAAGGAGCGACTGAAGTACTTGCTTACGGAACAGCAGTAGTAGTAGAAAAAGCTACGTCTTAATTAATATTTTATAGCTTATTTATTCGATAACATTTATTCAGGGATTTAGTTGACGAACGGACTATTTGTCTGAGGGGGATTATGATCCAGGAACGTCATTATTCTTTTCATTATCATCTTCATATTCCCATTCATATTTTATAGCCGGATCGGAACTCTTATATAAAAAAGCACAGAAGATACCCATAATGGATCCGAACAGATGGGATTCCCATGAAATACCGCTATCTAAAGGGAGAATCCCCCAAATTAAACTTCCATATAAAAAAGTGACCAATAGCGCCAGTGCAATTGCCCTAGTATCGCGCCTGATAATACCACTGAAGAATAAGAATGTTACAAAGCCATATATTATCCCACTTGCTCCGATATGGTATGCTTTTCTTGCAAATAACCAGTCAAGAATTCCTGTTCCAAGATAAATTATTAAAATTACTTTATAGGAAGATTTCCTATAAAAATAGATAATGCCAGTTCCAAGGAAGAGAATAGGAAGTGAATTTGAGAAAAGGTGTTTAAAATTAGCATGAATGAGGGGAGCGAGCAATATTCCAGGCAGTCCATTTACACTACCAGGCAAAATACCGAACGTTGTAAGGTTGAGATTAAAAATTATCTCCGAAATTTTTATTACCCATAAGAGGAATACAAATCCAACGGGGAAAATTAAACTTGCAATAAATTTTTTTTTATCATCTATCATCGGTTAAATCAGTTTCCGATTTTTCAGACATATCTTTTGATCTTTTTTTACTAATATACCAAGCAACTAACCAACATAAAGCGGCCCAAGCTAATCCCAAAGACCATCCACCAAGAACATCGGTAGGGTAATGAACTCCAAGGTAAACGCGACTAATGCCGATCATGAAGGAGAGCAATATGGCAAAAGAAATTATATAAATTTTATCTCTCCAACGTACCTGGAGACGAGCAAGCAGGGATGCCAGTGATAAATAAATAATAGTTGACATCATTGAATGCCCGCTTGGAAAGCCGTACGATATTTCTTGTATAAGGCTAGGGACAACCTGGGGACGAATTCTGCTAAAAATCACTTTTAATTCCAAATCAATTATGGCACCTCCGATAATGGTCGCAAGGACGAGAAAGAGTATACTATATTGTTTCTGCAGGATAAGATAACCGAAAACAAATAAGGTTATTAAGGTTACTATTGTACTTCCACCTAAAGGGGTAATATCCCTCATAACTTCAAAAAGCCATCCGGGACCAATTGGACGAGCTAAATTACCCGGGTATCTAAATGATTTCAGAATCTGCATATCAAAATGATCGGTTGATCCCCTGCTTACAAATCCTGCGATTAATATAAATCCAAGAGTTCCGACCACTATTGCGAAGAGTGCGACCAGAACCTTTATTTCGATCCCAGAACGTTTCATTAATTTTGATTTAACACTCACCATTGTCTTATTCATTAAAACATATAATGTAATCTAAATAAAATTAATGAATAATTTAAAATGTGATTTAATCACATTATTATACAGGGAGATTTGATTTTTTATTTAAGCTTACTTAAATTATCAATAAAAATTCACTTAAAATGAATAATATTTCCAAAGAAGACTATCTAAGTATTATTTTCAAATTCCAGGACACTAGCGGTGAGATTAAACCTATCGCAATTGCCAAAAAACTGAAGATTTCACAGGCAGCGGTAACAGACATGCTAAAAAAACTTGCTGCGGATAAATATATTCTTTATGAAAAATACAGAGGCATCCGGCTTACCAGACAAGGTAAAGAATTTGCACGAAACATGGTAAGGAGACACCGTATTTGGGAAGTTTTTCTGCAAAAAGTGATAGGGATGCCATGGGAAAAAGTTCATCTAGAAGCACACAGGTTAGAGCATTCCTCTTCTGATAACCTAATAGACAGGTTAGAGGAACTACTTCGCTACCCTGAATTTGATCCTCATGGCGACCCCATACCATCCCGGGAAGGTAAAATGCCAAAAGTTAAGAAACACCATCCGCTCTCAGATCTGCAAGCAGGAGAATCGGGTATGGTTATAAGAGTTAATGATTTTGATGAACAATTTTTAACATATTTAACTACACTTGGAATAAGTCTTAATGAGGTAATTCGTGTTAAAGAGAGGCGGGATTTTGATAATTCACTACTAGTACAGATAAAGGGAAAGCCATGGAATATAAGCCAACAACTTGCGGATAATATCTTTGTGGAAATCAAAAAAGGTAAAGGATGATAAATGGACAGATCACTTGCTGAAGTAAATGCCTCAGTAATAATAAAACCACATTCAAACTTCTGGTTAAGGCTAATTACTTTTTCCGGTCCGGCGTTTATGGTTTCAGTAGGATATATGGATCCAGGGAACTGGGCAACAGATATTGCGGGAGGTGCTCGTTTCGGTTACAAGCTGATATGGGTTATACTGCTTGCGAACTTAATGGCAATATTGTTCCAGGCATTATCAGCCCGGCTGGGAATTGTTTACGGCAGGGACTTAGCTCAAGCATGCAGGGATCATTATTCTAAAACCATAAACTTTATTTTATGGATAATATGTGAAGTCGCGATTGCCGCATGTGATCTTGCAGAGGTTTTAGGTTCTGCAATAGGTTTGTATTTGTTATTCAAAATTCCACTTTTATGGGGAGTTCTTATTACGACTTTTGACGTTCTTTTATTGATGTTCCTGATGTCATTCGGAATAAGAAAAATGGAGGCTTTTATTCTTGCACTGGTTGCCACAATAGGAATCTGCTTTGGGATAGAAGTGTTCTTTTCCAATCCAAACTTCTATGAAGCGGCAAAGGGGTTGGTTCCTACATCGATGAATATGGAAGGACTATTTATTTCCCTGGGAATTATCGGAGCAACCGTAATGCCTCACAATCTTTACCTTCATTCTGCGCTTGTCCAATCAAGAGATGTAAATAGAACTATACCAGGGCTTAAGGAAGCAAATAAATTTAATTTAATAGATTCCGTAGTTGCTTTAAATGCAGCATTTTTTGTTAATGCAGCAATTTTGATAGTGGCAGCAGCCGTGTTTTTTCAGAATGGTTATAACAATGTGGCTTCGATTATTGATGCACATGCATTACTAGCACCACTTCTAGGTTCAAAGGCTGCACCAATTATTTTTGGAATAGCCCTTATAGCAGCAGGACAATCTTCCACAATAACGGGAACATTTGCCGGGCAGATTGTAATGGAAGGATTTATCGGTTTGAAGATGCGGCCCTGGATGAGAAGATTGACCACCCGACTAATTGCTATAATTCCTACTGTGATTGTAATAAAGTTCTCAGGAGACAATGCAGTTAATTCATTATTAATTCTATCGCAAGTTATATTATCACTTCAATTGCCGTTTGCTCTCATTCCCCTGCTCCATTTTACATCTAACAGAAAAAAGATGGGCGAATTTGTTTCTAAAATGTGGGTGATGATCCTTGCCTGGGGAGCTGCTTCTTTGATTACGATGCTAAATCTGAAATACATATACGATCTTATAATAGAAAGCATTCCGTTGAGTAACGCTCAAGGCATATTAGTAAAATATCTTCTTATTCCAGTATCAGCTTTTCTTTTACCTTTATTGTTGTGGATGCTGGTTGAACCTATTTTCAGTAAAGCCAGGATATCGACAATTGTCCAAAAAGCTACAGCTGGGTTTGCTCATGGGATTATTAAGCCCGCAATCGGTTATAAAAAAATTGGTATGGCGCTTGAAGGGAAAAGGGATAAAGACGAACAGATATATAAGGGTTCGATTGACCTAATTAAAAGCATGAAAGCGGAAGTGTATCTGATTAATATAGTGCAGTCTGTTACTGGACGTTTTATGGGTGAATTAGTTGCAGACAAGGATGCGTTTGAAATGAATGAATATCTAAACACTTTTGCCGAGAAATTTAAGGCAGAGGGGATACCATCGCAGATAATAATTGGAGGAGGAGAGCCGAAAGAAGAGATAATCCGAATTGCGAAGAAAGAAAACCTTGAGCTTTTAATTGCAGGAAGCCACGGACATAAATTTATAAGTGATATTATTTATGGATCTACGATTGAGGGGGTAAGACATGGTGTACAGTTGCCAGTCCTAGCCATTCCAGTGAAAAAGCAGTAAAATGGAGATATTACAAGGGCACGGTTATTAAACAATAAGGAGGAGAAACCAGGACCGATTATCTCTTGAATGCGATTGATCAATAGGGGGAGTACATGACAAGGTATGGCTTGAAAGATTCAGCTATTTATTGTAAATATAGAATCGAATTTAAATAGAGCTATTCATATGAATACAGAAAACCGACAAAACGAAGAGAGATATTTGGAGGAAATTCCAAATATCGAAGTTGTTCCGGTTTCGCGTTATGAATCAATTAAAAGATGGATCCCATCGTTAATTATTCTTCCGTTAGCGTTGTATTTTACACTAAACCGCGGGCATTACGGAATGATCGATAATGCTGATCTAGTTATTCATGAAGCCGGTCATTTCTTCTTTTCATTTTTTGGCAAGTATATTTACACACTTGGGGGAGCATTAATGCAGATTCTTCTCCCAAGCGTTATTTTATGGTATTTCCTGAGTAACTATTACAAAACAGGAATGCAATTTACATTATTATGGCTGGGGCAAAATTTTGTAAACATAAGTGTTTATGCTGCAGATGCAAGAGCACAGGCGCGACCACTGTTAGGCGGAAATTCCGTTTATCACGACTGGCATTATCTGCTTGGAGAGATTAATTTATTAGAATACGACCAGGTAGTTGGTTATATAATATTCGGAATA
>Ga0182019_10001801_pt1 | contig 10911 bp, 8 predicted proteins | sample 812E2MmetaG_FD_120483 | JGI IMG/M metagenome (GOLD analysis project Ga0182019, IMG submission 120483) | Permafrost microbial communities from Stordalen Mire, Sweden - 812E2M metaG | ecosystem: Environmental > Terrestrial > Soil > Wetlands > Permafrost | place: Sweden: Stordalen | collected...
GCCAGCGGCACGGATCGTCGGCCGTCGTTGCCTCCGAGGGTTGAGGGAGCTTTGCTATCCGCGCACGCAGTTGCGTCCCGCGTTCTTGGCCTCATAGAGGTGCTCATCTGCGCGCTTGATCAGTCCCGCCGCGTCTGTAGTTTCCTGGTCCAAGGCCGCAACGCCCAGCGAAATGGTGACGTCCATCTTGACCCCCTCGAACCGGAAATCCGTGAGCTCCACGATGCGCCTGATCTTCTCGGCAAACTGATGGGCGTTGTGAGCGTCGATCTCGGGCAGCACGATGGCGAATTCCTCACCACCGTAGCGCGCGAATAGATCCTCGCGTCGAATCTTGTTCTTCACGGTCGCCGCCAGGGTCTTCAGCACCGAATCACCAGCCAAATGCCCCTGGGTGTCGTTGACCTGCTTGAAATGGTCAATGTCGAACATCACCAGGGACATTTCGCGCCGATAGCGCAGGGCACGCGCGATCTCGCGCTCGATGCATTCCTGGAAATAGCGTTTGTTGAAAATCTGGGTCAGGCCGTCCACGGTGGTTAGCCGATAGATCTCCTCGTGGTAAGCGCGCTCGATGTTGCCGCCGGAAAGAAATTTGAAGATGGTGCGGCCGATCTTGATGAAATCGCCGTCCTCCAGCGCGCGCTCGTCGATGAGCTCGTCGTTGACGTAGGTGCCGTTGGTCGATCCGAGGTCGCGAATCCGGATCACGCGTCCAGAGTTCACGATCTTCGAGTGCGCGCGCGACACCGACTCCTGATCGATCTGAATGTCAGACTTGGAGGAGCGTCCGACGACCAACGTCGGCGCTTCCAGGTTGTACTTGCGACCGAGGTCAGACCCATAGATGACCACCAAGCACGCCTCCTTGGTGGGCGCGTGTTCGGAGATCTTGTTGATGCTGGTGACGACCGTTTTGGCCCGAACGTGATCGGAATCGACAAGGCGGTCGGCTGGTTTGGGCGGAACCCGTGGCAAGTGAAACTTCAGGTTAGGACAGGACCGCAGCCGGGTAAAGCCGCATTAGTGTGTATGCTTTCCCAGTACATTGCCCTACATGCCTGACGTGGTCACACTATCGGCATTCTTGGTCAGGCGTCGGATCTAGTGTCGACGAAACAACCCCGGCACTGCTGCTGAAAGTCCTCAAATGCCTGGGATTCGGCACGGCTGTTGTTGCGGGCGGAAAGATTGGCAATCAGGTTGATGAGAGGCTTGCGGCGCGGCCACAGGCTGGCCCACACCCGGCGCAATACGCCCGACATCGAGTAGAAGTTCCGGTTGCAGGTGACCATCTCCCGGATAGCAGCGTCGAGTGACAGGCGTTGGTAGCGGGCCACCGGAAAGGACAAGGTGTAGTAGCGCCAGTCTTCGGGAAACGCGTTGAGAGCGATGCGGTTCTCGCCCTTCATCTGGTTCCACAGGCGGGTGCCGGGAAGGGGCGTCAGGAACAGGGCATTCAGGCTGTCGACGCCATACTCTCTTGCGGTTTCGGCCACGCGCTCTCCGATGCCGGCCTCGTCGATGTCTAGGCCGATGATGAAAGAGCCCATGACCTGAATGTTGTGCCGCTGGATCCGACGTACCGAGGCACGAAAATCCCGGCCCTTCTGTGAATTGAACTTCTTCCCCAGCTCGCCCAGGCCCTCGGCACTCGGGGACTCGAAGCCGATGAAGACGCCACAGCAGCCCGCCGCGTGGGCCAGCGCCGGGACCTCTTCATCGTCCCCAAAATTGATGGTCGCCTGGGCGATCCATTCCTTGCGCAGCCCAGCCTTGGCCAAGGCACGAAAAAGCTGCTTGGCTCTAGCGATGTGTTCCGGGCGGATACCGATGAGATTGTCGTCCACCACCAGAACCCGCTTCTCCGGGATGCTCAGAAACTCAGCCACCACATCTTCAATCGGGCGTTGCCGGTATTGCGTGCCGTTGAACGTGCTCACACTGCAGAAGCTGCAGTTTAGCGGACACCCACGCGTAGTTTGGATGGACCCGAACGCATAGCCCTCGGGCAGCAGGTCTTGTCGCGCAGGCACGAATGAATCTACGGGGACATGCCCTCCGTCGTACTGGCGCTGCAATTTGCCGCTCTTGAAATCATCGAGCACCCGTGGCCAGACCGTCTCCCCTTCCCTGGTCACTACCGCATCCACCCGCGCCAGGACTTCGTCCACGCACATGGTCGCGTGAATGCCACCCATCACAACCGGGATTCCCAGGCGGCGGAATTCCGCGGCCAGCTGGTAGGCGCGCGGAGCCTGGGAGGTGAAAGCCGTGATGCCCACCAGGTCAGGCCGGGGCAGCTTCGCGTAGTCTGGCAGTTTGACGTTCTCGTCCAGAATCGTGACTTCCCACTCTGGCGGCGTCAGGCGCGCCAGCACCATAAGGCTAAGGGGTTTCCAGACTCGGTAGTGGTTCCACCGGTTTCGCTTGGCCGTGACACACGAAACCAGAGAATTGGTGGGGTTGATCAGATAGAGGCGAATGTTGCACCCTCGCTGGTAGGCAAGACGTCACAGGTTGGCTGTTCCCGCGTGTATCGTCCAGATATTAGTCCCGCGCAAGCCATTCTGTTGGGGCTTGTTCCCGACGGACGCGGCAGGTACAATGGGCTCGGCTTCGTCCTGGGTGCATGCATGTCGTTGCTGTACGAATGGCTTGACAACGCCGCAGGTGCGCGCCGGGGAGCCATGGGAGGCGGCCAGGCCCTGATCTACAGGGACACCTACCTCTCGTGGCACGGATTGCGACATCGAGTCAATCGACGCGCAAGCGAGTTGAAAGGATTCGGCATCCAGGCAGGCGACTGGGTTGGCCTCATGCTGGGCGGCGTTCCGGATTTCGTAGTGCTGGCCCTTGCCCTCTCCAAGCTGGACGCCGTCGTGGTGCCTCTTGATCCCACCCTGGGCGGACGCGACCTCAACATGGTTTTCTCGGCTGCCCACCTGCGGGCGTTGATCACGCGGCCGAACACCCTGACACCCTTTGCGGCCCCTGCTGGCGCACCGCCTGCGGACCGAGAGCACGCGCGACCTCGCGCAGTACTCGAAAGTCGTCGCCGCGTGTCCGGCACGCTGCTGACTTGTGCCACCTTTGAACGAAAGCCTTTCAGAGTACACGTGGTCCCCGAAGTCGTGCTTTTCACCTTGGACGCCGGTGGAGATCCCAAGGGTGTGGTACGCGAGCGCCGCCAACTGGAGGGCATCGGCGCCACCATAGGCGCAACGCTGGAGATCGATGCCAAAACCCGCGTGAGTACAGCCTCCGGACTCCACACCAGCCAAGGCTTTGATCTCGGCCTGTGCGCGGCGTTGGCCCAGGGCGCCGGGTTGGTTCTCGACGACGAGTTGGTCGCAGCCCGCCTGGCCAAGTTGCTGTCCGAGCAAGGCGCTGACGTCCTGGCGGCCACGCCTGCATCGTTCGCCGCCATGGCGAGAATGCCAACCGCCAAGCCGTGTCCATCGCGCCACACCCGCTGCATCAGCTCGGGCGAGTCGCTCACCCCGGCGGTGGCGCAGGCTTTCCGCAGGCGATTCAAGGTTCCCCTGCTCTCCTGCTACCAAACGGTGGAGACTGGTCCGGTGGCCATTGATCTGGAAGGTAGAGATCCTGTGACGGTTAGCTTGCCCTTCGCGGGCGTCGAGATTCGCGCCGCCGATCCCCAGGGCACCCAGATACCCACCGGCGTGCCCGGGCCCGTCTGGGTGCGCGCTGCGGGCGTGTCGGCCGGCTTTGTCCCGCCGGTCAGGCTGCGCACACGCGGCGGCGAGGTACCCATCGGCCGTGGGCTTCGCGACGGCTGGTTGCGAACCGGGGACATCGGCAGCCTCGACCGGAATGGCCGTCTGACCCTGTTCGGTCGGGAAGATGACTTGGTCAAGGTCGACGGTCGGCGGGTGGCTTTGGGCGAGGTTGAAGGGTGTCTGGAGGCATTTGCAAATGTGCGCAGCGCCGAGGCTCGCCTGGAGCATGACGACGTTGGCGGTTCACGGGTGATTGCCCGTGTGCAACGTGACGGCCACTGCACGCCCAAGCAGCTCATCGATCATTGTGCCAAGCACCTGGCACCGCACAAGGTGCCGGCGCGGGTCGAGTTCGGCGAGAAAGGATAGACAATACCAGCTACTCCAGCAGAGGATGCAAATCCGCCTTGACCAGCACCGAACCGCCGTCAGCCACCGTGATCTCCTCAAAGTGCGAGTAGTAGCTCGGGTGACGAATCTCGACCCGGTAGAAGCCCGGTCGGATGAAACGATCCGGCTTTGCCCATTGCGAGGCGCGTCCCATGGGCACGTCGTCGAGCAACACCGCGGCTTCGGGCACGTTGCATTCGACCCGGAAAGCCGCCGAGCCCTCAGATTTCAGCGAGGCACAGGCGGCAAAGGCGAGAACAGCGAAAATCACGAGCACAATCGATTTCATGGTTTTGTTGCAGGAGGTTCGGCCCCTGCCCCCGGTTGTGGATCACCGGCTTGCGCCAGGCGAACCTGGAGTGTTACCCGATCGGCCGGCGGCTTCAGTTCGCTCACCAGCAGCCGGCCCGCGACGTCGCGAATGAGAGCAGCCTCAATCTCGCGGCCGCTCATGCGCGTGAACACCCGGATCTCGGCCTGATTCGTGGTCACGTGACGGACCTCAGCCGCGGTAACCGCGCCCAGCCGCTTCACCACCTGAATCAGCGCCATGAGTGCCGCCGGCTCGACCACATCAAGATCCAGCGTCACATAGCGCGCCCCCGCAGGAGCCGGCCGCAAGAATGTGGATAGCTGGCGCGCCAACCCGCTTGCGGCACGTTGCGCGCACGCAAGCCGCGCAGCAACCTCGTCGTCGGCGAATCCCCGTTCGCTGCTTTCGAAGCTGGCTGCTCTGGTTCCCGGGCTGGCAGACAAAAAACGCGCGCGCAGGTCACAGCGCACGGAAACGCGGAACGCCCCACGAACCGAGCCTTCGCTCGACCAGGTGGCAGACAACCAAAGTGCCCGCGTCGCCTGGCGAGCCGCCGCAGCCACCAACGAGGCCTCATCGCGTACGGCAGCCAACTGGGCCGGGACGCTGGCAGCAGCCAGCGTTTTCACTATCACCGTGTTGGCTTCGTCGGACAGGTCACCACCCACCAGGATGAATGATCCAGCGGGCCGAGCCAACGCGGTCGCTGGCTCCCCGGCGGTGGTTCCCCGAGCGCGCTCCATCTCCCGCCGGAGCAGGGCGGTATCCACATCTGCGTCGATCTGAACCCGCAGACGTCCGCTGCTTTCTTCCTGCTCGAGGATGCGGTAGCTGCGTACAAAACGCTGGCCTCGGTTCGCGAAGGACGCCTTGAGCTGCGCCAGCCCGGCCGGAACAGGCTGCGCCTCGCCGCCACCTTCCTTGAGCAAGTCCGCGAATGCGCGCTCGACCGTCTGACGAAACGCATCGGCCAGCGCACGCTGTTTGGCCACGACTGCGTTGCCGTTCACCACAGGCACCTCGCCGGTGACCACGTGCTCACCTGGCTGCGCGCCGGCCGACACGGCGAAAAACAGGACCACAATCGCCCCCGCAAAGCGAAAACATCGAAGCGCGGATCGGCGCTGCGTTGCGTGTCGTGGCGCTCGGAGTGTCATGGCAGAACGTTCTGAAGGTAGATCACAACCGGTCCGCCGGCGAGCCTATCGAGCATCGGCTCGCCTCCCCTGGGCAGGACCAACCGCCCTTTGTCGTCGCGGCGCGCGCTCATCGCGCCTGTGGGCGGCCGCCCCTGATGATAACGCACGCCTTGCACGCCGATCTCCTTGCCTCCCACCACCACCATAGGCGCCAACTCCAGTGGCATCGCAAGTACCGAGAGAACCATCGAGCCCGTGGTCGTGGTCGTGGCCGTGGCCGTGACGGACGCGCGCGAAGCGCGCGGCGGCTGGTGGGGTGGGCTGTCCGTCCCGAGGTCCCCGAGGGGAGTGTTCGTAGCATTTCCCAACAGATCCTCGAACCTCACCCCAACCCACAACACCACGCCCCCATTCGACTGGTACTCGATGCGGGTCGTGGTCGCACGGCCCAGCGCTGCATCTACCTGGCTCGCCTCCAGCCTTGCACTGCCCCGTACCGACAGGGCACGCAGGGCGGTCCGCAGTTTTTCGGTCGCAGCGGCGCGGGCTCGCCGTTCTGCGCCGGGCCGAGCCGCATCGGGTGAGGGCATGCGCATGTCGGCTGCTGCGCCGGCGCTGGCCGTGACCGTGCCGGCCGACCAATCCACGTCTACTCCAGCAAGTTGGCGAACCAGCGAAGCCGCCGTCGCGACCTGCGCGTGGGTCAGGACGGCCAAGACCAGGGCGACGACAAAGTGTCGCGCAGCACCTATTCCCATTCTATCGTCGCCGGCGGTTTGGACGAGATGTCGTACACCACGCGGTTGATTCCGCGCACCTCGTTCACGATGCGCGACGAGATGGTGGCCAGCAGGTCGTGCGCAAGGGGCACCCAGTCAGCCGTCATGCCATCCCTGGAATACACGGCGCGCAGTGCGAGCACGTTGGCATAGGTGCGCTCGTCGCCCATCACGCCCACGCTGCGCACTGGAAGGAGCACCCCGAACGATTGCCATATGCTCTCGTACAGGCCAGCCGAACGGATCTCCTCGTCGATGATGCAGTCGGCTTGGCGGAGGATATCGCAGCGTTCCTGGCTGACCGGCCCCAAAATGCGCACGGCCAGCCCCGGTCCCGGGAAGGGTTGGCGCCAGAGCAGGTCGTGCGGAAGATTCAGTTCCTCTCCCAATGCCCGCACCTCGTCCTTGAATAGCTCGCGCAGGGGTTCCACCAGCTTCAGGTTCATCTTCTCGGGCAGGCCGCCCACGTTGTGATGGGACTTGATGGTGGCCGACGGCCCCTTGTGCGACACGGATTCGATGACGTCGGGATAGAGCGTTCCCTGCACCAAGAAATCCGCCTTGCCCGCCTTGCGCGCCTCTTCCTCGAACACGGCGATGAACTCGCGGCCGATGATCTTGCGTTTCTGCTCGGGTTCTTCCACGCCGGCCAACTTCGTGAGAAAGCGCTCGGCCGCATCGACCACCACCAGATTCATCCTGAAGACGCCGCGAAAAAACCCCCCGACTTGGGCCGACTCGCGTGCCCGCAGCAGGCCATTGTCCACGAAAATGCAGGTCAGCCGATCGCCCACCGCACGATGAACCAGCGAGGCTGCCACCGACGAATCAACCCCACCCGAAAGGCCGCAGATCACGCGGCCCTGGCCGATCTGTTGTTTGACCTTCTGGATGGCCTCGTCGACAAAATTGGCCATGGTCCAGGTGGGCTCGCAACGGCAGACACGGAAAAGAAAGTTGCCCAGGATTTCGCTGCCGCGTGGGGTGTGGGCGACCTCGGGATGAAACTGCACTCCCCAGAACTTGTGTTTGAGGGATTCCACGGCTGCGAAGGGGCAATTGTCGCTCACGCCAATGCGACGGAAGCCGTCGGGCAGCGCTTCGACCCGATCGCCATGGCTCATCCACACCGCGATCTCGTCACCCAAATCGAATCCGGCGAACAGCTCGCACGGCGTCTCCAGTTTGACCGAGGCGCGACCGTACTCCCGGTTTTGCGCCGGTTCCACCCTGCCGCCGAGAAGCAGGCTGGAGAGCTGCACACCGTAGCAGATGCCGAGGATGGGCACGCCCAGCGAAAACAATTCGACGCTCACGCGCGGGGCACCCTGGTCGTACACCGACGATGGCCCACCCGAAAGGATGATGCCCGCCGGGCGCATGGCGCGAATCTTGTCGAGCGAGAAGTTGAAGGGATGGATCTCCGAGTACACCTTCTGCTCACGAACCCGCCGCGCAATCAGCTGCGTGTACTGCGAACCAAAGTCGAGGATGAGGACGATTTGCTTCTTGGCAGACATCGGCGGCGCTCGCGGGCTACTGTTCAACTCTATAGTTGGGAGCTTCTTTGGTAATGATCACGTCGTGGACGTGCGATTCGCGCAGGCCCATCTGTGTGATCCTGATGAAGCGTGCCTTGCTGTGTAGCTCGGCAATGTTCCGGCAGCCGCAGTAGCCCATGCCTGAGCGCAGACCACCGATGAGCTGGTACATCGATTGCGAAAGACTTCCACGGTAGGGCACGCGTCCCTCGATACCCTCTGGCACCAGCTTGGCGTCGGCAGTGACGTCGGACTGGAAATAGCGGTCCCGGCTGCCCGCGCGCATGGCGCCCACTGACCCCATGCCCCGGTACACCTTGTAGCTGCGACCCTGGTACAGGATGATCTCGCCCGGCGCCTCGTCCGAGCCCGCGAACAGGCTGCCAATCATCACCGTGTGCGCGCCTGCCGCAATCGCCTTGGTGATGTCGCCCGAGTATTTCACGCCGCCGTCCGAAACAATGCGCACGTCGAGCTTGGCCAGGGCGTGTGCGGCGTCGGTCACCGCGGTCATTTGCGGAACACCGATGCCCGCAATCACGCGGGTGGTGCAGATGGAGCCCGCGCCGATGCCCACCTTGACCGCGTTAGCGCCCGCCTTGGCCAAGGCCAGGGCGCCTTCGGCCGTGGCAACGTTGCCCGCGATGATCTGCGCCTTGGGAAAAGTCTTGCGGATGTCCGCCACCGCTTCCAGCACCAGCTTCGAATGGCCGTGGGCCGTGTCGATGCAGATCACGTCAGCCCCCGCCTGCAGCAGCGCGGCCGTCCGCGCGGCCCGGTCAGGCCCGGTGCCCACCGCAGCGCCCACGCGCAAGCGGCCCAGGTCATCCTTGACTGCGTCCGGGTGCTGCTGAGCTTTCTCGATGTCCTTGATGGTGATGAGACCGCGCAGCCGGCCGGCGTCGTCCACCACCAGGAGTTTCTCGATGCGATTCTTGTGCAGCAGCTCCTTGGAATGCTCCAGGCTCAGCCCCTCGTGCGCGGTGATGAGCTTGGTAGTCATGAGATTCCGCACCGGCTGATCCAGGTGCCGCTCAAAGCGCACATCGCGATTGGTCAGGATGCCCACCAGACGACCATCCTCGGCCACCACTGGCAGGCCTGAAATCTCGTAGCGCTTCATCAGCTCGAGCGCGGCAAAGAGCTTTTGGTCAGGGCCGATGGTGACTGGATCCAGCACCACCCCAGTCTCCGCCTTCTTCACCTTGCTGACTTCCAACGCCTGTTCGTCGATGCCCAGATTCTTGTGAACGATGCCGAGGCCTCCGTCGCGCGCCATGCTGATCGCGGTGCGCGCCTCGGTCACCGTGTCCATGGCCGCCGAGATGATCGGGTTGGCCAAGAGGATGCTGGGGGTCAGCTCGGTGCGGACATCCACGTCCTTCGGCAAGACGTCGCTTTCAGCGGGAACCAGCAGCACGTCATCGAAGGTGAGGGTTTCGCGCAGGGGACCGTCGGGCAGCATCTCGGGAGACTAGCCGAGCGCATGGCGATCATTCAAGTCCGGTTTGCAGCACTGCTGACGCAATTCACAAGATAACTCCGGCGCCCCCACGCTGCCTGGTTGCGGCATCAGAATCCTGAGCCCTTGTCACGGAACAAGGCACTGCCTACCATGGCCGTCAAGAATGTCCTGGTGCTCTCCGCGCTTCAAGGAGGAACGTCATGATCCAATTCGTCGTGAAACTACGGATCGCTTGTTCTTGGTTGGCCTTCCTGTTGGCGATCGGGACGCCGTGCTTGGCGTCGGCCCAGGCCGCAGACGCAGTCTTGATAAAGAGCTTCGATATCAGCGCCGCAGGTCCAGGCCCCAGGATGCGGGCGGGCGATCTGAACGGGGACGGCAGGCTTGACTTCCTACTGTGTGACGCCACCGACGATACTCCCAGCTACGTTGCTATGCTTACGGCCTACGACGGCTATACCGGCAAGATGCTCTGGCAGGTAGGCAGCGGTGGCTCCTCGGGTACCGACCGCGATGAACCCTGTCAGATCGTCGATATCGACAACGACGGCTACAACGAAGTACTGGCGGCCATGAATGGACAGATGAATATCTACAATGGAGCCGATGGCACGTTGAAGTCGTCATTTGCTCTTCCTGCGGCCGGTGCCCACGATTGCATCATGATTGCCAATATCTCGGGGAACCCCATTCCGATGGATATCGTGGTCAAAGACCGATACACCCAGGAGTGGGCGATGACCAACACCGGAAAGTTGCTTTGGACCTACTCAGGCATCACCGGCCACTACAACGTTCCCTTTGACTTCAACGGTGACGGCAAGGACGAGATGTTCACCGGCTACGTTGTGTTGGATCAAACAGGAAAGGCGAAGTACCCAGACCCAATCGCCAAGGATCACCCGGATAACATCTGGGTCGGCGACGTCGACGGCGACCCAAGCAATGGCGTCGAGGTCGTCTACGGTCTTGCCCAGCAGCCGTCGATTCAATGCATAAGCCCAAGCAGCAATGGCAAAGTTCTCTGGACCAATTCCGACATGACCGAAGCGCAGCAGATACTCCTCGCTGACTACCTCCCAGATCAGAAAGGGCTGGAAGTCTATGGGCTGGACCGTACCATCCGAAATGTCCAGGATTCTCTGTTCCTTCTTGATTCCACCGGCAAGACGCTCTGGAAGGAGACCGGTACCAATGGAGGCGGCGGAACCGCCATCAAGCCCATCCCCAACTGGGATGGCACCAACCAGCCGATGGTACTGGCCTTCAAACGAGGCAGCGCGCAGGTATGGAATGGCCAGCACGTGATGGTGCACAAAATGCCGATGGATGGCAACGCGATGGTTGGCGATTTTGGCGGCGACGGCAAGACGGAAGTCCTCATGTACAGCAGGACCACTGCCAACATTTACGCCTTTGCCCAGTTTGACTACAACACGCCGGCACCGAACCCAGGCCATCCCATGAAACAGACCAGGCAAAACTACAACTGGTCGAGGTATGGCTCGAGCGATGTCTGGGCCTTCACGACCCTTCAGGGC
>Ga0182019_10001802_pt1 | contig 10909 bp, 6 predicted proteins | sample 812E2MmetaG_FD_120483 | JGI IMG/M metagenome (GOLD analysis project Ga0182019, IMG submission 120483) | Permafrost microbial communities from Stordalen Mire, Sweden - 812E2M metaG | ecosystem: Environmental > Terrestrial > Soil > Wetlands > Permafrost | place: Sweden: Stordalen | collected...
AAGTCATCTCATGCCGTAGACTTTCGTACTTGTCAGAAGTGAATCGCGAGTTGAAGTCTTGTCGGTAGGAGAAGATCATATTTGTCGTGCCGGAGGGCCGGATTCCTTGGGCGCTTGCGACCTAACAGGCTCTTCGGGGGGCAACTTCCTAAGCCTCCACCTCCAAACAAGAACGGTGGCCCAGAGAACGGGAGGCGGTACGATCGCGGCTAGAAGGAGCACTCCGAAAGTGGCTTCCAACAGTTTTGGTACCTCTACCATGCGACCAGTCGCGGGGTCCACGCGCACGGAAAAGCGATAACCTTGCGTCGTCAGCGCGAGGCCGCTCCCCAGCCTGGAAGAAAGAAGTACGGCAGAAACAAAGAGTAGTGGTGCGAGAAGCGTCGCGATCCAGGCGGCTCGTTGTAAGAGCTTCATGGGAGTTACTCCCGTTCTTCTCGGCGCTCTCTGCGTCTCGGCGGTGAGAAGCCCTAAGCCTCGATCAAGAACTGCCCGCCCCGCATGATCTGCTCGCCGTCCACCCAAATGTCGAAATTCCGTCCTACCACATCGATGTGGGTGGACGAAAACCACTCCGCCCCCGTGTGCGCCCCGTACGGGTTTCCAAAGGCGATGTGCACGCCCGGATATTTCTCGTCCTGCAATATTTCCCCGATAACATCCTTGAGTTCGATGTTCGTGCCAATGGCGAACTCGCCCACCCGGTTGCTGTTCTCATCGATATGGGTGTAAGCCCAGAAATCTTCTTTCAATTCCTTGTTTGCCGAGTGCGCCTCGATCAGCCGGTTTCCCTTCACCTGGATGGTGAGCGGATTCGCTTTCAGGGCGCCGAATTTGGCACACAAGTAATCGCCCACGACGCCATCAATCACAAACGTCCCATTCACCTCGCCCGGCGTAGTAAACACTTCGCCGCCCGGAAGGTTCCCCCACTTCTCCGTACTGATGATCCCGCTTGTCTTCACCCAGCGGTAATTCGGATTCAAATCTGCTACCAGGTCGGTCCCAGCCGGCGTCTTCGCCCGGATCTGTTTCGCCGCGCGCACCGTCTCCATCACTTTCACGCTGAGCCGGTCCACTTTCAGGAAGTCCGCGCGCATGCCCTCCAGCATGATTCGCTTGTTGATGTTGACCATGTGTGCGTGCCGGATCTTCCGCCGGTTCACCACATCCGTCATCTGCATGCGCGACTTCAGCTCGTTGGCCTGCGCCTGCACCGCAAAGATGCTGACCTGACTGGTCTCCAGATCCTCCATGATTGGCCGGGGCAAATCCGTCAGCGGACGAGTCGCTGCATCCTCCAGCACCCATGTCCGATACCGGCACCCCAGTTCTTCCAGTTCGCGCACCAGCGCCGCTGCAATCTCCAGACTCACTTCATCCGTGATGACCGTAACCTTTTCCGAAGCCTGCACGCGCAAACACACGCGCACCGCATTCCGCGCCCCCTGTGTGAGCTGCGGATCAAAAGCCATTTGATTCAGTTGTCGGTTGGATTGCTCTGCAGTATTCATCAAACTCATCAGACGGCCCGTGCGGTGGGCAAACTATCCACCTCGTCCACGCCCACCTCAGTCTCCTCAATGATGTAGTCCACCACGGCTTTCATGTCGCCGGTCTTGCGGTACACGTCCAACTGCCGGTCCGCGCCTGTCCCCATCTTCATAATCTCGCGGATGTACTCGACTTCTGCCCGGCAATTCAGCTCGTCCAGCACGTCATCCACAAATTCCAGGTACTCTTCGATCAGTTCGCGCTCCGGAACTTCCATCGACTTGCCGAAGTCGATCAGCTTTCCATTGATCCCGTAACGCGCCGCCCGCCACTTGTTTTCCATCAGCAGCGACTTCCGGTAAAGCCGGAATCCCTGATTCTGCGAATAAAGTTTATATAGCTTGGCCACGGTCGCCTGAATCAACGCCGCCAATGCAATTGTCTCTTCCACGCGCATGGGAAGATCGCACACGCGGAATTCCAGCGTGTTAAAAAATGGATGCGGCCGGATGTCCCACCAGATCTTCTTGGCGTTGTCGATCGAGTTCGTCTTCACCAGTAGTTTGACGTAATTCTCGTACTCGCCCCAGCTCGGAAAATAATCCGGCAAATTCGTCCGCGGAAATTTATCAAACACCTTGCAGCGGTATGACTTCAGCCCTGTATCCATCCCCAGCCAGAAAGGAGAATTCGACGACAGCGCCAGCAGATGCGGCACAAAATACCGCGCGTGGTTCATCAGGTGGATTAGCGTCTCGCGATCCTCGATGCCCACATGCACATGCAATCCAAAAATCAAGTTGGCCCGCGCCACCAGCTGCATGTCCTGCACAATATTTTTGTAGCGCTCGCCTGGCGTCACTTCCTGCACCCGCCAGTCCGCAAACGGATGGGTCGCCGCCGAAGCCAGCCGCAGGCCATTCTCCCGCGACAACCGGATCATGTGCCGCCGCAGACTCCTCAGTTCTTCCCGGGCTTCCTTAATGTTGGAGCAAACGGAAGTCCCCACTTCCACCACCGATTGATGCATCTCCGTCTTGACCCGTTCCTGCAGGATCAGTTTGCCCTTCTCGATGATCTCGGCGTGAATGTGTGACCGAAGATCCCGAGTTTCGGGATCGACGGTCTGATATTCCTCTTCGATTCCCAGCGTGAATGTAGGCTTCATCGCGGCATCCAGAGCTGCCAGGCGGGAAGTCACCCCGGCAGAAGTTCAACAAGTATACCAAGGAGCCGGTGTGGCGCGGTCACTCTTGTCCGCGAGCCGCTGGGTCCAGCAAGAACTACGCGGCGCCCGCCGGCCTCGGCTCTCTAGTTGCGCAAGGCCCCGCCAATGCCGTCGCCACCGCTAAATTGTCAATGGAAACAAGCAGATGCTGCCAGAGATCCTGAACTTCCCTACGCCTTCTTCTTAACCTTCTGCGGCCGGATCTCCACCCATTTAGGCCCATTCAAGAACGCCGCCCAGCGCAACTCCTCCACCGGATTCACCCCACTCAGCGCTTTCTTAACCGCCATCTCCGCCACCGCGTCCACCACCCACGCAAAATTCTCCTGGCCCACCGACGTGACCTCCGCATCCGGAGCTGGATTCATGAAATCAATCGCGTATGGAACGCCGTCCTCCACCGCAAACTCTACCGTGTTCAGGTCGTAGCCGAGCGCGCCGCACAACGCCAGTGCGTCTTTCTCGATACGTTGCTTCAGCGCCGTTCCCGGCTGCGGGTTCCCCTTCACATAGCGCTCATGATGCGGAGCCTTAGGATCGTACTTCATGATGTGCACTTTCTCCTGCCCCACCACGTAACAGCGGTAATAGTCCTCAAACTCGACGCCATGCTGCAACGTCATGCAAAGGTCGCCAGTCTGGTTGTAGTTGTGGAAGAACTCCTCCGGCGAATGCACTTTATACACGTGCTTCCAGCCGCCGCCCGAGTAAGGCTTCAGAAACGCCGGAAAGCCAACATAGGCAAATACCTCTTCCCAATTTAGCGGATACATCAAATTCCGCATGGATTGGTCGGTCGTGTCCGGCGGATGCTTGTGATGCGGCAAAATCACCGTAGGCGGAATCGCCACGCCCATCTTGTGCGCCAGCGCATAATTAAAAAACTTATCGTCCGCCGTCCACCAGAACGGATTGTTGATCACGATCGTCCCCTGCAGCATCGCGTTCTTCAAATACGCCCGGTAAAAAGGAATGTCCTGCGAAATCCGGTCAATGATGACGTCATACTTCTTAGGCTCATCCATCCGGATGCCGCCAATCTTCACAAACTCCGCCGTAACCCCCGCGGTCTTCATGCCATTAATCTTCTCCACCAATGCCGGAGGAAACGTATTCTCCATCCCAAAAAGAATTCCAATTTTCTTGTCAGCCATAATAGGACCCTTGTCAGAGTATGATCTCATCTCTCCAGAACCAGGTGGGGACAACCGCCTCGGCACGCCCGAAGGCGCGCCGTGATACGGATCTCGCCGGCACCTCGGGATGCCAACGACGAGCGACCAACGACCAACGACTGCCAACTAAAAGTACGTTCCCGCCATCCGCTGCCACAGCGGCCAATCATGCTTGCTGTTGTCTCCGTAGATATCCAGCCAATGCGGAATCCCCTTGCCCTGCAGAATCGCCGCCATCTTCACGTTCGCGTCCAGACACATATCCCAATCCGACGTTCCCAGCACAATCTTCATCTGCCGGTACCGGCTCAGGAACCACTCATCGCTCACGTTCGCCAAGTAGTCCGGCGGATTGTTGAAGTAGCAGTTGTCGTCGTAATAGCCGTCAAGGAAGCTCTTGATGTCGAACGATCCGCTCATGGTCACGCAACCCGAAACTATATCCGGATGCCGCATGGAAAAATTCAGCGCGTGGTAGCCGCCAAAACTGCATCCCGTCACCACCATCTGCGGAGCCCAGTTCCTCCACTTCAAATACGGCAGAAATTCGTTGATCACATAGCGCTCGTATTGCACATGCCGCCAGATCCGCGCCCCCGGATGCACGCCCTTGTTGTACCAGCTCTCCCCGTCCACGCCGTCCACGCAAAACACCTGAATCGCCCCCGCTTCCACTTTTCCGGCCAGCGCCCGGATCATCCCCGCATCTTCATACTCAAAAAAACGTCCCATGGATGTTGGAAACACGAGGATCGGCTGCCCGCCGTGCCCGAACACCAGCGACTCCATGTCGCGCCCCAATTCGTGGCTATATTGTTTGTGATATTCGCGGTTCATGTGCGCGAGGATTGTAAATGATTGCCGGACCTTCGGCATCTGCTCCAGTAGTTCAAGTTCATCAACGGGGTGTTTTTCGATTACTGCGATCCTGACCGCGGATTGATTCCCAGATGTTTCAGTTTCGATTGTAGCGTTGTGCGCTTCAATCCCAACCGCGTGGCTGCCCCCCTAAGCCCGCCAATCTGGCCGTGGCTCTCCCGCAAAGCGCGTAGAATGTGCTCGCGTTCCGCTGCCTCCAGGCTTTCATCCGCGCTTGTCTGCTCTGCGGTAGTCGGCCTCAGTTCGCCTACCGGCGACACCAGCACCGAACCCTGCGTCAGGATCACCGACCGCTCGATAAAATTTTCCAACTCCCTGACATTCCCCGGCCATTCCCACCCCATCAGTGCATCCATGGTTTTTTGGGGAATACTCGTGATTGACCGGCTCATGCGCCGGGCGAACTTCTGTACAAAATGTTCCACCAGCAACCGGATGTCCTCCTGCCGTTCACGCAACGGTGGCACGCGGATCGGAAACACGTTCAGCCGGTAATACAAATCGCGCCGGAACTCATTCTGCTCCACGGCATCAGCCAAATCGCGGTTCGTGGCCGCAATCAAACGAAAGTTCACCTTCAACGTTTGCGTTCCACCCAGCCGTTCGAACTCCTGATCCTGTAACACCCGTAGCAGCTTCGGCTGCAGTGCCAGCGAGATCTCCCCAATCTCGTCCAGAAACAGCGTGCCCTTGTCCGCTAGTTCGAGCCGTCCAATTTTCTTGCTCACCGCTCCGGTGAACGCGCCCTTCTCATTGCCGAACAACTCGCTTTCCAGCAGCCCTGACGGAATCGCCGCGCAATTCAATTTGATGAAACTATTACCCGTGCGCAGACTCATCCGGTGGATCGCCCGCGCCACCAGTTCCTTGCCTGTTCCCGTTTCGCCCAGCAGCAGCACGGTAGCATCGCTGGCCGCCACTTTCTCCACACTCTCCATGACGGCCTGCAGGGCCTTGCTCTGCCCGATGATATCCCCGAACCCCAGTTCGGAATTGATTTCCTGCTCGAGATAGAGCTTCTCTTCCGTAAGCTTTTTCTTGGCTTCGCGCAGCGCTTCGGTCGTTTCCCGGAGTGCGGTGACGTCCATACTGGCGCCGGTGAGGCCAATCACCGCGCCTGTTGAGTCCAATACCGGTTCGATCGTTGTATCGAAGTAGTGCTTCTTCCCACCGCAGATGAGATGCATCTCATCGCGTATGCCCACCCCAGTTTGCAGCACTCGTCGCCGGAGTTCCAGGGCGCGTGCAGCCACCTCCGGGTCGAAGATATCGCCCACGGTTTTTCCCAGTTTTTCGCTGTCCGACCACGGGGGCTGCGAATTGTACATCCAGGTGTAGCGCAAATCCCGGTCCTGGCTGAACACCGCAATCGGAGAATGCTTCAGCGCCACCCGGAACCGTTCCTCGCTTTGCCGCAAAGCCTCCTCAGTACGCTTGCGCTCGATTTCTGCCGCCGTTCGCGTCGAGAACAATTGCAGAATCGATTCCGCGAATCTTGCGTTCGCCAGCGGCCGTGTGTACAACGCTACCATGATGCCAATGGCCCGCCCTTGCGAATCCCGCAAAGGTGTTCCGGCATATCCTTCCACTTTCATCTGCTTGAGCAAGACGTCATTCGGGAAGGTTTCTGCCACGCCGGAAACATAGGAGCAGGTATCTCGCGTGATGACTCCTTCGCACGGAGTGTGGGCCAGATCATAAGTGAAGTTGTCTGCGATCTCGCCCGCCATGCAGACGCCAATAGTCCTCACTTTGCCTTCGTCACGTTCGACCAGTTCTCCAATTAGCGTATAGTCCGCCTCCAGACACTTGGCGAGTTGACAGGCCATCGAGGTGAAAAAGTTATCGCTCTTGTCGGCTCGCACCTGCGCCAGCGCGGTGATCGCCTCCTCCGCCTGCTTCCGCTCCGTGATGTCCTCCACCAGACCCATTTGCCAACGGCGCGTCTCCCCTTTACCCCACATCGGTACCACCAGAATCCTCACCCAGCGCACCGATCCATCCGGGCGGAGATACCTTTTTTCCATCTCGTAGTTCGCCAGCTTTTCCTCGGCCAGTCGCTGCAGGTATTCGTCGGTTTGCCCAATATCATCGGGGTGAGTAATGCTCCGCACGTCGGTCCGCAGTAGTTCCCCTTCGCTGCGGCCGGTGATTTCGCAGAATTTCGCATTGACCTGCAGGAGTCGTCCGTTGCTCGAATCCACCAGAGCAATGCCGACCGGAGACCGCTCGTACACCGTCCGGAATCGCAGTTCACTTTCCCGAAGCGCTCTTTCCGCCTGCTTCAGTTCGGTCAAGTCGATCGACGCCCCCACTACCCCACGAGGCTTGCCTTCCGAATCCAGCAGCGGAACCACATTCACCAACTCTTCCCGCTCGCTGCCATCTTCAAATACCATCGTCAGCGCGCGCCCATACACCGGTTTCCCCGTCGCCGCCGCTTGCTGCATCGGCAGCAAATCCGTCGGAACCTCCACCCCATTTTCCATCAGCCGGAACGTCGGTCTCTCCCCGGGTGGTGCACTCTGCGAAAAGTTCTTGCCCGCCGGCACCCGCATCTGCTCGGATGCTGCACGGTTGCCTGTAATCCGCCGGCATTCGGTGTCATGCGCGATACAGACCGCAACCGGCGTCGCCTCCAGTACCGTCTCCAGTTCACTCGCCCTAGCCTGCTCCCGCGCGACGCTCTCCCGTAACGTCTTCTCCGCCCCCTTTCGCTCTCTGATGTCTCTTGCCACGGCCACGCAATACTCCCGGTCCAACCGCACCCTTCGCAAATTTACTTCCACCGGAAACGTCGTTCCATCTTTCCGCCGGTGCACTCGTTCCATGGTTACAAATCCAGACTCCCGCACTTCCCGCTCCATCCACGCTCGCGAGCCTTCGTCGAAGCCCGGGTCGATGTCACAAACCGTCATCGACAATAGCTCTGCGCGGCTGTACCCAAGCTCCACGCACGCCCTCTCGTTCACGTCGAGGAAACCCCGTGTCTCCGGATCGACCACCAGAATGGCATCGTGCGACTGGTCCAGCAGCGTCCGGAAGAGACTCAGTTCGCGGAGTACCTGCTCCCGCTCCGATGCCGTCTTCACCAGTCGTTCGTTGCTCGCGCGCAAAGCCTTCTCCGCCCGCACCCGTTCCGTCACGTCATGCGCCATCCCCCGCACAATCGGCCTCTCCACTCCCGCCGTGCGCAGCGTGTTGTGATACTCCCAAATCCTCTGCTCTCCCGACCGCGTCACCACCGCCAGCAGTCCGCGACTCTCCCCGGTGCGCTCGATCTCGCGCAGATATTCATCGAACTGATTGTGGAATTGCGGATCAATAACCTCCCGCATCGGCCGACGCATCAATTCTTCTACGCTGTAACCCAGCAGACGCGCTGGAACGGGATTGACCGACAGGAATCGGCCTTCAAGGTCGTGAACACACAGCAGGTCTTGGCTGTGCTCGACCAGATCGCGATACCAGTCTTCGTTTTCTTCCAGGGCCCGCCGGATCGGATCCCAAGCGACTGGCGCTTCTACCGGAAAGTGGCGCTTCTGTTCCCCAGGGTGCAATGCCATGGCTCACCCGCAAGAGAGCCGCTCGGAATCTTATAGTTTGCAATCGACCAGATCGAATTCCAGCGGCTGCCCCAATTCTTGTTCCAGAGGCTCTTCGAGAAGCGTTTATGGGATGATCCCATTTAAGTAACCCGAGTTAAAAACCAGCCCTCATCTGCCCGAAAGTCTAGCAGAATATCGATTTCATTACACTCTATTTGGGGACTGATCGAACCGTTACCAGCCGGTGAGTTAGTCATCATTGGTCAATCGCGGACCGGAGTAAGTTGCTCAAAAAATTCGCCGAGCATCGTCTGCATCGAATTATTCGACTCTTATTCCACGCCGGCAATGGCGGCTTCAAGCGCATCAATGTCAGCGCCCAAGTCCCGCCCATCGGACGCCGCTCCCGCCCCGGGCGAGACCTTCGAACAACCGGGCCCTTTTGCGCGGCAGAGCCGCGGATCTTTGCCTACGGAGTCTTTGAGGTCGCGGATGCCGGCTCCTTCGGTCGACCCGAGGATGAAGTTTCCTTTGGGAAAGGATTCGCGGCTGCTGACGATCAGGTTCTTATCGAATTTATAGGGGTCAAGGCATGCCTGTAGGACGGCTTCAGCGCCCAGTCTCTGGCTCTTGCTAGCGCAACTGTCGGGACCTCCTCCCGCTGTGGCCACCGGTCGCTCGGCGCCGACGGAAAAGACGCTGTTGGTCAGCGTGAAGTTCGCCAGCTTCGCTCCCGGGTTCAGGATCGAGAGCAGTTTGCCGGGAACAAACGCGGTTACGTGATCAATCTGGACATCGTGGAGCGGCGGTTGCCACGAGATCAGAATCAGGAAGGAACCGCCGCCCTTGTAATCCTTGTCGTGCAGATCGTCGGCGAAGAGATCATGAATGCTGTAGCGCCCTCCGTCGGCGGAAAAACCGCCCGTATGCGATGCCGGCGCGTTGGCAAGCTGCAAGACCCCGGCAACATTTCGAATCCGGTTGAAGCGGATGGTGACATCGTTGACGCGGCAAATCGGGCACTGGCCGCCCTGGCTCTTGGGAGTGAGCAGAATGGAATATCCGGTCTGGCTGAAACCGCCCCAGGTGTTCTCGAGCAGATTGGCCTCAAACAAAACGCGGATCGCGCTCTTAAGTTCGAAGTTGTTCTTGACGATGAAGGGCTGTCCCGAAGCGGCCGGCGTGTAGCCGGGTTGGCCCTCTTTCCAGAGCATGGGGCGGAACAGATGATTGCGGCGGATCTCGATGTCGGTTGGAATCTGGGTCGCAGCACTGCCGCCGAACAGAATGTTCTCTCCGGCGGACTCGATGAAGTTGTTGTAAATCTTGAGGGTGGAAATCTGGTCGTCGCCCTTTCCTCCGCCGATGCCCGTCGCATCGGTGCATTTTCCGGTGCGCGCGATGCAATACATGCCGCTGATGTAGGAGTTGATAACGGCAATCATGTGCGCGCCGTCGCTCATTCCAACTCCGTGGCCTACTTCCTTGCCCTCGGCGGGGTGGAACCAGTTGCGATCGAAGATGATGTGGTCTGCATGTTCGGCGGTGACCATGCGGCTGATGTCGGCATCGGCAGCCGTAGTCCACTCAATGCCAATAAAGCGTATGTGATCTCCGACGGCCACTCCCGCAGGACGCCGCGTAACGATGGTGGCGAGTAACTTCGCCGGTCCACCTGCGGGTTGGGCAAAAGTGGGACGCCCGGGAAGGCTGGCGACACCGGCCCAGGCGGGAGAGATGCGCGTGCCCTCGGGGGGAAGCTTGGAGTCGGCCGTGTCGGTGCGCACCGTGATGTAATGCTGGTCGTCGCATTTTTTCGAGGGCAGATCGTGTACGTCGAAAGAAGCTCCCGCGGGCAGAAGCAGCGTGTCGCCGCACTTGGCGTGTTCGATAGCCGAAGCCAGATCGGTCTTGGCAGCGACGCGAATCTCTTTTCCCGGCGACGGCGTTCCGTCGAGCGCAGTGTAGTAACAGGCTTTGGGAAGTTCGGCGGGGCCGTCCTTGGCGCCAAACTGTGCGACATTGCCCTTACCGCAATACGCATTTTCGCTGGTGGGAGGCGCAGCCGCCAGTGCCGGTAGCGTGGAACAGGCAACCAAAGCGGAGACCAGACAAAACAAATGAAAGCATTTAGGCAGCAATTTCCCGACCACGGGAACAAAGCGAGAGGGTTGCAAAGGAAGCGGAGCCATGTTGTAGTTCTCCTTGAGTTCGCACGCCCCGCGCATGCACCGGTAACCACCGCGGAGAGGTATTCAGTCCACAGTGTACCGGGATGAGGGGATGATAGCACGGGCCGGATCAAGCACCCTTTACCGTTAGGTCGCGATTGCGGAAAAAAGAAGGTCCGCGGCGAGCCGCGGACCTCGATTGCTTGGAACATGAAAATCCGTCGAAGCTGAAAAGTTTATTCGACGTTTGCCAGCGCTTCGTTGAGTCCAACAATGTCGGCGCCGAGATCTTTGCCGTCCGTGCCCTTGTTCCTGTAAGGGCTGTTCGACTGAAGCTCGTAGTTCCCGCCGTCGCCGTTGTTGTAGTTGACGAACCCGGCATCATTGACGGTTTGCGGGAACATGTTGCTCGAT
>Ga0182019_10001803_pt1 | contig 10905 bp, 10 predicted proteins | sample 812E2MmetaG_FD_120483 | JGI IMG/M metagenome (GOLD analysis project Ga0182019, IMG submission 120483) | Permafrost microbial communities from Stordalen Mire, Sweden - 812E2M metaG | ecosystem: Environmental > Terrestrial > Soil > Wetlands > Permafrost | place: Sweden: Stordalen | collected...
CCTTATATTAAGAATAAGACTAAACCTTAACAAATTTGATTCTCATTACAGCGGGTGATCTATATCTCTTGTTTTAAACCCGATCAGGTAGGGTCGTCAGGCAGGGAATGTGATATGAAAATCAATTTAAGCTTTATAAATAAAGACAATACATTTTTTGTTTCCGTCATAAAGCATTTATTATAATGTGAGGTGAACTATGAAGAAAAAAGATTATCTCCGGCTGGTATTGATTCTGGCGATCTTTTTTTTAGCCTTGGGTGGTTGGCTGCTTCATCTGCGGATACATCCGACTGCTAAAGACGCGGAAAATTACATACCCTTCGTGGCCGGGCTTATCAGCGTGATCGTCATTCCCGTCTTATTTATTTTCCGATCAACAATTTCTTTTGCTTATCTTCTCAACGGCATGACGGTAATCATCGGCACAATCACTATGACTCATTTTACCATTGAAAATCACCCGCCGGTATGGACTCTCCAGACAATCTTCTTGGGAACACTTCTGGCCGATATAATACTGCTTTGGGGTAAATTTGCCGTGGGCAAAGCTCTTTTTGATCTTGATTCTGTAATAAACCGGCCCGAGACACAGATAAGCAGCGGCAGGTTTTTCCGCTTTCCGAATATGGGCTTTTGGTTTGTGCATCTTGTCACATTAACCGCCGTTTACACGATCGGGAGATTTTTTTGGAAATAACATGTATAAACTCCTCAGCGAGCGGAGAAGTTTATCCCTTCCGCTGAGCGGGATTGTTATAGTGTCCCGTAGAGCTTCGCTCGCGGGATAATTCGACCTATAAGTTTCAGTGCACTTTGTTTCTGAAACTTGAGTCTCATTAAAATTTGAGTCTTACAATAAAAGGAGGGTGTCATGAAATATTTTATGTTATTCCAGCCCGGCTGGTGGGTATTGCATGTTTTGGCGATTTTTCTTCTGCTGCTGATTGGTCATCTGTAACCCGCCATAACAGGAGGAGGTCTTTCGTTGAATATCATTGTCTGCATCAAACAAGTGCCGGGCATAGCGGATGTTAAAATTAATCCGGAGACCAACACATTAATCCGTGAGGGCGTATCCAGCATTATCAATCCCTTTGATATGTACGCTATTGAAGAAGGTCTTCGCCTTAAGGAAAAATTCGGGGGCAAAGTTACCGTGATTTCACTGGGCCCGCCGCAATCCATTAATGCGCTCAGGGAAGCCCTCGGGATGGGGGCTGATGAGGCCATCCAGCTTTCCGACCGCGCTTTTGCCGGTTCGGACTCGTGGGCAACAGCATATACTCTGGCATGGGCAATCAAAAAGTTGGGTGAGTTCAATATCATCTTATGCGGCAAGCAAGCCATTGACGGCGATACCGGACAGGTTGGCCCGGGCATTGCCAGCCAGCTAGGCATTACTCAACTCACCTATGTTTTCAAGATTATTAAAATTGAACCGGGGGCCGGCACTATTAAAGTAGAACGCCTGCTGGAAGAAGGCCGGGAGATCGTGGAAGCCAGATTACCCGCTCTGCTGACTGTTGTTAAGGATATTAATCAGCCGCGCGCGGCCACTCTTTTTCACATTCGCCGCGCTGCCCAACTCCAGATTCCTACATGGACTGCTGCTGATTTACCGGGAGTAGAGCTCTCCAAATTAGGTCTCTCGGGCAGCCCGACACAGGTGATAAGGATTTCCAGCCCACCCAAACGCGAAGGCGTGCTGAACTTGATTAAGACCGACAGTGTCGAGCAGTCCGCGGCGATACTCGCCGATAAAATTATCGCGGAAAAAATTCTTTAAGGAGAAAGCATGCCACTTTTGGAAATAGATAAAGAAAAGTGCATCGGCTGCGGCGGCTGTATTGAAGCCTGCCCATTGAGCGCTCTGAGTCTGGTGGATGATCTGGCCGTGGTTAATGATAAATGCATAGCCTGCGGCGCATGCCTGCTTGCGTGTCCGGTGCATGCGCTCAATCTGCCTGATGCGCGTCCGCAGAAATCTTCGGAGAATCTTGCGTCATACAGCGGTGTGTGGGTTTGGATAGAACAGTTCAACAGCCGGATAGGCGGCATTTCCGTGGAAATGCTGGGTGAGGGCCGAAAGCTGGCCGACCGGCGCAAAGTTGCGCTCACTGCGTGTGTTCTGGGGCACAAAGTGGAACACATTGCAAAAGAAGCCATTTCTTTTGGAGCGGATCGTGTTTTCTGGGTCGATGACGAAAGCCTTGCCGCCTGCACTACAGCGCCCTATGCCGTCACACTGATCAGTCTGATTCGAGAGTATAAACCGGAGATACTCCTCATGGGCGCAAGTGCTCGCGGCCGCGATCTTGCCGGTTCGGTGGCTTCTGTTCTCTATACAGGACTCACCGCTGACTGCACCGGCCTTGATATAGATCCGGAGAACGGATTATTGCTGCAAACTCGCCCGGCCTTTGGCGGCAACATCATGGCTACAATCATTTGTCCCGATCATCGTCCGCAGATGGCCACCGTGCGCCATCGCGTATTTGAGCTGCCTGTTGCCGATTCCAGTCGTCAGGGACAGGTCATTTCAATAAAAGCAGCCATGAAGGCAGAACAAATTACGGCGCATGTGGTGGATTCTATCCTGGAAAAGGATGAAGTTAATCTTGCGGATGCCCGCATCATTGTTGCGGGAGGCCGCGGTGTGGGCGGTCCGTCTGGTTTCGCAGTGATCAGTAAATTGGCCGAGGTAATAGGCGGCGCGGTGGGATCATCGCGCGGCGCTGTGGATGCGGGATGGATATCTTATGCCCATCAGATAGGGCAGACCGGCCGCACGGTGCGCCCGGACCTTTATATTGCCTGCGGCATTTCCGGCCAGATACAGCATCTGGCCGGCATGAAGACATCCAAGGTCATTGTTGCCATTAATAAGAATCCCGACGCGCCTATTTTCACTGTTGCCGATTATGGCATTGTGGGTGATTTGTTCCAGATTGTCCCGGCATTAACGGAACAATTTAACAAGAAGCGGCACGGCTAGTATGCGGCGCAGAGCAAATTTATAAGTAACTTATCTTTTGAAGCAATGGTAGGCATCGCCTACCATTACCCTTACAATTAATCAGTATTGTTTTTATTCACTTCCTCAATTAACTTTTAATCAAAAAAATAATCATAAGCAGTTAAACACAACATCATAATCAATGAAGGGAGGACATTATGAATCCGAATACAAAAGATCAGGAGTGGCAGCAGTTGAAGTCTCGAATAGATAAATTTGTCGGCCATTTTCTCAAAGAGGATTTACTGGCTATTGAATACAAGATGCGCATTGCAGGTCTTTTGCAAGCCCCACCGAAATATAGTGAAAAAAATGAAGAAAAAATATCATAAAACAATTTGATTAAAATTAAGAAGGGAGGGCAGAAAAAATGATCGGAGAAAAAATAAGAAACGCGATGAATGAACAGATCAAACATGAAATGGAATCTTTCTATATCTATTTATCGATGACCGCCTATTTCCACGCGAATAACCTCGATGGGATGGCACACTGGATGCGTTGTCAGGCGCATGAGGAAATGATCCACGCCATGAAGTTTTATGATCATATCCTCGACAGGGGCGGTGTGGTCACGCTTTTGGATTTGAAACAGATCAAAACAACCTGGAATAAACCACTGGAGGCCTGGCAGGATGCCTATGAACATGAAAAGTTTATTACCGGTAAAATTAATAATATAACCAAAATATCCCGTGAAGAGAACGACTATACCTCTGAGCCGCTGCTTTCATGGTTTTTAAATGAGCAGATTGAAGAAGAAAAAAATACGGAGAAAGTTTCCCGCGATCTGGCCATGGTGGAAACATCAAAAGAAGGCATTCTGATGCTGGATCGGGAATTGGCTACCCGTATCTTTACAGCAGGATCGCCGCTTGATCCGGCGGCCTACAACATTGTTGCATAGTATATATTTGTAAAATATTACACATAACCTTTTTTTCTATTTTTCTGGCTATTATCAGGTCGTTTATCAGAATTAAAAAATGGTAGGTTTATCCTACCGCTGACCTACAGAACAACCATTATTGTAAATTGAACTTAATAATGTACTTAATAAGTAAAAAGAGGAGGTTATTCATTATGTTTGCACCGAAGAAAATATTGGTACCGACGGATTTTTCGGTTTATGCCGACAACGCGTTAAAGCAGGCAATAGACATAGCCAGACAAAATAAAGCCAAGATTTATCTCCTTCATGTGATTGATGACGGATTTCAGCAATGTGCTGTCGATTATTGTCTGGATGAGGGAGCTGTACAAAAAATTCTTAAAGAAAGTATAAAAAATGCAAAAGATAAACTGCAGCAGGCAGTTAAAAAGATTACTGACAGCAACACCGGTATAGAAATTGTTTGTGATGCAAAAAGAGGTATTCCGTACGAAGAAATACTCAAAGAACAGGAAGAAAAAGGCATCGATCTGATTGTCATTGCCTCTCATGGAAAAACAGGCATTTTGAAAAATTTGTTAGGCGGCGTTGTCGATAAAGTGATGAAAAGGGCTAAATGCCAGGTATTGCTTGTCAGGAGCTGATCTGATTTTTAAATGGAGTTAGTTGATTGATGACTTTAATCAAACATTAAAAAGGAGGTAATCGTTATGAATTCATCCCGTGCTACACTTAACCATCCCATTGTCAAAACGGCGCATGCCGCCTTCGAAAAGGGAAATATCAAGCCAATACTGAAGTGGTTTAATAACGATAATGGAAAGGAAATTCAAGACCTTTTCGAAAAGACATTGATAGTCAGAAACAAAGGAAAAGAAGCACAGGAAATTGCCGATATGTATTTTCTGGAAACACTTGTAAGGCTGCACCTTGCCGGTGAAGACAAGACAGATACCGGCTTAAAACCGGCGGGAGTTATTGAATCTGCTGCCATTAAAGCAGACAAAACCTTAGATACTATATCGGTAGACGCACTCATTAAACTTATTACACGGAAGATCAACGACGGCATCCATGAACGTTTCACTAAAGTAAAAGAAGCTGGAAAACATGCAGATCGAAATATAGACGCTAATCGCGAATATTTGGAGGCATATGTTCAGTTTACTCATTATGCAGAATGGTGCACCTCAATGTTACAGTGCATTCAGGATACCGTGACGGAACGCTCATAGAGAAATGAAGAGTGAATCTTAAGAAGCGCTCTGATATTAAAAGTTCTTCAGGTTTATCATCACTCAAGATAAATAAGGGCTTACTGCAAATAAGAAAGTAAAGCGAGCATGACAAATCCTCTCTCCAAGAAAACCGGCATTGCTTTTCTAATTGCTTTAATCATATTTTTTGCAGCTTCCGCCTGTATAATTATTCTGGGCTATTATACATATCATAATCAGAAAACGGATATTGGTAATGCTGCCGGTCAGCAACTGACCGCGATTGCCGAACTTAAGGTATGGGAAATCAATAATTGGCGCAATGAACGCATCGGTGATGCAAACGTTATTTATAGAAATACGGCATTTGCTTCCGATGTGTTCCGATATTTTAACGATTCATCATCTCTCGAAGCAAAAAATAATATTTTGTCGTTACTGTCTGCGACGCAAAGATCATATCAATATAAAAACATATTGCTTTTCGATAAAAATAAGAAAGTTAAATTGGCCTTAAATCATTACGATGATGATTTTAATAAGATTCATTCTCATGTTATCAACGAAGCGGTAAAGAATAATGAAGTGGTATTCAGCGATTTTTACAGGGATGAAAAAAAAGGAGAAGTTCATTTGGCCATAGCGATGCCTATTGTTATTTTTCAAAAGAACAATATCAACCATCTTGGCTCCGTAGTGATTGTTATAGATCCCAATACACATTTATATCCTGCTGTTAATTTATGGCCTGTGCCCGGTGCGACGGGTGAGTCTCTATTGGTGTATCGTGATGGTAACGACGTTGTTTATCTTAACGAGTTGCGCCACATTAAAAATATACCGACCATGATGAGATATCCGCTGACTGAAACTTATATGCCGGCCGTTAAGGCTGTTCTCGGAGAAAAAGGCGTTGTTGAGGGAAAAGATTATCGTAAAAAAAAGGTTCTTGCGGCAATCAAGGCAGTGCCGGATTCTAAATGGTTTCTCATCGCTAAAATCGATATGGATGAAATATATGCCCCCTTAACCGAGCGCTTCTGGGTAACTGTCTTTTTCATACTAGTCACTATCTCAATTCTGGGGGTGATTCTTGCTTATATCTGGCGTTATCAGCAGGCAAAATATTACCGTGAGCGATTTGAACTGGAAGATAAAAGAGCTTCTTTATATGCACGAAGTCTGATTGAAGCAAGCCTTGATCCTTTGGTAACCATCAGTCCAGAAGGAAAAATTATGGATGTGAATGAATCGACGGAATTGATAACAGGTCGATCCAGAAAAGAACTGATCGGCAGTAATTTTTCCAGTTATTTTACTGAGCCGGGAAAAGCCAACGAGGGATATAAACTGGTATTTGAAAAAGGCATTGTCCGGGATTATCCCCTGTCCATCCGCAATATTTCCGGAAAAGTTACTGAAGTATTATACAATGCCTCATTATATAAGAACGAAAATGGAGCAGTGCAGGGTATTTTTGCCGCTGCCCGTGATATAACGGAATTGCGACGCATAGAGAAGGCATTGAAGACAGCACATGACGAATTAGAATTACGGGTAAAAGAAAGAACAACCGAATTACAAAAAGCGAATGAAGCTCTGACATCAGAAATCAAAGAACGCAAAGAAGTGGAAAAGCTCATTAAGCTGCGGACAGGATTACTGGAAATGACAAACAAAGAATTGGAAAGTTTCAGCTACTCTGTTTCTCACGACCTGCGGGCCCCGCTGCGGGCTATCGACGGCTATGCCAGAATGATTCTCCGGGATCAACGCGATAAGTTCACTGATGATGCCAAACGTAAATTTGATTTGATCAGAAGCAATACACAAAGGATGGGTAAGCTCATTGACGATTTGCTTTCATTCTCACGTCTGGGGCGGCTGGAAATCAATATGTCTAAACTGGATATGGAAGGATTGGCCAGTGATACATGGATGGAGTTGCAGGTCATAAATCCCGATAGAAAAATTGACTTTAGAATTAAAAATATTCCTCCGGGCCGTGGTGATCGAACTCTCGTCAAACTGGTGTATTCCAATCTTTTATCCAATGCTGTAAAATATACAAAATTTAAAGATAAGGCGTATGTGGAAACCGGCGGATATACAGAAGGGGATGAAAATATATACTATATAAAGGATAATGGCGTCGGTTTTGATATGAAGTATTATGATAAATTATTTGGCGTTTTTCAACGTTTACACAGCGCCGATGATTATGAAGGCACCGGAGTCGGTTTAGCTATTGTTCAGAGAATAATTCATAGACACGGAGGCCGTGTTTGGGCTAAAGGCAATATTGAAGAAGGCGCAACTTTTTATTTTACTTTGCTGCAAAGGATTGATAAAGATGAATAATCCGGAAATAGTGATAGTCGAAGATAATTATAATGATGTAGAGATGATTACGTACGCTCTCAATGAATTGAAAATAAACAAAAAAGTATGTATTCTGCGAGACGGCGTAGAGGCGATAAAATACTTTTTTAATTCCGCGGGCGGCTTAAATTTAAATATCAGCGCTTTGCCGAAACTGGTTCTGCTGGATCTGAAATTGCCCAAAATAAATGGTCTGGAAGTATTGAAGGCATTAAAAATGAATGAGGGAACCAAGTCTCTGCCGGTAGTTATTTTTACTTCATCCAATGAAGCGTGTGATAGGGTTAGCAGTTACAACCTCGGCGCCAACAGCTATCTGGTAAAACCAATGGATGCCGATGAATATTTTGTCTATATAAGAGATATTATCAGATACTGGATGGGGATGAACGCTATAGCACAGTAAAGAGTCAACATAATAAATATAGACTGCTTAATCGAGGTACTGAACAGTGAGTGATAAACTACATGTTCTAATTTTGGAAGATATGGCTGCTGATGCCGAATTAATGGAAGATGAATTAACGCAGGCCGGATTTAATTATGTTGCCAGGCGAGTTGCCGGCAAGTCTTCGTTTATCAAAGAACTACAAGAATTTTCACCTGATCTGATTCTTGCCGATTATTCTCTTCCCGGATTTGGTGGTCAAGCAGCGCTGAAAATCGTTGTGGATAAATACAATGACACGCCCTTTATATTTGTTTCCGGCGCATTGGGCGAGGAATTGGCTATAGAATTGCTGAAAAAAGGGGCGACAGATTATGTATTGAAAAATAGACTCTCCCGGCTTGTTCCTTCGGTCAGGCGTGCGCTTAATGAATCGGCCGAGCGTAATGAACGTAAAAAAGCGGAGAATGAATTACGTCTGAAATCAAAGAGTCTGGAAGAGGCCAATACGGCTTTGAGGGTATTGTTGCAGCACAGGGATGAAGACAGGCAGTCGATGGAAGAAAAGGTTGTAACCAATGTGAAAAAGCTCGCTCTGCCCTATATAGAAAAACTAAAGACACTTAAATTGAATGAAAGTCAGCTGGCCTATGTAAATATAGTAGAAAATAATCTTAAAGATATCATCTCGCCTTTTTTACACAATCTTACAATAGAACATTTGGATTTCACGCCGCGCGAGATTCAAATTACATCATTGGTTAAAGAAGGCAGAACGACAAAAGAAATTACCGAATTCTTAAATATATCGGCAACTGCTGTGGATTTCCACCGAAAGAATATCCGAATGAAACTCGGTATCAAAAATAAAAAAACAAATCTTCGCTCGTTCATTCTTTCGATGACTTCAAAAAATCAATAAATATAATATTACAATAACGATTACTTTTGTTGCTTTTTACCATCGGCAATCGTCAATTCTGATAATGGGTCTATTCTGTGTATGAGTAGCGCACGGAATTAAATGTCCCGGAAAAAAGTATTGTTAAGAAAAATAATAAATCTCTTGACAAATAAACAATAATTTAATATCAAGCCCACGCTTATTTTTTCCGTTCAAAAAAAGCACATTTTTTTCACCAATAAAATTAGATTTTAAATTTGCATCTGTAGTTTTCGTTTTTAGCCGTTTTTTGCAGTAGTAGCAGAAGAAGTTCATCGAGTGCAGTACATACAGTGTCGAAGTGGGTGCTAAGTGCGGTGCGGTTTTTTCGAAAGAATTTCTAGTTTTTTGAGTGGTATAAAGATTGAGGTAGTCAGCGGTGTAATCATTACACTGGCGTTGCTTCTGTTTTCTTCGTATTCTTTTGCCGGCAGCGATCAAACTTTTTTCGGGCCGAAACGCTATGATCTCCCCAAAGGCAGTTCAAAAGTTTATACGGACAACTTCAATGGTTGCAGTACCGCTAGACAAGTCACCCTCAAAGTTACCAACGGCGGCAGTAGTTACAACAGGATAAAATCAGCAAGCATCTTAGTAAACGGAACAGCCGTAGCTTCCGACAGCGATTTCAATTCCCTGGGTCCATATTTTGAAAAAAGCGTAACCATCAAGAATTCCAACGCTATCAAGACAACTCTGAACAGTAGCAACCTATGGTTTTTGGACTTTTTTGCTCAGTATCAAACCAAAGGCACAAATCTCCTGAATCAGATGGGAGATGCCGAGCCTCTGGAAGCAAAAATTGTTCTTGCCGGGATTTTTAATTCCAGTCAGGATTTGGAAACCCTTCTGGCAAAATTACATGGCATAGAAACCTCCACCCAGGATTACGACAGTACATTAATCAGTCTTATCAATGGTCTTTCGGCAGGTTGTTCATACGACTCTAATGCTATAGCTAATCTTTTATGGAACGATGCGCATAGTCTGGCTTTGGGAACTAAAAAATCCGGACTGGTCATTTTTCGTTCAAGTTGCGTTTCTTTGAAGGGATTCTATGACATAGTTCCTTCGTCGGGCAGAAATGCCGACTACTACAGGAAAGTAAATGCTCTGACATCCATCATTAGTTTGCTGAATAATTTGGATGGAGAACTTGGAAGCGTCATCGGTCATATTCATGATTTGGATGAGAATGAAGAATCCTGTCAGACAAAAACACCTTTCATTATTGTGGAAGTCACAGGGAATTGCGACAGTATACCGCCGACGCTCTCGAATCCTCAGCCTGCAGACGGTTCGATTCTTAATAATAACAAACCGGCGATATCAGTTCAGTATGCCGATGATGCGCAAGGTTCCGGCATTAACACATCAAGCGTAAAAATGATTTTAGATGGTAATGATGTTACTTCCGGAGCGACAGTCACAGGGACTTCAGTAAGCTATACTCCAACGTCGAGCCTTGCTGAAGGTCAGCATACCGTTACCGTAAATGTTTCCGATAAAACCGGTAATTCAGCAACTATCACATGGCATTTTACAATAGATACCGTCAAGCCGGTAGTGAATATCACGGCGCCTCAAAACAATCTGTATTTGAATACGCCAACTGTTACCGTAACCGGCACCGTCAGCGAGTCGATATCATCGGTGACAGTAAACGGGACTGCCGCGCAGGTAACAGGGACGACATTCAGTCTTGCCGGAGTCACTTTGGTTGGCGGTGCAAATACCATTAATGTAGTAGCCAAAGACCTGGCCGGAAACATAGGAACAGCAAGCGTCATTATTAATCTTGATACAACAAAACCGACAGTTCAGATTACATCACCGGCAAATAATGCTTATGTCAATACACCAACTGTTACCGTAACCGGCACCGTCAGCGAGTCGGTATCATCGGTGACGGTAAACGGGACTGCCGCTCAGGTAACGGGCACAACATTCAGTCTTGCCGGAGTCACTTTGGTTGGCGGTGCAAATACCATTAATGTAGTAGCCAAAGACCTGGCCGGAAACACAGGAACAGCAAGCGTCATTGTTAATCTCGATACAACAGCG
>Ga0182019_10001804_pt1 | contig 10903 bp, 7 predicted proteins | sample 812E2MmetaG_FD_120483 | JGI IMG/M metagenome (GOLD analysis project Ga0182019, IMG submission 120483) | Permafrost microbial communities from Stordalen Mire, Sweden - 812E2M metaG | ecosystem: Environmental > Terrestrial > Soil > Wetlands > Permafrost | place: Sweden: Stordalen | collected...
ATCAACAACATCGTGCGAAAAATCCGTACGGCTCTGGGTGATGACTCCGCCAAACCGCGTTTTCTAGAAACCGTGGTCGGCAAAGGGTATCGATTCATCGGACCATTGCGTGTAATTTCCGCGCGCTATCCGCAATCCGATTCTGGATCGGGCGTTATACGCGCGGGCGGCCCGGAGAGAGCCGGCGGATGGGGTGAGCGCGCGTCGTTAGCTGTCCTACCGCTGATACTTCTCGGGAGCGCCACGGACGATGATGGCATTTGCCTGGGTTTTGCCGATGCACTGGTCACGCGTCTCGGAAACCTGCCGGGCCTAGACGTTCTGCCAATTTCAGCCGTGCTGAACGTGCCGGTCGAGGCGACAGCATCGGAGACTGCGTCTCGACTTGGTGTGCGTTTTGTCGTCCGCGGAGCAATGCAATTGTCAAAAGGTCTTTGGCGTCTCTCAATGGAAATGTTTGATACGCACATGCAGGGCGCTTGCTTCACTAGGAAATGCGATCTCGACGTCAACCGCCTGTCCGACCTTGAGGACGAGATTGCGAAGCAAATCGCCGTCGCATTGAACCGGCCGCTGAGTTCGGGGATGCTGCAACGCCACCCACGGTATAGCAAGGACCCGATAGCATATGCGGAATTTATACGGGGTTACCAGCTGGGATCCTCCGGCGATCCAGCGCTGCTCAACCAAGCCGCTCAGCACCTGGGCAATGCAGTCACGCGAGATCCGGCCTTTTCCCTCGCGCATGCAGCCCTTTCGCTGGTGTACGCCACCCGCCACTATGAACTTGATCCGGCGAGCGAGTGGTTGGAGAAAGCAGAGTTTCATTGCCGGCGAGCGCTGGAACTGGATCCGGAATTGCCCGAAGGGCACGTCGCCAACGCTTTTCTGCTATGGGGGCCGTCGAAGAACTTCCAACACCTTGAGGCGATTGCCGAACTCAAGCGAGCCTTGGCTCTGCAGAACAACCAGCCCCAAGCTTACAACCGTCTGGGCACGATCCTGGCGCATATTGGGCTGCTCGACCACGCTCGTGAAATGTATGAGAAGGCGCGCCCGTTTCATCCCCAAAAAGCCGTCAGTCACAGTATCGTGCAGGTGTACATTTGGAACCGAGAATACGACTTGGCACGGGAGGAGATCGAAGCGTGGCGCGCCGAGAATTCAAACAACAAGTATCCCGTTTACTTTGCTCCGCAGTTGGCCATGATGACCGGGGATCTGAAAGAGGCAAAAATCCTCTTGGATGAAGCAGCCCGGATTTTGCCAGAAGAACCACTCATTGTCAGTTTACAGGGAGTCTTGTACGCGTTGACGGGGAAACACGGAAAGGCACTTGACTGCCTGACCAGGGCCTGTGCGAGCCCAAAATCTTTTGGACATGCCCACCACAGCTACTATCAATTCGCTTGTATTCTTGCGTTGCTGGAACGGCGTGAAGCTGCGTTCGAGTGGCTGGAACGAAGTGTCAGCAACGGCTTCGCATGCTGGCCTTTTTTTCTGAAGGACCCATGCCTCAAAAATCTACGCGAACTTCCAGGGTTTGAGGTCCTGGTGAGCTCGTTGCAATCCAAGTATCCCGACCATATCGGATTGCTCTAATTGCGCTTCCCTGTGCACGTATGCAAAATGCGCGCGGATGTGGGTGAGTCCCGAATCGTCGGCAACTCTGAAGTTGGGTCTCCCCCGTCAGGAGCCTCAACTGACGGTTTACGCGTCATCCAGCAGGAATACGCGGCAGGCGGCTAAGTCCAGATCATGGCCTGTCAAAAAAGCTTAGTACCTCATGTTGGAACCGCCGATGATCTTTTTCGAGCATCAGGCCGTGCCCCCCAGCCGGAAGCAAGACGTATTCCTTGTCGTGCGTCCTAAGTTGCGAGTAGAAGGGCAGCAGGTCTTCCTCTTTAGCCGCATAATCTCGCTCTCCATGAATGATCATGGTGGGTACAATGATTCGGTCCGGATCAAGGATTGGAAGATGCGCATTTTCGACGAACGTATTCGGAGCTTGCGGGTTGGCCTGTAAGACCTCTTTTACGAGTTCATCCACAACGTCCGCTTCAACCTGAGGATGCTGCGCCAAGTCTCCTCTTACAAAGTCGCTGCGGATGGATTCCTCCGTCACGTCGCGATATTGCGGAAGCGGCTTACCGCCGTTTTCCATTCTTTTTCTTCGAAACTCATTTAACTCAGCGTTTCCCTTCCACCAAGGTGCGTAAAGGACCAATTTCGTGACTTTATCCGGGTTCTCCATTGCGAACACGCCAGCTCTCTGGGTACCCGCGGAGCAGCCGAGCAGGTTGATTTTGGTCACACCTCTTAACCGGGTTATATACCCCACCGCTGCCGCGATATCGGCGGCTGCGGAATGCGAATCCGTCCAATCTTTGTCAGTCTTGTCGGAACGGCCGTAGCCGTGGAGGTCAATCGCCCAGACGTCATAGCCATTCTCGGCAAGAAAATCCATCAGCGAATAGTCGCGAATCTGCAGATCAAAAAGTGGGCGACCCGACCACGTGCCCCCATGCACGAGGAGTGCGACCCTGCCGTTGTTCGCGAAAGTACCCTCCAGTCCTGCTTTGTGTTTTTCCCAGAGGTAAATTCGGAGACCATCTCTCATCACGTAGTGATCTTCGCCACGAATGGGGTTGGCGCCAGCCCCCTTCTCCCGAGATGTATCCCGGACGCCGCCGGCGGCAGCGGGCACGATTGCACAAGAGGCCAGGGCCAAAACCAGAAACGAGAAGGTACGTTGCATTGCTCGCAGTATCACTTCATCCCTCCGCATGGATAATTCTTCCATACGACTACGAGATCAATCTACCGCGTAAGAGTGCTTGCGTACCACCTTCTATGTTCTGAAATGTGGCTCAATCGAGGCCCAGCAACGTCGTTGTCCAAGCGAAAGAGTCACGTTCTGGGCGAACTGTCGGAAGTTATCCAGAAGCGGTGTTGTGGGACATAGAGCGTCAGCTGTCGTGTGCTGATTGCGAATACTTTTGGGTGCAGGATTGGGTGCAGTTAGAAAAGTAAGAATGGCTCCGAGTCTTATGTAAGCGACACCAGATAGGGCACTTAGATTTTTGAACTCCTTGGCTCTTCACCGAAGGGTTGCTAGTTCGAATCTAGCCCGGGGAGCCATTCTTCCTCTCTAATTTCAGGTCCATGCGCTGAAGCTGATAACAAATCACGTTGGGTGCAGTTGGATGTCACTTCTATTTCTGATGCCAGAATCGTAAATTCGATGCTCTCGTAAATCGCAGGAAACAACTGTGTTTAGAATTCGCCGCATTCGACTGGTCATACCGCAGAGTTCGGGCAGGCATCCGACGAAGATCCCGCGCTAATCTTCTCAATGAATTGGAATACGACGGAGCATTCGGCAGACTACCGAAGTAGTTCCAAATATCATTTCTGGTTGGGGAGCCTGTATCCCCTTAGCAAACAACAGAGGATCTAGTTTCCTGGGAATCAGGAAAAGCAGCGACGTCGCGGAGGATCTGCCTGCCGCGCAACCGGCGAATCCCAACCCTCCCGCAGCGCGACGACTGCACGCTTCGCTGGCCGAAGACCACCGATGCGATCAAGTCCCGCTCTCCGGATAGCTTCCTGTTAGCCCGCCACCGGGGCTTCATCGATGGCAGGTGGCCGGCTAGGTTCACACCTCCCACGCGGGGAGTTCTCAACCGCTTCCGCGGGCTCGATATGGCAACACTATCCGATGTCCTCAGGCACCCCCCGGCTAGAGAATCCCAGAACGCCCCGCCCAACTGGCGATGTAGCTCTGCAGGAAAGAAGTGAAATCTTCGGCGACTTGTGGAAGTTTCCTGCCACCGAGTCGGATTTGCGCGAATTCGAGAGGAACCACGGGGTTGATTAGCCGGCTCATAGCAAGTTTTCGACTTCGGCAAGCGGGCAGTCCATAGGAAGGAATGATCGCGACTCCCTGCCCAGCCTCGACCATGGCGATCTGGGTATTGAGATAGTTCACCGTAAGATTGGGCTGATACGTGACGCCGGCTTTAGCGAGGTGCCTGTCTACAAGCTGCTGCAGTGGGATGGATGGCGGCAGGGAAACTAGCTTTTCACCTTCGAGTGCAGACCAAGTGGTTGTAGCACCACGAGATTGATTACCGTTGTCTGCGCGTATGACCATGAAGGAGAAGCGAAACAGACGTACTCGGCGGACGCCGGATAAATACTTGAAAAAAATACCCAGGCCCATATCGAGCGCGCCCGACTGAACCTTCTGCATGACGCCAGTCGTGTCACTATCGAACAATTGAAACCGGAGCTCAGGCCGGTGCAATCGGAATTCCTGGATAGCTGGCGCCAAGACACTCGCCATCAGCAAGGGGGGCGCCCCCACTGATAACGAAATACCGGTTTCGCTTGCCGATTGCCCGATGCGTGACATGACCGCATCCAATTCCTGCAGGTTGCGTTGGGCGCTCGTGAGTAACTCGGTCCCGAAAGCTGTCAGCGCAACATGGCGGGTGGTGCGCTCGAACAGCCGGACTCCCAGATGAGTCTCCAACTCCCGGATCAAAAGGCTCAGGCCTGACGGGGTGATGAACAGCGCCCCAGCCGCACGCGAGAAGCTGCGATGTTGGGCCACGAGCAAGAAGGCGCGGAGCTGACGGGAGGTAAAATCGATCATTGAGTTTTCCTTATCAATTATCAATGTTTTTGAACTTGTATTATAAATCCATCCGGTCCTAAATACCAGCAAGCTGGGGGTGGCGCGGATCTCGATCACGGGAAGCCGGTCACCCGATGACTCGGAGGCCACAGAGCACTGTGCCGGGCAAATTCCACGGGAGGCTTAGTGGATCCAACAAATAGATCGAAAGCCGACAAAGCCGGAATTTACTACGACACTAATTACGGAAACTTTGATACAGAGCTCTACTCGGAGATTCGTCGCGAGGCGTTCGGTGAGGATCTTGGACAGAACAGTTGGCTCACCGCAGATGAGCAGGATAGGTTTCTGAGCTGGCTCGATCTTTCTCCAGGTAGGGTCCTGCTCGATGTTGCTTGTGGGGCCGGAGGCCCAGCGTTACGCATAGCCGCTACAAGCGGCTGTTCCATCGTCGGCATTGACCTTCATGAACAAGCAGTTTCGACAGCTTGCTCACTCGCAACCCAGCGGGGACTGAGCCGGAGAGCTGAATTTCGGATTGTGGATGCGGCCCAGCAACTCCCGTTTCCTGAGGCCAGCTTTGACGCAATTACCTGCATCGACGCGATCAACCACCTTTCTAACCGGCCAAGGGTCATTGCGGAGTGGGCTCGCTTGCTGAAAGTGGGCGGACGACTGCTGTTCACCGATCCCATCACCGTGACCGGGCCGCTGACCAATACAGAGATCGCGGTAAGGAGTTCGGCTGGCGTTTATCTTTTCGTTCCGCATGGTTACGACGAAGGCGTTATCGCGCAGTGCGGATTGCAATTGCTGGAATGCGAAGACACAACTGCGAACATGGCCAAAGTCGCGGAGGCAAGACACGCTGCTCGCGCTTCGAGAAGCGCTGCTCTTCGCGAAATCGAAGGCGATCAAGCTCATGACAGCCAGCAGGAGTTCCTTGCCGTAGCAGCTCGCGTTGCCCGAGAAGGCCGCCTTTCTCGCTTCGTCTATGTATCGAAGAAGTTGAGCTGAGTATCAAGACTCGGCCGGAAAGGCCGGAGGGATCCCCATGAACTCGCATGGAAGTACAGCTCTAACGGCGGCCGAACAGAGTGATGTCGGCCAGCGCGCGCGACGGCGAATCGCTTATCGTCTCCTGCCTTTTGTCTTTCTTCTTTACGTTATTAACTACATCGACCGCGTGAATGTTTCCTTCGCCAACCTCAGGATGAGTGCAGATTTAGGGTTCAGCGACCGCGGCTACGGTTTAGGGGTCGGCATGTTCTACATAACGTACGTCCTGTTCGAAATACCGGGAGCCATCATCGTCGAACGCTGGAGTGCAAGAAAATGGATTGCACGAATCATGATTTCGTGGGGAATCGTTACAATTCTGACTGGCTTCGTGCAAACCGCCGGACAATTCTATGCCGCCCGCTTCTTTCTGGGAATCGCAGAATCCAGCTTCTTCCCCGGAATGATCGTCTATTTGACGCACTGGTTCCGCGGACCCGAGCGCAGCCGGGCCATCGCCTGCTTGTATGCAGCTGTTCCCGCCGGCTCGTTAATCGGCTCGCCCGTAGCGGGATGGCTGCTCGGAGTACATTGGCGATTGCTGGCGGGGTGGCGGTGGCTTTTTATTCTGGAAGGGATTCCTGCCATCGTCTTCGGGATCGTCACCGTCTTTTACCTGACGGATTGGCCGGCGCAGGCGGGCTGGCTTCCTCAGGACGAACGTAAATGGCTTGTCAACGAATTGGAAACGGAGCTACAAGCAAAAAAGAATATTCGAAATTACACAATCAAGGAAGCTTTCTGTGACCTGCGAATTCTACGATTGATTCTCGGGTACTTCCTGGCTCTCACCGGTGCTCTTGGGACCATCTACTGGATACCGACCTTCGTGAAGCGCCTATCGGGATTATCTACACAGATGGTCACTTCACTGCTGCTGATTCCAGCTCTGATAGGAATCGCCGGAATGCTCATCAACGGTTGGCATTCCGACAGGACAACCGAGCGGCATTGGCACAGTGCCATTCCGCTGGTCGCTGCTGGATCGATGTTCGGGCTCTTGCCCGTCCTCCGCCACGAAGTACCGTTGGCGATTGCGTGTTTGCTTCTGGGTAGCGGGTTCTTCTATGCGTTCTATCCGGCTTTCTGGTCGATACCGACAGCGATGCTGAGTGAGTCTGCAGCCGCCGCCACATTCGGACTGATCAATTCGATCGGGCAACTCGGCGGCTTTGCTGGAAACTACGTGATTGGTTTTCTCAACGATCGCACGCATTCACTTGCCGCCAGCTTCGCCTTCATCGCGCTCGTCTACCTTGCGGCCGGGGGCCTGATCCTTAGTTTAAGAGCCCGTAATCGTATTGGTGTCTTCGAGCGATCGAGCTAGCTCGAAAACTGACGCTGGCAAGCCTGTGCGGAAACAACCTTATCTGCTGGGAGGTCTCGGATTGAGCATGCTCATAGAAATTGGACATGTGGAGGCTATCTTTCGGTATCCCGTGAAGTCCATGGCCGGAGAACGACTCGAGGAAGCCAACTTGGGCTGGTACGGCCTCGATGGCGACAGACGCCTGGCATTCAGGCGGATGGATGACCGCAGCGGGATGCCGTGGCTGACAGCAAGCAAGCTTCCTGACCTGGTCCTGTTTGCTCCGCAACGCCGTGAAGACGGCTCTCACGGAGACCTGCCTACGCATGTTCGCACGCCGGATGGCCAAGAGCTGCCTGTATTTGGGGAGGACTTGGCCGCGGAGGTCGGACGTCGGTACGGGGCTCGCGTGGAGATGATGCAGTTGAATCATGGCATCTTCGATGAAGCGAGCATCTCCGTAATCGCCGTCGATACCGTGCGCGAGATCGCACGACTCGCAGAGCGGAGCCCGGACGTGCGACGATTTCGCCCGAATGTTGTGGTTCGTTTACTCCGACCGAGTCCCTTCCAGGAAGACAAGTGGTTGGGTGGAGTGCTCTTATTCGGCAAGGGAAACGACGCTCCCGCCATCACCGTCACGATGCGCGACGTCCGCTGCTCGATGGTGAATCTTGATCCCGACTCAGCAAGTCCGTCGCCAGAGGTGCTGAAGGCGGTCGTTCGTGCGAACCAGAACAACGCGGGAATCTACGGCGCGGTCACTCGTATCGGTCGACTGGCGGTCGGACAGACCATACTCCTCCGTGCGGGGATCGGGAAAAGGGAACGTGGGTGATCGAAACACAATGTCCCCGCACGCCGCCCAATCCGGCGTTGAACCTAACAGGCGCTGTCATGCCTCCACCGCCGCCTGAAGTCGGCTGCGGGCGTGTTCCGATGTTCAAACTATGCGAGAGCCAGTTGTCTAATTAAAACTATCGCGACTCGCATTTCTCACTGCGTAGGCAGCCATGGGAGATGGCGCGCTGTCCTGGTCGAGGTGGAGCAGACGCGCAATTGCGCATCCTTGAATCAACCTGCATGAAAAGAAAACGGGTTTCAGCGCTTCCAGCGGCCACGGGGCATGAGTGATGGACATCACAGAAGTAGGTGATGACCGTCACCGCACTTACGTGACGCCCGGTCGAGAATGACCCACGTTTAGGCGATCTCTTGTTTCGCCACTCCTAATCTGTGCGCTCTCTCTGGGGAAGGGTGGGGTTATCTACATGAAAAGACAGCAACGTGACTGGGTTCCCGTTTTTGTGCTCGTCGCGGGCACTCTCTTCTTATTTTCTCTCTTTGTCGTAGTACCCAAAGGAAAAGCCATTCCTGCCTTTTCGCGTAAATACCAAACCTCATGTACGACGTGCCACAACAACTTTCCGGAACTGAACGATTTTGGCGAAGCGTTCAAAAAGAACGGGTTCAAATTTCCCAAAGATGATGAAGTGTTCGTCAAGCAAGAGCCCGTGATGTTGGGCTCGAAGGCGCAGAAAGAAGCTTTTCCAGAGGCGGTTTATCCGGGCGAGATTCCTGGCTCCGTGCCAATCTCATTTCGTTATTCCGGCTATTTTAATTGGAACGCCAATCAGCCTAAATCGGTGATCCCGACAAACGGGTTTGTGCCACGTACCGATCTGTTTGCTCCGAACACGGTAACGCTGATCGCCGCAGGAAGTTTCGGTCCGAATCTTTCTTTCTGGATCGACGATGATCTCTCGACCGGCGGCTCAGGAGCGGCTGGCGGATTGGGGGATGGCTACTTGAAATACAATGACCTCGGCCACTTCTTCCATCTTCCAAAGAACGCGCTGAACGTCCGCATGGGACAGTTCGAGCTTGATTTGCCTTTTACGCAAGCTCGGACGACGAATCTCTCCGATTACGACGTTTACGATCAGGCGAATATGGCCGGCGATTTTGGCACAACGAACAATTCCTTTGTAATCGGAGCTCCCCAGCGCGCGATTGAGTTCGGTGGTTACCCCAATAATGGAAACTTCTCATGGTCGGTGACCCTGGGCAACGGCAGCAACGACGGACCTGCGATGCGAAACACGAAGGACGTTTATCTTCGAGCGTCCTACAAGTTCAATCTGGAGCGAGACCCGGAGAGCCGCAAAGCCATACAAGCAGCCGGGCCGACCGGCCCGCGTGACCACACTTCACTGCGCGTCGGGGGGTTCTACTACTATGGCAAAAACGTCCAGAATATCGGGAGCCTTCAGTATTCTTTCCTCGGCAATATCAACGAGCCCTTCTATCGCGCTGGCGCTGATCTTCGCTTCAAGTATAGAAAACTTGAGCTCATTGCTCTCGGCATGGTAGGCCACGACGAGAATCACACAGTGGATACCGAAGCTGAAACCATCACAAAGGCCCATGCCGTCACCTACACAGGCGGTTTTGTCGGCGCTAATTACTGGATATTTCCGTGGTTCATCGCCACCGCAAAATACGATTTCGTGAATTCTCCTACTGATTTCTTCAATCTCGCGTCCCAATATCAGACCCGGAACCGCTTCAGTCCCGGTTTCCAGATTCTGGTTCGCGCGAACATCAAGATTGCCGGTGAGTACCAATATCATTGGGCACAGCCATACAACCCTCTGGACAACCCGGAAGCAACACTTTTCTTCCGCCCGCACACGTTTGTGGCGGGAATCGATTACGTGTTTTAGGCGGAATGCAACGATTTACAGGCAGTCCGAGAAAGACCTGAGAAACCGAGGAAAATTATGAAGCTAAGTCAAGTTGGAATAAAAGCAGCGGCAGTATGCGGTGCGGCGGTACTCTTGGCGAGCGCAAGCTTCGCGGGAGATATCAAGGGCAAAGTGAGCGTCCAAGGCATCAAGTCCGCAGAAAACATCGCGGTGTACGTCGATGCCATTCCGGACAAGAAGTTTGATGCGCCGACGGTGAAGCTGGTGATCGATCAGGCGAGAATGTCGTTCGTTCCACATGTGAGCGCTGTGCAGGTGGGGACGACGGTGGAATTCCTGAATAGCGATCCCGTTGGGCACAACGTATATTGGCCCAGCGTGAGCGGCAACAAGAAGTTGGCTCATAACTTGGGTACCTGGCCGAAGGGAGAGAAGAAAGCATTCCAATTTAACGACGTTGGAACTGTCTCGTTACTTTGCAATGTTCATCCGGAAATGAACGGCTACATCGTGGTGTCCCCGACTCCGTACTTCGCGGTTACCGACAAGAGCGGAAATTATGAAATCAAGAATGTTCCCGCGGGAAAGTACACGCTGAAGACGTGGAGTGAAGACGGGAAGGTGACCACGCAAGCTGTGGAAGTGACCGCCACCGGCGCGACTGCCGACCTGACAGTAAAGAAGTAGAAGAGAACCACCGCAGCCGGAGCGTAACGGTGACCACGAGGACGAAGCTCGTCGATCTGGAGTGGCTCGAGTCGAATTTCCCCTGCATGCAAGCCTGCCCCGTGCATACGCAGGCGGGACGCTATGTCTCTCTCATCGCCGAGGGGAAATACGAGGACGCCTACCGTTACGCCCGGGAGCCGAATCCGTTTGCCTCGATTTGCGGCCGGGTTTGCGGTCATCCCTGCGAAGCCGCATGCCGCCGCGGACAGTTTGACTCGCCGATTTCGATTCGCGCTCTTAAGCGCTTTGTGACCGAGCGGTACGGTCCTGAATCCCGCAATCCTGTGGACGTTTTCGACGTTGGCCTGGACCTCGGCCGGCCGCCACATCGGGGCCGTGGCCGTCAGCTTCATCCGGCTCGCCATCGCCACTGCCATGTTGATGGTCTTCGGGCAACTCGCCCGCGGGCTGGCCTTGCCCAGCGACGCCGATGCACGAACGTGGCTGATGCTGGGC
>Ga0182019_10001805_pt1 | contig 10903 bp, 10 predicted proteins | sample 812E2MmetaG_FD_120483 | JGI IMG/M metagenome (GOLD analysis project Ga0182019, IMG submission 120483) | Permafrost microbial communities from Stordalen Mire, Sweden - 812E2M metaG | ecosystem: Environmental > Terrestrial > Soil > Wetlands > Permafrost | place: Sweden: Stordalen | collected...
CCCGAGCCACCGCGGGCCGTAGTGCTTCCGCCCGTGGCCGATCCGTCCTTCGCCGATCCGTCCTTCTTCGTCGAAGTGCCCGAGTCACCGCAACCGACGGCGACCAGCGCCAGCGTAGCAGCGCACGCGATCCACATGCGCGGTGCAAATAAATCCGAGGCGAACTTACGCGTCTTCATGAATGTCCTCCAAAAGGGTTCAGAACTTAGCCAACCACCGGATTAGAGACATACCATCGACCACACCATCACCCATAGCGTTTTGTGCGGTGCGCGCACAGCAAGTGCGTGAGGAGCAGCACATGTGGGCACAGGTCCTACATGTGCGCGGATCTAGGGCCGTCGCGCGATCTCTTCCACGAAATAGGCGCTGCGATGGCGTGCGTCCGGAAGGTGCGAATCCCAACACGCAGGCGAGCAGAAGACGAGCTTGATCTTCCCTGAGTTGCATGTGGAAACGGAGCAGCGAATGACCTTGCCGCCCACCGGAATGGGTTTGCGGCACATGGAACAGATGAATGCGGGACCGCCAGTCATGGGCCGCTCTTTACCACAGTCGCGGTCCACTCGGCACGCCTCGTCTCGGGAAATAGCGTCCCAGCGACGGGGAGTGACCTAGACGCGCGGGACGTTCCCGTCACCGGTCAAGATAGGCGGCTTGCCGAAACGCGCGCGCAGGCTGTTGACCGAGGCGAGCACCCGCGGCAGGCGCAGTAGACGCCGCTCCAAGGCGCGCTTGCCGGGAAAATCGACCAGGCCCAGCCCCACGAGCATGAAGAGAACGCCCGGGCCGGGCACGAGCGGCAACGCCATGACGAACCCCGCGAGGAAAACCACCACCCCGGTCAGGTTCTTGGTCAGCAGCAAGACCAGGCGCAAGGCCGGGTGCGAATGCCAGAAGCCGCGCCGGCCCGGGGCGCGCACGAAGTAGTCCGGCGGCAAGAGAATCATCACGGCGAACCCCGCGCCGAGGGACAGGATGAAGGTCACCGGCGCGGCGATGGCCATCCAGCCGAAGGCCCGGTGCTCATGCAGCCAATGATGGATTTGTTCGAGCACGGGAAGACGTATTCTAACGCAGGCGCGGGTTCTCTCACCAACCGGCAACCAGCGGCCGCACGGTCTGCCAGAGCAAGGCCTGATTGAAATCGCCCTTGTCGATGTAGGCCGACACGCCCGCCGCCAGGGCGGCGCGCCTTTCCGGCTCGCCCCCCCGCATGGAGATCGCCACCACCGGCAGATCCTTCGAGGCCGCCCGACCGCGCAGGGCGCGCACCAGGGCCAGGCCGTCGAGATGGGGCATGTCGATGTCGGTGACCACGATATCCACGCGCGCGTGGGAAGCCAGCAGGGCCAAGGCCTCCTCGCCGTCACTGGCCAGCAGAACCTGCAGGCCATGGGCGCGCAGAGCCTGCGCGATGACGTCGCGAACCAGGGACGAGTCATCCGCGACCAGGGCGATGCGGCCAGCCGCGCGGCGCCCCTCCGCCTGGCCGTGCTTCTCGTTTCTTCTCGATCGCGACCGCGCCAGCAACACCAGCTCGGCGACTTTGAGCACGAGGGCCAGCGCTCCCTCTTCCACGTTCACGGCCGCCGGCACCAGGGGCAGCCTCTCGAAGAACTTTCCCATGGGCTTGAGCATCACCTCGCGTTCGAGATGCCCCTCGGTGCCGGCCAGCGCCACCAGATCGGTTCCGCTCTGCGCGATGACGATGCGGGCTTGCGCGGCCGCCGCCGTGGGTTCGTCGAGCACCTCGCCGAGATCGAGCAGAGGCACGGCCGTCCCCGCGTACGCAACGGTGGGGCCGTCCGGCCCCTCGCCGCGCGGCATGGCCTGGGCCTCGACCAAACTGCGCACCGACGCCGCGGGCAGGGCGTAGCTGCCCATGCCCACGCGAAAGAGGACTACGCGCGTGATGGCGACGGTGAGCGGCACCTCGATATCGAACGTGGTGCCGCGCCCACGTTCGGTGCGAACCTCGACCTTACCACCGACGTTCTCCACCACGTCGAGCACGACGTTGAGCCCAATCCCGCGCCCCGACACCTCGGACACTTGCTCGCGCGTCGAGAAGCCGGCGGCGAAGAGGGTGCGCAGGATCTCCCTTTCCCCGGTGGCAACGGCCACGGCCGCGTCGAGAAGCCCCTTCTCGATCGCGCGCTGGCGCACGGCTTCGACGTCGATGCCGCGGCCGTCGTCGGAAACCTCCAGATGCAGGCGCTGACCCACCAACCCGGCGGCGATGCGCACGAAGGCCTCGGCGGGCTTGCCCGCGGCGGCCCGCTCGGCGGGCGGCTCGACGCCGTGATCGACCGCGTTGCGCAGCAGGTGCAGGAGAGGCTCTTCCAACATCTCCAGCAAGGCCTTGTCGACCTCGGTCTGCTCTCCCACGGTCTTGAAACGGATCCGGCGCCCCAGCGAGCGCGCGAGTTGGCGCAGAGGCACGGGATAGCGATCGAGGAGGCTGGAGAGGGGAATCATCCGTAGGTCGCGCGTGGTGTTGTCGAGATCACCGATGAAACGCTCGAGCGCGTGCGTCTCGTCGCGCAGGCGCGATTCCATGTCGGACAGCCCGGCCACGATGCTCGACCAGGCGTCGAGGTTCTGCGTGCCTTCGCCGGGGCGCCGGACGGGCCGCGCGGCCTCGGCCGATTCACGCAAGCGCTTCGCCCCGCGTGCGAGCTGCCGCCAGCGAACGTGCGAAAGCAAAAGATCGGAAACCATGCCTCGGAGGTGATCGATCTTTTCGGCGGTGACCCGGATCGAACCCTCCATGCGCGCGGGCGCCTGGCCAGCTGCCGGCTTGTCACCGACCTCGCCAGCGACCGCCTCGCTGGCTGGTTCGACGAGCAAGGCCGCGGGCGGCGCCGACGGTGTCCCCACGACCGGGGGGGGCGTTCCGCGCGCGGAGGCCACCTGGGCCACGAGCGCGTCCACCTCGCCCGACGCCGCCTCGGGCGCGCCCTGGGTCAGCCGCAGGGCAAGTTCGAGACCCGCGAGGACCAGATCCCCGTCGCCCGCCGCGGGCAGCCCGCCCCGGTCGCGGACGAGCTTGACGTAGTCCTCCAGGGCGTGTACCAGCTTCGTGACCGTCGCAAAGCCGGTCAGACTGGCTTCGCCCTTGAGGGTGTGAGCCTCGCGAAGAAACGCCGCGGGATCGCCAGCCCGGCGTTCGATTTCGATCCACAGGAGATTGAGCTTGGCGATGCGCTCCGCCGCAATTTGACGGAACAGGGCGACTCGCCGCTCCCGCCTCCCCTCTTCGCCAGCGGCCATGCTACTCCGTCCGCGGCTCGTGGGCGCCGCCGCCGTCCTCGGGCGCGGCCAGGGCCGGCGCGCGCTGGGTCTGGGCCACAACGCTGCTCGTGCCCACGAGGCGGTCGAGACGCAAAGCCGCGTTCACCAAATCATGGGCGGTGGCGGCGGTCTGGCGCGTGCTGGCCGTGGCCTGGGTAACCGTGGCGGCCATGTTGTCCATGCTGCGGCCGACCTGCTCGGTGGCCTTGCGCTGCTGTTGCGTGACCTGGGCGATGTCGCGCGCCGACCGCGTGGTTTCCTCGGAGAGCGCGATGCCCTCCTGCCCGGCGGCGACGGCGGAGTGCGAGGCCGAGCGCATGTCGGTCATCAGCCGTCGGATGCCAGCCACCGACTCCATCACGCTCTCGGCGAGCCGGCGCATCTCCGCCGCGACCAGGGTGAAGCCGCGGCCCGCCTCACCCGCCTTGGTACCCTCCAGCGCGGCGTTGAGCGCCAGCAGATCGGTACGGTCGGCGACCTGCATGATGACGGCCAGGATTTCCGCCACGCGTTCGGCGTGGCTGTTCAGCTCCTCCACCCGGTGGGCCACGTCCCGATTCCCGGTCACCGTGCGCTCTGCGTTGCCGAGCACGACCGACGAGCTCTCGGCAATCTGTTGCGCCGAGGCGAGCATGACCTCCATGGTTCCGCGGGTCTCCTCGATGGCCGAGACCTGCAGGCTGCTGGCGGATTCCTGGGTGCGCGCGAGGCCGGCCAGTTCCTGCGACAGCCGCGTGAGCTGGGTGGCCATCTCGAGCATGGGCCGGGCGATGGTGCCCGAAACCACCCAGGCAGCGAGAAATCCGACAAGCAGGATGACGCTGCTGAAGAGCACAACCGTGCGCGTGCTGGTCTGGATCTCCTGATCGATGGACTGGCGCGAGAAACCGGCGGCCAGCGTGCCCAGGTCCTTGCCGTTCGAGCGGATGGGTTCGAGCACGTGCACGAGCTGCCCTCGCTCCTCGACGCGCGTGGTGTCCGAGTTCTCGAGCAATTCGCTGCCTGGCGGCAGGCGAGCCTCGCTGTGGCGCAAATAGACTGTCCCATCGGCCTTGAGCACGACGACGTAGAGGAGATCCTTGTGGCCCTTGATCGCCGCCAGCGAATTCTCGGCCTGGGACTTGTCGAGGTCGAGATCCACCGCCGGCGCGATCAATTTCGCGAGAATACCGGACAGCCCCTTGGCGCGCGTCTCGAGCGCTTGCGAGGCAATGGTTCCCTGCCGGTGGATGAGGTACCACGCGAAGACCAGGGTGAACACCAAGAAGAGGCCCGTGAAAGTGACGACCAGCTTGGTGCGAAGGCCGAGCGCTCTCATGGAATCGCGTCCTCCGCGGCTGAGGTCATGCCCGCCAGCCGAGCCGCGGCCGCGACCAGCCGGGATGTGTCGAGCAAGGACACCCGGCCGCCTTGCCAGTCGAATTCCTCGCGCACGAAATCGGGCGCGTCCGCCGGGCGCACCGGCGCCGCCGACGCTGCGCGCTCGATGAGACCGTGGATCCCGTGCGCAACCACGGCCATCTCGAAATCCCCGTCGCGCACGACCACCAAGCGCGGCAGTGTCGCCGAGTTGTCAACCGGAAGCATGCCAGCGCCGCCGAGCATCTGTTCCAAGCCTACGACCGTTACCAACCGGCCACGCAGGGAGGTTACGCCGAGAATGTGGCTCGGCGCCATGGGAACGCGCGTGACCGGCCCCCGCAAGGCTACTTCCTCGATCGCCCTCGCATCCATGGCAAACCAACGCTGGCCCAGTCGGAGCAGCATCAGCGAGACGGCCACCGGCCCGCCCGGCGAAGCGGGTGGCTCGACGGGATCGGCCTTGCCCCCGCCGTGCGCCTGGTCCTCCTCGCTCATGCGAAGAGGTCCCGACACACGGCGTTCACCCGCGTGACGACAGCGACGGCGCCGGCCAGTTTGGACACGAAGACATCCGGCTTGATCTCGTCGAGCCGCTCGCGCAGCTCGGCCTCGGAGCGCCCGGACACGAGGACCACGGCGGAGCGCCGATCGGCCGCGCTGGCCCGGAAGCGGCGGCACAGCTCGGCCACGTCGAGCACGGGCATGTGCACGTCGCTGACCAGCACATCGGGGGCAAACGACGAGAACAACTCCAGCGCCTTGTCGAAGGTCGAGGCCACGCGCACCGTATAATCGTGCATTTCGAAGACGTCCGCCAGAGCCAGCGCGGCGACCGGACTGTCGTCCACGATGAGCAACTTGGCCGCGATGATCGCGGTCGGCCGACCCGTGGCGGCGCCCTCGTCTCGCAGGGCATCCGATGCTTCTTGCAGGAGATAGCCCAACCTGCGCAGCGAGCGCATGCACGGCTCGACCGCACCGTCCTGGGCCAGCAAACGGGCCGCATCTTCTCCCTCGCGGGCCGCCCGCGAGAGCTCGGGCCGTTCGAGGAGGGTGGCCTCGCCCGCGATGGCGTGCAGGTCGGCCGCGAGTTGCAAGGCGATGTCAGGTGCCGGGTTGCCCATCGCCGCCATGCCGGCCACCACCTTGTGGCGCGCGACCTCCAGCAGACGTGCGATCATCGTCTCGCTCATGGCAGAGGACATGGTCTCACTCCTCACCATCGGTCTATTGGCGAGCCGGCTTGAGGTTTTCCATCAGAGACCAGGTAGTTCCTCGTTCTGCCGGCTGGCAGTCCTCTGTGCGGCCGGGCCCCGTCAAGTGGGCCACGGGAGCGGCCAATGCTAGGCGCGCTCCCCCTCCAATCGTGCATAATCGGCGGGGAAGGAGGTCGCGAGCCGTGAGCGAAGGCAATGGCAGTCGAAAACAGGCCGCCGCCGAAGTGGCCGTGCCCGTGGATTCCCTCCACGGACGACTCGCCTTCCTGTGCACGACGCAGGAAACCGCCAGCCCCCCGGGCAAGATTCTGCTCATCGACGACTCCCTTCTCGCGCTGGATACGGTTTCCGCGTTCCTTGGCGACATGGGCTGGACGGTCCTCACGGCGCAGAGCGGCACAGAAGCTCTGAAGATGGCCTCCGCACCGGATCTGGACGCGGTCATAGCGGATCTCAACATGCCGGACATGAACGGCATCGAGGTCTTCCGCCGCCTCTACGCCATGGATCCCCTGCTGCCGGTCATTATTCTGAGCGAGGAAGCCGCGATGTCGCTCATCCTCGAAACCGTGCACGCTGGCGTCTTCGACTTCGTGCCCAAGTCCGACTACGAGCGCATGTTGCCGGCCGCGGTCACCCGCGCGGTGGCCCACTGCCGCATCCTGCGCGAGAACCAGCACCTGTCCCAAGACCTCATCCGGGTGAACGAAGGGCTGGAACGCCGGGTGGCCGAGCAAGGCCGCCTGCTCGAAGAGCGCCTCCGGCGCGAGGCCGCGCTCGAACGCGAAGCCGAGCTCGCGCCACTGCGCAAGGAGGTGGAGATCGCGCGCACCATCCAGACCTCCATTTTGCCCGCGCGGTTCGCGGTGCCCGGTTTGCAGATCGCGGCGCACATGATCGCCGCCTCCGAGGTGGGCGGGGACTACTACGATGTCCGCCCCACCCACGATGGCTGTTGGCTCGGTATCGGCGACGTGGCCGGGCACGGGCTTTCTGCCGGACTGGTCATGCTCATGATCCAAAGCGGGCTGTCCTCGCTGGTCCTGCACAGCCCGGATGCACTCCCGCACCAGATCCTACCCGCCTTGAATCACATGCTCTTCCAGAATCTGCGCCAGCGCATGGGACGGGACGATCACGCGACGCTCACCATGTTCCGATTCTTCGCAGACGGCCGGCTGGCCTACGCGGGCGCGCACGAAGACATCATCATGTGCAACCAGGCTGGCCAGGTTCGCACCATCGCCACCCACGGAACCTGGGTCGGCATCAGCGAGGACATCAGCCACGACCTGGAGAGCCGGTTCCTCGAGCTCGACAAGGGCGATCTCGTGGTGCTCTACACCGATGGGATTCCCGAGGCCCGACACAACCACGAGTCCTACGGCCTGCCGCGCCTGCTCGCCGAGATCGAGAAGCGCCACGCCCAACCAGTGGAAGCGATCCTGGACGGCGTCATGCGCACGGTGCTCGACTTCTGCGCCGGAAACCCGCAGGACGACGCCACCCTGCTGGTCCTTCGGTATGTGGGGACGTGAAACGGGCCGCCCCGTCGCGCGAGCGCGATGAATCGCACCCCTCCGAAGGGTGGGTACTGAGCTCGGCGTAAACCGTTCCGGGCTTCCCATGATCGCGTAGGCGGAGGCGGGCTTTGCCCGCCGACTTCGTCGGCGCTAGGGACCACACCCAACCCACCCTGCCCGTCGCGGCCTGCGGCCGCGACCCGTCGCAGCTCCGCCAGAGCGCGGGAGGGCTTGGCGAGGCCGAGCGCAGCGAGGGGGGAGGCAGGGTGGGTGGCGGGTGCCGAGTGCAGGGCTAACCCTCCCAGGGTTCCCATCTCAACGAGCCGCGGCGCCGCTATCCTTGGCTTCCCAGGCAACCTCGACCTTGCCCACGGGCGAGGCGAGGCGGAGGATCAGACGGCCGGACGCGGGGCCGATGAAGGCATCGCCCGCGCCTTCCGGGCGTACGAAGCGCACGGTGTAGGTGTGGGAAAACGGGGTGCGCGTGGGGAAAAACTCGCTCTCATAGGCATCGGGAAGCTTCTCGACCTTGACTGTCGTGGGCGCGATCTCCGCCCCGGTCCCGTCGAGCAGGGTGAGCCGCCAGGGCGAGCTGCGGCTCGCAAAATCGTTCCAGCGATCGTTGGTGCTCTGGGCGACGAGGTGGATCTCGTAGACCGCGCGCGCGGTTTCCATCTGTGACTTGGCGAGTGACTCGCGCTCGCCGTCGGCCAGGTCGTAGATCTTGGCGTACTTGGCCATGTAGGCCTGACGAAAATCCCAACTCTTGAACGTGGCCCACACCTCCATGACCGTGCCAATGTCCTGGACCAGTTTCACGTGGCGCGTCCACGCCTCGAAGACGGTGCCGTAGTCCTCGTTGCGGTAGTTCTTGGACGCTTCGGAGAAGTCGACGGTTTGCACGCGAGTCGACGCGCACCCGGCGGCCGCCGCGATGAGCGTATAGGCCAGGTAGCATCGGCTTTTCATGCGAATTCGCGCCTGCGGAAGAGGGTCACGAGTGGGGCTTCCTTCTCCAGAGCTTCGCGCCCACCTTCCTCGCGGTCGACCAGACCGACGATAAGGCTGACCTTGAGGCCGAACTCCCGCGCGCGCGCCACCGCCTTGAGCGCCGAGCCACCGGTGGTGACCACGTCCTCGAGGATGGCGACCGGCATGCCCGGACGGAGCAGCTTGCGCCCCTCGATCCACTGTCCGGTACCATGGCCCTTGGGCTCCTTGCGCACGTAGAAGGCGGATAGCGGCTTGTGGCAGAGGTAGCTGACCGTGGACACCGCCGAGGCCAAGGGGTCGGCGCCCATGGTGAGACCACCGACGGCCTCGACCTCCGGCGCGCGCTCGGCGATGACATGTCCGAAGAGCCAGCCCACCAGATAGTGGCCTTCCGCGCTGAGCACGGCCTGCTTGCAGTCGATGTAGAAGTTGCTCTTCTGCCCGGACGCGAGCACGACCTCGCGCTCCTCGTAGGCCAGGAGCTTGAGAAGATCGAGAAGCCTGGCCCGGTGACGTTCGAAAAGCTCGCTGCCGCTCATGCGGCCGGTTTTACCACGGTCGCCCGCCTTGGTGGCGGGTTACAGCTTGAGCCCTTCGAGTGGGTCGAGCGAGACATCCTTCTTCTTCTTGATGAGGTCGGGCGCGACCGTGGGCGTGGAATCCTTCTTGTCTGACGGCGCCGCGTGCTTGGCTCCGCCACCCGCCGCGCGCGTCCTGGCGCGGGCGTCGTCGAGCTGCTTCTGGATGGCGAGGCGCTCGGCGTCGCTCTTGGCCTCGGCGAGCTGCTTCTTGAAGCTGGTCTCGAGCTGCTCCATCTTCTTCTCCTGCTCGGCCTGCCGGAGCTTCTCCATCTCGCGCTCCTTATCGCGCTCGGCCTGCTGCGCGGCGAGCTGCTGCTCGTGGTCGGACTTGATCTTGTAGATGATGCCGCCCGCGATGACCAGGACCACCGCCACCACGGCGACGATGAGGCCCACCGGTACGCCCTTCTCCTTGGCGGCGGTCTTGGCCTGGGCTTCGAGGCGCATACGCTCCTGTTGGAGCTTGGTTTCGGCCTCGATGCGCGCGCGGCGCTCGGACTCTTCCAGGCGCAGCCGCCCCTCGCGATCCTGGGCCTGCTTTTCCTCCTCCATCCGGCGCACCCGTTCCTCTTCCCCGCGCCGAGCGCGCTCGGCATCTTCCCGGGCCTTGCGCTCGGCTTCCTCTTTGGCCCGACGCTCGGCCTCGGCACGAGCCTCGGCTTCGGCGCGTTCCTTCTTGACCCTGTCTTCCTCCTGCTTGCGCAGTTCCTTGAGAGACTTGAGGACCGAATTATCGCGTGAGTCCAACGTTTTGCTCCTTGTGCCTGGGTCGCACCCGCAAGGGCGATGATGGATGGATATCTAACACAATTCCCGGGCCAAGCGAACGCGCGTCGTGGCACCGCCATCCCCCGCCAGCCGCGGGAGGCAGTGGACGTTACCGTGACGAGCCGGGTGCGGCCGCGCGAAAGCGCCGCGCGATGGTGGCGGCCAGATCGTCGAGGCTCCGTCCGTCGGTGTCGATGGTGTCGTGGGCCACCCGCTCGTAGAGCGGCGTCCGGCGCTGGAGCACCTCTTCCACCTCCGCGGTGAAACTCTTGGTGCCGGTCAGCGAGGGGCGCGACTTGTCGCCGCCGATCCGGCCGACGATGGTCTCCGGTGTGGCCCGCAGCCAGAACACGCGGCCCCTGGCGCGCAGCGAGGCGTGGTTGGCCTCGCGCTCGACCACTCCGCCCCCGCAGTCGATGACCAGGCCATCCTGGCCGCCGAGCTCGCGGCACACGGCCTCCTCCCGCTCGCGAAAGTGACTCCAGCCATGGGCCTCGACGATAGCGGGAATCGGCTGACCGGCCGCGCGCACGATTTCCTCATCCAGGCTAACCACTCGCCGCTCGAGCAGGTCCCCCAGCCGCCGCGCGATGGCACTTTTGCCCGTGCCACGATACCCGACGAGAACCAGGTTCACAGCCGCGCCTCGATGACCTTGCGCATGACCTCGGCCGGAGCCTTCTGTCCCGTCCACAGCTCAAACTGCACCATGGCCTGGCCGAGGAACATCTCCATGCCTTCGACCACCCGGCAGCCGCGCTCGGCGGCTTGCGCGACGAGCAGGGTGCGGCGGGGATTGTAGACAGCGTCGAACACGGCCAGGGCCGGCCGCAGCAGCTCGCGCGGGACCAGCGAGTGGGCCGTGTCAGGGGTCATGCCGACGGGCGTGCAGTGGAGGAGCACGTCCGCCTGGGCGACCGCGGCGACCAAAGCCTTGTCGTCGAGCATCCGCGCGTTCACCACCGCGCCGGCCCGTTCGGCGACGTCGCGTCCCAGGCGGACAAGCTCGTCCTCGACCACGCCAAGGATTTCCAGTTCGGCGGGCTGACCGCGCACGGCCACGGTCATGGCCACGGCGCGCGCCGCGCCCCCCGAGCCCAGCACCAGCACACGCCGGCCCCGCGTCGAAACTCCGGCCCGGCCGAGCGCGTCAAGGGCGCCC
>Ga0182019_10001806_pt1 | contig 10902 bp, 10 predicted proteins | sample 812E2MmetaG_FD_120483 | JGI IMG/M metagenome (GOLD analysis project Ga0182019, IMG submission 120483) | Permafrost microbial communities from Stordalen Mire, Sweden - 812E2M metaG | ecosystem: Environmental > Terrestrial > Soil > Wetlands > Permafrost | place: Sweden: Stordalen | collected...
CCGCAACGGCGAAAAATATTATTATAAGCGACAAACATCTTCTCATAACTTTTTTCCGCTCCCTCTTCATCAACATCGAAGCTGTATGCGTCTTTCATTCCGAATTCGCGGCAACGCATTACGCCGAAGCGCGGACGAACTTCATCGCGAAATTTTGTCTGAATCTGATATAGATTGCGTGGTAACTGGCGATAGGTTTTTATATCATTACGAACCAGAGCTGTTATGACTTCTTCGTGAGTCGGTCCCAGACAGTATTCATGATCATGACGGTCACGAAATCGTAAAAGCTCTTTCCCGTAGTGAATCCAGCGTCCCGATTCCTGCCAGAGCTCAGATGGTTGAACCATGGAAAGATGAACTTCCTGCGCTCCGGCTTTGTTCATTTCTTCCCTGATGATTTGTTCCAGTTTACGAATAACCCGGTAACCCAGCGGCAGGTATGAATATATGCCGCTCGTCAATTTCCTGATCATACCGGCTCTGATCATCAGCTGGTGACTTATTACCTCGGCATCGGAAGGAACTTCCCTGCCCGTCGGCAAAAACATTTCTGAGTAACGCATTAAATCTTTTTCCTTTCATCGATCATCAAATTTATCTCTTCGAGCAAAACTTTAACGAAATCTTTCTCTTTGACTTTTTTCAGTGCTTTTCCTTTTTTAAAAAGAATTCCCTGCCCCTTGCCTCCGGCAATGCCGATATCCGCATCCGCTGCCTCTCCCGGTCCGTTGACCACGCAACCCATCAGAGCAACTTTCAAATAATCTTTTTGGCCGGCAAGAGCTTGTTCTATTTTATCCGTTAAACTTAAAAGATCGATTTCACAGCGTCCACAGGTGGGACAGGATATAATTTCCGGTCCCACTTTTCTGATGTTCAGGGCGCGCAAAATTCCATAAGCCAGAGGAATCTCCAAAACCGGATCACCCGTAACGGATACCCTGATTGTATCGCCGATGCCTTCATAGAGAAGAGTGCCTATGCCCAAAGATGACTTAATGGCCGCACTGATCAGTGATCCCGCTTCCGTAACTCCCAGATGCAAGGGATAATCGGTTTTCGCCGCAATGGCGCGGTAAGCTTCGATCATAGCAGGGACATCCGATGATTTCAGCGATAATTTTATGAGGGAAAATCCCTGGTCTTCAAAAAAATCTATATTCTGCAAGGCGCTCTCGACAAGAGCATCGGCCGTCGCGCCTCCGTATTTTAGCAGCAAATCTTTCTGCAAAGAACCGGAATTAACGCCAATACGAATCACGATTCCCCTCTCTTTCGCTGCCTTCACAATGGCGCGAATTCCATCTCTGGGAATATTGCCGGGATTAATTCTGATGCCGTCCACGCCTTGTTTCATGGCATCTATGGCCAAACGGTAATTAAAATGAATATCAGCAACAAGTGGAAGACGAATTTTCTTTTTTATCGCCGGGATCGCCTCTGCGGCTTCTTTGTCGGGCAAGGCGACACGGATGATTTCACAACCGGCTTCTGCCAGAGCGCTGATCTGGGCGACCGTGGCTTTCACATTTCTTGTATCCGTATTGGTCATTGATTGCACGACGATGGGAGCATCCCCGCCTACGGACACAGTACCAATATTTATCTTTTTTGTTTTTTTTCTCTTGATTAAATCTGAATATTCCACCGGCGCCATCTTTCCAATAAAGTTATTAGAAAAAATTTGCAATAGTTGAATTAATCTTCAACTAAAAAGTTCATTAGCGGTAATAGCCAAAGTTTTCGATGGACTGATTTTTGCCATTTTTGATGATCATCGCACAAACTACCCCTTGGTATTGTTATATTTTTCCATTAATTTCTGATTGACATTGTCCGGCACTAAGGTTCTAACCGTTCCTCCCAAACTCGCGACTTCCTTGATTAACTTGGAACTGGTATAAAACCATTTAAACCCGCTCATCAAAAACACTGTTTCGATTTGTTTTGTCTGACGACGGTTCATCAGCGCCATTTGAAATTCATATTCGAAGTCGGAAAGAGCTCTCATTCCGCGCAGAATTATATTGGCGCCGGACATTTTTAAATAATCAACCAGCAGACCGGAATAGCAATCCACTTTGACTTCTTTGGTATCCTTGAATATATCCCGGATCATTTCCATTCTTTCTTCTATGGTAAAGAGATAAACCTTATTAGGATTATACGCGATAAGAATGATGATTTCATCAAACATTCTCAGCCCTCTTTTAATAATATCCACATGACCATTGGTAATCGGATCAAATGACCCTGGGTATACTGCAATTCTTTTAGCGAAACTTTCCTGCATCATTTTTTCTCCATCTTTAAAAAAGTTAAGACATTCTCGCCGTATTTTCTCTGATCTGTCAGATGAATATTATCAACCAAAAAATCAGCATAACTTTCTTTTATTGAATGTTGAATGACAACCACGCCATCCTTTTTCAAAACCTGATACTTATTCAAAAGGCCGATAGTTTTTCCGACCAGATCCCGGTTATAAGGTGGGTCGGCAAATATAATGTCAAATTCACATCTTTTTTTAAAAAGATCGCGTAAAGCGCGCTCAATATCCGAAGCAATGATTCGACAGTTTCTATCCTGGCAACAGGCTGAAACGTTATTTTCGATAATCGCCGCAAGCTTTATATTTTTTTCCACGAAACAGACTTCCTGAACCCCGCGGCTTGACGCTTCCAGACCGACACTGCCTGATCCGGCAAAAAGATCAAGAAATATTTTATCTTCCAAAGAACCCAGCAAATTAAAAAGAGCTTCTCTTAAAAAATCAGAAGTTGGTCTTTCTTTCGATCCGGAAGGAAAACGTAATTTCCTTCCTTTGGCCGTGCCTCCGATAATTCTCATAATTTTTCATAAATAATTAATTTTTAAAATAAATATTCCGCTGTTCCTAAATGCCTATTTTTCTTTGTTAATATTATTTTTCTTTTCTCTGGCTGCCTGAGATCTTTGTCGGTCAACCTTTATCAGCCACCAGACCGGTCCGGAAATAGCGTAACCTGACATGATCACAAAAAACATTATTTCCGGCTCTGCCACAATGATGATGAGTAAAACGACTGACCAGAAAAAGATGGTGAATGGTTTGCGTGCGAGGAGTTTCATGTCTTTAAAGCTGTAATATTTTACACCGCTGACCATCAGCAACGATACAATAATGACAAAAACCATGATAAAAATATTATGGAATTTACCCTCTACACCGACATAATCACTGCTGAAAAAAATAACTGTGGTCGCCACAACAGAAGCCGCAGCGGGAATGGGCAGACCGTTAAATACGGTGCTTTCAATGATACCGATCTGGATGTTGTATCGGGCTAATCTCAGAGCGCCGCAAAGGACGAACAGGAAAGCGACTATCCAGCCCCATTTTCCGTAAATAGACAAAGACCAGCTATAGGCCAGAATCGCCGGCGCGATGCCAAAGGATATCACATCGGCCAGAGAATCATATTCCGCGCCAAATTTGCTGGTTGTATTGGTGAGACGGGCAACGCGTCCATCCAATCCGTCAAAAACAACGGCCACAAGAACCGCTATCGCCGCGGGAACAAAATGCTCTTTAAAGGATGCGATAATGGAATAGAATCCGCAAAACAAACTCGCCGAGGTAAAAAGATTCGGTAATATATAAATTCCCTTTTTGATACGAATTTTCTGAGGAGAATTTTCCATGTTCATGATAAATAACCCAAAGTTGTCTGACCTGCTTTAACCTTGTCTTGAAGTTTTACTGAAATCCGGGAATCTTCCGGCAAATAAACATCCACCCGAGAACCGAAGCAAATCAAACCGAATCGCTCGCCTTTTCTGATATTCATGCCCGAGTTCACCCAGCAGACAATCCGGCGGGCGATAAGACCGGCAATCTGCACCGTCCAGATAATACGTCCATCTTCCGTATGAATAGAAACTTCATTGCGTTCATTATCGAGTGAAGCCTTATCTAAATTTGCGGAGAAAAACTTGCCCTCGTGATAATGAATCGTTTCAACTTTTCCGGCATAGGGCGCGCGATTAACGTGAACGTTAAAAACATTCATAAAAATACTTATTTTTTTAAATCTTCCGGAAATTGTTCCATGTACTTCGACATTTTCAATTTTGATTACTTTGCCATCTGCGGGAGATATTAAGACCTTTTCCTCATCTTGAAAAGATCTTTCCGGATTGCGGAAAAACCAGATAATAAAAAATGTCACAAGAGCAAATAAAATTATCAACCAGCAGTTCCTGCCTAAAAAAGCAACAAAAACCGTCACGACAAGAGAAAAAACAATAAAAGGATAACCTTCCGGAGCAATAATATTATTATGTTTCATGAAACATTTATCTTTTCTTAATAATAATTTATATTTAGCACAACAACATAAGAACAAACATGAGCCGTCCGTGAAAAACTTACTTAAGCATTTGACAGTTTTTTTGATATATCAATTGAGTATGATTGTCAATAAATCTTTAATTTTTATACAAAAACAAATCAGAATAATTATTTGTTTGCTATTGCATGCCCTGACCGTATCCTGTATAGAAAATAATAGATTCTTGACTTACTTTTGCCTGGTTTATCTTTTATGCAAAAAACAAGATGGAATATCGTTTTCGGCATTTTAATCACCGGCACCTTCCTTTTCTTGTTATTGGTCCGTCTTGAATTTTTTCAAAAACAACCGGAACCCGATACCACCATACAAGTTTCAAATTCTCAGCGTCCACAAGAGACATGGATGAATATTTATCAAAACAAAAAGAAGATCGGGGTTGTTCACCGTAAATTTTCGGAAGCGGGAAAATATTTTCATTTTAATGAAAATATTTTTATGCAAATCAATACCATGGGAGTGACTCAGGCGTTGAATATACTAACCGAGGGCGATTTGAATCCGGATTTGACACTTTCTTCTTTCAATTTTAACCTGGATTCCGGTATTTTTCATTTTAATGCTCATGGTCAAATAATTAAAAATAAACTGATTTTGTTCACCGGTTCTCCGGAAGCTCAACAAAAAAGCGAAATTCCGATAAAAGATATTCCACGTATCAGCGGCAATATTTATGAAACCGCATTCCATACTAATTTGGAAAAAGATTCAACCCGCAGCTTCAGTATCTTTGATCCTTCAACAATGTCCATCCGGACAATCAAAGTTTCCAGAGCAGCCGATGAGATTATTCTCGTCATGGGAAAACGAACCTTGACAAAAAAATATTGCACCGATTTCATGGACACAAAAAACTGCGCCTGGTTGAATAAGGAAGGAGACGTTGTGAAGGAAAGCGGCATGCTCGGGATATCCATGGAAAAAGTCGACCGGCAAAAAGCCATGGAAGGAATAGCCGCTGAATCAAGCGTCGATTTTACACAAATTTCCTCCATTTCTTCCAATGTTCCCATTGATGGAGCGGACAAGCTGCGCGAAATTAAGATAAATATTAATGGTATCAGCGACGCGTTGTTCCTCGACGGCGGCAGACAAAATTTTAACCGCAACATTCTGACCATCACCAGAGAACATTTGCCGTCATCTTCCGCTTCAAATAATAATTTCTCCGGAGAAATCGCAGCTTTTCTAAAGCCGTCATCACTTATCCAGTCCGATGATCGGCAAATAAAAATGCAAGTGGGAAAAATTATCAAGCCGGCTGATTCTACCGAGCAAAAAGCAACGAAAATTATTGATTGGGTTTATCGTAATATTGAGAAAAAACCGACATTGTCAGTACCCAATGCACTGGAAGTTTTAAAAAATAAATCCGGTGCTTGCAAGGAGCACTCCGTGCTGACGGTTGCTCTGCTGCGCGCCGCGGGAATACCGGCGCAAATGGAAGCGGGATTGGTGTATCTTCATGGCCGGTTTTATTATCACGCATGGTGTGTACTTTACCTGGGAGAATGGATTACTGCCGACGCTGTTTTCAATCAATTCCCGGCTGATGTGACACACATCAGGCTTGTTCGCGGTGACAGTGATCAGCAAGTGAACATCATCGGCGTCATCGGTAAAATTAAACTGGAGGTATTAGAACAAATAAAATGATCAGCCTTACGGAATTGACCAAAGATTACGGCACAGTCATGGCGGTAAACAAACTCAGTTTAAATGTCAACGCCGGTGAAATTTACGGTTTTATCGGACCCAACGGCGCCGGCAAAACTACAACCATTCGTATGATGGGAGGTATTCTTGCTCCTACCTCCGGCACGATCATTATCGGCGGAGTGGATATGGCTAAAAATCCCGTCGCAGGAAAAAAGATGATCGGCTTTGTTCCGGATAGGCCTTTTCTTTATGAAAAACTTACCGGTATGGAGTTTCTGCGTTTCTCCGCCGATTTATACGACGTACCGCGTGACACGTTTCCACATAGATCACAGGAACTGATGAAACAATTCGCGCTCTGGAACTGGGCCGACGAACTGATCGAAGCGTATTCACACGGCATGAAGCAAAGACTGATCATAGCTTCGGCCCTGTTGCACGATCCGAAAATATTAATTATTGATGAGCCGATGGTTGGCCTTGATCCTGCGGCAGTGCATATGGTCAAGGATATTTTAAAAGAACTGGCCGCCAATCAAATAACCATTTTTATTTCCACACACACTTTAAGCATAGCGGAAGATTTATGCCACCGAATAGGATTAATTCATAAAGGAACATTGCTGGCGCAGGGCAATCTTGATGAATTAAAGCGAATCGCCAATCTCGGCGAAGCCAAACTTGAGGAAGTTTTTTTAACTATTATAAAAGAAAATACTTTCATATGAACAATATTATCACATTATTAAGGCCGCGCATCCTTTCGTCCATCAACGGTTTACGGCAGGGGAATAAAAAAAACAACTGGGCCCGTATCTTGATGTACGGCACGCTGGGCATTGTTTTCTGGATAGGCACTTTTATTATTTTTTATCGTGTCTTGTTCTATTTCCAAAGTGTGCAGGATTTCGGAAACATATTGGCTATGAAGCTTTTGTCCATGATCATTATAACCTTTTTTGCGCTCCTGCTTTTCAGCAATATCATTAATTGTCTTTCTCACTTATATTTGAGTCAGGATCTGCCTCTTGTGCATTCACTACCTGTTTCATCAAAAGATATATTTGTGTCCAGATGGATGATCAGCACTTTTGACAGTTCATGGATGATTCTCGCCTTCAGTCTACCGATGTTTTTATCCTATGGTTTGATTTACAAGGCAAATACTACCTATTATGTGATTTTTCTGATGGCGATGGTTTTCATGTGCTTTATCGCTTCAGCGCTCAGCAGCATTTTAGTTTTATTCGGCGCCCAAATACTTCCTGCCGGACGCATCAGAACAATTCTTATTATTCTGGGCGTTATGATGGTGATGATTATCATCCTGGTTATGCGTTTAACCCGGCCGGAACAATTGGTCAATCCCGACAGTTTTGCTTCAGTCGTTCTTTATTTTAATTCCATGCAAACACCCAACTCGCCTTTTTTGCCCACGACTTGGATCAGCGACGCCATTAAGGCCGCCCTTCATAATGAAACAAACACTTATCTGTTGAATACTGCGCTGGCCGGCACTTTTGCTTTTATGCTCATTTTCTTCAATAACTTTACCGCTCAAGTTTCATATTTCTCCGGTTTTTCCAAATCACAAACAACTCCCCGGCGTCTATTTGCCCCTTTAAAATATAAAGGACTGGACTGGGAAAGTTTATTGAATTTTCTGCCTCGCGAATCAAAAGCTTTCGCCGTCAAGGAAATCCGGACATTTTTCAGAGACTCCTCCCTATGGCCGCAATTATTTTTAATGGCTGCGCTGATTGCTATTTACATTTATAATTTTTCCGTTTTGCCTCTGGATAATACGCCGATTAAAACTATTTACCTGCAAAATATATTTTCTTTCTTAAATATCGGACTGGCGGCTTCCGTGCTTGCGGCCATATCCGCCCGCTTTGTTTTTCCGGCGGTGAGCATGGAGGGAGAAGCTTTTTGGATTATCCAGGCTGCGCCGATACAGACCAGAACTTTTCTCTGGATCAAATTTTTTTTATATTACATACCGCTGATAATTTTAGCAGAAGTTCTGGTTGTTTCTTCAAACTTACTTCTTAAGGTTTCTCCTTTTATGATGATATTGTCGGTATTGACAATATTTTGCCTTGTTCCCGCTGTCGTTGGATTGGGTATCGGCATGGGAGCTGTCTATGCTAATTTCAAGTCGGAAAATCCGGCAAATGTTATTACAAGCTTTGGCGGCCTGCTTTTCATGATCCTGAGCTTTGCTTTAATTGCTATGGTTATCATTCTGGAAGCCGGACCAGTTTATAAAATATTTATGGCTGATTTGCGCGGTCAAAGTCTTTCGTTAATACAAATAGTATGGATATTTTGTTCGTTCACTCTCGCCATTATACTCTGTCTATTGTCCATATTTTATCCGATACATCTCGGAGAAAAAAGTTTAACTATCAAATAAAATATTGCTTCTTCCAATATTACAGTAATTTTAAACGCACGCAGATATTATCTGTGCGAGTATGGAAGAGCAAAATTGTCTTGATTTTACATAGTAAATAAGCTAAATTGAATGAAATTCTACAGTTCTTGACTGAAGATATGGAATATGAAGCTTTTTTCTTTAATACAACTAACTGTAGTCATTTTTTATATTAGGAAACTACTTATGAAAATAACCGTCGCTTCTATTTTTGATTGTTTCAAGTTACGTATTTTTCTGGAAAAACTTTTTTTATATCAGGTTTCTCCATCAGTAATTTTTCTGTAATACAAGATTATCGGGAGCAATATGGAAAAAATTTGCATTGTAAAAAGGCGCAGGGAATACACGCAACCGGAAGTTAAAGTTACAGTCACGCAACCTGAAATAAGTGAAACAATTACTCCTGAAATCGTCGTCAGCAGCATCGCCGTAAAAAACAATAGTGAATTCCCTGATAAAAAAATATCGGAAGCAATAATTGCAGTTACACAACCGGAAATAAGTGAAAATATTAGTCCCGAAGCTATAGCTAGCGACCTCGCCATAGAAAATAACATCGAATTCCCTGATCAAAAAATAGTGGAAGAATTTATGGATAATTCTTCCTCCGTTATCTGTATAACCATGACCAAAGAGCAATCAGATCTATTACAGCAATCAGAATATATAAAAGAATTGTTGAACGGAACTAAAAGTGATCCTTCACTGGATATAAAAATAACTCCTGACGGACGACTTTCTCTTAATTATCGTTTTAATGATTCTTTACTTTTAAGAATGCTTGCTCCTAATCAGGTTTGCCAGATGCTCCAGGTCAGTCGCAGCTTCTTACAAAAACTTATCCATGAAAATAAGATTAAAAGTTACAAACTGGGAAGAATGAGACGCTTTTTACTGGAAGATATTCTAGAATATTTGAGCAATGATTTTGAATTCGACCAACTCGAAAATAAACAATGAAATTGTTTCATTTTTTAATGCGGCAGGACAAACTTTATGGGTTTTATAATAGTTACCTAGGAGAAGAACGATGTATTGAGATTATTGGAATTTAACTAAACCTCCTTTCGACAATGTTCCTGATGCTTCAATGTATGTGGATTGCCATGAATCCATGGAAAATGTTATTTCCGAAACAATCTTTGCCATTAAAGAAGGCAATGAATGTCTCACTGTTATTGTCGGCGAAGTCGGTTTAGGCAAAACTCTTTCTCTTCGTGTCATCATTGATTCATTGGAACCGGATAAATACAAAGTCGCTTTAATTACCAATCCCGCTCTTTCTTTCGTACAACTGTTGAGAGAAATTATCGGTCAGATAACCGGCAAACAATGTGAAGTAAAAAACAAGGTTGATTTGCAGGAAATTTTTAATCGCCTTTTATTTGAAACAGCCGACCAGGGTAAAAAAATTGTTATTGTTATTGACGAAGCTAATGTTTTGTCTTCCTCTAATCTGGATGATCTGCGACTTTTAACCAATATGCAGGATGATGAACGCAATCTTTTCACCCTGCTTCTTGTCGGCCAGATGGAATTTGCCAGGACTTTAGAACACCCTAAACGCGCTAACTTATTTCAAAGGATCGGCACTTACGGCCATATAGAAAAACTGCCGTCGGAAGAAGCTGTAAGAACTTATATCGAATCAAGACTCCGGATTGCCGGCTCGCAAAGAATGCTCTTCTCCGATGATGCTATTCCTGTAATCTGGGAATTTTCCGAACACGGCGTACCTCGACTAATCAACAAGTTATGCAAACTTTGCCTGAAAGCGGGAGAAACCAACGAATTTGAAATCATATCAGGTGACATTGCCTCGCAAATCGCTGATCGCTTTCAAAAATTAAGCAAAACCTCTTTGCAGAAACGCAAGCCGCAGAGCCTTTCAGATGCAGAACCCGCCGCAAAAAATGCTTCTGATGAATCTAAGGCAAAAGCTAGAGCTTCAGTTCCCAGGAAAGAGGTTCCCCAGGTGAAAGCTCCGGCAAAGCCAACTCCACCTCCTCAAATGGAGGAAGCTATTCCCGTTCAACCGAGAATGGCAAGACCGCAACAACCGGTATGACCAACTCCGCCTCCTCAAATGGAGGAAGCTATTCCCGTTCAACCACGGATGGCGAGACCGCAACTACCAGCAAGACCTATCCCTCCTCCTCAAATGGAGGAAGAGATTCCTGTTCAGCCAAGAATGGCAACGCCCGAGCCGCCTCCGGTAAGGCCAACTCCGCCTCCTCAAATAGAGGAAGAGATGCCTGCTCAGCCAAGAATGGCAACGCCCGAGCCGCCTCCGGTAAGGCCAACTCCGCCTCCTCAAATGGAGGAAGAGATGCCTGCTCAGCCAAGAATGGCAACGCCCGAGCCGCCTCCGGTAAGGCCAACTCCGCCTCCTCAAATGGAGGA
>Ga0182019_10001807_pt1 | contig 10901 bp, 8 predicted proteins | sample 812E2MmetaG_FD_120483 | JGI IMG/M metagenome (GOLD analysis project Ga0182019, IMG submission 120483) | Permafrost microbial communities from Stordalen Mire, Sweden - 812E2M metaG | ecosystem: Environmental > Terrestrial > Soil > Wetlands > Permafrost | place: Sweden: Stordalen | collected...
AAAAAACTGACGGCCCCATCGGTTCCCTTCTCAGGACAGAAGGAGATATTCTGAAAAGTGACCTTTATATAATGGAAGGTGCCGGAATCCTTGAAAACAATGCTCGAAAGTTTCTCGAAATCCTTTTTAAGCTGAAAGACCGCATTCCCCCAGATACAGCATTATATGCTCCAAACCTAGCGCTTCCTGAAAATGTAGCAATGCTGATCTATTTTGGAATCGATATTCTAGACTATACACGGACAGTAATTGCAGCCTATTCAGACATTTATCTTATAAATTCAGGCAGTTTTCATCTTGAAAACCTGACAGAATTTCCCTGTAGATGCAGGGTATGTGCTCACACAAGGCCAGCAGAACTAACAAATCTTCCGAAAAATGATAGAGCAAAATTCCTACTCGAGCACAATAGAAATGCCCTTGAGTCAGAGCTTTCCCTTATCCGTGAAAGAATACGAACAGGAACACTGAGGGAATATGTTGAAGGCCAGTGTAGGGTCAGGCCCTGGCTCACAGCCCTACTACGCCTTGGAGATTTCGAATATTATTATCTTGAGGAAAAAGTTCCTGCTTTCCGGCAAAACCAGCTCCTTGCAAATACTTCGGAAGCGCTATCTCGAATAGAAGTGACAAGGTTCGCAAAGCGTGTACATGAAAGATATAACCCTCCAGATCTTGATATCCTCCTTATTCTCCCATGTACAGCCAAAAAACCCTATTCAATCTCTCAATCCCATCAGAAATTCATTTTGACCCTTGGAAGATATCGTAAGTTTATTCATGAAGTAATATTAACCTCACCCCTTGGAATAGTGCCCAGAGAACTAGAACTAACATACCCTGCCGCTCATTACGATACTGCGGTTACGGGACATTGGGACGAAGAAGAAAAAAGTTGGGTTTCCGGCTGCCTTGAAACTTATCTCTCAAAATATAGTTATAAAAAAGTGATAGCACATGTAGAAGGGGCATACAAAGAAATTTGTGAGAGAGTAGCAAATAAACTTGAAATTAAAATCATCTACACAGCTAAAGAAAACCTTGTGTCGATAGAAGCTCTTTCAAATCTAAAAAATGTTGTTGAATCTTTTTGCACAGCTGGAGATTTTAGCAAGAAAAGCTTGAATGCAGAAGAGAAAAAGAAAAATATTATGAAGGCAATTGCAACTTATCAGTTTGGAGAAGCTAGCAGACTTCTCTTCGATGAAAAAGCAGAAAAGCTTGTTGTCAAAGGCCATTTCCCAAAGTACCAGCTCTTTGTTGGGAAAAAACAATTTGCAACTTTAGTTCCACAGTATGGTATGCTTGCTCTTTCGCTTGACGGAGGGGAACTTATGTCAAAAAATGAGAAATACGTGGTAAATATAGATGATTTTGTCCCATGCAATTCCATTCTTGCTCCGGGAATACTGAAAGCGGATCCGCAAATAAGACCTAATGATGAAGTGATTGTTCTTGGAGATCGAGCCCTCTGCGTAGGCAGGTCACTTATGAATGGAAATGAAATGATGAAGTCCAATAGAGGAGTTGCTGTGGATATTCGGCACGTTAAGAAACTTTGAGCCTATTGTCTCAACAATTTAATTAATTGTCACAGTAATCTGTGAATCCCTTCACATCTTCATTTCATAAACAAAACTTGAAGATGATGAAATAAATTTCCTTATGGACTTTGTGAAAAAGCGACAAAAAAAACCAAGAGAACTAACAAGAATAAGTATCTTAATACTGGAAAACCAGCAAAAATGGAGCAAAAAGATAAAGAAAACATCAGGTTTTTGTAGAAATTCTGTTTTGATAATAAAAAAGACACTTGGAAGAAGGAATCCAAAGTGCTTTTAGAACTAACAAATATCTAATAAACCTAGAAAATACACTGAGAAGCAGGTTGCAGAAACAGTAGCTAAAAAATATATAAGTCCATCTGATAGGATCAAGAAGTGATAGATTACACTATTTATTGAAAAACTGAGGAAAAAAGATTGAAGCAACAAATAATGATAACATCAAGCTTATTCTAAAAAACGCAAAATTCAGTCCTTTTTGAGAAGCTTGTGGTGCATTCAGACTATTGACTCCGAATAATAGACATATATGTACGACATTCTTAATCTGTACGAAGGAGATCAAGATCCGAAAAAGTTCTACATTTTTGAATGTACTTAATATGTGAAAATTCAGCAGTGTCGCAAATTTGCCTTAAATGGCATGTAAAATTTATGCATAATAGATATAATTCGGTTTTCTTGATGTGAGATTTCCATCTCCATAAATTATTAAGATTTATGATTTTACCGAAAAATCGATACACTATCTTATATTATCATTACAATTACCTTGACTTTGTCACATTTACTTCTCACTTCTATAGCAGAGTATATTTTATTCCTAGAAATTTTATGTAGTGAACAAAATAATAAAAAGAATTATCAAGTCAAAAAAATATTTCTGTAGAAAAATATGTCACTGAAAAAAATAATGAATTTTACTTCAAACGAAAATTCATTTTTCTGTGTCAACATCTATTAATTATTCAATAGCATGATTCCCATTCCATAAAGGAAAAAATGAGAAAAATAGCAATTTATTTAGTATAATACTTAAGAGGATTTCGATAAACCTCTGATTTTCAAGAGTTATTTACATATCTTTTATAAGCATATGACTGAATTTAGGGATTTATCGAGATCCAACAATCTAGAATTAAAGTACAATTTGCTTGCACTCAATAAAATTTAAGTGCAAATTTTTGCCTGATGTAGATCAGGTAAAACCTCCCGTGGTCAGGATATAAGCAACCATCCCAGGGTTGAGTTTGCTTCCCCTTGATATCTTTTTTTCAATTCTCTCAGCAGGTGTGCCTTCTGATTTTAGCTCCCTTATTTTTTCAATTACTGATAAAGGGATACTGTAATATTCATTAATATCTTTCCTATGGCCCCAAACATTTCCCTCAATAACCTGGATTCTCTGCATTTCAAGGAACATCTCAATGGATTTTGATACCGTGCATCTGTAAGACTTGGGTAACTGAATTACCTCAATTTTTTGACAGGTTTCAACAAGTGCTAAAATATCCTTATTCTAAGGCCTGAAAACCATGTGAACAACACGTTCATTGGAATTGAGAGTGAAAATTTCCTCTCTGGAACTAATTACTCTAATTTTCATATTTTTTCCCCACTTAAGTTCTCTTACTTTTTTACCTCAATATAACCTACTGATACTTGTTATAAATAGTTATCTACCTGCACTTTTATTTATCCCACAGTATTTTGAGTTTTCACCTCCTATCGGATCCCGTAAAATTTCGAAAAAATAAAAAGACGAGGAAAAATTGCAAAAATCAAATTGCTTGCAGCCACCCCACTCTAAAGAACTAAGAGTCTTCGAGCCATTCGCTTAGTTTGTCTCAACTAATAAATGCTCGACTCCTATTTGACCAACTTTCTTTAATCGAGATGATCAAAACTACACTTTCGACTTCCTCTGAGATTCCTGAATATAATTTTTTATTATGTCAGAGTCACATTTCCAGTGAATCAATAAAGCTTGCCCACTTAACAATTTACTCCAATACCACTCTCTTTTTTTAAGTTGAGGGTAAGACTCTAAAAGTCTATAAAAACTCCTCCTTCTAAGTATTAAACTACTTCTGATAAAGAATTATTTGGATAAAATTCCAGGAATAAGTGAACATGATTTTCGACCACTTCCAAAGCATGAATTTTGTAGCCTTGCTCTATAACAAATAGTGGTAAAAATAGCCATGGATAAAGATGTTTAATTTCAATGAACACCACATCCCATTAGAGGTGATGGTACCACTTCTGACCATGATGGCAAAAACAGACTCATTTTGCAAAGAAGTGATGATTTAGTAGGCTGAACGAAAACAAAAAGCTGCAGGGTGTCACGTCAGTTTCCACCTAAAGGAAGGTGATGACCAACGGCACTCCATGATGATGAGATGATTAATGATATTGTTTTCCCAAGATGAATAGTTGCACCTCTTCTAGTATGTCGTGATAAGGAAAGTAGACGACACCGGAAAGGGAAATTATTTAAAGCGCTCGGCTCGCCTGAAAAGATTTTGAGAAGATCTGTCAACTTCATCACAGATAATTCTGTGAGGAACAGAAAAGGGCAAGATGGAGTATGCCTGATTATCGGTACCTCGTAGACCCCAGGTATCATCTGTTATCAGGAAATAAGAATCTTCAAGACTTATACCCTTTGCTTTCAGGACAGAAATGACCATTGGATCAGATAGATTTCTCCTTATCTCCTCTCCAACTTTTACCTGAGCGCCTAAGCCTCCCTTTTTTACAATATAAAGTAGCTCATCTGATAGGATTTTGTCCACGGTGCGGATTACTAGCCTGTAGCAGATCTTTTTTTTCGTAGACAATTCCTCATCTTTTTCTAGATAAAAAACGCTACGTCCGTTTCTGGCAATATCTGATAGAATATCTTCGCGCCGTGAAAAAGATTCAACTTTAAAGGTAGGAATATTCAGGAAAAAGATCGGAAACTTTTTAGAAAGGCTATCAGCAATTACCTGATTTACTTTTTCTCTGGGTATGTATTCAAAGCTGACACTGGATCCCAAAAACTTCTTTTCAACTTCTTCCCTTTTAGCCTGAAAAAACTTTACAGCCTCTGTGGAATCATTATAAATAATTATCTCCTTGTCATTTTCAGAAAAAATGTTAGCAAGGGTGACTGCGAAATCAAGGGCTTCAAGTTCACAATTAAGATTGCTTTCAAGGCAATTCTTGGCTTTAGTGGTGGATTGATGGATCTGCCTCCCGTTTCGAAGCACCGTACAGCCAATATATGAATCCTCATTTTCGTAATAAGAAGAATCGCAGTATACTTCAAGCATGCTTATTCCACCTGATAAATAGAAGGACTTTATCATACTTCAAACTCGTAAGTATAAACCAAGCATATGAACAGTAATATAATAAGGCGCAGGATCAATGAGTATTGCTACTAATAAAAGACTAGCTAGAAATATATTGCGCATTAGTAAAATAAAAAAAGTTCTTAGTTTTCGATCGCCTTCTATCATTTGGTTTATTTTATTTTCAAAGTGTACTTGGTGTCCTGTTACAGTTCTTTTGTTTTCACTTCATTGAGACTATTTAGATAAGATATATCTCAGTTCATGAAAACGCAAACTTGGGTTACACTAGAAACTTAAGAGAATTTCTATAAAAAACCTTTGCATTTGATTATTGAATAGTTTAAATCCTGAACAATAATATTTACTCATGAAGACTTTTACTTGTTTTACTTTTATAGGAAAATAAATAAATCTCAAGTAAGTTGGTGACAAACTTGCTGAAATTGATTTCTTAATTTATTAGAAACCTTTTCACATCATTTTTAAGCCATATATTAAACATGACATTTTTTTGAGAAAGACATAGAGCTAAAGTAATCATTATTTTTAAAATGATTTCTTTAAAGCAAAGGCATGGTCTTTCAGATCCTGAACTTGAAAAACAATTTTATTGATTTTTATTCAGGTGATTTTTTGGTTTAGAAGACTAAATATAGGAACAGTTTTCAAATTCAACTTTATTGCCTTGGTTTTAAAATAAAACCGCGAATGATTCAGAACGCTACTTTTATCCATTTAGATCCTGGACCTTCAAAAGCTGATGAACCTCGAGAAAATGAAGCAAAAAGATAGAGGAGCAGAGATGGAACCTGAATAAAAAAGGGTGATCAGTCACACTTCGGATAAAAACTTCATAGCATAATGGACAGAGATTATAAGCCAATCAGAAGATTCAAAACAACAACTACATCACTTCATGATTCGCAGGTAGATTTATCAGCAAAAACAAAGTGTCTTTAAGAGACAAAGGATACTATGGAGCAAAATCAAGACGTTATAATGGAACAATGAAATAACAGTAAAAGAACATTTCCTGGAAATGAGTGATATATTAAGAAACAAGAGGATAAGCTCAAAGTTTTATGAAAATCTTTTCGTATTGTAGAATATTTAATAAAGCTGCTTTTCCTGAATCGATGAAATATCCAATCCATTATGGTACTAATATTTTAGCTTCAGCAATTTATTGTGAAAACTATCAGTTTATCCCCCATGAGAGACATTCGAAATTTTAGTATCATTTTATGAAGATAAAAATCTGTTGTATAGGCTGCATCCTTACTAGCCTCCATCCCAGCCAGTAGTCTGAATCACATTCCAATCCCTTTGGGAATCCCATTTTGATTCTATGTCCCATATCTTGCTCTAGCCATGAGCAAAAGCTCCTATTTTACGCCAGTGTTCTTAATCTTCTAATTCTTATAGTCTCATATTAAATCAGGAAGTTTCACACATTTGGGGTGAAAAACCAGATTCAGGTTACTCCTATTTCATTGCTTTTATTATCAACCCAGCGCTGATCGATAACCAATCCTGCTTCATGAGCATAGGCAGAAGGAACAGGCATGGCTTTCCCATGTCTGCCTTCCTGTCGTGCCCAGCATATCGTTTTGCCGTCAATGGCAACAACTCCTTTAACGGTTCAGATAGGGATATCAACCCTAAGTGTTGAAACCCTCTTCCGTTTAGCTTTATCAAATATTAGTGCCCGCCACCAATGACCTTTACGTAGGCAATGCCAATTCCAGCGGTACCCCCCGTTTATTTACGAGATCAGTAACGACTTCGTAGGTACCAACACGCGCAGAATCCCGCTGTAACTCAAGCAAATATTGCATCGATGTCATCGGCCTTATGCCGCGTTGGATCATACGTTCCATAGCCCACTCATACGTTTCGTCCGTGAAATCGCCGCAGTCATCGGCTATTACATACACTTTGAAACCTTGATCGATTGCCGAAAGCGCGGAACCGGTAACTCAAACTGAGGTCCAAATTCCAGCCATAACGATTTTGTCTTTCCCGTATTTATTGATGCGGTCCATGATGCGGCTATCCTCCCACGCGTTTGCAGTCGTGCGATCAATGATCTCGGCATCGAGATAAACCTCTTTAATCTCATCAAATATGGGACCGGAGAACGGTTTTTCGACCGCAGTCGTGAGGACAGTGGGGATTTAAATATAGCGAAGGCATGCGCCACAAGAGCGATATTATTGCGAAGCATTACCGGATCAATAGACTTTGCCGCAAAAGCCATTTGCGATTGATGGTCAATCATCATTAGCACGTGATTGGCGGATGACAGCAAAGTGTTATCGGGTGCAGGGACTCCCTTAATCATTAGAATCTCCTCTCATCAATCATTTTTTTCGCATTCTCTTCTACTTTTTTGATTTCAGATAAGATTTCATTTTTAGCCATGTGAATCTCCGTCTCTCAAAATTTAATATATAAATTAATAATTAATATCCAATAGGGGATTTCAATAAATCCAAATTTTTGGTTAATTGCTTATGTAAATAAATGTAAGCATTTATTGAAATCGTGTTTATCGAAACTATCTACGATTATTTCGATACTAATACATCCTACCAGTTACACTTCACTCTTTATCTGTTCTCTTTAAGCTTTGTTTGTTCGCTTTAAGCCACAATGTACAATTATCCCTTATTATTCATTTTAAATTAATTATAAAAAAAATAGTTTCTGAACAAAATTTACTTCTACATAAAATGTTTTAGAATCAATAAAAATATTATATTCCTTATATTTCGGTTTTACATTTCATGGTGGAGGGCATCCCCTTCCCATTGCCATCGAATAAGAACATTACCATGAGCCTATCACTGGGCTATTCCGTACTCTACTTAAGTACTCTATAAGCTAGGATACCTATATTCTGAGCAGTGAGCATCCTACATTATAATCGTGAAAATGAGACAATAGTTAGCATCATAATTGCAAGCATAACAGTAAATTGGACTTGAAATGAATGGGTTTGTTTAAAATCAATTACGTATGCGTTTCATATCGGGGATTAATTTAGAAGTTCTTACCATAATCACACCTATTTTATTTCTTTTATTTAATATAGGTGACTATTTTATTTAGTATTTCATTCGTTATCGTATATATGAGCCTGGGGTTCAACTATTGTGCAAAAAAAATTATTGATTGTGGGGCGATTTAATGTTTTTTTTGAGTAGGTTAGGGGAATTACATTAGCTAAATTATAAATCTGTAGAAGAGGCTGAGATTAAGTCATTTATTTAATGGCGTGGAAAGACCTAACTATGCTATAATGCTATAGGGATCACAAGAAAACGAAACCTAAAATTTATTTTAAAGGATTAAAATTGATCTGATTTTTCTCCGACTTCATCACTCATTATCTCTCAAAATCGTCCCATATAACCGTAACTCTAGGACTTTTACCACGCTCACGAATTGATGTTGTTATCATTCCCAAATCTACCAATTCTTGTTGAGCTCTTGTGAAAGATCTTTTATTGACACCAAAAATATTGTTTGCTGTAGAACTGGAAACAACAAGATCTGTTTTTGTTTGCTTTAGACCTTTAAGATACCAGATATACAAAGCTAATTTCATAGCATTTACATTACCTTGGAGCAACAAAGCTTTCTGAATCCAAGGAAGTGGAGTACTAGGGATCAAATGATGTTTGAGTTTTTTCTTAATTGTCATATTATCTACCTATATAATATTAAATATTAGAAAGATCTAAAAATAACTAATAGGACGGAGTAAAATCCATGTCTATTTAAATAGTCACAGATTCCGATGTAAATAGTCATAGATTCCTACGCTGTGTTTATCAAGCATCATAAATTTCGGTTTTTATTTCTTCTATTATTCTTATGACTCTATTCCAAGTCTTAACTCCTCTAGGATCTGAGTACCTTTCAGGGTATTTAATGACATTAGCTTCCGTTTTAATGGAATTGCCAGGCCCCAAAACTATGGCAGAAGCTTTGGTCATTAATTTCTGAGCTTGTAAAATAGTCTCATCTGCTTTTTCTTCGTCGCATTCAATAAAAATTGCGTCGTGGATTGGAGCAATGAGTTTGATATTATTTTCAACAAGAAAGATACAGGCGACTCTGAGAATTTCCGCACCTTTAGCTTGACAAGGGAAGTTTTTGATTGTTCTTCCTTCTTTCTTCTCTCTCCCAAATATGTGCATTTGCCAACCAAAACAGGTAGTTATCTTTCTGAAAAGAAGAGTGGTATCCAGGATATGATCACACCAAGCCCAATACTTTTGGTAAACTCTCTTGTGGTGCCTTAATAACTCCTTAGCATAGGGAGTAGATTTACCAATACGCAAAGTCCGACCATCTGGCCCCATTCAGTATTGAACGCCCAATACACAAACTTTAAAAAAATCTCTTTCAGCGTTATGAGTTGATTTTGTTGCTTCTAGTGGCACTGCTCCTGCCTGTTTTGCAAATGCTAGATAAGGATCTCCTGACTCGTAGACCGCTTTCATTTCAGGATCTTTCGACAAAGCAGCAGCTATAACAAATTCTTGCTGAGAATAATCAATGTAAGAACAGAAAATATAGGGCAGCTTAGCACAGTGATCAATATGCAGATGGATGAAAAAAATGTCGTTGATCATCTGACGAGGCACCTGCATGGCAACGAGATTACGCAGACAACCGGAGCCAAAGTCGAAAAATCTTTTACCATGATTCCACTCTACCATTATACAAGTGCCTGCCTGTGCCCTTGTAGATGGGATGGGCGTGCTACCGAGGAACAGCTTCGCATTTCATCTGGGTCAAGTTCATTCTGTACCTTGAAAATAGTTGTTTACGTTCTTTATTGATGAAGTAGGCCGGTAGTAAGGTATCAGTGTTATACCGGTGTTAGGCTTTCCTCCGTAGGGATTCTTTACTTGACACTTATTATCCTTGTTTTCGGATACTTCGTTATTTCCCAGAGATGTACTTCTCCTTTATATTCAGTCAAAATACTATTTTTAAGAAATGTGTTTTTATTGCTGCTTTATTCTCTGAACCTATAAATATAAATCGAAATGATAGATCGTTGTAATATCCATTTTGCCGTTAATAGATTCCTTAACGGAGTACAAATTAAATTTTTTCATCAGTATAGAGATCTTCCAAATATTGTTATTATTTTTGATTGATCAAATTATATACATACAATATTTAGTATGAAATATGCTGAAAATAGAAAAGTTGAAATTATATTAATATTAACATATATTAAACAGTATATATTTGGAATTTTGCCAGCGGAACAAATAACTCATTATGATTTAACCTCAAGCTCGTTAAACAAACAATTTGACCAAAAGGTTTATATTCTGTAATTTTTTTGCTCACATGTGAAGTTTCTGATGTAGATAAAGGAGAGGAAGCTAATGAAATTTGAGAAACCAATCGCAATTTTGTTAATAGTTTGCTTTGTGGCTTCTTTGGCTGCTGCAACAGTAATCCCTAAAGGTGACAACGGCAGCAAAAGGGATAAAAATATGGACATCCAGAATATAAAGGTTTTTAGCAGCGCATTTGAATCTAATAGTTCTATCCCGAGAAAGTACACTTGTAGTGGAGAAAACATAAATCCACTTCTGGAATTCGAAGGCATTCCTAAAGAGGCCAAAAATTTAGCGCTCATAATTGAAGATTCTGATGCTCCCATGAAAGTATTTACTCACTGGATTGTCTGGAATATAGTACCTATTGCAAAAATAGATGAAAACAGTATACCAGAGATTGAGGGTATAAATGATTTCAGAAAAATAGGATATGGAGGGCCATGCCCTCCTTCAGGCACTCACATGTATTTTTTCAGAGTATATGTTCTAGACAAGCAGCTTGGGATAAAAGCAGGAACAAGTAGAAAAGAGCTTGAAAGCGAGATGAAAGGGCACATAGTTGCGGAAGGGGAACTTATGGGGAAATACAGCAAAAGTTAATTGTTTATTTCCCA
>Ga0182019_10001808_pt1 | contig 10897 bp, 4 predicted proteins | sample 812E2MmetaG_FD_120483 | JGI IMG/M metagenome (GOLD analysis project Ga0182019, IMG submission 120483) | Permafrost microbial communities from Stordalen Mire, Sweden - 812E2M metaG | ecosystem: Environmental > Terrestrial > Soil > Wetlands > Permafrost | place: Sweden: Stordalen | collected...
TCGGCGAGCAACTGCGTCGGCAAGGCGTGGCCCACCGCCGATCCCACGGTTGCGGGCCCGTTCACGGTTGCCGCGGACAAGGGCGTCGGCCCGCTGGCGGGCTACACCCCGGATCCGATCTATGGGGACACGCAGCAGCGGTTCAATGTCTACCGGCCGTCGAATCTCGCGACCAGCGGATACTGCCACCCCATCCTGGTTTGGGCGAATGGTCACGGCGACAATCCCGAACAGAACCCCCCGCTGTGCGTGGTCAACTCCGCCACCAACCAATGGTGTGGAACGTATCCGGTGATCATCAATCAGCTCGCCTCGCAGGGCTTCGTGGTGGTGGCCTCGCTCAGCACCACGACCTCGCGGGGCAACCCGCTGCCGACCATCACCGGGCTCGACTGGTTGCTCCAGCAGGCCGAGGATTCCACCAGCCCCTATTATCACCACCTCGACACGACCCACATCGGAGCGCTCGGCCACTCGGAGGGCGGAATGTCGACCTGTATCGCCGCAGCGGATCCGCGCATCATCGCGATCGGGACGATCTCCGGCACGTCGACAATTACCAGCCTGCACGGCCCAGCGCTGTTCATCTGCGGCGGAAAGGACACGACCGTCCCGTGCGACGGCGTGCAGACTGCCTACAGTAGCGTGACGAGCCAGCCGGCGATGTTCATGGACAACCTGGCCTCGGACCATGGTGGCTGGGAGTATCAGAACGGCGCCAAGGGCCCCGACATCTTCGCGATGACCGCCTGGTTCAGGGTTCACCTGATGGACGACACCGCGAATCGCAAGTACTTCTACGGCACGAGCTGCACGCTGTGCACGGACAGCCGCGTGACGGTTCAGAGGAACAGCCTCATGACCCAGTAAACGGGATGCTGACCCCATGGTGTCCCAAAACGCATCGCCGAGATTGTCCCACGAATTCGCGAAGATATGGAGCTTGGAAACGGGCCCACGTACGAGAATCTGACCATCGATGTTGCCCATGCCGTTGCAATTCCTGGTCGTGATGATCGCATCCGCGATCAACGATCGGCTGCGGCGCTAGCTCGACTACGTCGAAGAAGAGCGGCGCATTTTGCAGGAACAGCTGGACGCCACCACGGAATGTGTTATCGATGCAGCGGCTTTTACCGTGCCGCGTGCGCTGACATTCCGTGTTTTCGTGTACGCAACATCGGCTAGCCGAATGCCTTCGCTTACGCTGGCCGTGTAGCCGTAGTCATCGGCATTGACGATCAGGAGCTTCTCGGACGCAGGGTGACTCACGGTACGGGAACGATAACAGCTCGGAGCGCGAACGCGACGGCGTGCCGACAAAAAAGTGCGCTCGCGGTAATATTCCGCCAACGTCTTTCCCACCGGCGACGTTTCTATGAGCATGAAGGCCGAATACGCGGCGGACATGGAGGCGCGCCTCGCGCAGGCGGGGTGGTTGCGCCGCTTCGCACGGGCGCTGCTGGGCAACGCTGTCGACGCCGAGGATCTGGCGCAGGACACGCTGGTGGCGGCTTGGCGCCAACCCTCTCGCGGCGGCGGCCGTGCGTGGCTTTCGACCGTGGCGCGCAACTTGGCGGTGGATCGCTTTCGGGGTGACTCGCGGCGGCAACGACGCGAGGAGGCCGCGCACACTCTGCACGACAGCCGCGTTGCCACGCCCGAGGACTTGATCGGCGATGCGCAAATCCACCGCGAGGTTGCCGAGGCAGTGGCGAGCTTGGTGGAACCCTTCCGGCAAACCTTGGTGATGCGCTTCTACCAGGGTCTGTCGTCGGCGGAAATCGCGCGAGAGCTGCGCGAGCCCGAGGGCACCGTCCGGTGGCGTGTGAAGGAAGGACTGGATCGCGTGCGCCACGAGCTCGACCGCCGTCATGGCAGCAATCGTGCGGCGTGGGTGGCGGCGCTGGCGCCGTTGCTTCCCAAGCCTCAAGGGTCACCCCCGCGCTCGCTTCGGGCGCCGCGTACCGTCCCCGCGCCGCTGTACCTGGCGGGTGCCGCCCTGGGCTACTTCGGTCAGCTGAAGCAACGAGGAGCTGCGATTTACGTGTGGAAGGTCGCGGCCGCCAACACACCGGACGAAGGGCTGATTCGGCTGTGCGTCAAGGACGGCAAGGTCTGCGGCGTAAACGTGCAGTAGTCCCCGGCCGTCCGGATCCTAGCCTCGTCCCCCGAAGCCGCCGCCGTCCGGCCGAGTTGTCCCGACGTCCGGCCGGGTCGTCCCGACGTCTGGCCGGGTCGTCCCGACGTCCGGCCGGGTAAATCCGCCATCAGACGGCGTGACGGTCGGAGTGTCAGGCCGCACGAATCCACCATCCGGCGGGGTGAGGGTCGGACCGTCGGGGCGGACAAGTCCACCATCCGGACGCGGTGGAGTCGGCGGGGTCGCTCCGCCCGCTCCCATAACACCGCCCGTGCCTCGCACGCCGCCCGAACCAACGGCGCCCCCACGACCGGGGTTGCCTCCCGAGCTGATTGCACCGCCCTTGCCCGAAGAGCCACCCGTCCCCGAGGAACCGCCGCCCGAATCACAGCCCACCATTGCCGAAACTATGAGCACTGCCCCGACTGCGCAAAGTGCAAGAACCAATCCTTTCTTCATCGCGTATTCCCTCCACCAGTTGAGGATTCTCGACGGGAGGAACCACCGCACGGGCGCCTCGGGCCAAGATCGATCGTTGTGCTGCACCGGTCACCTATGTGGGCGCGGGAACCGTTTTTTTCGTCAAATACAAACGTGCTCTCGCCCGGGACGGGCTTCTGCTTCCCTTGACGGGAGTGCGTCAAGAAAGGAACACAGAAGTGACGCGGCTCGCTTTCTCGGCAGCTTGCGACGCAAACCTACGGATCCGATCAGAAACCGAGACTCAGTGGACCTCGACCGAGAAGCCGCCGCCGCATGGAAATCGAAGGCGCTGCCCGCGGATGACTACTTGGCGAACCACAGGGTGCTGATCGCTGGGGGTGTGGACGCCACCACGAATCCGACAGCGTCGGTGGAGCTGCACGTCTATTGATCGCCGATAGTCGTTGAACCAAATACAACCAGGCCAACGGGGATGCGCTCCCCGCGGCGATCGAGGTTACATTGGGTGCCGGTCTAGGGGTTCAGCGACGTGAGCTGCTGCTTGACCGGCGTCCCGATCGCGTTGGGTGTTCCGCTGTAGTCCGCGATCATCTGCGGGAAGCCGCAGCCCCATTCGTCGACGATCCAGGCCCACGCCGTCCAGCCCATGCCCATGCTTTCGAACGAGCTCATGTAGTCCGAGTAGATCGAGGCGGTGCACTGGGTGGGCGAGATGCTGTGGCCGATCGATGTCACGTTGGCGTCGCCGAACTCGGTTGCGACGACCGGCAACTTCGCGCACGCCGTCTTCCACGCGTTCGGGTCGGACTTGAAGATGTAGGGGTGAACGGCGTAAGCGCTTGCGTTGGCGGAATCGGTGACGCCGGTCGTCACGTAGCCGGAGAGGTCGTAGGTGTAGTCCGTGCCGCTGACCAGGATCAGGTTCTTGGTGGCGCCGTTGCCACGAATCTTGGCGATGGTGGTATTCGCCCAGGTGCGTAGATTGTCGTTGCCGTCGGTGGGCTCGTTGAAGAGCTCGAAGATGATGCGCCCATCCTTGAAGAAGCTGTCCTTGGAGATGGTGTCCCAGAACGTGGTGTGGCTCGACGACGGACTGCCACCGACGTAGTGCAGATCCAGGATGACGTCGAGGCCCTGTTGCAGCATCCAGTTGATCACGCGCTTGACCTGGCGCTGGTAGGCCGGGCCGTTGCAGGTCGCGCCGCCGGTCGAGGCGCCAGCCCACAACGTGTCCAGAACGGGCAGACGAACCGCGTTGGGCTTCCAGGCTTTGATGCGCTGGATGTCCTCGCGGGTGATGCCGAAGCCGGCGCAGTCCCACTCGAAGGACGAGCGCACGAGGCCACGAATCTTGTAGGCGTTGCCGTTCCGCTTGATGGTGGTGCCGCTCACCGACCACGAGACGTCTTGCGCGGGCGTGGTGGGCGCGGCCTCGGTCAGGAAGTGGACGTCGTCGACGTAGCAGTCGATGGGATTGACGCTGGGCGATCCCGAGCGCGGACTGTAGGGATTGACGTGGATCTGGAACGCGATCAACTTCGTCTTGTCGACGCCGCTCGTGAAGGTGGTGCCGTTGGGATCCTGGAGCAGCTCGGAGAAGTACAGCTTGGTGTACGTCCAGTCCTTGGTGATGACCGCGTTCTTCACCATGTATTGGTTGCAGGTGTTGTCCGAGTACTTGCACGGGCTCGAGACGATCGAGGGGTCGATGTCGGCGTCTTGCGCGGCATCCACGACCTTGTTGAGCTCGAACTGCAGATCCTTGCTGCACTTGGCCCAGAAGCCGACGCCCGTGTACTTGGACCCGTCGTAGGCCAGTTTCTTCTTGTTGGGCAGTGGTCGCGCCATGAAGTCGATGCCCCAGCCGACGTAGTCGCCGGTGGTGGCCGGACCCGGAGACGTGACGTGGAGAGCGCCCTTGCTGCTGCACGGGCCGTGCACCGATGTGTCGACCTTGAAAGTATTCGACGAGTACAGCGGATTCATTGGACCCGCGGTCTGCATGATATTGAACGAGTCATTCGTGTCGCCCTTCGCGTACGCGTACCAAGGCAACGCGTCTTGCCCGCGTCCGTCCTGGACGTACTGGTAGAGGCTGCTGTTCTCGAAGTCGGAGATGACTTGAATGGCAGGAATGGAGACCGAGCCGTATACCGGATCCGTGCACTTCAGATCCGCGGCCGTTCCGGTGCTGCCACCGCCCCCGGAGCCACCCGCAGCCGTGCCCCCAGCGCCAGCCGTGCCCCCAGCACCAGCCGTGCCACCGCTGCCGGCAACGCCACCGCTGCCGGTCGTGCCACCGCTGCCGGTAGTGCCACCCGACGGAGTCGTGCCACCCGCACCAGCCGAGCCACCGCTGCCGGTAACGCCACCGCTGCCCGCCGTGCCGCCGCTGCCACCCGAGCCGCCTTTGCCACCGGATCCCACGGCTGCGCCTGTGCCACCGCTGCCCGCCGTGCCGCCGCTGCCGGCCGAACCACCGCTCCCCGCCGTGCCGCCTTTGCCGCCAGATCCCGTCGAGCCGCCGCTGCCGGCCGAGCCGCCGCTGCCGGCCGAGCCGCCGCTGCCGGCCGTGCCACCGCTGCCGCCGCTGCCTCCGCTGCTGGTGCCGCCGCTGCCGCCGCTGCTGGTACCGCCGCTGCCGCCGCTGTTACCGCCACTGCCACCTTTGGCTGAGCCGCCGCTGCCGCCGCCGGCACCCCCTTTGCCTCCACCGCCGGCGCCGCCGCCGCAAGCGATGAGCAAGAGGGCCAAGCCTCCCGCGAGCAAGACCCGCGGAACAAATGCATCGCGGACCGGACGCTGAGCCGGCCCGGCCTGGATGGATTGGCGAAGTTTCGTCGAGCGCATAGATGACCTCCTATGACGAGCAGTCAGGTGTTCATGGCCCGGAGATGGGCGATCGAGGCTCGGATGCGGAGTTAGGGCTGGAGAACCAAGGAAACCGTCGTACATATCCGTAGTTCGGGTACATCTGCCTTCAATGTGTGAACACCTTAGCCACCAGGAATAGGAAAGCGCAATCTTTACTGAAAGCCGGATAGCGGCGTGGCTGATGACGCTCCCTGGTTGTCCTTCGCCAAGTCGTTATCTGCGGCCCCTGTTCTCCGACGGTGGCGACGACCTCTGGCTGACGACGTGAGCTACTCGCCCACCCTCCCTTTGACCACGCCGAAGATTCTCTTTTTCGGTTGAATGTGCGTCCGCGACGAGTCGTCTCACCCAGAGAGGTACCCCCCTATGCGCTTGAGAGTGTTGAGCCTCCTCCTGCTCGCCGGCTGTCCCGGCCCCTGCAGCCAGCCGCCGCCGGACAACAGCCGGGGCTACCAGCCGGCGCCAGAAGATCCGCAGCCACAGGCGCAGCCAAACGCTCAGCCACAACAAGATCCGCCGCAACCCCGACAGGAGCAGCCACCATACCCGCAGGCGCAGTCGCCGTCTCCGCAGGAGCAGCCGCCATACCCGCAAGAGCAACCGCCGTACCCGCAGGCGCAGTCGCCGTCTCCGCAGGAGCAGCCGCCATACCCGCAAGAGCAACCGCCGTACCCGCAGGCGCAGCAACAGGCATCCTACCCGCAGACCCAATCCGAATTGCCGCCGTACGCGCCGCCACCCGTCCCACCGGCGACCGATCCGGCGTACGACGGCCCGATCTACGACGACCCCTCGCCCACCGTCGTCGGCGACAGTGTTCCTTCGGTCGACGTATTCTTCAACGATCTGGCGCCATACGGTAGCTGGTACGACGATTCTGGGAACGGTTGGGTGTTCGCACCGCCCTCTCCCACGTACGTGCCATACTCGAACGGGCGCTGGAGCTACACCGACTACGGATATACCTGGGTGTCGGCCGATCCTTTCGGCTGGGCTACCGACCACTACGGACGCTGGATCTGGACCAACCGCTGGGTGTGGCGCCCCGACACCACCTGGGGCCCGGCCTGGGTGCAGTGGCGGGTCGGCGATGGATTCATCGGCTGGGCGCCCGCCGGATACACCGCCGGCGCACGCTTCCCCGACCACGCGTGGCGCTTCGTCGCCGCCCCCAATCTATTCACTTCCTACGTGCCCAGCTACTTCTATGGGGGCGACCCGCGCCCGTATTTGGGTACGTCGCAGCCTATGCAGCGCTATCGCCGGCACGGCGGCGCAGTCTGGGCGGCCGGCCCCGACGCCAACTGGTTGCGGCGCTACCGGATCGAACGCCGGCCGGAGCGCCTGAACCTGACCGACATGGGTCGCTACAACGAGCAGCAGCGGATGGAGGCCGAGCGGCGCGTGCGCCAGCCGCAGCCCGAATGGGACAATCGCCACCAACGCGACGTGGAGGCGCGGCGCAATCTGGAAGTCCAGCCGCGTCAGCAAAAGGGCGATCCTGGCCGGAGTGAAGCTCAGCGCCAGCAGCAGGACGAGCAGCAGCGTTGGTCGAACGATCAGCGCCAGCGGGCCATGGACGATTCCCAACGCCGCCAGGCCGAAGGCCAACAGGACGAGGCACGCCGCCAACAAGAGCAGCAGCGCCAGCGAGAGCAGCTGCGCCAGCAAGAAGAGCAGCGTCAACAGGAGCAGCAACGCCAACAGGGGCAGCAACGCCAACAGGAGCAGCGCCAGCAAGAGCAGCAACGCCAACAGGACGAGGCGCGCCGCCAACAAGAGCAGCAGCGCCAGCAAGAGCAGCAACGCCAACAGGAGCAGCAACGCCAACAAGAACAGCAGCGTCAGCGAGAACAGCAGCGTCAGCAGGACGAACAGCGCCGCCAGGACGAGGCACGTCGACGGCAAGACGAGGAACAGCGGAACCGCGCCGCCGAGGTGCAGCGGCACGAGCAGGAAGAGCAAAAGAAGCGCGCGGACGAGGCGCGGCGACGCAACGACGAGGAGATGCGAAAGGCCGCTGGGAGGCGGCACGAGAACCATCCCTAGTTCCGCCCGTCAGAATCCCGGGCAGGTTTGCGCGGCCGATCCATCGTGTCCGGCAGCGTTGCTCGTCGGTTACATAGCTACGGCTATGCGCCCTCCTCGCGCCTTGCCGGCCGCGCGCCTCGTCCGCGGAAACCCGCCCGTTCTTCTGACGGGCGTCACTAGCCGATCGTCGTCCGATCAGTTTGGAAATGGTCGCGCAGTTCCGCGGGTTATGCCGAGCTCGGCATAATCCGCACTTCTGCCTGATCCTCTCCATCGCCCGTTTTCTGCATCGTAAGCCGGCCACCCGCGAGGGAGCCAGGATGGTCGTTTTCCCTGTTGGTCGTGCGCCGATTTTGGCAGGATGCTCACGTAAAGATCATGAGGACCTCGATTCTCGTCTTGACCGTGGTGACCCTGGGCATGGTCGGCGTGGCCTGCAATTCGACGAAGCCGACCTCGCGCGTACCGGATGGCGGCGCCGACAGTGCCAGCGGCACGGGCGGTGGCACCGGCGGTGGCGGGCTCGGCACGGGGGGGAACGGTGGGCTTGGCGTCGGCGGGACTGGCAGTGGCGGAGCACCTGGCCTAGGCGGCAGCAGCGGCTCCGGCGGCCTGCCGGGAACCGGCGGGGCATCCAGCCGAACCGGTGGCAGCGCAGCGGGTGGGGCGAGCAGCGGCAGTGGCGGCGCGAGCGCAGGCAGCGGCGGCGCTGGCCGCGGCGGGACCGGCGGCGGCGCCGCGGGGGGCAGCAGCGGTGGTATCACCGGCACGGGCGGCTCCTCGGGGACGGGCGGCATCAGCAGCAGCGGTGGCATCACCGGCACGGGCGGCTCCTCGGGGGCGGGCGGCACCAGCAGCAGCGGTGGTATCACCGGCACGGGCGGCTTGACGGGCGCGGGCGGCGCCAAGGGGGGCTCCACGGGAGGCGGCGGCGCCAGCGGCGGGGCGGGTGGCACATCAAGCACTTGCCCCCCAGCGACCCCCTTGGCCGGCGGTAAGCAGTACTGCTCAAACTCCAAGGGCAACGTGGGCGGCGGTTACTCCTATGAGCTTTGGTCGAACGGAAGTGGGTCGGGATGCATGACCGTCTTTGGCGTCGATGCGAATTTTAGCGCAACCTGGACCAATGTTGGGGATTTGCTGGCCCGCATCGGCCTGGGATTCGACGAGACCAAGACTCCCACCCAAATAGGAATCATTTCATCAGACTTCGCGGAGACAAAGACGGGCAACAGCGGCTTGGTATACGTCGGAATCTACGGGTGGTCTGTCAACCCGCTGCGCGAATACTACATCATCGAAGACTGGGGGATCTCTAGGCCTGCTGGTGTTGCATCCGACGGTACTCCTCGTACTCAGATGGGTACGATTACCGTCGATGGGGACAGCTACGATGTCTGGAAACACACGCAAACGAATAAGCCCGCCATTACGGGTGACAACCAAACCTTCGACCAGTATTTCAGTGTCCGGCAGACGGCTCGCCAGTGCGGACACATCTCCATTTCCGAACATTTTTCCAAGTGGGCCGGGCTAGGCTTGCAGTTGGGGAATCTGGAAGAGGCCAAGCTCCTCGTAGAAGCACAGAATAGTAGCGGAACCATTGATTTCACAACGGCAACCGTCGTGGTCAAATGAACAACGGCTATACTGGTTGACCAAGGAGCCCCTCGGTCGCAACGGGCTCCCCGTGACGCGGCGGCGCAGAACGCGGCTCTGCTTTGGTAGGGCCGTCCCCGCGCCATCGTGAACGGCAGCGCTTCTGTGGGTAGGTCGAGGTCATCGACACGAGCCCGTGCCCAAAAGAAACTCTTCACGCGAGGAGCCGGGACTTGGACGCGGATTCCGAGTTCGGCAAGGCTTCATTAGGCCGCTCGATGTTGTACTCCATCTGGAGGTCATCGAACTTTCACTGCGGGTAGAGGGACTGGGCAGATGGCATAGATGCGTCATCAGGCAAACGGGCGTTCACCTGCGCGAACGAAATGTGGGCCGTTTCCAAACTGCATCGCTGCTTCATCCGAGGCTTCGATGGGCGCCTGCTGTTCCACAGCCGTCTCTGAAGTAAGCGAATTCATGCAGCAATTCCCGCGATAAGTTTCTGTGCAGCAGGGGTTTCTTCGTGTGAGAACCTCTACTGCCCGTCGCGGCATCGCGGCTCCGTGCCCGGAACCCGCCCCTTGCGGGCCGCGTTTCGTATGTCCGGGTGGTCAGCAGGTGTTTCTGCATGACTCTGAACAAGGCTGTCTTCCCCGGCTGCCGGTGGGTTGTACACCGGGCCGGCGGGTGACGGCTGTGCGCGTGCCGCTGCCTCCACGCAGCAGAGTTCTCGACAAGTGGGTCACGGAACGTGCTCCCCCCGCTCTCTCCCTCCCAAGATCCCCTCTCGCTACAGCAACCTCTGCGCCTTGATCCGCAAGTAGCGGTTGATGAGTCTCAGGGTCATAGCGCCTGCTGGACCGGCTATCGACGTAGCGACGGGATCCACCCGGGAGCCAGGTGGTCCGCCCATTGAATGAATCCGGTTGTGGTGGTAGCCCTAGGCATCTAGGCTAGCTATGCACAATCAGGAAATGCCCGAGGCTGAACCTGGCAAAGACGGTTGGGTGAGCCCCAAAGAGACGCCCGCGACGGCGCCGGCACTGACCGAGCGCGAGCGTCATCGTCTCATCCATGAATGGAACCAGACCAACATGGAGCTACCAGAGGTGTGCGTCCACACGTTGTTCGAACGGCAGGTGGAGCGCGCTCCGGATGCCGTGGCGGTGGTCTTTGGCGAGCAGAGGCTGACCTATCGAGAGCTCAACCAACGTGCCAACCAGCTCGCGCATTTCCTCCGCCAGCGCGGCGTCGGGCCGGAGACCCTCGTGGGGGTGTCTTTCGAGCGCAACCCGAACCTCGTCATCAGCCTGCTCGGCGTATGGAAGGCCGGCGGGGCCTATGTCCCGCTCGATACGACCTATCCCCCCGAGCGCCTGACCTTCATGGTGGAGGACTCGGGGATTCGCGTGCTGCTCACCGAGCGGAAGTGCAGCCATCTCTATCCCGGCTTCGCCGACAAGATGGTGTGCGTGGATGCCCACTGGGAGACGATCGCGCGGGAGTCGCGCGACAATCCCCAGGCGGGCAGCCTGCCGTCGAATCTCGCCTACGTCATGTACACCTCGGGCTCGACCGGGCGGCCCAAGGGCGCCATGATCCTGCATGGCGGCCTCGTCAACTACCTCACCTGGGCGATCAAGACTTACGCGCTGACCGCCGGCGGATCGGTGCCCGTTCACACCTCCGTGTCGTTCGACTTGACCGTGACCAGCCTGTATCCGGCCCTGCTGTCGGGCGGCCAAGTCGAGCTGCTTCCGGAGGACGTGGCGGCCCAGAGCCTGCTGGCGGCATTGCGACGGGGCA
>Ga0182019_10001809_pt1 | contig 10896 bp, 7 predicted proteins | sample 812E2MmetaG_FD_120483 | JGI IMG/M metagenome (GOLD analysis project Ga0182019, IMG submission 120483) | Permafrost microbial communities from Stordalen Mire, Sweden - 812E2M metaG | ecosystem: Environmental > Terrestrial > Soil > Wetlands > Permafrost | place: Sweden: Stordalen | collected...
GCAATCTCATCCGCCAGGTTCTTGAGATCGTCGCGCTCTTTAAAGTCATATGGTGTGCAAATATAGTCTCCGTGAATTACAAAAACATCGCTGAATTCGAGTTTCTTAAAAAGCGTTTCAAACCTTTTATATATATGTCTATACGCGACTTTAGGAGCTTCCTGGGTCTGAATGAATACCAGCTTTTTCCCTGGCGGCAACCGTGAGGGATGAAGGTTTGTCTCATAATCCGGCTTCAGGAGTGAAAACAACCTGGATTCAATAATGGACATATTCCCGGCTACATCTCCAACATAGACCCCTGTAGAAAGTACAAGGACATCGCATTTCACCAGGGCTTCGAATACGGCCATCATATCATCATGGATAACGCACTTGTCAGTCGTTGTTTTGCAGGACATGCATTTCTTGCAACTGTTGATAATCTTGCCGATAAAATTGATGCTGTGTGTTTCCGCGCCAAGCTGGCCGGTTTTCTCAAGAAAATAGTTTGCAATGGCGGCACTCGAACCATTGGTAAAACTTCCGTATACATTCAGGATCTTCATCAGGCCTTCCTCTTTCACATCCAACAGCGTTTATATGGATCGTGCTAATATCACAGACGCTGCATAATTGATGTATATCAACTTTAATGGAAAATAATTTATAATGATTACTTGTTTTAATCTAGAAGCATAAAATTATAAAAATGAAACTTTCGGGAAGAAATGTTTGCTGTGGAAGCATTTTCCGAAGCTTGCTTTATGGTTCATACGCTTAGTTGACAAAATAAATAATACTATTATCTATCCTGAAAGACTTTTCATTTTATATATTTTTCACGATAGCTCTTTAAAACATTCGTATTTATATTCAGGGAGGTTTTAACACCTCCCCAAATATATCTTCATTTCTTAGACAGCGAATGATTCTTCGGGAATATTCATCGCGCTCTGTTCGTCCTTCTGCAGGTTTTCCAGCTTCGGAATGACCAGTCCTGTTGTGCGATTAATGAAGAATCTCGCGCCTTCAATCTTTCCGCGATAGAAGGCTTTTTCCTGTTCACCGGTTTCCGAAGCAAAGAACTTCGGAATGGCAATCAGGGCCATCTTGAGGTGTAGCCAGCCGACAAGGGCGTCACCAAGACAGTTCAGGAAATCACAAGCGCCGATCAGGGGAACGTAAGGCGTGACTTTGATCATCTTGGCAAAAGCCATGGATGTTTCTGCCACTGCATTCAAAGCACCTTCCACGATTGCCACTTCATTTTTCAGAGCCTCTACCTTTTTAGCTTCTTCAATGGTTTCCCTGGCCAAAGCCAGCAGGTTCATGAAATAAAGGCCTTTCTTCATCCCCAGTTTACGGCCCAGCAGGTCAAGAGCCTGGACGGCGTTGGTGCCTTCGAAAATCGCGTTGATCTTCTGGTCCCGCATCATCTGCTCCACCGGATACTCACGGCAATAACCATATCCGCCGTAGCTCTGCACGGCTATATCACAGACCATCATGCCCATATCGCTGCAATAGGATTTCACTATTGGAGTAAGGACTTGAATCATACCGTGCCAATACCCTTCTTGTTCCGCATTTCCCATTACGCGGGCGTTGACTTCATTATCCATGCAAAAGTAGCAGAACATATATAGGGCCCGGAGGCCTTCCGAGACGGACTTCATCTTGAGCAGCATTCTGCGTACGTCCGGATGCTGAATAATCGGTACTGCCGGTGCATTCTCATCTTTCATCGCCATGGCGATAATGTTTTGCGACTGGATTCTCTGTTTTGCATAATCAAGAGCATGGAGATAGGCCGTTGTGGCAAGAGCCGCGCCCATCATGCCCACGCTCTGACGCTCTTCGTTCATCATGTGGAACATGATCGGCATGCCCTGACGTTCTGCGCCCATCAGATAACCGATGCATTTGCCCTCCGTGCCGAAGTTAAGCGTACAGGTGGCGTTGCCGTGAATACCCATCTTGCTTTCGATATTGCCGCATTGAACATCGTTGGGTTCTCCGAGTTCGCCCTTCTCATTAAATCTGATCTTAGGCACCATAAAAATGGAAACTCCTTTTGTTCCTTTAGGATCACCCTCGATCCTAGCCAAGGCTGCATGGATGATGTTGGAAGTCAGGTCATGATCGCCAGCCGAAATGAAGCACTTGGTGCCAACAATAGAATATGAGCCGTCCGCGTTCTTTTTGGCAGTAGCCTTCAACAAGCCGACATCGGTACCTGCGCCTGGCTCGGTCAAGCACATCGTGCCCGCCCACTCGCCAGTGAACATTTTTTGGAGCAGGATATCTCGCAACGGATGCTGGAAGAAATCCTCCATGAGCCTTGCCGCACCATGGGAAAGACCTGTATACATAACGAACGCCATATTACAAGCTGCTAACATGCTGCCGCCTGCTGCCGCTATGCAGTAAGGAAATGACTGACCTCCGACCTCATATCCGTCCGCCGTAGCCATCCAGCCGCCCTCGCAAAAAAGGTTCCATAACCTTTTATAAGAATCAGGCGTGGTTACTTTGCCATCTTTAAACGTTGCTTCGACAGGTTTACGATGAACCTCGTCAGGGTAGGTAGGGGCTGCCTCCAGTTCCGCGAATTTTGCCGCCTGATCAATAACCATGTTGCATGTATCAGCATCATGATCCACATAACGGCCCTTGCCCAGTAACGTTTCTTGTATCTTGAAGAGCTCAAACAAATTGAATTTAACATCCCTTACATCAATCCATAAACTAGCCATATAAATCCTCCTTGCTATTTTTGATATTTAAATAGCACTTCCGGATTTGATTATCTTTTCCATGCTTGCTTTTGCTGTTTCCATGCTTGCTTTTGCTGTTTCCCTGTTTGCTTTTGTTGTTTCCATTCTTGCTTTTAATTAAAGACGGGAGAGAAAGATTGTGAGTGTGAGTTGTGGGAACGGAGTATTAATTATTAGATCAATGGTTTTATCGCATAACAGAGATCAAGAATCACTCGTCTGGGAACCTGTTTTTCAGGATGTTTGTAATAGATTTGATAACTGGGCCGGGTGTCCGGCTGATAATCGCTTGACGCCAGCCAATTTAAAAAAAAGCTCATCCATGCTTCTTCAATGCTGTTAACTTCTATTTCGCAGTGATAAATGGCATATTCCCCACCCGGAAGATTTTGAATATTTACGGACCTGTCCACCGTGATGGATTCAGGTATGGTGATGCAGGCGTCATAGATTAATTTATTTTCCGGAGTCACATCGGGATCACTCCATATAACACCCAAAACCATATTTTCTTCGTTCATAAGTCCTTTGGGGTTTGCCCACTGCACTAGTTGTCTCCAAGCCGGAGTGGTTGTTTCATAAGTGTAAGGACCGATGCTGCGAAAATAAGCAACGCGTAAATCAGGCATTTTCTTTATCTTTACATCTAAAACCGATTGTTTATCCAGTATCTTATCAATCGGCAATTTACGTTTATTGCGATAGAGATCGTAAAGGAATTCTTCTGCCGATTGCAGATTATGTTTGTCTTTTTCTCTCAAACTATTCATTGTCTCTTTCCACTGATCCCAATGAAACTCATCACGAATGACTGATGGTGTTACTCCATAATGTGCCTTGAATGCTTTGGCAAAGTTTTGAGAACTGGAAAATCCGCATTCAAGGGCAATCTCGGTGATAGACTTGTTCAGATCATATTTTAATCTATCTCTTGATTTTTCCAAACGGATACGCCGTACAAAGTCACAAATTGTTTCACCGGTTAAGGCAAGAAATATGCGATGAAAATGATATTGGGAATAACAGGCAATCCTGGCAAGCTTGGAGAGGTTCAATTCTTCCGAATAATTATTTTGAATATAATCTATCGTGCGATTTAATCGCGACAGATATTCATTCCTCAATAATTTGTCCGCAGGTGACGACATATTTTATATTTTCATCATGAAATCAGTTTAGATAAAATATTGCTGATGGCTGAACTATAAGAATTTTGGTCTTGTCTGTCAAGGAAAGCTTGGACGCAATCATGCGTCAATGTTAATGAGACTCGCCGAAAACGAATCCCGAAGAGCCGGGATGAAGTTTGAAGCGTTAGTCGAATTATCCCCGAAGCGAAGTACCCTGAAGGGTATCTGCGACGTAGTGGGATCAGAGACACTAGCTTCAGAAACAAAGTGCTTAAGAAACCCTGTTTCTCATCAAAATTACAGGTTCCGATGATTTATTGCGCAACACCCGTCAGAAATGCTTTTCTAACAAGCCGTCCGCACATCACCGATTGTTTATAGGCTTGGACAACAGTGCCGTTAGATATATCGATGCTGCCAACCTTGCGGGCCAGTATCCCGTAATACTGTTTTGATGAATCAATCCAGGGGTAGAAGCCGAATGCTCCCGGGCTACTGAACGCACCGTCGTCCCCGTTTGATGGGTCATCCTCAATCCAATGGCCCCAGGAGTAGTGCCATTGATAGGGCGAAGCAGGGCTATAAACGGCGGTTGGGCAGTTACCATTAACATTATAGGTACAAACAGGATCCTCGCCTAGATGATCTTTGATGGCAAGTCCGCCGGAGATGATTTTCCGTAGGAATTGGGCATAGTCGGCTGCGCTCATGTTGACGCCGGCGGCAAGTTGCGGAGATCCGTATGCGATGTTCAACTCCTGACCCAACTTGTTTTTCATTTCAGCCGCGAGGCCGACGCTATCGAGGGGCCCGAGGTTGAGGACTTGATCGGCATACGCTTGAAAGTGACCTCCATTGTAATAAAAATCGCCCGCATCGGCAGGAGTGAAGTCGGAATTGCTCTTTAGAAAATGTGTCGCGTGGAAGCAGGCATCAACGTTTGCCGCTCCCACGCAGCTTGTGTAGTCGAGGCTCACGTAGCCGCTTCCCATGCGCATCGCCTGCGCGTTGGCACTGGAAATATCGGTCTTGAAATTCTCAACCACGTAGGCGCCAAAGATGAACTTCGAGGCCGAGGCAATATCCATTGGCGTGGAAGATGAATAGGTCGTCCCGACATTTCCAAAAACCAGAGTGCCGTTCGCGTCGCCGATTTCCCAATAGAAGTCGCCGAGAGTGGCAGGTGAGCAGTAGGCGTTGGAAGCAACCGTATTCCGCGCCGCTGCTTGTCGCGCCGTGAGCGGAATGTCAATCGTAACCGATAAATTTTGTGTGGCGGTTTTCGCAGGCTGGGAACTGTCCGTTACCTTAACCGTGAAGGTTGCGATCTCCCCGGTACCCGGCGTCCCGGAGATCACTCCGGTATTGGGATCGACTGCTAATCCACTTGGCAGGCTGCCGCTGGTAATCGTCCATATATAGGGAGTTGTACCGCCCGTCGCCACAAGCGTCACGTTATAGGCTGTATTCAGTGTGCCGTCCGGAAGAGCTGTAGTCGAGATAGTTACCGGAGTGACGGTTACCGTCGCAGTCGCTCCTCCACCTTTTCCACTACAGCCAGAGAGAGTAAAAGGCAAAATTACCAATATGAATAATAATATATTTTTTTTCATAACTTACCTACTGAGACTGATAGCTGCTATTTTGTTTGTGCGATAAAATATTTCTTCTAATGGAAAAGGAATATAAAAGGAACCATATTATGTCAATTAAATATTTACTCATATTTAGAAAGCGGAGTTTCCATGTTTGTCATCGGGCGCTGAATGTTAAGGATTTGTTTATTGTCATTGCTTATCGAATGCTTTTTTAACAGAGCTACAGGTTCCAGAGATTCATTGACAACAGATTATTAATATTATAAATATCCACACCAATCTACTTAATTAATGTATTTTAATTACACAGAACACTAAGCTTCAGATGAGAGACAAGATTTTGATATTCAACATTTGAAGATGTGATGAATATATCGAATGATAATTGATAATATAAGTATATCTCAGGCTGTCATCCTTTTCGCGATCTACTCGTTTATGGGGTGGACCATCGAAGTTGTGTACAGGTCTTTCTCCGAACGCGAATTTATCAACGCCGGTTTTTTAAACGGGCCGTTCCTCCCCATTTACGGGTTCGGCGCCACTTTTATCATTGCTTTGGGATTTTCAATCAGATCCTGGCCCCTGCCGTTGGAACTGATCGTATACGGTCTTGTTTTAACGTTCATCGAATATTTGACCGGATTTCTGTTTGAAAAAATATTTAAATTAAAATTGTGGGACTATTCGGACAGCCGGTTTAACATCAATGGACGAGTCTGTCTGCGTTTTTCACTATGCTGGACGGCCCTGGCTCTGATATTCGTCACCTTCATCCATCCAACTGTTTTACGGTATGTGCGGTCGATGGACGAATCTTTTCTCCAGGTATTTTCCTTTATTCTTGTGGCTTATGGTCTTGCAGACTTTGTTTTTTCCATCGCCACGATTACCGCTTTCCAGAAAAAGATCGTCTACCTGTATTCTGAATATTTTAATTTAAGTGACGCTGAAATTGACAAGATATTCAGTTCCTTTCGACGGCTCCGTTCTGCGTACCCCAATCTGAGAAGATATATCGATAACAACATCGACATGGAGATCAAGAGCAGAATCAGTACGTTTTTAAAATCTATTCTGATCAAGATCAGGCAGAACATCGAGGAACGGAAGCCCTTTGAACATGAATTTTACGACATCATCAACGACATTTACGAACACGATGAATTCCTGAAACTCAAATTGCATCAACATCATAATTCTTCCATTTACGAGCACGTAATGGCTGTGTCCTATTTCTCATACAGGGCCTGCAAATTTCTGAAGCTCGATTATCGAGCCGCCGCCCGTGGCGGACTCCTTCACGATTTTTTCCTCTACGACTGGAGAAATCATGATGTCCCTGATCTTCCCGAGCATAAATTCCACGGCATCGAACATCCCAAAATCGCCCTCGCTAATGCCGAAAAACATTTCACTCTGAACGATATCGAAAAAGACAGTATCATAAAGCACATGTGGCCGCTGACGCCGGTACCGCCGAAATACAAGGAATCATTTGTCGTTTCCTTCGCGGATAAGTATCTTGCTTCGAAAGAATTTGTCATAAAATTTAAACAGAACAGCATTCAGAAGCTCGATGACAAAAAGTCAGGCGCTCAACGACCGCATAAGAAAAAGAAAAAACAATAAATTACCTCACTAGAAATAAAAAGGGCAATTTATAAAATTTCATTGCAATGCTTTGCTGACTGGGCTAATTTGTTTTCATGCGCACATTCCGTTTTTTATTTTTTTCATTCCTAATCATCACCTCTTTGGCGGCCTGCGATAAAAAACCGGCGGCGGATAATATTGCGCCTTCAGCGACTAAAACACCAGCTTACGGCGATATACTGGTCAGAGGCGATATCGGCGATGCCAGCAACCTGATTCCTCTGCTGGCGTCCGACTCCGCTTCCCACAGCATTGCCGGCATGGTTTTCAACGGTCTCGTGAAATACGACAAGGACATGAATATTGTTGGCGATCTGGCCGAATCATGGGAGCTTTCGCAAGGCGGTCTTGTTATAACATTTCACCTGCGCAAAGGCGTCAAATGGCACGACGGCCAACCGTTTACCTCTGCCGATGTTCTCTATACCTATCAGGTCACCGTTGATCCGAAAACACCCACGGCTTACGCGGAAGATTTTAAAGCTGTGAAGAAAGCGGAGGCGCTTGATGATTACACATTCCGGATAACATACGGCAAACCATTCGCGCCCGCTTTAATCAGTTGGAGCAGCGCCATCCTGCCGCAGCATTTGCTTGCCGGAAAAGATATTACCAAAAGCGAGCTCTCAAGGCATCCCATCGGCACCGGGCCATATAAGTTTAAGGAATGGGTATCCGGCCAGAAAATCGCTCTGGTTTCCAATCCTGATTATTTTGAAGGACAGCCTTACATTGACGGCCGCATTACACGAATCATTCCCGATACCGCCACCATGTTTCTGGAATTACGCGCTCAAAACCTCGGCATGATGGGTCTGACACCCTTGCAATACACACGTCAGACGGAAAATAATTTATTTAAAAACAATTTCAACAAATACCGTTACTTAAGTTTTGCCTATACCTATCTTGGCTATAACCTGAAAAATCCGCTTTTTACCGACAAAAGAGTGCGACAGGCAATTTCGTATGCCATCAACAAAGATGAAATCATCAGCGGCGTACTGCTGGGACTGGGCAAACCGGCGAGTGGTCCTTACAAGCACGGCACCTGGGCTTTCAATGATAAAGTTAAAATCTACAATTACAATCCGCAAAAGGCCCGTGAACTGTTACGTGAAGCGGGATGGACAAAGTTGAATAGCGACGGCGTTTTGGAAAAAGACGGCAAGCCCTTCGTTTTTGAAATAGTCACCAATCAGGGCAATGAAACACGGCAGAAATGCGCGGAAATCATTCAGCGGCAGCTCAAGGAAGTCGGCATCACGGTGAAAATCCGCATTCTGGAATGGTCGGCATTTGTGACGGACTTTATCAACAAAAGGCGTTTTGACGCTGTGATTATGGGCTGGACTATTCCGCTCGATCCCGACGCTTATGATGTCTGGCATTCCAGTAAAACAAAGCCGCAAGAGTTGAACTTTATTTCCTATAATAATCCGGAAGTGGACAAAATGCTGGAAAAAGGACGCAGTACTTTCGACATGAAGGAAAGAAAAAAATATTATGACCGCTTTCAGGAAATCCTCGCCGAAGACCAGCCCTACACTTTCCTCTACGTTCCCGAAGCCCTGGTAATTATCAACAAACGCTTCCGGGGAATTGAACCGGCGCCCATCGGCCTGGAACACAATTTCATCAAATGGTACGTTCCCAAAGATGAACAAAAATACACCATGACGAGATAAGAGCTTTTAATATTGTTGCAGGAGGAAATTAATATGAAAAATGGAGTCATCATAGCCTTACTGATCGGGCTTATCGTTCTTACCATCTTAATTATTCTATGGTGGGATAAGTGGCGCAGAAAAGCCATCACTGAGGCCGGAAAATCGTTGGGCTTTCATCGCTTGGCACAGGGAGAGACATTGCCCGTCGTCCTGGTTCCGCTGATCAACCCTACAAAAAACAAATATTTTTTGATCTTGCGTGGAGAGATTAACGGATATGAGGCGGGATTTTTCGATCTTTTTATCGGGGCCGGGAAAAACTGGTTTTATCAATCCACGGTAATCGTAAAGAACCCGCAGGTGACAATGCCGAAGTTCCAATTAAAGTCGTCGGACTGGTCGCACGTGATTACCCAGCGCACGTGCGGAGACGAGTTGAAGATCCCGGGGCGCGAAAAGGATATGCATTCACTACGGTTATCATCCGACGACCCGCAATGGGCACTGCAAACTTTTTCTCGAGCTACTCCCCAATTTTTCCAGAAGCTGCAAAAAGGGAAATGGACCATTGAAGGCTTTCAGCATTCACTGGTGGTCTATCGCTGGGGTCAGACAATTTCTCCACGGAAACTGCAGGAATATGTAAAGCAGGCGGCGGAAATCGCAACCGAGATGTATGCGCTTTGTTCCTAATTCTGTAATTTTTAGATTATTAATTATCTCCGTGTCTATGTCAAAATAACCTTGTTGTGTTGGAAACCACCGATTTATGGTATGAGAATTTAACTTTGTTCAGTGCTGTATAGATGTTGCGTAAATATTTATCTTTGATTTTATTCTGGTTTTAATTATTAGAAACATAAATACATAATTTCATTGCATTAGGTATATAAATTGCTTAAAATATCATTAAAAGTATCTATCGGAATAATTCAAAAAGTATTTTATTGAGATTCGATTGGATGTAATTTGAGCTCGTTCATTTTAAATTTGATGTAATTTGAATTACGATGGCAAATAAACCAAAACCGATAAACAAACAAAAGAAGAAACTCTCCCCATTTGACGATGATCTTTCTTTGCTGGCAAAAGACATTATTGCCAATGCCGGCGTAGGAATATATATCGTACAGAATGGTAAATTTGTTTACGTCAGCGAACTATATAAAAAAATCACCGGCTTTACGGACAAAGAGCTTATCGGCGATGAATCCCTGAAAAATATTTATCAGGACGACAGGGATAAGGTCAGAGATCAGGCGATCAGATGCCTCAAAAGAGAAAGCTTTGAACCTTATGAATACAGGTTTATCAACAAGGACAATGAATTAAGATATATCCTGGAAACCGTCACCTCCATCACGTTTAAAGGCAAACGCGCCACGCTGGGAAGTTTTATGGACATTACCGAGCGTAAAATGATGGAGGAAAAATACAGAAGCATTCTGGAAAATATCCAGGAAGGTTATTTCGAAGTTGATCTTGCCGGTAACTTTACTTTCCTAAACGATTCCGTGTGCCGTGTTCTCGGATACTCCCGGGAAGAATTGATGGGAATAAATAATCGACACTACACTACAGATAAAGAAACAGCCCAAAAAGTTTTTCAAGCGTTTCACCAGGTTTATACAACGGGAGTACCCCTCAAAGAATTCGGCTGGAATATCACGAGAAAAGATGGAAATAAAAGATACGTTGAAGGATCCATATCGTTACTGAAAGATTCATCGGGCAAAGCAATAGGGTTCCGGGGAGTTAGTCATGATGTCACTGAGCGCAAACAGGCCGAAAAGGCGCTACGCCAGAGTGAGGAAAAATACAGAAGCATTCTGGAAAATATCCAGGAAGCCTATTTTGAAGTTGACCTTGCCGGTAATTTCACTTTTTACAACGATTCATTATGTCGCCTCACAGGAGGCACCAGAGAAGAATTGTTAGGCACTAATTACACACAGTTTTCCAATGAAGAAATGTCGCAAAAAGCTTTCAAGGCGTTTAATAAAGTTTTCAGCACCGGTGAACCAACCGATGGATTCGATTGGCAGATTACAAGAAAAGACGGTACAAAAAGATATATTGAGGC
>Ga0182019_10001810_pt1 | contig 10895 bp, 2 predicted proteins | sample 812E2MmetaG_FD_120483 | JGI IMG/M metagenome (GOLD analysis project Ga0182019, IMG submission 120483) | Permafrost microbial communities from Stordalen Mire, Sweden - 812E2M metaG | ecosystem: Environmental > Terrestrial > Soil > Wetlands > Permafrost | place: Sweden: Stordalen | collected...
AGGTGTATTTCGTCGCGTTCGTCGGATCGTCGGTCAGCGCGTAGCCGGTGAGCGTGATGTTGGTGCTGCTGTTGTTGCGCAGTTCGATGTAGTCCGGATAGGTGCCGCCGTTTTGGATGGTGTTGCGGTTGTCGGCGAGGATTTCATTCATCACCAGCACGCCCGCGGAGGTGTTGGTCGTGCCCCAACTGAAAGCGGTTTCCGCCGAGACGACGGAGGGATGATTGTTCGTGTCAATGTGCGTCGCACGCCAATAATACGTCTGGCCGTAAGTGAGCTGATCGAAGGGAATCGGGTAGTTGGTCAGACAATTGTTGGTCGTGGTGACGCGGAGAACCGGCTCCTCGTAATTGCCGCTCGCCGTGCGGATTTCCCACTTGGTCGCATAATGGGGCGTGGATTGCGGATGTAAATAACGGCTCGTGACGAGGTTCGTTGAGCTGACCACCGTTCCGCCGCTGACCGGATAACTATTCGTGGGCCGGTTGGGCTTGTAGTAGGTGCCGAGGGAGGAAAGCTGCGAGTTGACGTAAGCCTGGCGATACTTGGCAAAAGCGGGCGCGACGGTGAAACCCTGCGCCGTCAGGTTTGTAGGATCGAAGAATGAGTTGTTCAATTCCCAGAGCCGCTGGTTGTATTCGTTGCGGAAGGTTTTGAAGAACGTGTCCATCCACCAGTTCGTGCCATCGAACACAACGGGTGCGCCGGCTTCGCCGCCGTAAATGGTTTGATTCGTGGTGCCGCCGGCACCGCCTGGTGGTCCGCCGCCACCACCACCGCCGAGGCTGCCGGCCGGGTTGCCGGTCACTCCCATGACGAGGTCGTAATCCCAGCCGAGCCGACACCACAGGCCGTTGGCTCGCCGCCAAAAATAATGATTCTGCGCGGCATCGTCCCAGATGCTCATCCATTCAAGCAGTGCCATCGAAGTGATGGTGTTGTTGATGTCCCAGTTGTTGGTAAACCACAACTTGACGGCCGGCACTGTGGCCGACGTGCTGGTGTAGGTGGCGTGGGTATTAGTATCTCCGCGCGCGGTCCACATGCCTTCGATCAAATCGCGGAGCTCCTTCGGACCTTTCCATTCATTGTCTTCCATGGAGAAAGTCCAGGAGTAGCGGGCGAGCTGGCTCCAGCCGGCGTTGGCCAGCATAGGCGCTTCGTCGCCGCGCGTGTAAGGGCCTTCGTTGCTGCTTTGGGAGGGATCGCGGTTGCCCACGTCCTTGTAAAGATCGCCGGTGTCTTCGTTGGTCGAGCCGGGATTCAACTGCTGCTGCAGATCGCTCCAGGCCTTGAGCATATAGCTTCCATAGACGCCCTGCTCGGAATGAACTTCATTGGTGGTGGCGTTAAAATACCAGTCCACCAGGCGCATCTGCGAACAAGGCAGACCGAGCAGGCGGATGATCTTCTGCGCCTCGATGTACTCCAGCCCGTGCATCGTCTCGTACCACCCTGACTGGCCGTTGAACGGCTGATGGCTGGGAAAATCCACCTTGTAGGAATGTTCGTTCACCGACCGGTGAGCTACGCTGCCGTGGAAACGAATCTGAATATCATACACTTGGCCGTCCGTGCAAAAGAGGCCCGGCACCGAGCCTTCCCACCGCGGCGCGGACGCCGCCACATACGGAATATCACGCGGCAAACCCGTAGCGCTGGCGGCGGTGACGCGTTTGGGATTTTGTGAAATGTTGTTGCTCATCACCCTGTAATTGGCGGCGGAAAGGAAAACATCGTAAATGGCCGCGTTGGTCGTCGTCCGCACCGGCGTGACGTAATAACCCCACCAGGCTTCCAGCGTGTTATTCGTGCCCAAGGGCGCGATTTGCGGATCATCCGCGCGCGGTGAAACCACTTCCAGCCCGTCGCCGCGGTTGGCCTTGAATCGGTAGCGCACGATGCTGCGGTTGGTCTGGCCGGGAAGGGTTACTGTGTAGGTTGCGCCGGTGACATTCGTCATCGCCACGCTGGTGTGCGCCTGGTTGGTCAGGTTGACGTTTTCGAGGAAGTATTCCAGCGTGACGTTGCTCAAGCTGTTCGTAGCCGAGTAAGTGCAGTTCACCGTGACAGGCTGATTGGAGCGAATGATCGTCGCGCCATTCGTGGTTTGGACGGCGGAAAAGGCGACGACCACCGGCTTGGGGATCGCGCGCGTAACCGCCTGCGCCGCGCCCGGCGTTGGACCGGTGAGGGGCGAGGCCAGCCAGTTGGCCGGATCGCCCGAAGACCAGGTCACGCTCACCCGCTGCAGCGAGCGGCCCTTGTACTGGTAGTTTGTCGAGGACAACCCGGTGAACCGATCCGATGCGCCGAGCGCGTCGGCGGTTTGCGCCCACGGGAATTTCGAGCTATAGGAAACCGCGTCAACCGTATTGCCCGAGAGGTCCAGCAGGCGCACCGTGTCGCTGTTGTTGCCCAGATGCCCGCTGTAAGGGCCAAAAACGTTGGTGACATTCAGCGAATACACAATCGCCAGCCGCGTCGGGTTCTTCGCAATCACCCGGAACGCGCCCGAGGCGATCGTGGTGTTCGTCGGGAAGGTGTAGCTGATCCCGCCGGCGAGTGTCCAACCCGAGAGGTCCGCCGCGCCGGCCCCGGCGTTTTGGATCTCCACGAACTCATGGACATCGTTGGTGAGGTAGAGGTAGGGCGTGCCATCGCTATTGAACACGGGTTCTTCCACCGGGTGATAGTGAATCTCGCTGATGACGACCTGCGCCGGGGCGGCGCATGCGAGCGTCAAGAGAACAATACATGAGATGAGGATGGATTTCTGGGATTGCATAGCTATGTACATTAGATGTTCACGCTGCCATCTTATACCAAGCAATGTTAAGATGGCATTAAGCCCCGAAAAAGAGGGCGTCTTCTCCGCGTGCGAGCACCAGAACCCGCCTTCTGACGGCTGTCACTGAATGGCGGCAAACACCCCCGAGGTCATTAGTCTGGCGGGCGGTAGTCATTTCCAGGCGGCAGCATAGATTGACGCTTAATGTCAGCTTAATACCATCGGTTGTAGGTTGTGCGCATGAAAGGTGCACTATCTGCGGCGATTGTGCCAACCACCGTATTCATGGCGCCGCAGCTCTTTGCTCGTGCAGCGGGCGGACCCCTTCGTGCGAGCAAGACGCATTGGCTCCTTGGCTTTGCCCTTTCCGGCGGGCAAGATGCTGGCCAGCGAGCATGGAGGGCGTCTTCCCGGCGAGACTACGGAGGGGCCCCGGTGAGGCTCCCATGGGGACCGGTCCCCATGGGAGCCTCACCGGGGCATCACCGTGCCCACACCGTTGCGTCACCGGCCCTCCCGGCAGGGACGGAGACCTGCTCGGCGGCTGCAACTCCCGTGATAAGCGTAACCTACAGGGCTGCCTCAAGCTCCGTTTCCCGGTTCCTGCGAGAAGTTCTGTCCTGGCAAGGTGCAGCGCGAGGAGTTTAGCGATATGGGGCTATTCGCTTCACGCCTGTGGCGCGCGGAATTGTTCCATGTTCAAGGCTCTTGCCCGCGGTGGCCAGCACGAACGGGCGTCAATTGGACAGACCTTTAACGATAACGGAGGCTTTGACTCACCTTTCCAGCCCAACCGCCACACCCAAGAGACCGAATTTCGGGGATGAACCGGAATGCGCACCGTCGGGCGGCGCGCAGCGGAGTGCGCGCCCCACCATTACGCGCGCAAGGGATTTGGGCAACACGCCTGCCAGGGGCCTGATTGGCACCCAGCGCTATCTTGGCGCAGCCCAGGCTCCGGATGTCTCTCGGGCTCGCTGCTATGACTTGGGCAACAGTTGTCCCCCGCCAGACAAGGTGTAGGTCTTGCCCTCCAGCCATTTGTTCGCCGCCAGGCCCGCGTCGTACTGAACATTGTGGCCGTTGCCGAAGATGTTGCTGATAGAGAGGCCCGAGACTCCGCCGGCATCCGTCAGGGTTGTCAGCGTGGAATCGGCGGTTACGGTCCACTTGCTGGTCGCGTCAATCGCGAGCGCGGCGTCCTTGATCGCCCCAGCCAGCGTGCTGCCGTTCTGCAACGTGGCGCGGACAGAATAACCGGCGTCGGCCACGAGGTCGCCGGCTAACGTCTCCTCATCGGCGGTAAAGACCGCGTTGCCGCCATTGGAACCCGTCCGGCCCCAACGGTCCACGCCGGCTTTGACCAGAACGCCCGAGGCGGCGGACGCCTTCACGCTTTTGAGCGTGATGATGCCTCTGGTGTTGGTGATAAAGAACAGCGGGCCGGAGGTGGCTCCAAACGCTTCGCGACCAGCCCAGCGGCGTAGAAACTGGCGAAGCCTCTGGAGTGCGCGGTATTCCCGCGCTTTCGGGGACAAAGCCCATCTGCCGCAGGCGAGGAGAACGACTTTGTCAATGACCGTGCCGTGTTGCCGGTTTCTGACTCGTTTTGTTTTGATCACACGAAACCGCTTCAGTTACTATGCGTTCCGAATCTGCGGGTTAGTAGTCGCAATCAGACCGAAAGGCAGAGTCCGCTTGGACTCCTGCGATCCGGCTTTTAGGTTCTGGCTTCAGCGCCGCCTCCTGCCGTTAGAAACATCTACCGAATGGACAACTATATGCTCGGGGCCTCATCCAGCCGTCTTATCGAGCACAAAGAATCTCCCAAAGCTATGCTACAATTCATTCATCGAGTCGCTGCCGTAACCGTTTGCGCGTCGTCATTCCTCCTGGTCCTGGCGCGGGCTGACGGAGCAGAGACGCAAAAGCTGAGCCGGCGCCTGCCGCAAGTGGCCGCGGATCTTGCGCCGGTTGGCCGGGCATCGGCGGAGCAACGCCTGAATCTCTCGATCGGCCTGCCGCTTCGCAACCGGGAAGCGCTTAACACCCTGGTTCAGCAGCTCTACGACCCAGCTAGCCCGAGTTACCGGCACTACCTGACGCCGGAACAGTTTGGGGACATGTTCGGCGCGACGGAGGCGGATTACCAGGCGGTCATCAGTTTCATGCAGGCCAACGGGCTGACGGTGACGAAGACGCATCCCAACCGCCTGGTGGTGGATGTTCAAGGGACGGTGGCTGAGGTGGAGCGAGTCATGCACGTGACGATGCGCGAGTATCAGCATCCGAGGGAAGCCCGCAAGTTCTACGCGCCGGACGTCGAGCCATCCCTGGACTTGAGCGTTCCGATTCTGGAAATCAGCGGATTGAATAATTACTCGCGGCGCCGCCCGATGCTCCACCGGACCCCACTGGCGCAGTCCGACAGCGTGGGGCCAAAGTCGGGTTCCGGGCCGAGCAGCACTTACATTGGGAAGGATTTCCGCAATGCCTACGTTCCGGGCGCCACCAACCTGACCGGCACCGGGCAGATGGTCGGGCTGCTCCAGTTTGACGCCTACTACACGAACGATATCAAGAACTACATCACCACCGCCGGGATTTCCACGAGCGTGGTGCTGACGAATGTGACCGTCGGCAGCGTCGTTCCCAAGCCCAGCGACGGCAACGGCGAAGTGACGTTGGACATCCAGATGGTGATTTCCATGGCGCCGGGCGTGTCGAAGATCTACGTCTTCGAAGCGACGAACGACGATAGTGTTTCGTGGTCAACGATGCTCAGCACCATGGCCAGCTACACTAACATCCACCAATTCAGTTGCTCGTGGGGTGATAACTCGGTGGGAACACCTGACTATACCTCCGAAGGCATTTTTCTACAGATGGCGGCGCAAGGCCAGTCCTTCTACAATGCCAGCGGCGATTCGGACGCCTTCAGCGGGGGGATTCCCTTCCCGTCGGAGAGCACGAATATTACGCAAGTAGGGGGCACGACCTTGACGATGACCGGCACCGGCGCAGCCTACTCGTCGGAAACGGTGTGGAACTGGGGGGGTGGTACCGGCAGCAGCGGCGGTGTTAGCACGCACTTTGCGATCCCGTATTATCAGCAGGGCATCAGCATGACTGCGAACAAGGGCTCGACCACCATGCGCAATGTGCCGGATGTAGCCCTGACCGCGGACAACGTTTACAATATTGCGGATAATGGCGCGACGACCGGCGGGGTTGGAGGCACGAGTTGTGCCGCACCCTTGTGGGCTGGCTTTACGGCGCTGATCAATCAGCAGGCGGCGGCCAATGGCCAGGGGCCGGTTGGATTCCTTAACCCCGCGGTCTATACGATCGGCAAAGGCTCAAGTTACAGCGCCTGTTTTCATGACACGACTACCGGCAATAATGGCACCAGCACCAAGTATCCCGCCGTTACCGGTTTCGACCTGTGCACCGGCTGGGGCACACCGACGGGGACTAACCTGATCAATGCCCTTTCCGGGCCTGCGCCGGCTCCTGGCATCACGAGCTTCTCGCCGGCTAGCGGCTTCGTTAACACAACCGTCACCATTACCGGCTCGAACTTCGTGTCGGCTTCCGCAGTCACCTTCAACGGCACCAGCGCCTCCTTCATGGTTGATTCCGGCTCGCAGATTACTGCCAAGGTGCCGCTGACGGCGACAACCGGCCCAATTGCCGTCGTCACTCCCAGCGGCACCGCGACCAGCGCCAGCAGCTTCACGGTTCTGGCTGGCTCGCCCGCGCCCGTCGTTGCCAGTTTCTCCCCCGCCTATGGTCCAGCCGGCACCAGCGTTGTTGTCACCGGCCAGTATTTCACCAACGTGTCGGCGGTAACCTTTAACGGCACCAGCGCCAGTTTTACGGTCAATTCCTTGACTCAAATCGCAACCACGGTTCCGCCGGGGGCAACCACCGGGCCCATCAGTGTGGTTACCGCCAGTGGCACGGCGGCAAGCGCGAGCAGCTTCTCGGTCCTATCCGGCGATGGCTCGCCCGCAATTGCCTCTTTCACACCGGCGAGTGGGATGGCCAACTCTTCGGTAGTTATTACGGGCGTGAACTTTGCCGGGGTCACGGCGGTCACGTTCAATGGCGTCAGCGCAAGTTTCACGGTCAATTCTCTCACGCAGATTACCGCGACCGTTCCTTCGGCTGCCACGACGGGTCCGATCGCAGTTACCAATCCGTATGGCACGGGGACGAGCTCCACATCGTTCACATTATTAGCTTCGCCCCAGGTGGCTATCAGCCAGATCTACGGCGGCGGCGGCAATGCATCGGCTCCATATCTCTATGACTATATCGAGCTGTATAACCGCGGGTCCGTGGCGGTGGACCTCAGCACCTGGTCAGTGCAGTATGCAAAGTACAACGGCTCTTCCTGGTCAAAGACCTCGCTGACCGGCACCATTCAACCGGGCCATTATTACCTTGTCCAGGAAGCCACGGGCGGAAGCGTCGGCTCGGCTCTCCCCATCCCTGATGCCACGGGCTCGATGAACATGAGTGCGACCCAGGGCAAAGTGGCCCTCGTGGAGAATCAGACGACTCTCACAGTCGCCAATCCAGCCGGCGGCACGGGCATCGCGGATTTCGTCGGCTACGGCACTGCGACCGCATACGAGGGCTCCGGCCCGGCGCCGGCACCCTCGGCGACCACCGCCATCTTCCGCGCCAACAGCGGCGCTACGGATACGGATGACAACTCGGCGGACTTCACCACCGGCGCTCCCGCCCCACGCAACTCCGGCCCCGGGCTGAGCGTGCCTGACCTGGCGGTCGCGGTTTCGCACTCGGGCAGTTTCGTCCAGGGCGGCGTCGGCAATAGCTACACGATCATGGTGACGAATGTCGGGACCGCGGCCTCCACGGGAACAGTCACTGTGATTGACACGCTTCCTGCCGGCCTGACCGCCACTGCGATCAGCGGCACCGGTTGGGCGGCGACGCTGGGCACGCTTACCTGCACGCGTTCCGATGCCCTGGCGGCGGGTGCGACCTACCCGGGCATTACTGTGACCGTAAGTGTTTCAACCAACGCTCCGGCCAGCGTGACCAATACGGCGACCGTCTCCGGCGGGGGTGATACCAACCTGGTCAACAATACCGCGAATGATCCTACGACCATCACCAGTTCCGGCGGTGGCGTCAGCTACGCAGGCGTCCTGGCGGGTTGGGATGTAAGTGGACTAACGGGCGGGTCCGGCAGTTTCGGGACCTCGCCGCTATCCGCCTCTACAAACGCCCAGAACCTTACCGTTGGCGGGCTGACGCGTGGCTCCGGCGTGGGAACTTCGGGAACTGGGGCGGCGCGAGCCTGGGGCGGCACTACATTCACCAACACGTCGGAGTCAGCGGCTACCAATGCCAGCCAATTTGCCACGTTCAGCATTGCGGCCCATACGGGTTACAGAGTGTCCTTCACCAACCTCAGCCGGCTGGATTACCGGCGGTCGGGTTCAGGCCCGACCAATGGTGAGTTGCAGTATCAGGTTGGTTCGGGCGGGTTCGTGGACATCACGAACCTTGCCTATAGTTCAACCTCCGGCAGCGGGGCGTCGCTGGGACCATTCAATCTGTCGGGCATTTCGGCGCTCCAGAATGTCGGTGCGGGCACGAATGTGACGTTCCGCATCGTCAACTGGGGTGCCAGCAATGCGGGCGGCACGTGGTATATCTACGATGTGGCCGCCTCGACGGCCAACGATCTCGAGGTGCAAGGCACCGTGGTCGCACCTTGTTCTGCGCCTGCGGCATTGGTGCCGACAGCTTCGCCGGCTTCGACCGTATGCGCGGGTACCGCCGTAACACTTGCTGCCGGTGCGACTGGCGGTCTGACCCCATACACGTATCAGTGGAAGACGAATGGCACTGCCATTCCCGGCGCCACGGGCAGCACCTACTCCATCGCCTCGCCCACGGTCGCCGATGCTCTTAACTACACCGTGGACATCACTTCCAGTTGCGGGGGCACCGCATCCACTTCGCCGGCGCTGGCCCTGACGGTGAACGCCGTTCCCTCGACGCCGACGGCTGGGAACAACGGGCCGGTATGCGCAGGCTCAGCGCTGACGCTGAGCACGCCAACCGTATCGGGAGCGACATATAGCTGGACGGGCCCCAATGGCTTCACCTCGCCGGCTCAGAACCCGATGGTATCGGGCAGCGCGATCGTGAGCATGAGTGGCACCTACTACGTGACCGTAGTGGTGAGCGGGTGCGCGTCAGCGGCGGGTTCGACGGCGGTGACCGTCAATCGGGCGTCCGCTGGCGGAACCGCAACCCCGGCGGTTGCCACGGTAGCCAGTGGCACGGGCACCAACATCACCCTGACTGGCCAGACCGGCGACATCGTCAAGTGGCAATACTCGACCGATGGGAACAACTGGTCGGACATCGCCTCGACGGCGAATCCCCTTCCAACGGGCCCTCTGATGCAGACGACCGAATACCGCGCGGTGGTGCAAAGCGGAGTTTGCGCGGCGGCTGCTTCCAGTGTGGCGACGATAAGCGCAAGTGCGTTGGTGGCGCCCATGCTGTCGGGTGTCGAGAAGCTGAGCGACACGAGCATCAAGCTGACGTTCAGCGGGCCGCAGGGCCAGAACTATAGCGTCCTCGAGACGGCTGAGGTGGAACAGTTGCTCGCGAGCTGGAACGTGCTAACCAACGGCACCTTCGGCGCCAGCCCGGAGACCTTCACCGACACGAGCGCGACCAACGCATCACGGTTCTACCGCATCACCTCGCCGTAGTCGGCCACATTTACAGCCCCTTTTAGGGGTCATTGCGCCGTAACCAACAGGCGATAGAAGCGATGCGGTTGAGCCGTCACACTGTCGCTTAAGGTGAGGGGGCCGCCAGTGCCAGGCAATGGGGCGCCGAGGGGAACCCATTGCGGGTCGCTCAAACCGTTTTTGTACTGGAGCTGATAAGATTCACCCGGCCACGAGTTGAAAGTGAAGGTGATGTGCCCGTTGCCGTCCGGCTTGACCGAGCCAAATTGCAGGGGCGACTGGACCATGACCAGGAAAGTCCTGGCGTCACTCATCGGCGGCACGCCGTTGTCGGTCACGCGCACGGTGACGGCATTGGTGCCGGGGACAGGGACGTTGGTGATGGCCCAAGTGAGCGCCCCGGTCATAGGATCAATAGCGGCCCTCGCCGGTGAGTTGGTCAGGCTGAAAGTGAGCGTTTGATACCAACTGTCAGGGTCGGTCGCGACGGCGGTAAGCCGCAGGGTCTGGCCGAAGTAAAGGAATCGGTCGCTGATGACATTAAGCACCGGAGGGTTGTTCGGGATGGCGTTGGCGGCGCCCGGCGTGGGCATCGGCATGAAGTAAAGGTCGGTGGCGCCGTCGGGGAAACGGCCTTGGGAGACGCCCGCAGTCTGGAGGCCAAATTCGACTGAATCAATCAGGGTGAGGTCCGAACCATAGATCTGGATCATCTTGCCGTCCTTGTTCAAGTTGAAGCGGACGTGGTTTGGCCCCTGGCTGGGGTGGCTGTCGGCCTGGTATTCCACCCAGCCATGCCCGGCGATGTAACTGAGCGGCGCGATCTGGGAGTTGGTCCGGCCGGCGATAGAGGGATCGTCGGTGAGATACAACCCGCTGAGGCTCACTGGCAACGGTCCGGTATTATACAATTCGAACCAGTCGTTGCTGGGGCCGGAATTGGCCAGCCATTCGTTGACGCGGAGGTTGGCAGGGTTGCCGAGCACCGCGTTGGCGGCATTGGCCGCGCCCGGAGTCGGACTGCTGAGCAGGTTCCAGGTTCCGCCGTTCCGGCCAATGGAGGTGTCGGCGATCTGCGCACCATAGGTAACACTATCGAGGACCTGGGCATTCGTGCCGAACAGATAAACGGCCGCGCCATACGCGCTCAGCGAAAAGCCGGTATTCAGGTTGGTCGTTCCGTTGGTGGAGGCCGGCAGTGATCCGTTGCACCAGAACACGAGGTAGCCATTCGAGGCGATGGTGACTCCGGCGGGAATTGTCCATTGTCCCGGGTTTCCGGGGTCAGTGCCCAGGCTCATGCCGGCGAGGCTGAAGTTCGTCGGGTTTGGATTAAAGAGTTCGAGCCAGTC
>Ga0182019_10001811_pt1 | contig 10888 bp, 10 predicted proteins | sample 812E2MmetaG_FD_120483 | JGI IMG/M metagenome (GOLD analysis project Ga0182019, IMG submission 120483) | Permafrost microbial communities from Stordalen Mire, Sweden - 812E2M metaG | ecosystem: Environmental > Terrestrial > Soil > Wetlands > Permafrost | place: Sweden: Stordalen | collected...
CGAAATTGAAAAAGTGCGCGATGCGCTGAAAGGCGCAGATATTGATGTCATCAAGCAGGCAACAGAACAGCTCACGACCACAATCTATGAGATCTCGACTGAGCTCTATGCTAAAACTGCAGAAAAGGCTCAGGAGAAAGCCCCGGCCGGAGAGTCGGACTACGAGGTAGTTGACGAGAACGAGAAGTAGTGCGCTAGCATGCCCTATGAAACGTGATTACTACGAAGTGCTAGGAGTCGGTAAGACTGCCACCGAAGCTGAAATAAAAAAGGCTTATCGTAAACTTGCCCTAAAACACCATCCAGACGTCAGCCCTGACAAAAGCGAGGCAGAGGAGAAGTTCAAAGAGATCACTGAAGCTTATGAAATACTCAGCAATCCAAGCAAGCGTGCAACCTATGACAGAGTGGGGCAGTCTGGGTTCCAGCAAGGTGCGTCTGGGTTCCAGCAAGGTGCGTCTGGTGCTGGCTTCAGCGATTTCGGCGGGTTTGGTGGCTTTTCCGATATTTTTGAAACGTTTTTCGGAGGCGGGTTCGGGGAGAGTCCATTCCGAACCCAAACCAGGGCGCGCCCGTCAGGTCCGCAAAGAGGCCCCGATGCCGCAGTTGACGTTCAAGTGTCATTTGAGGAGTCAATTTTTGGAACAGAAGTTAGTGTTGAAGTCCCACGTTATGAACGCTGTGAACATTGTGCGGGAACCGGCGCTGAACCCGGCACTGACATAAAAACGTGTCCGTCCTGCGGTGGCAGCGGTGAGATACACAAGGCTCAGAACATCTTTGGGGCCCAGCTTATCAGAATAGAAACGTGCCCTCAATGCCGAGGTGAGGGAAAGGTTTTTGAGACTGCGTGCAAGAGCTGCAGGAGCGCCGGAAGGCTACGAACAACTAAGATAGTGCCGATCAAAGTCCCTCCAGGAGCATATACGGGCTTGCATATCCGAAAACCTGGGGAGGGTTCGGCAGGCGCCCGGGGCGGGCCTTCAGGCGATTTGCTCGTCGTCGTGCGCGTGTTACCACATCCGATCTTCAAACGTGAGGGCGACGACATCCATAGCGATTTATCAATCAGCGTGTCAGCTGCGGCATTGGGCGGGAAAATTGAAGTGCCTTCGGTATACGGAGCGTTAAAAGTGGATCTTCCTGAAGGAACGCAGGGCGGCACAACTATCCGCCTGAGAGACAAGGGAGCCCCCAGCGTTCACAGGCGTGGCCGCGGCGACCAGTACACGACATTGATCGTCGAAATTCCGAAGAATCTGTCCGAAAGAGAGAAGGAGCTCTTTCGTGAACTAGCATCTCTAAAGGGTGAGGCCCTAAAGCGAGCTAGTCGCAAGGCTAAGGTTTTTAGCACCGTCAAGGATGTCTTTGGCGCTAACGATTGAAACCCGCCTCAAGGCATCGTTTGCGCATGTATCCCCTTTCACTAAACGAACCGGCGCTTGCTGAAATAACTCGGCAGCTTAAAAACTTTATACAAGGCAGCGTGCGATCTGCCAGAGCTAAAGGAGCGGTCGTTGCATTGAGTGGGGGCGTGGACTCCTCTGTCGTAGCCGCGTTGGCGCATGACGTTGCGGACACTACGGCGTTGATACTCCCTGAAACAGCGGTCACCTCGGCGCAAGATGTTCTCGACGCAACATCTATCGCAGAAGTGTATGGGCTGCCGTTCACGGTAATCGAAATCAACGACCTGATCGACTGCTTTAAAGAAGCGGCGCGTCCCATACTGCCTGTGCGCATGAATGGTCAAGTTTCGATCGCCGAAGCAAACTTGAAGCCCCGGATTAGAATGACGTTGAGTTATGTCACGTCGAACGCAGACTTGCGACTAGTTTTAGGAACAGGCAATAAGACAGAGCTACTCATGGGCTACTTCACGAAGTACGGAGACGGCGGCGTTGACGCTTTGCCCATAGGCCGCCTGTATAAAACTCAAGTGTTTCAGTTGGCACGATACGTGGGGATTCCTGATAGAATAATCGCGAAAGCCCCTTCTGCTGGACTTTGGTTAGGACAAACTGATGAGGAAGAACTAGGTCTTTCGTACGATGTCCTTGATCGGATCTTGCTAGAGCTGATTGACAAGGAGAAAACCGTCAAGGAAACCGCCAAGCTGCTGGACGTGGAACCAAAACGGGTTCAAGAAATCTCTGATCGAGTGCATCGCGCTAAACACAAAAGACACACCCCACTGCTTCCAACCATAACATAAGGCCGAGTTTTTAAGACCTGTTGCGCATTCAAAGAGAAACAGCAACTTCAGCGCGGGGAAATTTTTATATCGAGTACGACGTGGTACTGGCGGGGAGCGTAGGACCTTACTTTCTTGAGGCAAGTTCCTTCGACCGTTCTATCAAATCTTCCGACAGCTTCTTTAATTCTTTCAATCGTACGAGGAAACTCGTTTTCGGGCTTGACGTCGTAATAATGGACAAAGCCGCCACTCTCACTAAGCATCGTTACTGCGTCGTACAGGAAATTAAAGGCGGAATGTGGTAAATTCATAATGACGCGGTCTGCTGCGCCTATAAATTTAGGGGCTAGGTCTTTTGCGTCGCCGGAGCACGCCTCGACGTTGTGCAACCTGTTCAGTTCGATGTTCTTCTTCAAACAGCGGAAGGCCTTGGGATTCTTCTCAAAGGCAATTCCTTTTTTAACTTTCTTAGCTAGCAGTATCGTAAAAGGCCCGACGCCCGCGAACATGTCCACCACGGTTTCCCGTGACTGCGCTAACTCGGCTATCCTATGTCTTTCTGTTGCTAGCCGTGGGCTGAAATAGACGCCCGCAACATCCACTCGCAGTCTGGAGCCATATTCTTTGTGCACCGTTTCCGTCCGTCTTTCCCCAGCGACGAAGACAAGGTCTTTGAGCCGATATTGACCACCTACGCCACTAACAGCTGCCAGCACAACTTTGATGTCTCTTCGTGTCTTCAGAAGCTCTGTCGCGGCGGCTAGAATGCCGTCGAACCAGTCAATTATGGCGATATCTCCAATGACATCGTACCGGATTCCAAGCCTCTTGCGAAGCGGTCGCAGCCGTGGTTTCAAAGCACAGGGTTCAAGATCATAGCGAAACTCATCAGCTTCTCCTTTGAAAGGGATATAAAGTCGACCGCGTCGTTCTTCTATCCCGTAGCTCTCATCTAAGAGGTCAAGTTCCTTGAGCTCTTTTCTGACCCGCTCGCCTTCTCGCTTTGGTACACTCACGCACAATTTCTTTTTCGTCGACACAGGCATCGCACGCTATAAGAACACGCGACGCTTATCTTCTTTCTGGTCTCTAAAGTCTGAGGTACGAGAGTCAAAATGAATTGAAGATTCCAATTTGCCGAGAGAAAAAGCTATTTCAGTAGACGCTAAGCTATCTGCCGAATCCTGCTCGCGAAATGAGGTGATGCGGTGCTGACCTTCGTTGGCTTAGGCTTGTACGACGAAGAAGACGTAACGGTGAAAGGACTAAAAGCGATCGAAAATGCTGATGTTATATATGCGGAGTTCTATACCTCAAAGCTTCTAGGAACCACAATTGAGAAATTGGAAGAATTCTATAAGCGCGAAATCCGTCTGCTGGACAGAAATGATGTTGAGCAAGCTCCTGACGAGACAGTTTTGCGAGATGCCGAGTGCAAGAATGTCGCTTTCTTAACGGCGGGCGACGCGATGATCTCTACAACGCACGTCGATTTAAGGATACGGGCGCACGACAGAGGGATAGACACCCAAATTATTCACGGGACATCGATTGCTACGGCGGTATGCGGATTAACGGGGCTTCAAAACTACCGTTTTGGCAAGTCGGCAACTATTGCGTTTCCTTACCGAAACGTGTCTGACGTGCCCTACGACACGGTTATGGCAAACTTGCGAAGTGATCTCCACACGTTGCTCTTCTTGGATATACAGGAAGAGTTTATGAAGCTTGGCCATGGAATCGAACTGTTGCTTCATAGTGAACATGAGAAAGGGCGCAATCAGTTGGCATCTCTGCTAGCCGTGGGCATCGCGCGAGCGGGGTCGCGTTCACCGACGGTTAAAGCAGACGTGTTGGCGAGGCTCAAGGAGTACGATTTTGGGCCTCCCTTGCACGTCCTTGTCATACCCGCGTCACTTCACATCGTGGAAAAGCAGGCGCTTCAAACGTTTGCTGGTGCTCAAAATGTCCCAGATTGTGGATAAAGTAGCGCTGTATGAAACGATGCTCCGCATCGCTCTGGAACGTGCAGACATTGTTGTAAACAAGAAATGTGCTACCGACGTTTTGACCATGGCGCGGTCCTATTATGAGGATGGAGTCTATTTTCGGACAAGCGGCGATTTGGTCAATGCACTGGTCTGCTTTAGCTACGGCCACGGGTGGCTTGACGCGGGTGTGCGTGTAGGAGCGCTTCAGGCCCAACAAAGAGAGTAGCCGGGGCTCTTCGGCTGAATTAGCGCTCGCATCTTGATTAGACAGCCTTGGTGCCAATATTAATTAACTTTGTTGACTTACATTGAAGTATGCCCAATTATTATGTCACGCTCGAGGCTGCGTGGTTGGTGAAGGACGTCAAATCGGTAGATGATGCCATAGGCATAGCAATATCGGAGGCGGGCAAACGCTTAAACCCAAAACTGAGCAAGGTTGAAGTGGCGGTCGGGTCGATGTCGTGCCCTGCCTGCGGCGAAGTATTCGACAGCGTCTACTTGGTGGCTAATACCGCTCTTGTCGGGCTAATACTCGAGATAAAAGTCGTAAATGCCGAAAATGAGTCGCACGCGGCAAAAATCGCAAAGGCGGTAATTGGTAAAGCGTTAGCTGACGTGCCGCTGAAAACAATTGATGTCGCCCTCAAGGAAGGTTAAGTGCCACTGTTTTTCTTTCCCTAGTTGGAGTCTGAATGCGATTGATTGCTCTGATTTCTGGAGGCAAGGATTCTATCTGCGCGTTGAGTTGCGCGTTGCGTGAACACGAAGTTGTAGAGTTAGTCAACGTTCAGGCCGTAGAAGACTCATTCCTGTACCACGTGCCGTGCTCACGTCTCACTCGCCTAATTTCGGAGGCCGTTGACATTCCGCTAGTGTCGGGCGTATCGTTTTCGCACGAGGATGAATTGACATTGTTGAAAACCCTCCTGCAAGGCGCGGAAGCGGACGGCGTTGTAGCTGGCACGATAGCGTCGAACTACCAAATGAGCCGACTCAAGAAACTATGCGTTGAGCTTGAATTGAAGTTGTATGCCCCCTTGTGGAACAAAGGCAGTGAACGCTTGTTACGGGCAATGGCGGGCTCAATGGATATTATCGTTGTTCAGGTCGCCGCTTATGGAATGAAAGAATCGTGGCTCGGCAGGAAACTCGATGAAGGGGCGGTCGATGATTTATCCGAATTGCATAGAAAACACGGGGTGCACATTATGGGCGAGGGCGGCGAGTACGAAACACTTGTTCTGGACGCTCCTATCTTTAAAAGGCGCATTAAAGTAATGAATTATGACAAGCAGTGGTTTAGCGAGCAGTGGAGAGGGTGCGTGGAGATTCACGAGTTCAAACTCGAAGACAAATGAGAACGTGGTGGACTAGATGAAGTTGAGGATATTCGGCCACAAAGAGAAAGTCGTAAAGGGCATGGAGGAGAGCACTGCCGGATTGATGAAGTACGTGTTTGCAGCTCCGCGGTGGAAGAACTCCATTCTTGTCACCCTTGCTTTGTCGCTCGTCGTTGGCGCCGGTGTCTTCAATTTTGGATGGAGGGAAAATCTCCTCGCGGGCCTGATTCTTATCGGCATCCCAGCTGTGCTTGCCGCTGCCTTTACTCACCCATTGGCTCGGCTTCTGCAGGGCACTATGACCGTTAATCGCTCTGCTTTGTTAGCATTCGTGGGGGCAGTGATAATCAGTGTTTTTTGCGTTGTCGGTGCACTGATTTCATTTGCAATCGGGTGGCAGCTGACAATCTCAGCCTACGTCATGTCCTTGGGGGCCGTCTTTGCTTTCAGAATTCTGGTGCTGATCGCTATCACGCAGAAAAGCTTCGTTCGAAATTTAGTCCCTGCTTCGCTTCAAACGGTATTCGGAGCGCTTTTTTTGATGCTGTTCGGAGCGACAGGCTACGTCGTGAACTTAGTAACGATCAGTGTCGTGTTCACGCTTGGCGCGTTGGTCATCATCAGGTACATCGATGCGCCGTTGAGAAAATCTTTTGGCGTAAGCGGCATGGATTTCATTCGTAGCTACATTGCGCAAACAGTAGAAGGCGCCCCTGGCATGGAGGACTTCTTCAAAAAGATAGGCGAAGCCGTTGAAGTCCCCGTCACCACGCTGTCTTTCAGAACGAACGAGCGCTTGAAAGCGACGTTTGTCGTGCCGGCTGTTCATCCTGGTCCCGTCGGCGAGATTGGCGGTGGAAACCTTCCCGTCAGAATTGTAAACAATCTCGACGGTGGAGAGATTTTTGTGCCGCATGGGACTGCAACGCACGATTTCAACTTGGTTTCGGCGACAGAATCACGGAAAATAGTCGAAGCTGCGGCACGAGCAGTGGAAAATACCCTTTATACTGCGGATGCGTCAAAATCAATTAGGGTGCAGAGGGGGGCAATCAAGCTTCTTGCACAGAGATTTGGCAACTCAGTTTTGTTTGTCTCGACTTTGTCGCCAGAGTCAACAGAAGACATCGAGTATGGGCTTGGTCTCGTCGCAAGCGCTGAAGCGAGAACACAAGGCGCGCAGCATGCCGTGCTCATCGATGCGCATAACTGCACGGCTCCCTATGCATCATCTATGTGGGCGGGCACTAAGAACTCGTTCGACCTGATTGATGCGATCAGGGAAGCATCCTCGAGACTGATGCAATCAGAACCGCTAAGAAGCGACATTAAGCTTGGAACAGCAAGTCGGGCGCCTATTTTTGGGCGAGATGAAGGTATGGGGGATCTCGGCATTCAGGTGGCATTGGTTGAAGTTGCGGGGCAGCGCACGGCTTACGTGCTCGTCGATGCCAACAATATGGTGCCTAACTTGCGCGAAATCATCGTAAGCGCCCTAAAAGTCGATGAGGCAGAAGTAATGACTACTGATAACCATGTCGTGAACTCATACGGCGGCGTCAATCTGTTAGGTTTTAAAGCCGACAACGGCGTCCTCTTGAAGGCGATAATCGAACTGGTTGATGAGGCACAGGCGAATCTTGAACCGGTCCGTGCCGGGATGAACACCCAGCAAGCTAACGGGGTGTCGGTCTTTGGCTCGCAAAAGACTGCACAGCTTGCGAGTACCGTAAATGCTATTATGGCGATGGGCGGCGCTCTGGGAATATCTGTGATAATAGCAGCTTTTGCTATCTCTTTGCTGCTTGTAATTTTCAATAGATAAGCTGCCACAACGTGCTTTGCTTGAGTCGGAAAGCCGCTGGAGATCGGCTACTTGTGCGTGAAATAACAAATGATTTTCGTTTGGCCATGCTGTTCGAGCACCTGATCCACTCTGGCAAAGCCGTAGCGTTCAAATTGCACTACTCGATCCAGCTCAGCAGCTATACCGGGTTCGCCAATCCCGATATCGACTCCGCTTGGCGTGAAGACCTCGACTTGAGGCCCGCTGGGCGGAGCCCAGTGAATTATTCTTGTGCCTTTAATGATTTCGTCGCCGGCGTATTCTGCCTCTAACGGCTCTTTTTTTACAATTCGAACGTTGTAGAGATCTTTTAGTCGCACCAGATCGCTGCCGGATAAGGTGAGGTCTTGTGCACTGACACACACGCCACCTTCCACTGGGATCTCTCTAAAAGAGGCAGAAGATGATGGATGAAGTGGGGCGCGCGCTGTTGTAGGCTTGGCGTTTATTATGCTCATTGTAATCGGGTCCGATACGAAGAAGTATCTGTGAGCAACCGGATCTACAAGTTTCCTGTTCTCGGCATACAGGTTTTCCAAGCTGACACTTATGTCAGATTCGTTAATGCCCAATTTCAGGATAAACAGCCTGACGGCTTCTGGAGAGAAACCTCTCCGCCTCAAAGCCATTAAAGTGGGGAGTCTAGGGTCATCCCAGCCGCTATAGAGCCCCTTGGCAATCTCACTCCTCAGCTTACTTGTTGAGAATTTGCCGAATTCGTGGATGCTGATCCTCCCCCAATGCAGGGTGAACGGATATGTCCAGCCCATATAATTGTAGAGGAACTCCTGCCTCCTCTCGCTGTCGCGCAAGTCCTTTCCACGAATAATGTGTGTAACTCCGAGCTCGTGATCTTCGATCGCTGATTCGAAATCAAGCATAGGCCACACTCGAAATGCTAGTCCCCGGGGGTGGGTGGTGTCGACAATGCGAAAACCAATCCAATCTCGCAAAGCTGGGTTCTTATGCGTTACGTCGGTTTTAATCCGCAAGACAGCCTCTTTTTCGCCTAGTCGCCCGTCCAGCATCTGTTCCCAAAGGCGCATATTCTTTTCTGCGGCGTTCTCGCGATCAGGACACGCTAATCCTGCGTCTTTGAGCTTTTTGAATTGCGGCTGGGAACAGGTGCAGACGTAAGCAGCCCCCTGAGCAATGAGCTCTTCAGCGTAATGATAGTATATTTCCATTCGGTCGGAAGCGTTGACCACGACGTCGGGGGTCGTTCCGAGCCATTTGCAGTCCTCAAGATACCAATCGTAGGCCTCGAGCATTGGTCGCTTCGTCTGCGGGTCGGTGTCGTCAAAACGCAGAATGAAAGAACCGCCGTACCTTTTGGCGTATTCAGAATTCACAACAATTCCGCGGGCACTGCCAAGCGTAGCCGGCCCATTAGGATTAGGTGCGAATCGCACGGCGACGCGTTCGTGGTGAGGCAACTCCGGCAGGTACATCTTTTTGTGCTGCGCCTTTACTGGTTTGCGTTGTAGGTCCGGGGCTATCTGCTGGAGTAGCTGCCTTTGCTCGCCAAGCGTCATTGCGTTGACGTCGGCGATGATACCCGCTGCCAAGCCTGATATCTGTCTTGCTTCTAGTTTAAGTTCCGGATGCTCGCCTATGAGCTTTGAGACAACGGCGTTAGGCGCTGCTTTACCTTTGTGTAGAATAGCGTTGTGCAGAGCCTGCTTCTTGATTGCAGTGCTTAAAACTTGAGGTTCCACATCACCGCCCCGAAGACCCTGCCTTCAATACGCTCTTGAAATCATGTAGTCGGCAAGTTTGAGCAGTTTGCGTTTTGCCTCTGAATCGGCTAGCTTGGCGAGTCGCGACTTGCCGGCTCCGAGAATCTCAGTTGCCTTCTCCATCGCGTAATCGATTGATCCTGCATCCTGTAAATCTTTAATTGCCACGTCGATTGCTTTTTCGCTTGTAAGTTGTGACGGGTCAAGTCTGATGCCGTGCTTGAGTCCGTGGATCATGACTAGCGTCATCTTGCCCTCTATTAGGTCACTGGCCCTATCTTTTCCAAGCACTTCACGCGCCGTAATCAAGTCGAGCACATCATCGCGGATCTGGAAGCATATACCCATAGCTATTCCAAACTCCCACAGGGCGCTCACTTCGCTGTCGGTGCCGCCCCCAAGTATCCCCCCCATCGCCAAACCCGCAGCGTAGAGCACGGCTGTCTTTTTTTGGACCATTTCGAGATAGTCTGCCTCCGATATGTTTTTGTTATTTTCGAACTTGATATCCAGCCACTGCCCTTCGCAGATGTGTAGGCATGCTTTCGAGAGGAGCCTAAGACATTTTGTTGCATTTTCTGGTTCTGTTTTTGTGTAGGAAAGCACCTCAAAGGCTTTAGCATAAAGTGCATCGCCTGCCAAGATGGCTTCAGACATACCCCATTTTGTGTGGACGGTCTCTATGGAACGTCTTGTCGCGTCTTCGTCCATAATATCGTCGTGAATCAGCGTGAAATTGTGGATGAGCTCTACTGAAACGGCTGCTGGAAGTATGGTCTCAACAGCGATCTTGGGTTGCACCGCTTCGGCACCCAATAGCAAAACCACTGGGCGCAGCCTCTTCCCACCAGCGTTAAAGAGATGTCGAGCGGCTCTGTACAACTCTTCAGGGAAAACTACAGGGACATACTCGTCAAGCGCATCATCGATAATTGTCTTTCTTTTGAGCAAGTCGTCGTCCAGATTGTTCACTCTTGACCCCTCCTTGAGAGTGCCGCCTTTTGAGTGCAATACGGCTCTGGCTGAGGTTTTTCTCCGCGTTCAAGATCTCACCGCAATGTTCTGGCCATTTCTTAGAAGATGAATATTGTCCCTTAAGCTGTAACCTGCTTCTTCTGCAAGTTCTACGTAGGAGCTTGTCATGGTTAGATCTCCGTGCGTCGGAAAAATATGGTCTGGCTTGAGCATCTTAATCAGCTCCCAGTGGTCTTCGCGGGCTGCGTGTCCCGACACGTGAACATCGGTATAAAGCCGTGCCCCTTGCATTTTGAGCTTGGTCTCTACTGAATATCGATTAGCCGCGTTTATTGGGGTTGGTATCACCTCGGCAGAAAATACTATTTTGTCTCCGGGCGCAACTTTGTAAGGGGTCAGCTCGTTTGCTACCCGCGTGAGCATCGCTTCCGGTTCTCCTTGATGCCCCGTTATAATAGGAAGATACTTTTCTTTTCCTTCTTGTGCCACTCTCCTTAGTACCTTTTCTACAGATCTTCTATTCCCGTAGACTCCAATGTCATTCGGAAGCTCGACATACCCCATCCTTTCTGCGGTTCCTAAGTATCGTTCCATAGAGCGACCGAGGACCAGCGGGCGCCGGTCCATCTCGCGAGCTGCTTCGAAGATCGTCTTTACGCGGGCTATATGTGACGAAAACGTAGTTACGAGCACCCCATTACCCTCTTCTTCGGTGCCGAGAAGAACGTCACGCACCAAGTCTTTCGCTATCTGTTCTGACGGGGTCTTTCCCGCCTCCTTTACGCGAGTACTTTCGA
>Ga0182019_10001812_pt1 | contig 10887 bp, 8 predicted proteins | sample 812E2MmetaG_FD_120483 | JGI IMG/M metagenome (GOLD analysis project Ga0182019, IMG submission 120483) | Permafrost microbial communities from Stordalen Mire, Sweden - 812E2M metaG | ecosystem: Environmental > Terrestrial > Soil > Wetlands > Permafrost | place: Sweden: Stordalen | collected...
TCTGCTTTGAGAAGGGGAATGGCATCGCTTCTCTTTACCCGGTTAATATCAAAGGTCTTAAAGGTAAAAAGGCACTCGACGTTATTTACAAAGAAGTTCTTAAATTAATTAAAGATAAAAAATTTGTTGTCACACTCGGCGGTGAACATACAATATCTACTGCACCGATAAAGGCTCATTTCGATTCGTACAAGGATATGTCCGTTCTTCACTTCGATGCACATTCTGACCTTCGTGACGAATACGAAGGGACTAAATATTCACACGCCTGCTTCTGTTCCCGTGTTGCTGAGTTTACCAAAGATATTACACAGGTTGGTATACGTGCCCAGTGCAAAGAAGAATATGAGTTTATCAAAAAGAATAAGATTAAAACTTTTTATGCATACGCAATACGTAACGGACTTCACGGTAAAAACTGGCAGGATAAAGTGATTAAAGGATTGAAGAAGAATGTGTATATTACTTTCGATGTGGATTACTTCGACCCTTCAATAATGCCGTCTACCGGTACCTGTGAGCCCCTTGGGTTCTACTGGGAGGAAACAATGGTGCTGTTAAAGAAACTTGGAAAAGTAAGAAATGTGGTAGGTTTTGACGTAGTCGAACTTGCTCCTAAAAAGGATAACTCTTATCCCGATTTCTTAACTGCAAAACTGATTTATAAAATGTTAAACTATTTCCTATGAAAGAAGATTTAAAGAAAAAAGCCGGAGTTATAATAAAAAGACTTGCTCAAAATTACAGCGATGCTAAATGCCATCTCGATTTTAAGAATGCTTTTGAACTTCTTGTGTCAACAGTACTTGCTGCTCAATGTACGGACGTAAGAGTTAATATGACTATGACCCCCCTATATAAATCAAAGTATAAAACCCCTAAAGATGTATTAAAAGACGGAATAGATAATTTCAGAGATAATATTAAATCGATTAACTTCTTCAACAATAAAGCTAAAGCAATTCTTGCTATCTGTGAAGTATTGGAAAAAGATTATAAAGGTAAAGTCCCGTCAACTATGGAGGAACTTACAGCTCTGCCCGGCGTCGGACGTAAATCTGCATCTGTAATACTCGGAAACTGTTTCGGCAAACAGGATGTAATAATTGTCGATACTCATCTTAAAAGGGTTTCTACAAAACTCGGTCTTATTGAAAACGATAATCCCGAGAAGATTGAAACGGAACTTAAAGAGATTATTCCTGAAAAAGAACAGTACAATTATTCAATGCGCATTGGTGAGCATGGCAGAGTCATTTGTCAGGCAAAAAAACCTGATTGCGCTGAGTGTTTTTTAAACGATATTTGCCCTTCATCTAATTTATAATTATGAACAAAAAGAAATCCGATTTAAAGAAGATAGAAGTAGTACTAATGGATATGGATGGCTGTTTAACAACAGGTCACATTGTATATTCCAGCAGCGGTGAAGATATTAAAATGTTCCATACTCACGACGGTTACGGATTAACACGGGGCAGGGAACTCGGTCTGAAGTTCGCAGTTATCAGCGGTATGAATTCTGCTGTCAACAAAAGAAGAGTTGAAAGACTTAAGATTCATCACCTCTACGAAAACATAGATGATAAACTTGTACCTTTCGAAGAGTTAAAGAAAAAGTATAAACTTAAAGATGAAAACTTTGCATACATCGGCGACGATGAATTCGACATTCCTCTTCTTAAGAAAGTCGGCTTCTCCTGTTGCCCTAAAAGCGGTATCGATGAAGTGAAAAAACATGTTCATTATGTTTGTAAAAAGAACGGCGGTGAAGGTGCCATAAGGGAAATGATAGATAAAATACTTAAAGCTAAAAAACTAATTTGACATTTTATAAAATTTAATACGTATACTTATTATGGATTCTAAAAATTTACAATTTAATTCCAAACTAATTCACAGCGGCGCTATCAAAGATAAATTCGGTTCCGTGAATGTCCCCATTTATCAGACTTCCACTTTTGCTTTTGAATCTGCCGAAGAAGGTGAAAAATGTTTCCTCGGAGAATCAAGCGGATATATTTATACTAGACTCGGAAACCCTACAATAAAATCCCTCGAAAGATGTTTAGCTGACCTTAGCGGCGGATTCGATGCTGTGGCTGTCAGTTCCGGTATGGCTGCCGTCAACACAATCTATATGGCACTGCTTTCGAAAGGCGACCATATGATCAGCACTGCAGCAGTTTACGGTCCTTCAAGAGGCGTTATGGAAGACCACTGGTCAAGGTTTGGTATTGAATCTTCTTACATAGATACAACTAATCTCGAAAATATTAAAAAAGCAATTAAGCCAAATACAAAAATGCTCTTCCTCGAAACACCAGCTAACCCTACACTCGATATTACTGATATCGAAGGTGCTTCTAAGATTGCAAAAGAACATGGACTGGTTTTAGTTGTTGATAATACTTTTGCATCACCGGTTCTACAAAAACCGTTAAGTCTTGGTGCTGATGTCGAATTCCACTCAATGACTAAATATATAAACGGTCATGCTGATGTTGTTGCAGGTGTTGTAATTGCTAAAACTGAAGAGCTTTATAAAAAACTCCGCCCTATGATGATTAATCTTGGATGTAATATGGATCCACATCAGGCATTCCTCGTATTACGTGGTGTTAAAACACTCGGTATAAGAGTCGAACGTGCACAGGAAAATGCAGAAAAGATTGCTGTCTATCTTGAAAAACATCCGAAGATTGAATGGGTCAGATATCCAGGCTTAATATCACATCCTCAGCACGAAATCGCAAAGAAACAAATGTCAGGCTTTGGCTCAATGATAAGCTTTGAACTTAAAGGCGGATTCGAATCAGGTAAAACATTAATGAACAATGTTCACCTTGCAGCTCTCGCAGTATCTTTAGGTGGTGTTGAAACTTTAATCGAACATCCAGCTTCGATGACTCACTCAAAAGTTTCAAAGGAAAATAAACTCAAGGCAAACATTACTGACGGTCTCGTTAGATACGCTGTCGGTATTGAAGATGTTAATGACCTTATTGCTGATCTGGAACAAGGACTCGCGAAGTGCTAAAAGCTGACCTTCATATTCACTCAAGTTGCTCTGACGGTAAACTTTCGGCGGCTGAAATTATTGAACTTGCTAACGAAAGAGAACTGAATGTAATCAGTGTTACCGACCACGACAACATTGAAGGTTCTCAGGCAATGCTTGAATATAACGGTAAGTATGGAATTGAAGTCATTCCGGGTATTGAACTTAGCGCTGATTATCACGGCAAAGAACTTCATCTGCTCGGTTACTTCCTCGACTTTAAAAACCCTGCATTAGTTGAACATCTGAAGCTGATTAAGAATTTACGCATCAGACGAATCGATAAGATGATTGTTAAACTAAAAGAACTTGGTGTTAATATAAACGGTGCTGCTTTATTCGAAAAATATTCTACAAGCTGCTCAATCGGAAGACCGCATCTTGCTAATGAAATTCTCGGACAGGGATACGTAAAAGACTTTCAAACAGCTTTTAACCGGTACCTTGGAGATAATAAACCCGCATTCGTTAAAAAAGATAACCTGAACTTTGAAATTATGATTGAACTTATTAAAGTATCAGGCGGACTTTCATTCATTGCTCATCCTGGTTCTTATTTCAGGGAAAGTGCTTTAGTTGAATTAAAGAAAGCAGGCGTCGATGGAATTGAAGTTTACCATCCTTCTCATAATATTAATCATAATAAAAAGTATTTGAAGTTTGTTAAAGAACATAATATGCTTGCCGTAGGCGGTTCTGATTTTCACGGTTATAATGAATACGATTATCATAATATCGGAAGATTCTATATTGATGAAGAATTGATTAATCTCTTAAAAGTAAAATCAAAAAGATACAATAAATAATATGGCAGAAATAATAAAAGGTAACAACGACGGTAAAGGATACAAGATTGCAATTATCTCAAGCAGTTTTAACGAAGAGATAACCGGAAACTTAATTCAGGGTGCAGTTAAATCTTTAACCGTTAACGGTGTCAGTCACGAAGACATTAGAATATTCTATGTCCCCGGTGCTTTTGAAATACCTACAGTGCTCGAAAGAATTTGCTCGAAGAACAATGTGCTTAAGTTCGACGGCATTATTACAATCGGTTGTGTTATAAAAGGCGAGACTGCCCATTTCGATTACATCTCATCGGCAGTATCTCAAAACATTAATTATATTTCTTCAAAGTACGGAATGCCGACCGGCTTTTGTGTCCTTACTACGTATACTGATGAACAGGCAGAAGCGCGATGCCGAATCGACGTCTGTAACGCAGAAACAAACAAGGGATATGAATCCGCAGACGCTGTTATCGAAATGATAAACCTCTTAAAACAAATCTGAATTATAAAATACAGGGCTGAATACAATCAGCCCTGTATTATTATTCCGACTCCATAAATAAAAACTGTTCCCATTTGAGCTAAATTGTGGGGGAAATCCGATGCTCTATATTATTGTACACAACACTCCTTTCATTGTTTTATTTAAGCTTTAGAATAATTAAATTAGTGTCAATTTTTGATAACTAATTAATACTATATTAATGTCTAAATATATTCATCGTTCTATTGCGCTTTTTGTATTAGTACTTTCGTTTATAGCATACTGGAACACAACCCAGCCGTCCATCGCTTTTTGGGATTGTGGTGAACTGACTGCTGCATCTTTTGGATTGCAAATCACGCATCCTCCCGGTGCTCCTTTATTTATGGTGATAAATAAATTTATTTCTCTTATTCCGTTTGCCGAAAATATAGGCTTCAGAATTAATATAGTAACTGTTATATTCAGTTCTCTGTCTGTTATGTTCCTTTATCTGGTTGCAGTTAAAGTTATCAATAACTTTTCACCGAAAGGTTCCGGAAATAATTTTACTGAGATTGCCACTCTGGTCGCTTCAGGTATTGGAGCATTAGCACTCGCTTTCAGTGATACATTCTGGTGGAATTCAATAGAATCTAACGTCTTTGGATTTTCTACTTTTATGTATGCTCTGATGGTCTGGCTTATCATGACATGGAATGAAAAATATGATACAAGCACAGGGGATAGACTCCTGCTTGTGATAGCTATTATTATGGGTATGGCTCCCGGTGTTCACTTAATGCCGGTTCCTGCTACGATTATGTTCCTTATGATTGTAGTCTTTAAAAGATTCATTTCAGACGATGAATACCTGAGAAAAACATTCTATTACTTCCTTGCTCATATGGGTGTACTTCTGATTATATCGATGATAATGTGGTCTACTCAGACTTCAACTACTCCGCCGTCACCCGAAGAGTTTAAATCTTTTGATTCATCGTTTAAACTTATAATGATCATTGCATCATTAGCATTTATGGGTATTTTCTGGAAGAAACTTTTTGTTAAGAATTCTTTCTATATCCCTGCTATCGTTGGAGTTGTTGGATTCTTCGGAGTTTATCCTGGTGTTGTCAAATACCTTACAAATATTATTGGTTTAATTTCAGGTGATAATAATATTTTCGCAGGTATCCTTTTTGTAGGTTTACTCGCATTACTGATTTTTCTTTTCAACTATTTCAAGAAACAGGGAAAAGCCGTTTTTGCATTTGTATGTATTTCTCTCGCAGGAGTGATGTTTGGATTTAGTATTTATGCATACACTATTATCCGTGCAAATACTCATCCGCCTATGAATGAAAACGACCCGAGTAATATCACGAGACTCGTTTCATACTTAAGCAGGGAACAGTATGGTGATTTTCCAACATTCAAAAGAAGGTATTCCTCGGAACCTCATCAGCAGCAGATTTACTCTAAATACACAAGTGACCTGGATTTTCTCTGGAATTATCAGATAAATCATATGTTCAACCGGTACATGGGATGGAATTACATTGGTAAAATTTCCGGCGATCAGGATGCAGGTGTTGACTTTAAAAAATTCTTTGCTATTCCATTGCTTATAGGTCTCTTCGGTTTGTTTTATCATTATAAAAAAGACTGGAAGATGGCTACTATCTTCCTCTTCCTGTTTATTATTATGGGTTACTTCATCTGCTTCTATCAGGATCAGCAGGAACCGCAGCCCAGAGACAGGTTCTATTTCTACGGGGGTGCACTGTTTGTGTTTTCTCTGTGGATTGCAATAGGTATTAAGGGAATTGCTGATTTTATAAGTGAAAAACTTACAAATAAGAATTTAGTGGTTACTGCAACCATTAGTATGTTCATAGTCCTCACAGGATTCATTCCTTACAGAATGTATAACGTTAATCATTACTGGAACGACCGTTCTAATAACTGGCTGCCGTGGGACTTCGCATACAACATTCTTCAAAGCTGCGAACCTAATGCTATTATTTTTACTAATGGTGATAACGATACTTTCTCTTTATGGTATCTGCAGGATGTTGAGGGTGTTAGACGTGACGTGAGAATCGCTAACCTGAGTCTCATTAATGCCGATTGGTACATTAAAGCACTGAAGAATGAAAGTCCATACGGCGCAGAGAAAGTTACAATTAGTTTTGATAATGCAGGTATAGAGAGATTGCAGCCGACAGCATTCGACAGTAAAGACATTACTCTGCCCGTTCCTAATGATGTTTATGCTAAATACGGAATTACTGATACCAGTATAACGAATGCCGGGAAAATTACTTTTAGAATGAATTCTACTATTGGTTCAAAAAATCAGAGAGGCATTCGCGTTCAGGATATAATGGTTCGGGATATTATCGAACAGAACAAATGGAAACGCCCGATTTATTTCTCTAACTATTGTACAAATGATGTTAAGATAGGACTTGCCGATTATACTCAGGTTGTTGGTATTGTAGAAAAACTTGTTCCATTCAAAGTAGAAAACGGACCTCTGATGCTGAACGAAGAGGCAACATATAATTCACTTATGAATGAACCCCAGGGATACAGCAAAACTTATCAGACCGGTTACAAATTCAGAAGTCTCACCGACAGCACTAAATATTACGATGATAATGAAGTCAGAACTGTTAACGGTGCTTATAAGAATTCCTTCATAAACTTTGCACAGTATCTTATAACCGTTAAAAAAGATAATGCTAAAGCTATGAAAGTTCTCGAAAGAATGGAACAAATCTTCTCGTCAAAAGTATTTCCGAACGATCTCTCAATTAAATATCTGATTGCTGTCGCTTACTTTAAAGGAGGCTTAATCGATAGATATAAAGTGCTGGCAGATGAAATTGAAGCTGATGCTAATAAAAGAATTAATGCCGACCCTACCGGATTTAATAAACCGAATAATCCTTATCAGATATTGTTCTCTTTCTTCGATGCCACAGAACAGTATGATAAAGAAATAGAACTGTTCCAGAAAATCCAGGTCTATAATCCCCGTGACCCGGGTATAATAGCCGAAATAGACAGAGTTAAAAAACAGAAAGAACAAAAGAAAGATACATTAAAGAAATAATAAAATAAATTGTACATAACACAAAGGGCAGATTCTTCAATCTGCCCTTTTGCATTTATTAATATATTTTGTTACTCCGTTACTTTATTACTACCATTCTCTTTATGTCTGCAAATTGTCCTGCCTGCATTCTGTAAAAATAAACTCCCGAACTTAATGATGCTGCGTTGAAGTCTACCATATATGTTCCAGCCTGCTTTTGTTCGTTTAAAAGCGTTGCAACTTCTCTTCCCAGCAGGTCATATACTTTTATGCTTACGAACGAATTCTTCGGAACTCCAAACTGTATGTTTGTAGTTGGGTTAAATGGATTCGGATAGTTTTGAGATAAACTGAATACTCTTGGTACTTCCGTTGAGATATTCGTTACGCCGACTGTCCCGCATTTTATTCTTGCCTCATTGTTCTTTGTGATTAAATCAGCCGCATCCGTTCCGTTCAATATTGCAAAACCTATTGTTTCAATCTGATTTGGTGCAAGGTTAAACGGTCCTGCGCTTAATACGAACGCGTTTCCGCCCGGTCCTAAAGAATCGTTGAATACTCCGCTGCTTAATCCGTCCCATTTTTCCTGTGTCGTAAATCCATTCAGGATGTCTGTTGCCGGATATATTTTAAAGTTCATCGTTTGATTTGTCATTAAGCCTACACCAAGATACCTGTTCGCAATTCCTGTGTTGTATGTGTAAGCAAGTTTGTTACTTGTGCTTAATCTTGAAATATTGTTTGTATTGTAATATCCGTCAGGGCTCATCCACGTGAATAATCCTGCGTATACATTCGTAAGAGCAGTTGAGTTTGTGTTCTTAATTTTATACTGTACTAAAATGTAATCAACATCGGATGGAGTGTTAAAAGCGTAAGAATATGCTTCAACCTCTACGCCGATTTTATTCGTACCTGCACCGTTGTCATTAAACTTTCCTATACCGTCTTGTCCCGAATGAACTCCGGGTGTGGTAATCGAATAATTTTGTAAAGCAACAAAATCTGTATCGGAAGCGTTCGCAGGTGTTTGACCGCGTCTTACGACGTCCGATACTCTAGTGTTGCTTGTTCCAATCATCAATCCGCCTTCATAAATGTTATTCAATGTACCCGTGCCGATTTGCAATCCTGTCCCGTATGTCTGTGCTTTCTTTCCAACATTGCCGTCACTCGTTAAACAAAGCTTCATGTTGTTTAATGTATGTATTGCATAACCCTGCCTGAATCTTACTGTAAATGTATTCGCATTGTTATCAGTGTAGCAGGTTGAAGAGTTTGAGACTTTGAAAACAACATCCCTGTCGAATGGACAAGAAGAAAGTGCTTTCACTTTAAATGTATTAGTGTAAGTTGTGCTGAAATTTCCGTATGCGGGAATATTTCCGATGTATACCGAATCCTGAACTATTTGCACGTCAGAGCTTGTAGTTGTTATTCTTAATGATGCGTTAGTTCCGGCAAAATGTGTATTCTTCATATCAACTTTAATTGCAATAACTTCATCTACATTAAATATTTTGTCGTTGTTACCGTATATAGAATCGTTCGGTGTTGCTGTCACCAATTTTACAATTGGTAAATCCGATAAACATTTAAACGCATTCACTCTTCCTGTTCCGAGTAAACCAATATAGGATGGGTTTAAAGTATATATACTGTCAACTCCCAGTTTTAGCCTGTTTACAACCTGCTGCGCTGTCCATCCTGGATACTTTGCCCAAATAAGTGCAACTGTTCCACAAGTGATTGGAGTTGCCATCGATGTGCCGCTAAGAGAAGCGTAACTATGATTATAAATCGTGCTCAATATATCTTCACCCGGTGCTGATACTGCCACTGTAGAATGATAATTTGAGAATGATGTTTTTAAATCAGTACTTGATGTTGCTGCTACCGAAACTACATTATTGTATGCAGCAGGATATACTGCCCAGTTCTGACCTACGCCGTTAGCATCACCATTACCAGCCGCAGCACAGACGATTGTTCCGTTTGCCCACGCATTATTGATAACTAATTGTGAATAAGAACTATAGCTTGTACTTCCAAAACTGCAATTAATTACCTTTGCTCCGTTTTGATAACAATAAACAATACCATTATCTGTATAGTATAAATAAGATTCAGGATTTGTATCATCTGTATGTTTTGATATTAAAAGTTTTGTTTTGAATCCTATACCTGAACCGTTCACACCGTTATCAGTAACCTGCGAAGCACAACCGGATACGTGCGACCCGTGTGTATTACCGTTTGGCTGAATTTGAGGGTTATTATCATTCCCGTAAAAATCCCAGCCTATGACGTCATCAATGAATCCGTTGTTATCATCGTCGATCCCATTATTAGGAATTTCATTGTAATTATGCTTTATGTTTGCGGCTAAATCAGGGTGGTCTAGATCACTTCCTGTGTCAACAATACCAATTACTACGTTTGTATCACCTTTGCAAATATCCCAGGCCTGATACGAATTAATTTTTTGTATATGCCACTGAGTGCCCACTGAAGGGTCGTTTGGAATGTAAAAATGTTCATAAACAAAACTTGGTTCTGCCCAGTCAATCAGATCTCTATTACTGTTCATTATCATATTTGCTGCATCATACGGGTCTATTGAACTGTCGTACTTAATCTGAAATATTCTTGCCAGTTCTTCATCGCCAATCATTCTTTTCTTAAAGTCGTTCTTTAATGGATGCATTTGCCAAACGTTGTTAACTCTGACATCAGATAAAACTTTATCGACGTCTGTAATGCCTATTGTGTTTTTTGTAAATCCCGAGACTTCGTTCTTAAATTTTATGTTAATAACACCAACCTGATACATCTTACCAAAACCTCTTTTAATAATTTTCCCAACTATTATGTATTGACCGCTGTCATTAAATGCAAAAAATGAAAATGATAATGCTATTAATATTAATAAACCTATCGGCATTCTCATTTTATTGAGTAAGTATTTCATAACTTATGTTTATATTAAAATTTTATAAAATGAAATTTGGATATAGTTAAAAATAACAAGTCCGAATTGTTATGGAGAGAATTAACTATCGTACACAAAATTATGAATATACATCAGAAAAGGCAATGTATAATTATATGTCTGAAATCTATCCTTCGTTCTATTTTGACTTTAATTTATCTTTCCTATCACTGATTTTTATGTATGTTCAGTGAATCAGATTACGTAAAACTTAATAAATCATTCTATACCAGAGATACTGTTACGGTTGCAAAGGAACTGCTCGGTAAGCATATTTTTAAGAAATCGGGTAAAGGCTTTTTAGCCGCAAAGATTGTGGAGACCGAGGCTTACCTTGGCGACGAAGACCCGGCTTGTCACGCCTTCAGAAAGATTACCAGACGAAACGAACCAATGTTTGAAGAGGGCGGAATATCTTACGTGTATTTTATTTACGGAAATTATTTTTGCTTTAACGTAGTTACTGAGGCA
>Ga0182019_10001813_pt1 | contig 10881 bp, 9 predicted proteins | sample 812E2MmetaG_FD_120483 | JGI IMG/M metagenome (GOLD analysis project Ga0182019, IMG submission 120483) | Permafrost microbial communities from Stordalen Mire, Sweden - 812E2M metaG | ecosystem: Environmental > Terrestrial > Soil > Wetlands > Permafrost | place: Sweden: Stordalen | collected...
AACGCCACGGCCCGAGGATCGGCGTCTGCGGCGTCGGCGCGGCGCAGGACCAGCACTCCCAGCAAGAACCGGATCATTCCGCGGCGTCGGTCCCGGCCGACGGACCAAGGATGGCGAGCACCTCTACGAAACCGATCCCCGCCCACGCGACGACCGAGGCCGCAACGAGATGGAAGTCCCCCACCCTGAACGGGTCCAGGCCGAGCCGGCCGCCGGTCGCGTCGCCTGCCCATGCCCCGAGCGCGGCGGCGAGGAACACGACCGCCATACGGATGCCGCCACGGCCGCGGAAGAACATGAATATCGACGCGTGGAGACCGCCGACGAGAATGGCAAGAATTGGGGCGGGACCGATAGACACGCGCCGAGTATAGGAGCCGAGGCCGCCATGGGCCGGGCCGCAGCGGGCCGGGCCGCTCAGGTCGCCGCCTCGCCGGGTCGTCCGTGCCACCGAGCCACTCCGCGTACGGCGGCTACTCGCCTGCGTCGTCGGGTCTGACGATCCGGCCGCCGCCGAGCACGACGTTGCCACGGAAGAAGACGGCGGCCTGGCCGGGCGCGGCGGCCCAGACCGGTTCGTCGGTGCGGACCAGCCACTTGCCGAACGGCAGCTGAGCCACGGTGGCCGGGGCGACGCGACCGCGGTGGCGGATCTGAACCTCGGCCCGGAACGCGTCCGACACGGGCTCCCCGGCCTCGGTCCCGAGCGTGTCGACGCCGGGCATCTCGAGGCCGGGCAACTCGGCCGCCACGGCCCTTCCCGCCGCCCGACCGGGCGACCGGCCGGCCACGAAAGTCACGTCTTCCACCTCGAAACGGCTCGTCTCCAGATCCGCGCGGCGACCCAGCTTGATGATGTTCTGGGCCGAATCGATCTTCCACACGTACCGCGGCTCACCGACCGATGCGCCCGTCCCCTGCCTCTGACCGACGGTGTAACCCGCCGCGCCAAAGTGCTCGCCTACCTGGCGGCCGTCGACATCGATGACCGGACCGGGCTCGGCCGTCCAGCCGGCGCGATCGCGCAATATCTCGCGGTAATTGCCCTTCGGAACGAAGCAGATCTCCTGGCTGTCGCGCTTGTCGGCCGTGGCCATGCCCATCGCCCGGGCGGTCTCGCGGACCTGCGTCTTGATCATGTCGCCGAGCGGGAATTGGGTGTGGGCCAGCTCTTCCTGGCCGAGACCGTACAGAAAGTAGCCCTGGTCCTTGGTCGAGTCTCGACCGCGCAGCAGACGGAAGGTGTCGGCGAAGTCCAAGCCGCCGTCCGGCGCCGTGTCGGGCGTATCGCCGGGCGCGGCGACCCTGGCGTAGTGCCCCGTGGCGACGAACTCGCAGTCGTACATCTGCCTCGCCCGGCCGAGCAGCGCCCCGAACTTCACGACCGAGTTGCAGTCCACGCACGGGCTCGGCGTCCGGCCCGACAGATACGACCTGAGGAACGGCTGCAGCACGCCCGCGTCGAATTCCTTCTCGAGGTTGAGGACGTAGAACGGGATGTCGAGCTGAGAGGCAACGCGGCGAGCGTCCTCCGCCGCATCGAGCGAGCAGCAGCTCCGCTTGAATTCCGAATAGCTGTCGGCTACGTCCGAGAGCCGCATCCAGACACCGATCGGGTCATAGCCGGCCGACTTGACGAGCGCGGCCGCGACCGAGGAATCGACACCACCGGACATGGCCACGAGAACGCGAGTCTTGCCCCGAGCCCCAGCCGTCACCCGGCCGATGCCTCCGTGGGACGAGTCGCCGCGACCCGAGTGATCGCGACCGGCGTTTCGGCCGCCAATTTCGCCGCAGCTTCGCGCTGGTGAGCGATGACATTCACGATGAGTTCGGCCGCCTCGGCGATTTCGGCCGCGGTCGTCGTTCGGCCCAGCGAGAAGCGCAGGGCGCCGCGGGCCTCGTCATCCGAGACGCCCATCGCCGTGAGGACGTGGCTCACTTCGTTCGAGCCGCTCACGCACGCCGAGCCGGTGGATGCGGCGACGTCGGCCAGATCCAGGGCGATGGTGACCGCCGTCCCGTCCAGCCCCGGCGCCAGAAAAGACGCGATACCGGGCAAGCGCTCGGCGGGGTGACCCGTCTCCCGGAGCCCGGCGCGGCCGACGGCCGCGATCAGCGAGTCGCGCAAGTCGCGAACGCGGGCGACCGTCTCGTCGCGCTCGGCGACGGCAAGCTCCAACGCCCGGCCCATGCCCGCCGCGCCGGCCACGTTCTCGGTCCCGGCTCGGCGGTATCGTTCCTGGGCTCCGCCCTGCTGCTGGACGAGCAGGTTGGTCCCGTGACGGACGAACAGCGCGCCGACGCCCTTGGGCCCTTCGAACTTGTGAGCGGCGACGCTGAGCAGGTCGACATCGAGCTCGCGCAGGTCGATCGGGAGGTAGGGCGCCGCCTGAACCGCGTCGGTGTGCAGCAGGACGCCCTTGAAGCGCCGCACGCGTTCCGCGATCTCGGCGATGGGCTGGATCGTGCCGACTTCGTTGTTGGCCATCATCACGCTGACCAGGATTGTCTTGCCGTTCACGGCGGCTTCGATGGCGTCCGGGTCGACGCGCCCATACCGGTCGACCGGAACCTCGACGACCTCGAACCCGAACTTCTCCAGGTAGCGAACGGTGTGCCCGACCGAGTGATGTTCGACCTGCGAAATCACGATGCGGTGGCCGCGCGCCTTGCCGGCCCAGGCCGCGCCCTTGATGGCGAGGTTGTTCGATTCGGTCCCGCCCGATGTGAAGACGATCTCGCGCGGGGTCGCGCCGAGCGCGGCCGCGACCTTCTCGTGCGCCTCGTCCAGCCCGGCACGCGCGCGGCGGCCCGGGCCGTGCAGCGATGAGGCGTTACCGAACTGCTCGGTCAGATACGGCAGCATCGCCTCGAGGGCTTCATGCCGCAGCGGAGTGGTGGCGGCGTGGTCGAGGTAGATCGGCATCCCCGGAATTGTACGACGAGGCCTCGTTCCAGCCGAAAGATCCGCTCGGTGGGCCGTAGAGCGAGGCGCCTAGGCGCTCTTGGAAAGCAGCCTGGACCGGATCGCGAGCAGCCCGCCCGCAACCATTCCCACGATCGAGAAGAGGGCGAGTCCCCACTCCGAACGAAAACCTTGACTCAACGCATCGGACCGGACCGTGACGATCGGAATCGGGCCGAAGCCCACGGTCGAATCCGGCTGCCCGGTTGCCATGCAGATCGTACCTATGGTGAGTACCAGACAGATGCCGATCAGGCTGCCCAGAAGCCATCCGAACAAGATCCCCTTGCCGATGGCCAAGACCCCGGTCGCTATTGACCTCTCCTTCAAACGAGCGGCAAACGTGGACTCTCAGAGAATACGCCGGCAGGGCCGCAGCTCCATCGACTGCCGTCGGCACGGCCATATCCTGGTCGCGTCGGGCGGTCCCGCTCCCCTAGTCCTTGTCGCGGTCGCCGAAGTTCCGCGCTTCGTATTCCTTGCCGGCGGCGCGGCGGCGGTCGTGCTGCGAGAGGATGCGCTTGCGGAGCCGGATGGACTTGGGCGTCACTTCCACGAGCTCGTCCGAGCCGATGAACTCGATGGCGGACTCGAGGGTCAGCTCACGCGGCGGGGTCAGGCGGATCGCCTCGTCGTGCGAGTGCGTCCGCATGTTCGTGAGCTTCTTCTCCTTGGTTGCGTTGACGTCCATGTCCTCGGTGCGCGCGTTCTCGCCGATGATCATGCCTTCGTAAACGTCCTCGCCCGAGCCGATGAAGAGCTCCGAGCGCTCCTGCAGGCTGTAGAGCGCGTAGCCGTTGGATGTGCCCTGGCGGTCGGAGACCAGCACGCCGTCGGTGCGGTGCGTGACTTCGCCGGCCCACGGGCCGTAGCCCTCGCCTATCTGATGCATCAGGGCGGTGCCGCGGGTGTCCGTCAGCAGCTGGCCACGGAAGCCGATGAGGCCGCGGACGGGGATGACGTATTCCATGCGAACGCGGCCGTCCGCGTCGGTGCTCATCTGCTCGAGCCGGCCCTTGCGGTCGGCCAGCGCGGCCTGGACGGGGCCGATGAAGTCCGGCGGGATGTCGACGGTGATGCGTTCGTACGGCTCGTGCGTCTTGCCGTCGATAGTGCGAAGAATGACTTCGGGACGACTGACCTGCAGCTCGTAGCCTTCGCGCCGCATCTGCTCGATGAGGATCGCCAGCTGGAGCTCGCCGCGGCCGAGGACCTCGTACGTATCGGCCGACTCGGTCGGCTGGAAGGTGATCGACACGTTGCCGAGGACTTCCCGATCGAGCCGCTGGCGGATGTGGCGGCTGGTGACGTATTTGCCTTCACGGCCCGAAAGCGGTGAGGTGTTGGCGCCGAACGTCATGCTCAGTGTCGGCGCGTCCAGGTCGAGACGTTCCATCGGCCGCGGGTCGGCCGGGTCCGTGATGGTGTCGCCGATCGTGACGTCCGGAATCCCGGCCAGGGCCACGATGTCGCCCGGGCCCGCTTCGGTGATGTCGACGCGCTCGATGCCGTGGGCGGTCGTCAGCGTTGTCACGGTGCCGCTCAGGGTTATCGTGCGGCCGGGCTCGATCGAGCCATCGGTCGATTCGGCTTCCTCGCGCAGGATCACGATCTTGCTGCCGAGCTTGATGGTGCCGTTCCAGACCCGCCCGACCGCCATCCGCCCGACATAGTCGTTGGCCGACAGGTTCGTCACGAGTAGCTGCAACGGATGGTCCGGGATGTATCGGGGCGCCGGCGTGTGCTCGATCAGAAGCTCGAACAGCGGCCGCAGGTCCTCGCCTTCCTCGGCCAGGTCCATCGTAGCCGTGCCGGTCTTGGCGTTCGTGTAGACCACGGGGAAGTCGATCTGCTTCTCGTCGGCGCCGAGATCCATGAAGAGCTCGTACACGTCGTCGAGCACTTCGGCGCAGCGGGCGTCCGAGCGGTCGATCTTGTTGATCGCCACAACGACCGGCAGCTTGTGCGACATCGCCTTCTGCAGGACGTAGCGGGTCTGAGGCAACGGGCCCTCGGCCGCGTCGACCAGCAGCAGCACCGAGTCCACCATGTTGAGGCTGCGCTCGACTTCACCGCCGAAGTCGGCATGGCCGGGGGTATCGACGATATTGAGGCGGATGCCGTGGTAGTCGACCGCGGTCTGCTTGGCGAGAATCGTGATGCCCTTCTCTCGCTCGAGGTCGTTGGAGTCCATCACTCGCTCGACGACGACCTGGTTGGCGCGGAAAGCGCCGGCCTGCTTGAGCATGGCGTCGACAAGGGTGGTCTTGCCGTGGTCGACGTGGGCGACGATGGCGACGTTGCGGACGTCGTCGCGCACCGCCGTGGCGGTGTCACCGGAGCGAACCTGGCCGGCGTGTTCGAGTTCGAAGGGCGTGTTAGAACGAGGCGAATCAGTCATGGGCAGGCAGATTGTCGCACAGACCGGAAGGAACGGCCGTCGGGACGGAGTGGCGGCATCATCGTCGAGGGCGCAACCACGCGCTACACTCGGCCTATGACCGTGGCCGCCGTGATCCTGATCCCGGACTTCGCCGTTGGCCTGGCCGACGCCGACGGGGAGCCGGCCGTCCGGCGAGCTGCCCACGCGGCCTGGTCCGGCGGGACGCTGCCGGTCGTCATCGTCTCCGACGACCCGGGGCCCGCACTGGCCGAAGCGCTCGCCGGGATGCCCGTCACTTTCACCCGGCCCGGCCCGGACGAGCCGCGCGGAGTGGCCTGGTTCGTCCACGGCCTGCGCGCGGCGCAGGCTGCCGTCGGCGAAGCCACGGCCGCGCTCCTCTGGCCGGTCCGGTATGCCTGGGTCGATCCGGAGACCGTCACCTCGCTCGTCGAGTCGCACGGCGGGCCGGCCGCGCAGATTGTCCGGCCGGCCTTCGGGGGCCAATCGGGCTTCCCGATACTTGTTCCGATGGCCTTCGCCGACCGTCTGGCCACCCGGCTCGACCTGCACGCGAACGACGCCGTCGCGGCGCTGATCGCCGACGGTGCCGAGGTCCTGGATCTGGAGCTGGGCGACCCGGGCATCATCTACGACCTGGCGACGCCGCGGGCGAGCCTGCCCGAATACCAGGGACCGCCGCGACCGGCCGCGACCGCCGCCGAGCGAGCGGACTAGCCGGCCCCTACTTCTTGGGCGTTGCCGATGCGGATGCGGGCGGCGCCGAGGCGGCACTCGACGATCCGGGGGGAGCCGGCGACGGTGTCCAGTCCGCGCCGGGGACGGCGATCGTCATCGCCGTGCCGACGTTCGAGAACGTGTACTCGACGTGCATGGCGAACAGAGTCGTGTTGCCGGCCATGTTGGTCCCGTCGTACGTGGCGTAGACGGGAGTGCCGTCGGCCTCGACCCACAAGTCCAGCGTTTGCACGTCCGGTGTGAGGCGCAGGTTCGACAGGTCGTACATGCTCAGCCGGCTGATGTCCGGCCTCCACCAGTGCGTCGCCTGCAGATGATTCAGGACCTGCCCGTTCTTCGTCTCCTGGCCGATCATCGCCAGCGCATGCGTATCCTGCAGCCCGAAGATCGGCGAAAGCACCTTATACGGCGCGATGCTGCTCGCCTGCGTCCATTTCACGGCCGAGGGCGCGCGGACGAATACCTCCCCGTCCACCAGCATCGCCTCCTGGGCCGATGTGCCCACCTTGAGCGTCCCCCACTGATTGCCGCCCGAGACGATGCCGTCGTACTTGACCACGACAACCTGGGCTTTGGGGGCGACCGCGGTCGTCATCTGGATGCGGCTCTGGACCGTGATATGGGCGCTGAACTTGATGTCGTTCAGGTCTTTGATCGTGGCGTCGGTCGTGGGCGGCAGGGTGTCCGTGGGCATGGCCGCCGGTCTGATGGCGCCGATCGGCGCCGGTGCCGCGGGCCCGCTGCCCAGGCCGGCAAGTTGAACGACGATGGCGATGACCACGGCCACTCCGACCAGGCCGAGACCGCCCCAGATGAGGTACGAGGTGGTCTCGCGCCGCCGCGGCGGGCCCGACGCGACCGCGGGTTGGGTCGGCAGGATTTCGGCGGCGTACCTCTCGGAATACAGGCCGTCGATAGGCTGCGTCACGACGGGCGGCTTGTAGGGCGTTCCGCACTTGAGGCAGGGGCCGAGCTCGGCGTCGAAGACATCGTGACACCGGATGCACCGGACCATCTTTTCCGCCATGCGAAGCCTCCGCCCTGGTTACCTTGTCGGGCTCTCCCCGGCGGCGGCCGACGGCGCCGTGCCGACGAATTTGAGACCCAGCTCAGAGTACTGCTCCGGCTCGGGCTCCGAGGGCGCGCCGAGCATCGGATCCGTCCCGGACTGGGTCTTCGGGAAGGCCATGACCTCGCGGATGTTGGTCTGGTAGGCGAACAGCGCCGCCCAGCGGTCGATGCCCATGGCGATACCGCCGTGGGGCGGCGCGCCGTAGTCGAAGGCTTCGAGGATGCCGCCGAAACGTTCGTGCATCTGCTCGAGCGAGTAACCCTGCAAGGCAAAACTGCGCTCGAGGAGCGCGCGCTTGTGGATTCGAACCGAGCCGCCGCCGAGCTCCCAGCCGTTGAGAGCGACGTCGTACTGCATCGCCCGGGCCCTGCCGGCGGGGTCGTGGCGGGATGGCTTGTAGGGGTCGCCGGAGTCGGTGACGAGGAGCTCTTCGTCTTCGGGCACGACGCCGCTGAACGGGTTGTGCGTGGCGTCCCAGCGCGAACCGTCCGCGTCCCAGTGGTACATCGGGAAGTGATAGACCCAGCAGTAGGCCAGGACGTTCTCGTCGGCGAGCCCAAGCCGCAGCCCCAGGTCCTGGCGGAGCCGGCCCAGAACGTCGGCCACGAGATCGTGGTCCACGTCGGCGACGATCAGGATCAGGTCGCCCGCCTTCGCGGCCGTGGCCCTGACGATCGCGGCGATACGCTCCTCGCCCAGGAATTTGGCGATCGGCGAAGTTGCCGTGCCGTCCGGGCCCACCGAAACGTGAGCCAGGCCCTTGGCCCCGAACCGCCGCGCGAAAGCGACCAGCTCGTCGATCTGGGAGCGGCTCGACTCGGCCATACCGGGCGCCGCGATCGCCTTGACTCGGCCGCCCGCGGCGATCGCCTCGTCGAAGACCCGGAAGCCGGTACTCCCCTCGCCCATCGCCGGCACGAGATCGGCCAGCTCCATGGCGAAGCGGATGTCGGGCTTGTCCGAGCCGTATCGCTCCATCGCATCTTGGTAGTCGATGCGCGGGAACGGCAGCTGCTGGATCTTGCGCTCCGGAACCACCTTGGCGCTGACCTCGACGATCATCGCCTCGACGAAGTCCATGACCCGCTGCTCGTCGACGAAGCTCATTTCGAGGTCGAGCTGGGTGAACTCCGGCTGGCGGTCGCCGCGCAGGTCCTCGTCGCGGAAGCAGCGGGCGATCTGGAAGTAGCGGTCCATGCCCGCGACCATGAGCAGCTGCTTGAGCTGCTGGGGGCTCTGCGGCAGGGCGTATACGGAACCGGGCTGGAGGCGGCTGGGGACGATGAAGTCGCGCGCGCCTTCCGGAGTGGACTTGAGCAGGATCGGCGTCTCGATTTCGACGAAACCGGCGCGGTGATGACACTCCCGGATGGCCTGGACGAGCCGCGATCGCAGCAGCAGCCGATCGACCATCGGCCGGCGGCGGATGTCGAGGTAGCGGTAGCGCAGCCGCAGGTTTTCGTCGACCGGGGCGTCTGGTTCGTTGATGTAGAAGGGCGGCGTTTCGGCTTCGCTCAGGATCCGGATTGAAGTTGCCCGGACCTCGATTTCGCCGGTCTCGAGCTTCGAATTGGCAGTGCCTTCGAGGCGCAGCGCGACGGTGCCACGGACTTCGATGACGAACTCCGTCCGCACCCGGGCGGCGACTTCGCTCGCTTCGGCGGCCTCGGCCTCGTTGATGGCAATCTGAGTCAGGCCGTAGCGGTCGCGCAGGTCGATGAAGTGGAGTCCGCCGTGATCGCGGCGGCGGTGCACCCAGCCCGACATCTTGACCTCACGCCCGGCGTCGGCGGCCCGCAACTCGCCGCACGTGACGTCGCGGTACGGCGTGGCGAGGCCGAATGCAGCTTCGGGCGAAATGGACGATCGGGTGGGCTCAGTCATGCACGTGATGGTACCGGAACGGGCAATCCCGGCGCGGCGGCGGTTCGGGGCCGGGCGCGGGCGCGGAGCGAGCACGGCTCGGAGCGCGCACGGCGAGGGTCCGCCCGATCGACCTCCGGTCAGCGGACCCGGAACCGTTCGCCGTGGCCCGGGATCACGATGTCGACACCGTCGAGGACGCGTTGCCGGTTGCGAGTCAGGGTGTCCGGATCGATCGAATACGGGTCGATCTCCGGTGTTCGATCGGCCCGCCACCACAAATGCGTGAACGCCTGACGGCCATCGGCAGTATCGACGATCAAGCTCGCGTCCTGCGGGGAGTGCCCGGGCGTCAGCCAGATCGTGGTGTTCGGCGCGAGTTGGTAGCCCTCGCCGGAATGCTGTTGCACCTGGTCGTCGCGCCGATAGCCGCGAAAGTCGACGATCTCGGCCTGCCGGAACAGGGCGATGTTGACCGTATGGTCCAGGTGGTGATGCGACACGAAAACGTGGGTCACGTCGTCCGGGGTCAGGCCCAGACTGGCTATCGGATCCAGGATCATCGAGCGGTCTCGGACCATGCCAGGATCCACGACGATGATCCTGTCGCCGTCTCGAACAAGCCCGATGGTCCCCGCGACCGACGGGGCGTTGGCATAGCCGACGGTCAGGATGTCGACTCGGGCGAGGGCTCGTTGCGCTGACACCGCTCTCTCCTTCCGATCGAGCCTAGCCGTGATGGTGGCTCTTGGCCGCCCGAGCCAGCTCGCGGGCCAGGTCCGCCAGCGGCACCAGCCGCTGCGTGCCCGCCTCGAGGTCCTTGAGCTGGACGTTCCCCTCGGCCAGCTCGTCACCGATGATCACGGCAAAGTGGGCGTGTTCCTTCGACGCGGTCTCGAGCTGGCGGCTGAGCTTCCGCGGCGCCAATTCCACTCGCACGGACAAACCCTCGGCGCGCAGGATCGACGCGACCCGCAGCCGGGAGACCGTGTCTGCGGGATCCGCGCCGGCGACGACCGCCAGCGGCGGCGCCTCAGCCGCGACCTCGGCTCCGGATTCCTCCAGCGCCAGCAGCACGCGGTCCAGACCGAGGGCAAACCCGATCCCGGGCGTCGCCCGGCCACCGAGCAATTCCACGAGACCGTCGTAGCGGCCGCCGCCGCCGAGCGCCTGCTGCTGGCCCTCGGCGCCGCTGCGGTAATACTCGAACGCAGTGCGCGTGTAGTAGTCCAGGCCACGGACGAGCATCGGCTGGACCCTATACGCAACACCGACGGCGTCCAGGTGCGCCTTGACGGCCTCGAAGTGCGCCGCGCATGCATCGCACAGGCAGTCGGAAATCTTGGGCGCGGCTGCTATCAGGGCCGTCATCGCCGGGTCCTTTGAATCGAGCAGGCGCAGCGGGTTGGTCTCCAGCCGCCGCCGCTCGAGCTCGGGCAGGCCGGCCTCATGACCGCGGAAGTAGGCCGTCAGCGTGTCGAGATATGCGGGCCTGCAGGCGCCGTCGCCGATCGAGTTCAGCTGGACCTGGACGTTCTTGACGCCGGCCTCGGCATAGAAGCGCCAGCCGAGTTCGATCAGCTCGGCGTCGACGGCGGGTCCCGGATCGCCCAACACCTCGGCGTCCCACTGCCAGAACTGGCGGTAGCGGCCGGCCTGGGGGCGGTCGTAGCGGAACATCGCCCCGACAACGGTCAGCTTCACCGGCTGCGGCAGGGTGTGCATGCCGTGCTGGACGAAGGCCCGCACTATTCCGGCCGTCGCCTCCGGGCGCAGCGCCCACGCTTCCGAATCCTCCGTCCGAGGCGCGAGGCGGAAGAGCTCCTTTTCGACCACGTC
>Ga0182019_10001816_pt1 | contig 10873 bp, 6 predicted proteins | sample 812E2MmetaG_FD_120483 | JGI IMG/M metagenome (GOLD analysis project Ga0182019, IMG submission 120483) | Permafrost microbial communities from Stordalen Mire, Sweden - 812E2M metaG | ecosystem: Environmental > Terrestrial > Soil > Wetlands > Permafrost | place: Sweden: Stordalen | collected...
CCGGCCTGCTGCCGCCGCGCCTGCGCTTTCATCGGGCGGACAAGCGTTCGGACCTGGTGTTCGGCATCTTCGGCCTGCTCGAACCGCGGCAGGATGCCCCCGAGGTGGCCGCCCACGAAATCGACCTGTTCATGGTGCCTGGCCTGGCCTTCGACCGGCGGGGCACGCGCGTCGGCTACGGCGGCGGCTACTACGACGAGCTGGCGGCCTACGTGCGCGCCCATCCCAACGCCACCAATGCGCGCTTCGTGGGCTTTGGTTTCGAATTTCAACTGGTGGACGCCTGCCCGACGGGCGAATGGGACGTCCCCCTCGACACCGTGGTGACCGACGAGCGCATCGTCCATTGCCAGGAAGCAAGCGACTGAGGGAGAAGCATGACCGTTACCGCAATCATCGGTGCGATTCTGGCTGCACTCACGGCCGGGGTGGTCGCGTTCCTGCTTGGACGCATGTCGAAGCCGGACGCGGTGCCCGAGAGCGAGGAAGAAAGAAATCGCGTGCTGGCCGCCGCGACGAGCGAGGCCGATGCCATCAAACGCCAGGCCACGGTCGAGGCCAAGGAAGGGGTACAGAAGCTCCGCGGCGAGGTCGAAGCGGAGCTGCGCGCTCGGCGTCAGGAGCTGGATCGAGGGGCGGCGGAGGTTCGGGCGCGCGTGGAGGCCGTGGAGCGGCGGGATCGCGAGATGAAGACCGAGCGCGACAACCTGCTGCGCAAGGAAAAGCAGCTCTTGGCGCGCGAACAGGCCGCCGAAACCGTGGCGCGCACGGCGGCCAGCGCCGCCGCCGAGGCCCGGGCGCGCATCGAGAAGATTGCCGGGATGGGGGAGTCCGAGGCGCGCAAGCTGCTGGCGGCCGAGGTCGCCGCCGAGGCACGGGCCGCGGCGGCCAGCGAGGTCAAGCGCATCGAAGAGGAGGCCCAGGCGCAAGCCAAGCAGAAGGCGCAGCTCGTGCTGGGCGCGGCCGTGCAACGCTATGCCAGCGAGTACGTGGCCGAGCGCACCGTGGCCGTGGTGCCCTTGCCCTCGGACGACATGAAGGGCCGGATCATCGGACGCGAGGGCCGCAACATCCGCGCCCTTGAATCCGCGACCGGGATCGACCTCATCATCGACGACACGCCGGAGGCGGTGGTCATTTCGTGCTTTAATCCAGTGCGGCGCGAGATTGCTCGCCTGGCCCTGACCCGGCTTATCGCCGACGGACGTATCCACCCGACGCGCATCGAGGAGATGGTTCGCAAGGCCACCGACGAGGTGGAACAGCAGTGCAAGGAGGCCGGCGACCAGGCCGCCTTCGACCTGGGGATTGGCCGCCTGCACCCTGACCTGGGCCGCCTGCTTGGCAAGCTGCGCTTCCGCTCGGGTACCGCGCAGAACCTGCTCCAGCATTCCATCGAGGTCGGCTTCCTCGCCGGCACCATCGCGGGGGAGCTTGGCTACCCGGTGAAGGTCGCGCGTCGGGCGGGGCTGCTCCACGACATCGGCTGTGGCGTCGACCAAGAGGTCGAGGGCTCGCACGCTGTGGCCGGGGCGGTCATGGCCCGCAAGTTCGGCGAGAACGCGAGAGTCTGTCACGCCATCGAGGCGCACCATGGCGAGGTGGCAGCCGAGGACGTGCTCGACCACATCGTCGATGCCGCCAACGTGCTCGCAAACCAGCGGCCGGGCGCGCGGCGCGAGTCGCTCGAGTCCTACGTGCAGCGCCTCGACGACCTGGAACGGATCGCCGTGAGCTTCGCTGGCGTGGAGCGCGCCTTCGCGATTCAGGCCGGCCGGGAGGTGCGGGTGCTGGTGGAGAACAGCAAGGTCAGCGACGAGCAGGCCCGCCTTCTCTCCAAGGACATCGCGCGCAAGGTGGAGGCGCAGCTCTCCTATCCCGGACAAATACGGGTTTCGGTGGTGCGCGAAACCCGCGCCGTGGATTTCGCCAAGTAGGCTGTTGCGCCCAATGTGGGATTCGTTCCCACTTCGGCGACACAGTAGGCAACTTGCGCGACCGGCATTGGGCGAGAAGCGCCGAATGTGCGGTGTTCCCCCACTTTGATCACACCTCCGCGTCCCCTCATAACAATCTAATTGCACGAGAGCTGCTATACTATTGCCCAAATGGTCAAGGATCGTACGGTATTCGCTTCTCGTACACGAGGTGTTCTCCAATGAAAACAGCCGGCAGCAGACACTCGTTGGTACAGGGCCAATTCTCTGATTACTTGGCGACCATTGGCCTTGCGGCGATTCTTGCATTCGCGGGGCTAGCTTGCACCAGCGCCTCGATCGAGGGTACGGGAAGCACGGGCGGCACGGGAGACCAGGGCGGCACCAATGGCGGCGGCGGAGGCAAGGGCGGTACGAATGGCGGCGGCGTGACCATCGACCCAACCAGCGTGGTCACCTCGACGGGCGGCACGGCCGGCACGTCGGGGCAGTGCAACAGCACCAGCACCGCCGGATGCAGGGCCCAATCGCCCGAGGGCTGCGGCGATGGCATCAACAATCAAGGCGGTATCGAGGAGTGCGACGACGGGAACGTATTGCCGGGCGACGGCTGCAATGGCGTCTGCAAGGTCGAGCCCAACTGGACTTGTCCCAAGCAAGGGCCCTGTACCCGAAAGATCATTTGCGGCGACGGCAGCATCGGCGCTGGCGAGGTTTGCGACGACGGCAATACCAAGGACAACGACGGCTGCAGCGCCGATTGTACCGTGCAGGATCCCGCCTTCAAGTGCGTGGCCGGACAGCCCTGCGTTCGCACCTCCCAGTGTGGTAACAAGCGAATCGAGGCCGGCGAGAACTGCGACGACGGCAACACGAAAGCCGGTGATGGCTGCAGCGGTAGTTGTCAGCTGGAAGGCGGGTTCGTCTGTCCGGTTCCCGGCCAGCCCTGCAAGCCGGCTCCGCGCTGCGGTGATGGCGTGGTGCAAGCCACGCTCAACGAGGTTTGCGACGACGGCAACCAGAAGGACGGCGACGGTTGCTCGGCGGACTGCAAGACCAAGGGTGACGGTTGTGTGTGCGCGCCCGGTCAGTTGTGCAAGTGTCCGACGGTCAAGTGCGGCAATGGCACCATCGAGGGTGCGGAGGAGTGCGACGACGGCAATACCAAGCCCGGCGATGGTTGTACAGGGTCATGCACGATCGAAAAGGGATACGCCTGCCCGTTCTTCAATGCTCCCTGCGTTCCTGATTGCGGCGATGGCATCGTGCTCTCCCCGATGGAACAATGCGATCCCAAAGGCCCTGGTACCAATATGGACAAGGCGTGCTCGAGCACCTGCAAGTACAACGACGGCTGGGCCTGCACCGGCAGTCCGCCTAGTTGCCACCAGACGGTGTGCGGTGACGGCAAGGTCGAGGGTTCCGAGGGCTGTGACGATGGCAACACCAAGCCAAACGATGGTTGTTCGCCCACCTGCCACTTCGAGCCGAATTGCAGCGCAAGCACGGGAACGTGCACCTCTCAGTGCGGGGATGGCCTCGTCGTCAACGAGGGGTGCGATGATGGCAACACCAACAACGGTGATGGTTGCTCGTCAACCTGCACGGTGGAGTCTGGCTTCCAGTGCGGTCAGCCACCGTCCGACGCGGACACCATGACCGTCCCCGTCACTTACCGCGATTTCCTCCTAGGCGGAGATTTTCACAAGGACGACATCACGGGGAGCAACAACGCCACCACGGGCCTCGTGAAGAGCACGCTGGACAGCGACGGCAAGCCGGTTTTTGCCGGCGCCAACGGCACCGGCCACATCGCCAGCGCGGACACCTTCAAGCAGTGGTACCGAGACGTCTCGGGGACCAACACGGCCTATGTGTCCACCATCCTTCTGCACAACAACGGCCAGGGTGGCTTCGTGAACTGGTGGAAGGACGATCAACAATGGAAGGCCTTCTCCAATGTTCGCTGGTGTTCGGACGGAACGTGCAGCAACTGCAATACTCCGCCGTATGTCGACGACGGCACCATGCAGTGCTTTGCTCAGTGCACGCCCTGGGGCACCGGCAACACGAATTCCTGCGTAGCCAACCTGACGCTGGTTCCTGGGAATCCGCTCTTCTTCCCCGTCGATAAGATAGCGGGCATGATTACGCCGACCTCCGACTACGTGAAGGGAATGACCCCACCCCTTTACAGCACCAACTGGATGGACGAACAAGGGACGCCCACGCCCCTGCACAACTTCAGCTTCACGACCGAGGTGCGCTACTGGTTCAGCTACAACAACAGCAACCAGTACACCCTGGATTTCACGGGTGATGATGACGTCTGGGTGTTCGTCAATCGGACGTTGGTTGTCGACCTGGGCGGCATCCATACGCCGGTCGAAGGAAGCCTGGTACTGGGAACGACCGGCAACGCCGCGGTCACCGTGACCCCGACGGAAGGCAGCGCCTGCACGACGCAGGGTGTGGTTTCGACCTGCACCTCGGTGAAGAGTACCGTCAACCTGGGACTGAAGAACAACAACGTCTACGAGATTGTCGTCTTCCAGGCGGAACGAGCCTGGTATGGCTCGACCTACAAGCTCACGCTCAGTGGCTTCAACGACAAGGCAAGCTCGTGCGGCCCCATCTGTGGCGATAGCGTCGTCTCGCCAGGCGAGCAGTGCGACAACGGAAAGGACAAGAACCTGGGCGGGTACAATCAGTGCGGAACCGACTGCCGTCTCGGGCCCTACTGCGGTGACGGGAAGGTCACCGACGCGGAGGAGTGCGACAACGGCAAGAACGACGACGAGTACGGTCTGAAAGATGGGGGTTGCGGCCCGGATTGCAAGGTCCCCGGTCGTTGTGGTGACAGCGTCGTGCAAACGAAGTTCGACGAGGAATGTGACGATGGGTCGGGAAACATCAACACGACGGATCCGACCGTCGGCTACGGCGGTTGCATGTCGAATTGCAAGCGCGGCGGCTACTGTGGAGACGGCCAAACCAACGGTACCGAGCAGTGCGATGACGGCGCCAACGACGGCACCTACGGGACTTGCAATCCGGATTGTACGCCGGCGCCACGCTGTGGTGATGGCATCGTTCAGCAAGACTATGGCGAAGACTGCGAGCCGACCATGTCGAACGATCCCAATTGCACCGATGCTTGTCGCACGCCGGGCGGCTGTGGCGATGGGAAGATCCAACCGCCGGAGCAGTGCGACGACGGCGCACTTTTCAACAACGGTGACTACGGGGGCTGCGCGCCGAGCTGCATCTACGCCCCGCACTGTGGCGACGGCATCAAGAATGGGCCGGAGGCATGCGACGACGGCATCCTCGATGGTTCCTACGGTGGCTGCACCGCCCAGTGCAAGCTGGCGCCTCACTGCGGCGACAAGATCATCAACGGCGATGAGCAATGCGACGACGGTCCCGACAACGGCCTCAACGGCGCATGCTCGTCAGCCTGCAAGACGATCATCTGGGCTCCAGGGTAGCACTACTGGTTGGAATTCTCCTTCGGGTGTCGGGCGACAAGCCGGGCTGGGAGCAAGGAGGGCCGAGAACCGGACCGGAATGTACTGATGTACTTGAGGACGACCGGGGCCCCCGCGCGGTCACCAGACCGCGTGGGGTGGTCTGGATGCGCAGGCCCGACGCGGCTCCCGGTCCGGATCGTCGCCCGTCGGTGAATCGAAGAATTGAAGCAGTAGTGGTAGTCTGTGTCCCTGGGCTTGACCCGTGGCCGCGTATCCAGTTGGCGAAGCGCGGCCCGCGGGGTTCGGGCAAGACCGGAATGCGAGTGCGGAGTTCTTAGTCGCCGAAGCTGGTGCCGACGGCACGAGCGGTGCGCACGAGCGGATCGTCTGGGGTGACCTTGCGCTGCTTGCCGGCGATGCTCTGGATGGGCACCTCGGCGAGACGGCCGCCCTGCTGCACGACGAGCTGTCCCTCTGCGCCTTTCATCAGGATCTCGAGCGCGTGGTAGCCGAAGAGGGTGGCCAGGACGCGGTCGGCGGGCGTGGGCGAGCCGCCGCGCTGGATGTGACCCAGGACCGTGGCACGCGCGTCCAGCTTGGTGCATTCCTCGATGTCGGCGACCAGCTTGTTGGCAATGCCGCCCAGGCGAATGGGATCGGGGCTGGTTGCCACCCGGCGCTGGACGACGACGTCGCCATCCTTGGGCCTGGCGCCCTCGGAAACACAGACGATGGAGAAGCGCTTGCCGTTCTTGGAGCGGCGGCGGAGGACCTCGGCGATGGCGTCGATGTCGTAGGGGATCTCCGGAATCAGGATGACGTCCGCGCCCGACGCCACGCCGGTGTGCAGGGCCAGCCAGCCTGCGTTGCGCCCCATGACCTCGACGACCATCACGCGGTGGTGGCTCATGGCGGTGGTGTGGATCTTGTCGAAGCACTCGGCGGCGGTGTTCACGGCGGTGTCGAAGCCGAAGGTCTGCTCGCAGCCCTCGAGATCGTTGTCGATGGTCTTGGGTACGCCGATGCAGTTGATGCCATTTTCGATGAGATTCGCGGCCCCGGTCATGGTGCCGTCGCCGCCGATGCACACGAGGGCGTCGAGCTCGTTGGCGCGCACGTGGTCGAGTACCCGGTCGGTCACGTTCACCCATTCGGTCTTGCCGCCGCGCTCGATGGCGAAGCGCTGTGGATTGGCCTGATTGCTGGTGCCAAGGATGGTGCCGCCTTGGGTGAGGATGTTCGAGACGTCGTTCCACTGCAGCGTGCGCATGCGGTTTTGGATGAGCCCGAGAAAGCCGTCCTCGACGCCCACGACCTCCAGCTTGTGCTCGTGCATGGCCGTCTTGGTGACGGCGCGAATGACCGCGTTCAGCCCCGGGCAGTCACCGCCGCCTGTGAGCACCCCGATGCGCCTGATGGTCGCCATGGCGGCGATGCTACCCGGAGTCGGCGCGGTTCACCATTTGGAAGATCGAGGCACGCTGGCGAGGCAGACGCCTGGCCCGAGGAAACTAGCTACAATGAGCTCCGTTATGTTCTGCGCAGGGCTGCTCGTGGTCGGCGTGGTCGGGCTGGCCGCGGCGTCGGCACAACCGGCCCGCGACGGTGGAGCCGTGCCTCCGATGCAGGTTGCGGGTAGCTCGCCAGGGAGCGTGGCGCTATTGCCGGCCCCTACCGCGACCTTGTACCCGACCGCCGCGGCCGCCTTACGGGCCGTCCTCAAGAGCGAGCCGCGTGTGGTGGCTGTCGGCGAGTTCCATCAAACCAAGGCCACGGCGCGCATCCCCTCCGCGCTCAAACGGTTCACACGCGAGATGCTGGCCCCGCTACGCGAAGCCGGCGCCACCGATCTGGTGGTGGAAACCTGGATCACCACCGGCACCTGCGGCGAGGTGGAGAAGAAGGCGGTCGCCCAGGTTGAGAAGACCACGCGGCGCCCGGCCCGCACCGAGGACGAGGTGGTGACGCTGCTCCGGCGGGCGAAGCATGCCGGGATGGAGCCGCGCATCTTGCAGGTCGCATGCAAGGACTACCAGGCCATGGTGGGCGGAGCCGAGGTCGACTTCGACCGGTTGCTGCGGTTGACCCGCGACCAGCTCGAGGTGCAGATCCGCGTGGCCCTGGCCCGCCCGGGCAGTCGCATGGTGGTCAGCTATGGCGGGGCCTTGCACAACGACCTGGAGCCTTCCCCCGAGATTGCGCCCTATGCCTTCGGGCCGGCCGTGTCCGGCGCGGTTGGCGGCCGCTACCTGGAGCTCGATCTCTACGTGCCCGAGCTCGTCGAGAAGAACCCCAGCGTTCGCGCCCAGCCCTGGTTCAAGATCTATCGCCGCGCCTACCGCAGCGGCCAGGTCACGCTCGTGCGCCGGAGCGAGTCGTCCTTTGCCATCGTGTTTCCCCGGTCACGGTGAACCCGGCAAGGAGTTGCCGCGGCTGGAGGACCTTCGCTGACACGCTGGGTAGACTTCAGCCTGGGCTGGATCTGCCCAGGATCAGTGCCATGCGAGCAACATTCCCTGCGGTATTGAGCATGTTCCTCGCTGGCGTGGCGCTGGCGGCTCCCAAGCCCAAGGCGGAGTTCGGGACCGCGAAAGAGGCGGAGGCCATGGTGGCCAAGGCGGTGGCGCACGCCAAGAAGGTGGGCAACGAGCAGGCCTACCAGGACTTCACCAACAAGGTGGCGCCCTTCGTCGACCGTGCTCTCTACGTCGTGGTCTACGATTTGAACGGGAAGGTCTGGGCGCACGGCCAGAACCCCAAGATGGTGGGTAAGGACCTCATCGATCTGCTCGACCCGGACGGCAAGGCCTTCGTAAGCGAGCGGGTCGAGCTCGGCAAGAGCAAGGGCAAGTTCTGGCACGACTACAGGTGGACCGACCCGATCACGAAGAAGGCGCTGCCCAAGTCGGCCTACTGCGAGCGGCACGAAAACGTTCTCTTCTGCACCGGCATCTACAAGCGGTAGCATGGTGTCGAGCTTGGTTGCACGCAGCTGCAACGTTTGCGTCGTGACCACCGCCACGTGGGCGGCTGCGGCTGGGCCTTGGCGATGGACAACCTTCAGCGTGTGCCAGAAGGTGGCAGGCCTGGCGACGGCTGCTCGCCGAGGCCGGCGGCGGAAAGCCGCCGTGGTTCGGAGCTGCTCCGCGGATCCGGGGATCGGCCAAGCGGGTTGTGCCGCGAGGGGACCGCGAAGAAGTCAGGTGCGATTCGCCAGTCCTCGACGATGCCGCCGTGCTGCGGGGATGCGCTCAGGCGCTCGAGATCCTGTGCGGTCAACGGCTGCCTTCGGGCGACGTCGCGGGTTCGGCTGAACACCCCGTTGCGCCACTGGAAGACTTCGTCCAGCTTCTCGGCGTAGGTGAACACGTGGTTGTTCTCACCGTAGTAGTCGTCGAAACGGCCACCACCAAGGTAGATCGCGTTCGATCCCTCGTAGCCAATCTTCTTTCTCGATACCGGGTCGGTATTGAGGAAGTAGACCCAGTCGCCGGGAACGAAGTTCTTGGGTAGGACGTCGCCAACGATGGAAAGCAGCTTTCCCGGCCGCGATTCCTTCGGATCGAATCCGGGCTCGAAGCTCCAGGCGCGCCCCGGTTCGATGTCGGACAGCGGGTCTTGGTCCGCGAGCAGGCGCGACTGGATCAACCCTGCGAGGGCGGGCGAGCCGCGGACGCGGTCGAAGTAATCGAGCACGCCCTTGACGACGACCAGCTTGGTGGCTGTGTAGCAACCGATGGTGTACGCCTTCTGGTTCACGAACACGTCGTCGATTGCATCCTTGAGAGGCACCCCGCGCTTGGGGGTGCCACTGTCCCAGTAGGTCTCGTTCCATTCGGCCGGCCCGCCGTCGGGCCATCCCCACCGTAGATCCTCGGCCCATGCGACGATGTTCTGTCGTAGTGCCACATGATCCGAGAGCGCCGCCACATCGCAGCTCGCGCCTTTGAATTCGGTCAGGCGTCCATGTTGGAGCAAGGCGAGCAGGATTTCCTTTTGCGAAACCGTAGCGATCTGCGCGGCCGAGGCGGACCCGCTGGGCAAGGTTACCTGGCCCCCCGATATGCCCATCGCCTCTCGGTTGGCCAGGTCCAGCGTTGAAGTGTCGTGCGCGGGCGTGGCCAGCGTGTAGACCAGGACGCCCTGGGCTGGCCGTTCGCTGAGCACGACCAAATCCTCCGGGATGGCCAGGGTCTTGAGATAGGCCGCCATGGCGGCCTTGACCTCGGGAAGCTGGCGACGTTGGCAGGTGAAGCGAACACCCTCATCACCGCAGTCCGAGACCGCATGGGTAGCTTCTTGTCGATGCGAATGCGTACCGCCTACGTTCGCCGCGGCGACGCCCGCGCCAAGCAATGTCGTTGTGAGGAGGAAGACAGTCCGGAGCATGCCAAGAAATTCTTTCCCGCGTTTCATCGTCTTCTGGGAGTTGCCGAGCATTCGCGACGCAAGGCGCATGCCAGAAGCTCCGAAGTACGACCGGCTCAGAAGGTCTCTCGCTCGGTGCCGTCGACCACAGGCGTGGACCTGATGGCGGGGCAGAGGAAACCACCGAGCCGTTCATGTTCCTGACAGGACGGTGAATCTCCTCTCCGCAGAGGCCTCCGCGATTAGGGATTGCTCCTCCCAACAAGACGATCTCTTCCCGGCAGATCATCTCCGGAGGGGGTGAGAGCCGCGACAGTCTGCCGCGGTCGGGGCGGCAAATTGTCGCGCCCTTGGTCAGCGCGAATGATGGAAGGCGATCCCAATGCGGCCCTCGCCAAGATCCCATCCACGGCCAGTGACAGGACGGTGACGCCGGTGGTGCGCCAGAGTGGGCATCGATCGGTGGGCTGGCGCCGTTCGTGCAGCCATCGACCAGCAGATCACAACCTTCGGTAAGACCCGTGGCCGGATCCCGACCACCGGCGCTTCACGCCCAAAGCGGTGCCGCCCAGGCAGCGAGCCGCTCGGAGTGGTGGTGCAGTCCGATGGTCAGGGCTAGACCCGTCGCCAGTCATCCCGCACAGCCTGTGGCTCGAAGTGCGTCATGCAAGTGTGGCAAAATCGCCACGCACTCGGCCAGCGATGTGACGCAGACGTTTCACATTCACCTCCCTCGTGAATCATCGCGACCAGCGGACACCAGGGATCTTGTGGGATTTGTGCCCCGCCGTCTGATGGCATGCGGACTGCAAAGGGAGGGGGCTTGCGAAATACCCATCCAGGAGAACAGAAATGCCCCAGAGGTCCTGTGCTTTGAAATCCTGTCTTCTTGCCATCGCGCTTGCAGCCATTGGCTGCGCCCACCCGAGACCAGCACCGCCGCCGCCAGGACCGCCCCCTGCGCAGGTGCCGCCGCCAGTGCTGGCGCCAGCGCCTCCGGGTCCGGTCCCTCTCGAACGATGGGCGGAAGTTCACCCGCAAGCATCTCGCGAGCTGGGCGATTGGGCACGTGCCCATCCGCAGGCCGCCCGACGC